>Ga0070698_100006481_pt1 | contig 12699 bp, 8 predicted proteins | sample KBSK1502metaG_FD_65477 | JGI IMG/M metagenome (GOLD analysis project Ga0070698, IMG submission 65477) | Corn, switchgrass and miscanthus rhizosphere microbial communities from Kellogg Biological Station, Michigan, USA - KBS K1-50-2 metaG | ecosystem: Host-associated > Plants > Roots >... | reverse complement strand
GCCGGATGTCGTACCGCTTGATCATCTCGTTCAGCGTCGTCGGCTTGATGTGCAGCAGCTCTGCAGCGCGCTTCTGCACGCCGCCGGCCGCTTCGAGCGTCGACTCGATGAGCTGTTTCTCGAAGTCGGTAATCACGTCCTTGAACGAGATTCCCTCTGGAGGCACGACAAACCGCGGCATGCTGAAGTTCGGCGCCTTGCGAACATGATCCGGAATTGCCTCGACCCCGATGCGGGTTCCCGACGTCAGCACGACAGCGCGCTCGATCACATTTTCGAGCTCGCGCACGTTGCCCGGCCAGTCGTACTCGGTCATCAAATCCAGTGCGTCCGGAGTGAGCTCGAGGTCCGTCTTGAGATTCTCCGCGCCGTATTTCACGAGGAAATGCTGCGCCAGCAGCGGGATGTCGTCCTTGCGATCCCTGAGCGGCGGGAGCTGGATCGAGATGACATGCAGACGGTAGAAGAGATCCTCGCGGAACCGGCCCTCCTCCATGAGATGCCGTAGATCGGCGTTGGTGGCGGCAATGATCCGCACGTCCACCTTGATCGTCTCCATGCCTCCGAGACGCATGAAGTCGCGCTCCTGAATGACGCGGAGCAGCTTCGCCTGGGTCTCGAGGGGAACGTTCCCGATTTCGTCGAAAAAAATGCTGCCGCGATCCGCCAGGTCGAACAGTCCCTTTTTCGGGTAGACGGCGCCGGTGAACGCGCCCTTCACGTGACCGAAGAGCGTCGATTCCAGCAAATCAGTCGGCAGGTTGCCGGAATTGACGGTCACGAACGAGCGCTCGGAGCGGGACGAGTTGGAGTGAATGGCGCGCGCGACGAGCTCCTTCCCCGTGCCGCTCTCGCCCTGAATCAGAATGGTCGACCGGCTTGGCGCCGCCTGGATGATCAGATCGAACACCTGGCGCATCCGCGGACTCTTGCCAATGATGTTCGCAAAATTGTGGTACCGGCCGTGTCGCTCCTTCAAAAGCTCACGATTCTCGCTGACCAGCCGCCGCCGCTCCATGGCGTTGCGCAGAACGACGAGAACCTCTTCGTTTTTGAAGGGCTTCGTCACGTAATCGAACGCGCCGCCCTTCATCGCCGCGAGCGCGCTCTCGACCGACGCGTACGCCGTGATGATGATGACGGCCAGGTCCTCGTCGATCCGCTTCATCTCGTCGAGCGTGGCGATGCCGTCGAGTCCCGGCATCATGATGTCGACGAGAGCCGCGTCGAAGGGCAGCGCGCGGGCAAGCTCCAGCCCTTCGGCGCCCGAGGCCGCTACGCTCACGTCGTAGCCCTCGCGCACCAACAGCGTCTCGAGAATGTCGCGCATGATCTCCTCGTCGTCGACGACGAGGATCGCGCCTTTACGGGGTCCTGCCATGTCCGATTGGTCCGGCGTGAGCCGGAGTCATACCTCTTATTGTGCGGCGCGCCGCGCAGCCATACTCGTACTCAGCGGCAGCGTGAGCGTGAACCGCGTACCCTGGCCGACCGCGCTGTCGCAGCGGATCGAGCCGTCGTGCTCGTGAACGATGCCGTACGTGATCGACAGGCCGAGGCCCGTTCCTCTCCCGATCGCCTTCGTCGTGAAGAACGGGTCGTAGATCCGTGCCAGGTGCTCCGGCGGGATCCCCGAACCGGTATCCGCCACTTCCGCGACGACCTGTCCACCCTCGATCCGCGTGGACGCCGTCAGCCAGCCGCCGCTCGGCATCGCGTCGCGCGCATTCAGAAACAGATTCAGGAACACCTGTTGAAGCTGGTGCTCGATGCCGGCTACGGGAACCGGCGCCGCCCACAACTCACGGCGGATCTTGATGCTGCCAATCCCGAACTGGTGCTCCAGCAGCGACACCACGTCGGTAATCACCGTATTCAGGTCCATGCGAGTCCGCTCGCCGTCGGCCGTGCCCGGACGCGACAACGTGAGCAGCCCGTTCACGATCTTCGCCGCCCGGAACGTCTGACGCTCGATCTTCTCGAGGAGTACCGTCTTGGGATCGTTCGGGTCGGCGCCCTCGAGCAGCATCTGCGCGAAACTGGAGATGCCGGTGAGCGGCGTATTGACCTCGTGCGCCACGCCGGCCGCCAGCAGTCCGATGGACGCCATCTTTTCCGAAATCTGCAACTGTTCTTCCAGCCGGACGCGCTCGGTGATGTTCTCGATCAACAGAATGGTCCCTGCCACCCCGTCTGGACCCGTCGGGTTCTGGAGTGGGACGGCAGTCGCGTTGATCAGAAGGCGCGAGCCGGCGGACGCGTCGCCGGCGGCGGGGGAGCGGCGGCCGCTCAGGGGTACCTTGAACAAGGTCGCACCGCGCGGGTCTTCCCGGCGAGCCGCTCGCAGAGCTTCGACAAAGGGCGCATCGAAGACGTCCGCCATCGGCCGGTCGATGGCGTCCGCGCGCCGCACCCCGTAGAAACTCTCGAGGGCGTGGTTCCAGCGGACGATGCGCTCGTCCGCGTCGAACACGACCAGTCCATCGTCGAGCGATTCGAGAATGTTCTCGTTGAATTCGCGCATCCGGCCGAGTTCCTCGGCCTTCAGGTGAAGTTGGCGGTACAGCCGGCCGTTTTCAATCGCCGTGGCAACCTGACCCGCCACGGCCGTCAGGAGCGCGAGGTCCTCGCTGTTGAACGCCTCGTCGGAATCCTTCCGGCCGAGGGCCAGCACCGCGATCGCGGAGCCCTCGAAGATGCACGGCACGAAGTAATAGATACCCTGATCGCGCCAGCACTCGACCTCCTCGGCCAGGAAGCGGGCAGCGGCAATGGGATCGTCGAGGGCAACTGTGTAACCGGCATCGAGCCGGGCAACGAACGAGGAGGAGCGCGGCAGCCGCGGCACCGGATCGGTGAACCCAAAGTCGCCGATCGTCCGGAAGTCGCCCGGACGCTCATCGGCGAGCATCAGAGCCATGCGGTCCACGAGAAGCGTTTCGACGATGCGCGTGACCAGCCGCTGGCTCAAACGCATGATGTCGAGATCGCTGTTCAAATCGCGCGCGAAGCCGACGAGCGCGCGCCGGTAGTCGTATCGATCGCGGTAAAACACACGATCGAGCGCGTTTTGCACTGCTTCTTTGACCGGCTGCGCCAGGAGCACGACGATGACCGTCGCCAGCAGCGCCATGATCCAGTTGCGCGGGTCCGCGTCGTTGGCGAACATGAATCCCGTGAGCCGGCGAATCGCGAGATAAAGTGCCCCGCTGGCCGCCAGAAACGCGGTGTACGCAAGGCCACGCTTGATGATCACTTCGACATCCCGCAGCCGGTACCGGACGATCGCGGACGCGAATGTGAGAGGCAAGAGGCCGAGCGGCACCGCCGTGAGCTGCAACGCGAACGGCGGATCGGCCCCAAGCGCCCACGGCAACGCGTATCCGAGCGCGAACGGACCGACGCCGAGCCCGGTGCCCCAGGCAAGCCATCGCAGCTGCCGTTGTGCGGTCAACGACGTGATCTCGCGAAAGGCGCGGGTCAGCACGGCCACGGCGCCGAGCGAGCAAAGAAAGAGGAAAAGCGGTTCGGCCCGATCGAGCAGATCGAGCGCGCGCGAGAGCGCCGGACCATCCGCCGCGCCGCGGGCGACGGCGATGATTCGCCCTGCGCTCAGGGCCAGCGCCGACATGTACACCAGCGGGAGCACGAAATCGATGCGCGGACGGGCGCGCCACGGCGGCCGCTCAGGAAACACCAACGTGAAGTGCAGCAGCAGGGGCGGAAGCAGGGCCATCGCCAAGGCATCGCCCCAGTAGAAAGTCCAGTCCAGACGGTCGAAGGGACCGTTGAACGAGAACGTGAAGGCGCCAAAAAACGCGACGCAGAGCCAGAAGAAATGAAGGGTCGCCTGATCGCGAGGGCGCCGTAGCCGGACCGACGCGCCGACCAGGAGCGTGAAAAGGCCGACGCCCGCCAGCACGAAATACATCGAGCCCCGCGGCGAGACGGATGCGAGTGAAACCTCAAGGGCCCGCTGCTCGCCCAGGCGAAGGAGCGTGTACGCCAGGCGCGTGCCCTCGGGTTTCTGGTGTTGGTGCTCGATGACCTCGGCGGGAGTGCGCACCGGCGCTCCGTTGACCGCGAGCAGGATGTCGCCCGGCGCGACCCCTGCGAGCGCCGCGACGGATCCGGCGCTCACCTCGAGCGCCGTAACCCCTTCCGGACGCGCTCCCCATAGGACACCGTCTTCGACGTCGTGCCAGCGCGCGCGCATCGCGATGTTCGCAACGCCAAGAGCGATGAGCACCAGGACGACCGCGACCGCAAATACAGAACGCCCCCACGACAGCCAGCGCCCCTCGACAGCGGCCGCACGTCCGCGATCCGCAAAAAGGCGGCCTTCGACGGCAGCGTGATCCGAGCTGCCCGCAGCCCGGCTTTTCCCGTGGAGCGACGTGACGCCGTTGGTCATAGGCAGCGTATTCCGCGGAGACACTATCCCGGCCGTCGCCGTAGCAAAGCTCGTTCCTGGCGTCGGGCTCGCGAGATGTCGCTAAACGCCTCAAAATTAAGTGGTTTAGACATCAGCACGAGAGCCAGCACCGCCAGACTCCAGATAGCCGTAGAACCGGCTTCAATATTATGGATCAAACCGGCGTTCTGGATCGGTGACGGCTGCCTAGAAGTGCATTGTTACGCCGCCCACGATGCGTTTGGGCGGCCGAACAGCGAGCAGTTCGTCGTAGACGGACTGATCCACGGCGGTTTCACTGAAGAAATCACGAACCGCGATCAGCATCTCCCATTTGGCGCTGGTGAAATTCAGGAAGGGCAGTGACTGCCGCACCTGCACATCGAAACGCGAACCAAGCCCTGGACGGTCCCCGCTTTGACCATTGGCGGGGGAACGCGCGAAGCCATTGCTGACGCGGTACAGGACCAGGACCCGGGTTGACGTCTCCGGCACGCTCGTCTCGACGGACGTCGCCACATCGTGGATGCGCTCGGCGTTGCGGTGAAGCGCGGACGGCGCGAGAAGGACAAGGTACCGCAAATCGTCAGCAGTCGTCATCTGAGCGTTCGTAAGCGAGTAGGCGATGGAGCCCTGGACGCGACTCGCCACCAGGGTGCGAAGCGCGGCGGTGCAGCCGATGGCCGAGACATCCCCGGCGTTGCCCACGAAGTAGTGGCCAATCTTTGCGTACGGCTGGGCGGGTAAGTCGGCGCCGAAGAGCGTGACCAGTTGATCGTCGACGTCCTGCCGGAACGCGCGCAGGGAAACCGTGGAGCCGGCGATGTCGCGCTCGAGCTCGACCGAAAGATGGGTCGTGTGCTCGGCCCGGAGTGGACGCCCAGGCTCGATCGACGAGAAGGTGCGCTGGGGCGGAAGCCAGATCCCCGTGTCGCCGGGCGGGAGGAATTCCTGGGCGCCGGGCGCCTGGGCCGTGCGAGAAACGATCGCGCTGACGCGTGTGCGCTCCGCCGGCGTCATCGTCACCTCGACGCGCGGGCTGACGAGGTTTCGATCCTGGAGAAAGTCGTACCGCGCATAGCGGCTGCCGTAAGAGACGGTCAGTGCCGGAGTGATCGTGAACGTATCGAAGCCGTACATGGTGCCGACATTCCGGCTCCCATCGGTGACGTCTCGTCGCGCCAGCACGTTACCGCCATCGTAACGCTGTGTGCTGTATGACCATCCGAGGTCGTACTTATGTTGCGCGGGCGCACGGGTCGCATACGATCCGGCCAGGATCCAGGACGAGATGTCGGCCTGTGTGAGCGCGCCGCGGACCGCCCAGTCAGCGTTCGCGCCGACCGGTGCGCCGAGGCGCACGTACGCGATACCGTGAGCGAGGCTGTTGGACGAAAAGAGCTCTTTCGGCGTTTCGAACGATCCGGTCGTCAGGAAATTCACCTGGCCGGAGAAGGGCGTGTCGGCGAAGAAGCTCGTCGCGAAACGCGCCGGCGATCCGACGGCGCGGCTGAAGGCTTGACGCGGCCAGAACGTGTCCGCAGGGCCGTCGTCGGCGAGCAGCTCGTTGGGAAGCGTGACGTCCTTCAAGACGCTCCGGCGTGCGTGGCGCAAACGCCACGCTGTTTCGCCATGGTCGGCCTCCTCTGGCGTTTCATCACCAGCAGTGGGGTCGGATTCCGATCCGGGAGCCGACGCCGCCGCCGCGGGGTCGGGTTCGGCGGCGCCAATCCCCGCCGCCAGCAGAGGCACCGATGGGCGAGCGCGTCGCAGCACGAGCGCAGATATGCGCCGCGCGCCGGCACCGATCTCGATGGTCTGCGCCGGCGGCGCAAAGTAGCCGTTGAGATGGGCGGTGACAACGTAGGAACCGGCAGGTAGGCCAGGCAGCTCGAACCGGCCGTTGTGGTCGGTCACCGCCAGGATCGCGGTGGCGCCGAGGGCCGTCACGACTGCGCCGGCAATCGGCGATTCTCTCTCGTCACGTACAAGGCCCTGAATCGAGCCTGGGATAAGAGACGCAATCCGTCCGACGGGCTGTGCCGGCGATCCCAGGGCGCGCTGTGCGCTCGAGATCGCCGGAGAGCCCAGAACCAACAGGCCGCCGACTACCGCCGACGCCGTCAATCTGGACGTCATTGTCTGCTCCGTCAGGCGCGAACAACGAACGACGAAGGTGTTCGCTCTATCCGCCGACGACGGTGAAATTCACGTTGCGCGTCAACGACTTGGCCGCGAGCTTGTCGGTAATCTTGATCTCGAGGCGATAATCGCCTTCCGGGAACGAGGCAAGCGGCACGGCCTGGCCGCTCTGGAGCTGGTGTCCCGCCGCGAAATCGAACTGGGGCGGCAGCGTCTGCGCGTTCAGGCTCTGCGGGTTCGTCTTGTTGAAGAACTTCTCGCCGGCTCCCTGCTTCGTGTAGAAGTTGTACTCGACGGTGACATCCGGCTTGTTCGTCGCATCGGTCTTCACGTTGTAAATCAGGACCAGCGTGGACAGCTCGGATTTCTTCGTGAACTTCGTGTCGACGACCGGCACGATTTCCATCGTGCCCAGCGCATACGGCCGCTCGGCTTGCTGCTGCGGCGTGAGCGGCGCAGGAAGCGGATCGATACGCTGCGCAAGGAACACCGTGCTCGTGTTGAGCTCGCCGTTCCAGAGATCCGGCACGTCGACGTTCTGCTTGAGCACCGACATCTTCAACGGCGGGGCGTTCTTCTGCTGCTTCTGCGGCGTCGGCTCTTTTACGACGACGGTCACTTCATAGGCGCCGGGAGCCACGGCAAACGAGCGGCTGATGGGGTACGGACCGTTCTTGGATTGCAGAGCCGCCGTACTGATGTCTTCGTAGGCATACTCAGGTTTGGGGGGCGCCTTGCGATCCTCGTCGGTTCGCGCAGGCGCAGGTGGCGTAGCCGGAGCCGCGGCAACGGCCGGCTTCGCCGTCTTCGAGACGACCCGCCAATAAATGGTGACGTTGTTGCCGGACACCTTCGAGGGATCGATCATGACGGTGAAGGGCACGTACTCCTGGTTGCCCTGGGCCTTCAGGACGTCCTCGCGAGCCCACGTCAACGACAAGTCGTTCGGCGCAGTGGCTGCTGCAGCGGCGCTGTCGATAATCTTGACGATCTCCTGAACCTCGCGCCTCTGCGCGTCGCTGAGCTTCTTGACCTGCTGCGCGAGAAGAGTCCCCGAGCAGACCAAAGCCGCCGCCGAACAGAGTGCGACCACACGTCGCCCAATCGCCATAAGACTACTCTCCCAGATTATCCTTAACGTTTGGTGATCAACAGCTAATCATAGGCACGCCCGTTCGCCAAGTCAAACTGCTCTGCCGTCAGCACTTCAGCCGGACCGTCGCACGCCGCCGCTGTGCTATTATCGCGCGCCCGCCGGCTATGAAGCTCATCGATGTCACGGTCCCGCTCGACTCGAATCTTCCGGTCTATCCAGGCAATACGCCGTTCACCCTGGAGCCGATCAAGCGGATCGCGACGGGGGACAGCTCGAACGTCTCGACGCTTCACATGAGCGCACACGCGGGCACCCACGTTGACGCGCCGAGCCACTTCTTCGACGGGATGCCCGGCGCCGACGCGCTGCCCCTCGAGCTGCTGATGGGCCGTGCCCGCGTCCTTGAAGTGACATCGCGCAGCGGGATCGGCCCCAGCGAGCTGTCCGGCGTCGCCAGCGAGGACATTCGGGTGCTGATCAAGACGCAGAACTCCCGGTTGTGGCGATCAGCCCGGTTTCATACGGATTACGTCGGCATGACCGAACAGGGTGCGCGCTTTCTCGTGGAGCGCGGGGTGAAAGTCCTCGGCGTGGATTACCTTTCGGTGGAAGAGTTCAAGAAGCCGGGCGCGCCGGCTCACCACGTCCTGCTCGGCGGAGGCACAATCGTGATCGAGGGTCTCGACTTGAGCGAGGTCGAGCCGGGTACCTACGAGATGTTCTGCCTGCCGCTACGCGTCGTCGGATCGGACGGGGCACCGGCGCGGGTCGTGCTGCGCAGGAGTTGACCGCATGTCGGCGCTGCTCGACGACAGCCTCGTCATCGTGCTCGCCGGAGGTGCCGGCGAGCGCCTGTACCCGCTGACGAAAGAACGCGCCAAGCCGGCCGTCTATTTCGGCGGTCCCTACCGCATCATCGATTTCGTCCTCAGCAACTGCATCAACTCGGGTCTGCGGCGGATCTTCATCGCGACGCAGTACAAGTCACTGTCTCTCAACCGCCATATCAGGATGGGATGGGGCATTGTCTCGGAAGAGCTGGGCGAATTCGTCGAGATCCTGCCCCCGCAAAAGCGCGTCGGCGAGCACTGGTATCAAGGCACGGCGGACGCGGTGTACCAGAACCTCTATTCGATCATGCGAGAGCACCCACGGTACCTGATCGTCCTGTCGGGCGATCACGTTTACAAGATGGATTACTCGCGCATGCTGCGATTCCACCAGGAGCGCCGGGCGGCAGCCACGCTGGCCGCCATCGAGGTGCCGTGCGAGGAAGGACGGCGCTGCGGCGTCGCCGAGATCGATGAGCAAGAGCGGATTATCGGCTTCCAGGAAAAGCCGGCCGTTCCGAGGCCGATTCCCGGCTCGCCGGACTTCGCTCTTGCATCGATGGGAGTGTATGTCTTCGAAACGGAGGTGCTCGTCCGCGCGCTAGAGGCGGACGCCAACCAGCCGACGACGCACGATTTCGGCCGGGACATCATCCCGGGTCTGATCCATCAGGAACCGGTATATGCGTACCGGTTTTACGACGAGAACAAAAAGGCGTCTAAGTACTGGCGGGACGTCGGCACGCTCGACGCGTACTTCGAAGCCAACATGGATCTCTGCCACGTGAACCCCGAGTTCAACCTGTACGATCCCGAATGGCCGCTGCGGACGTACCAGCCCCAGGCGCCGCCGGCGAAATTCGTGTTCGCAGAGACCGGACGCCGATGTGGACAGGCGCTCGACTCGGTGATTTCGCCGGGATGCATCGTCTCTGGCAGCAACATCTTCGGCAGCGTCCTGTGCCCCAATGTGCGGGTGCATAGCTTCTGTCACATCGAACAGTGCATCCTGATGCCGGGCGTCCGTGTCGGCCGACACGCTCGCATCCGGCGCGCGATCATCGATCGCGACGTCCTGATTCCAAGGGGCGCGTTGATCGGGTACAACGCCGAAGAAGATCGCACGCGCCACACGGTCACCGATTCGGGCGTCGTCGTCGTGACCACGGACGATGAGCCGCTCGTCGGGCCGCTCGATGAAGAGGCGCTGCGGTTCGAGGCCGAGGCCGATCGGCGAGGCGGAAGCGGGGCGTAGGAGATCGCAAACCTGAAATCTGAAACCTGAGATCTGAAATTTTCACGTCTCAAGTCCAGGAGCGGCAGTGAAGATCACGAGAGTCCATGCGCGCGAGATTCTCGACTCGCGCGGGAACCCGACCGTTGAAGTCGACGTCACGATGGCCGACGGGGCGTTCGGCCGCGCCGCGGTTCCTTCGGGGGCGTCGACCGGCGAGCGCGAGGCGCTCGAGCTGCGCGACGGGGACAAAGGACGATACGGCGGTAAAGGCGTGCGCAAGGCCGTGGCCAACGTGAACGGAGAGCTCGCCACCGCGATTGTCAACCGGCACTTCGACCAGCGCGGCCTCGACGAGGCGATGATCAGCCTCGACGGAACACCGACCAAGAGCCGGCTGGGCGCCAATGCCTTGCTCGGCGTCTCGATGGCGGCCATGCGGGCCGATGCCGCCGCGGGCAGCATCCCTCTCTACCGCCACATCGGGGAACTTTACGGGAACGGACGGTTCACACTTCCCGTTCCGATGATGAACATTCTGAACGGCGGCGCGCACGCCGATTCGAGCGTGGATTTTCAGGAGTTCATGGTGATGCCGGTCGGCGCCGCCTCCTTCAGCGAAGCGTTGCGAATCGGCGTCGAGATCTTTCACGCTCTTCGCGGCATCCTGAAGGGCCGCGGTCAATCGACGGGCGTCGGCGACGAAGGCGGCTTCGCACCCAACCTCAAATCCAATCGGGAGGCGGTCGAGGTCGTCCTCGAGGCGATCGCAAAGACCGGGCGCAAGGCCGGCAGTGACGTCTACATCGCGCTCGACGTCGCCTCGAGCGAGCTCTGGGCGGGGAACGGGCGCTACACTTTCAAGAAATCGGGCGAAGCCGACCGCACTTCGGAGCAGATGGTGCGCCTCTTCGAGGACTGGCTTCGGCAATATCCGATTGCCTCGATCGAAGACGGCGTGGCTGAAGGCGACTGGGATGGCTGGAAGATGTTGACGGCCACGCTCGGATCACGGGTGCAGCTCGTCGGCGACGACGTGTTCGTGACCAACCCGGACATTCTGCGGCGCGGCATCGCCGACGGCGTGGGGAATGCGCTGCTGGTGAAGCTCAATCAGATCGGAACGGTCACCGAAACGCTGGACGCCGTGGCCCTCGCCCGGAAAGCGGAGTACTCGACGATCATCTCGCACCGGTCCGGTGAAACCGAGGACGCGACGATCGCGGATCTGGCGGTCGGCACGGCGGCCGGCCAGATCAAGACCGGTTCGGCGAGCCGGACAGACCGCGTCTGCAAATACAACCAGCTGCTGCGTATCGAAGAGGAGCTCGGGACGGACGCCGTCTTCGCAGGGCGCGCGGCGGTCTGGGCGTTGAGCTGACCGCGAACACCACGGACACCATGCACACACTTGTTCTGCTTCGCCACGGCGAAAGCACCTGGAATAGGGAGAACCGTTTCACGGGCTGGACGGACGTGGAGCTCTCGGATCGCGGGCGCGAAGAAGCGCGCGACGCAGGACGCCTCCTGAAAGAGGGCGGCTACGGGTTCGACAACGCTTTTACGTCGGTCCTGAAGCGCGCGATCGACACGCTCGAGATCGTGCTCGACGTCCTTGGTCTGAAAGGGATTCCGATCGTCAAGAGCTGGCGACTCAACGAGCGCCATTACGGAGCATTGCAGGGCCTGAACAAGGCCGAGACCGCGGCGAAGCACGGTGAAGCCCAGGTCAAGATCTGGCGTCGGAGCTTCGATATTCCGCCCCCGCCCCTCGCACCGGACGACGAGCGGCACCCGTCGCGCGATCCGCGCTACGCCTCGCTCAAGCCGAGCGAGTTGCCGCTGACCGAATCGCTAAAAGACACGGTGGCGCGAGTTCTTCCGTATTGGCACGCCACGATCGCGCCGGCGATCCGCTCGGGCCAGCGGGTGTTGATCGTCGCGCACGGCAACAGCCTGCGGGCGCTGGTGATGTACATCGATCATATTTCCGAGTCCGACATCCTCGAGCTGAATATTCCAACAGGTGTCCCGCTCGTATACGAACTCGACGACGAGCTCCGACCCTTACGACACTACTATCTGGGCGATCCTGAGAAAGTGGCGGCTGCCGCTGCGCGCGTCGCCTCGCAGGCGAAAGCGTAAAAAAAGGGCCGGCTCGCTCGAGGCGAACCGGCCCGCACAGAGGCCGTGAGGGTGTCGAATTCGAAGTAGCTACTCGACCGGTTCTGCGGTTTCGTCTGCCGCGATCCGGAGCGAGCGAAGGAAACGCCGGTCGTTGGCGGTCACCTCGAATGTCCGTCGTGGCTGGACGTCACGGACGGGGCGCGGCTGCGTAGCGGCGGTCACTTTGGCCAGGGCAGCGGTTTGCGAACGGCTCACGAACCCTACCACCGCTTCGAGCGTCACTTTCATTTCGAACCCCGCCGCGCGCGCCTTTTCACGGCAGGCTTCCACCTGTGGATTCTCCGCGACGGCAGCGGCAATTGCATCCGCCAGCTCGCGGGCGAACCGGTTGACGACGTCGTCCATCCTTGTTCCCTCCCCTACGCCGCCAGCCCGGGTACCGGGGCGCTTCCCGATCCGAATGTGCCTACACCAGGGCGATGAACAGGGATCGGGCGCCTGTAAATCATATGCTCGGATTAGCCTTGAAGGTAACTCGAGTATAAGCTCAAATAGCCTGTGTGTCAAGCACTTACGGCGACGGTTTTATCCTTCTCGGGCTACAATGCGGGCCAGGACCGTAACGCCACACGCGGCCAGAGACTGGCGATCAACAACCAATGGGCGAGCTCGGCTTCCCCGGCGAATTTCCGTTCACGCGCGGCATCCAGCCGACGATGTTCCGCGGCCGGCTGTGGACGATGCGCCAGTACGCCGGCTTTGGATCCGCCGGCGAATCAAACGCCCGATACCGGTATCTGCTCGCGCACGGGGTCAGTGGGCTCAGCGTGGCCTTCGATCTGCCCACCCAGATGGG
>Ga0070698_100006477_pt1 | contig 12702 bp, 10 predicted proteins | sample KBSK1502metaG_FD_65477 | JGI IMG/M metagenome (GOLD analysis project Ga0070698, IMG submission 65477) | Corn, switchgrass and miscanthus rhizosphere microbial communities from Kellogg Biological Station, Michigan, USA - KBS K1-50-2 metaG | ecosystem: Host-associated > Plants > Roots >... | reverse complement strand
GGCAGTGGGCAGTGGGCAGTGGGCAGCAGGCAGCGAGCGGGCTCGTCACTCGCGCGCCTCCCAGTAGAGCAGCACGAGCGCGCCGACGATGTTGAACATCATCAGGCGCGTGGACAGCGTGTGCAGCCCGTCGAACCGGACGCGCCGCTCGTCACCGGCGGGCAGCCGCGACGGCAGACCGCCAGCCGCCAGCTGGACAGCATCGATCTGCCTCAGCACGACCAGTCCCGAGTAGAGCGCGACGCCGAGCATGCAGGCGACGATGATGGCGCGAAGGCCGCTGTGCACGGGACGCGGCCCCAGCACGCGCATGGCGCCGAGCGTCAACAGCAGGACGCCGCCGGCTGCGTACGCGATGTAGTGGAAACGCGCGAGCGCCGCGCCGAACACCGCGCCGGCCAGTTCGCGCCCCTGAGCCCCTCCGTTGGCCTGCAGGACCTCGAACGTCGTCGGCGCCACCAGCGCGCCAAGGATGAGCATGCCGCCGAGCCACACGACCAGCGCGAGTACGTAGATGTACCTCAGCGCGAGCATCGGGTGATTATAGTGTGGCGCATCGAGACACACCGGACCGCGTGCGGCAAACCATAGCATCGCGCGCGGAAGATCATGACTGGTGCACAGTTCGAACAGGGCCTAGGATGGCATGCCCTTGGCTCCTCCCCAGCCACGTATGCCACGAATCATCCTCATCGCGGTATTCGTGTATGTTCTCTGTTCGGCGCCGGCGTTCGCCCAGCAGCAAAACGATTCAGAACATCAGGCCGCACGCGCGGCGCTGATCTCGCTGGCTGCCGCATCGGCATCGCTGCAGGCGTACGACACCTACTCGACGCTCTCGGCTCTGAATCTTGGCGCTGTTGAGGCCAATCCGGCGATGCGGGGCCTGGCTCGCCGGCCCGCCGCGCTCGTGGCGGTGAAAGCGGGCGTCGCGGCGTCGTCCATCCTGGCGAGCGCGCAGCTGTGGAAGCAGCATCATCGCAAGAGCGCCATTGCCCTGCTGGTCATCACCAACGGCACGATGGCGGCGGTCGCGCTTCACAACGCGTCGGTGCTCCGCTCGATGCGCGAATCGCGCCGCTGAGCGGCCCCTACGGAGCCAGGTTCATTTCGTCGATCCGGCGGTAGAGCGCGCGTCGGCTGATGCCGAGCCGGCGGGCGGCTTCCGACTTGTTGCCGCCGGTCTCCTCCAGCACGCGCTCGACCTGCCGGCGCTGCAGCGTCGAGAGCCGATCGTCGGGCGCTTCGTCGGTATCCGCGGTACGAACGGCCGCCCTGGTCGTCAGCGCGCTCGACAGGTCGCGCTCGGTGATCATCCCCGCTTCGCTCAGGATGCAGGCGCGCTCGAGCACGTTGCGCAGCTCGCGGATGTTGCCCGGCCAGGGCGCGTTGAAGAGGAGCCGCTCCGCCGCCTGGGTCATGCCGGTGATCGGCCGGCTGACGCGCGCCGAGCATTCGCGGACGAAGCGCGCGGCGAGATACGGGATGTCCTCGCGTCGATCGCGCAGCGGCGGAATTGCGATCTCGATCGTGCTCAGGCGATAGAACAGATCCGTGCGAAACCGTCCGGCGGCCGCTTCCGCGCGCAGGTCGCGGTTGGTCGCCGCGATGACGTTCACGTCCACGCGCCGCGTCTCGACCGAGCCGACGCGCTGCACCTCGCCGTACTCGACGGCGCGCAGCAGCTTGGCCTGGACCGACAGCGGCAGCTCGCCGGCTTCGTCGAGAAACAAAGTGCCCCCCTCGGCGTGCTCGAACAGCCCCACCTTCGCCTCGGTGGCGCCGGTGAACGCGCCGCGGAGGTGTCCGAACAGCTCGCTCTCGAAGAGGGTCTCGACGACGGCGGAGCAGTTCACCGTGATGAACCGCTTCGCGCGGCGCGGCCCGAGGCGATGCAGCGCCTTGGCCACCAGCTCCTTGCCGGTGCCCGTCTCCCCGGTGACCAGCACGGTGCGCATGTGCGGCGCGTAGCGGCGCAGCGAATCGAACAGCTCCTGCATCACCGTGCTGCGGCCGATCATCCCCTCGCACTCGAAGTCGGCCGCGACATCCGCCTCGACGCGTTGCAGCCGCTCGCGGCGGCGCATCCCGTCCACGACCTCCGAGAGCAGCCGGCCGAGGCGTCCGAAATCGATCGGCTTCTGCAGGTAATCGCGCGCGCCGAGCTTCACCGCTTCGATGGCCGTGTCGATCGTCGGATTGCCGGTGAGCAGGATGACGTGGCACTCGGGATTCGCCTGGCGAATCGCCTTCAGCACGTCGAGCCCGCCGAGCTCGGGCATCTGCAGGTCGACAACAGCCACGTCGGGATCCAGCTTCGACAGTTCCGCGAGCGCGGCCGCCGGGTTCGTGCGCGTCTCGACCTCGAACCCCATCTGCCGTCCAAATCGCTCGACGATGGTGAGGATGGCCGGCTCGTCGTCGATCGCGAGCAGCAGCGGCGGGACATCGGTCATCTACTTCATTCTGCTACTATGGCGGGCCGTATGCCCGTCCAGAGTTCATCGCGCGTGGCGGCGCTCAGAAACGTCGCGACGCGCCTCCGCATTGATTCGGTTATTTCGACCAGCGAGGCGGGAAGCGGCCACCCCACGTCGTGTGCCTCGGCAGCGGAAATCGTGGCGGCGCTGTTTTTTGCCGAGATGCGGTACGACCCCCGCAACCCGCAGAATCCCGACAACGATCGGTTCGTGCTGTCGAAGGGTCATGCCGCGCCGATCCTCTACTCGGCGTGGGCGGAGGTCGGCCTGCTCAAGCGCGAGGATCTGCTGACGCTGCGCCGTCTCGACTCGGATCTCGAGGGCCATCCGACGCCGCGGCTCTCGTTCGTGGACGTCGCGACCGGTTCGCTCGGACAGGGCATCTGCGCGGGGCTCGGCATCGCCCTCAACGCGCGGCGGATCAAGTCCGACTACCGCACCTACGTCCTGCTCGGCGACGGCGAGTCGGCGGAAGGCTCAGTGTGGGAAGCGGCGGAGTCGGCCGCGCACCACGGGGTCGATTCGCTCTGCGGCATCACGGACGTCAATGGGCTGGGGCAGAGCGGCCCGTCGATCTGGAACCACGACATGGAGGCGTACGCCGCGAAGTGGGGCGCGTTCGGATGGCACGCCATCGTCATCGACGGCCACGACATCACCGCCATCCTCGACGCCTTCGAGGAAGCGCGCCGCACGAAGGGCCAGCCGACGATGGTCCTCGCGCGCACGGTGAAGGGCAAGGGCATGTCGATTGCCGAAGGCAAGGGCGGCTGGCACGGCAAGGCGTTCAAGAAGGGCGCCGAGCTCGACGCGGTGCTGAAGGAGCTGCAGTCGCAGCTTGTTCCGGAAGACGAGCCGGCGCACCTGCCGGACGGGCCGCGGACGCAGCGCGACCGCAGCCGTCCCTCGCCGCCGCCGAAGAAGGGGACGGTCGGCACGCCCGCCTACAAGCTCGGTGAGACGGTCGCAACCCGCGAGGCGTACGGCGCGGCGCTGGCGAAGCTCGGCGACGGCGACGACCGGATCGTCGCGCTCGACGGCGACGTCAAGAACTCCACCTTCAGCGAGAAGTTCGAGGAGAAGCACCGCGACCGCTTCTACCAGAACTTCATCGCCGAGCAGGTGATGATTGGCTCCGCGATGGGGCTCGCCGCCCGCGGCGCGATTCCGTTTCCCTCGACGTTCGCGGCGTTCCTGACGCGCGCGTACGACTTCATCCGGATGGCGTGCATCAGCAACGTCAGCATCAAGGTGGCCGGCTCGCACGCGGGCGTCTCCATCGGCGAGGACGGTCCGTCGCAGATGGCGCTCGAAGACCTGGCGATGATGCGCGCGCAGCCGAACATGACGGTGCTCTACCCGTGCGACGCCATGAGCACCGAGCGCCTGATCGAGCTGATGGCCTATCATCCCGGACCGGCCTACATGCGGACGTCGCGCCCGAAGACGCCGGTCATCTACGGCCCCGACGAGAAGTTCGCCATCGGCGGCCTGAAGATCCTGCGGGAGAGCCCGAAGGACTCGGTGACAGTCATCGGCGGCGGCATCACCGTCTTCGAGGCGCTGAAGGCCTACGACCAGCTGCAGAAGATCGGGATCAGCATCCGCGTCATCGATCTCTATTCGCTGCAGCCGCTCGATTCGCGCTCACTGCTGAAGTGCGCGCGCGAGACCAAACGTATCATCACGGTCGAGGACCACTACGCCGCCGGCGGCATCGGCGACGCGGTGGCGGGCTGTGTCGCGGGGAGCGGCTTTGTCGTCGAGCGGTTGTGCGTGCGCGAGATCCCGCGCAGCGGCACCCCGGAGCAGCTGATCGATCACTACGGCATCTCGTCACGCCACATCGTCGCGGCAGTAACGGCGTAGGGTGGGTGCCGCTGAGCGAAGGCAGCGGCGGACGGCAGTAACGGCGTAGGGCGGGTGCCGCTGAGCGAAGACAGCGGCGGACCCGCCAAATGATCAACGGTGGAGTTTTCATGAGCGACCAACCAAATCGGCGCGATTTCCTGAAGACGGTTGGAACGGTCGGCGCGAGCGGCCTCGCGGCGGCCGTCGGCGCGGACGCGCCGGCCGAGGCCCAGACGCCGGCGGCGGCAAAAGCGGCGCCCGCGGCCGCGCCGGTTTCGCACGCCTACACCTTTCTCACCGCTCCCGAGGCCGCGTTCATCGAAGCCGCCGTCGATCGGATGATTCCCGCCGACGACCTGACGCCCGGCGGCACCGACTGCGGCGTGGCGACCTTCATCGATCGCCAGCTGGCGGGCGCGTGGGGCAGCGGCGATCGGATGTACATGCAGGGGCCGTGGGACAAGGGCGTGCCGACGCAGGGCTACCAGTCGCCGTTGACCCCTGCCGAGTTCTTCCGCGCCGGCATCGCGGCCACCAACGCGTACTGCCGCAAGACGCTGCAGAAGGATTTCGATCGGCTCGCCTCCGATCAGCAGATCAAGGTCCTTCAGGACATGGAGCAGGGACGCGTCACGCTCGACGGCGTTCCGGCGCAGGAGTTCTTCAACCTGCTGCTCGCGGCGACGATGCAGGGGTTCTTCGCGGACCCGGTGTACGGCGGGAACCGCGACAAGGCGGCCTGGAAGATGATTGGCTTCCCCGGCGTCATCGCGATCTACTCGGAGCACATCAAGACGTACCGCAACAAGAAGTACGACGTCGAGCCGAAGAGCATCCTCGACCTGTCGTGAGGTCCCCATGCCGACACGCTTGAACGAAGTTGACGTCGTCATCGTCGGCCTTGGATGGACCGGCGGCATCCTCGCGAAGGAGCTGAGCGAGGCGGGCATGCGCGTGGTCGCGCTCGAGCGCGGCGGCATGCGCGCGACCAATCCCGACTTCGCCATCCCGCTCATCCGCGACGAGCTGAAATATGCCGTCCGCAACGCGCTGATGCAGAACCCGGCGCGCGACACGTTGACGTTCCGTCACAGCCCGTCCGAGCGCGCGCTGCCGATGCGGCAGCTTGGCTCGTTCCTGCCGGGCGAAGGGCTCGGCGGCGCCGGCGTGCACTGGAACGGCGTGACGTGGCGGTGGACCGGCATCGATCACGCGCTGCGCTCCCACTACGAGCAGCGCTACGGCAAGGCGTTCATCCCGGCCGACATGCCGGTGCAGGACTGGCCGATGACGTACGCCGAGCTCGAGCCGTACTACGACAGGTTCGAGCGGACGGCGGGCGTGAGCGGCAAGGCGGGCAATCTCCGCGGCATCAAGCAGCCGGGCGGCAACTTCTTCGAGCAGTCGCGCGATCGTGACTATCCGCTGCCGGCGCTCGAACCAAGCTACTCGCAGATGCTGTTCGGGGAGGCCGCGGCGCAGGCGGGCTACCACCCGTTTCCACGCCCGTGCGCGAACGCGTCGCGCGCGTACACCAATCCCGACGGCTCGCGGCTCGGCGCCTGCGTCTACTGCGGGCACTGCGAGCGCTTCGGCTGCGAGGCCAACGCAAAGGGAAGCCCGCACATCACGGTCATCCCGAAGGCGATGGCGCAGCCCACCTTCGAGCTGCGCACGCACTCGTGGGTGACGAAGGTGATGCTCGACTCGTCGAGGAAGAAGGCGACCGGCGTCGCCTACACCGACGTCTCGACCGGCCAGGAGTACGAGCAGCCGGCGGCCATCGTCGCGCTCTGCGCGTACGCGATCAACAACGTCCACCTGATGCTGCTCTCGGGCATCGGTGCGCCCTACGATTCAGCGACGCAGAAAGGAATCGTCGGCAGGAACTACTGCTACCAGCCGGGCGGCGGCGGCGTGACGCTGTTCTTCGAGGACAAGATCTTCAACCCGTTCATGGCGAGCGGCGCCTTCGGCATGGCGCTCGACGACTTTCACGCCAGCGATCAGTTCGATCGCGGGGCGATGCGCGCCATCGGCGGCGCGACCATCGCAGTCGGCCAGAGCAACGGACGGCCTATCGGATACCGTCCCGTGCCGCCGGGCACGCCGCGATGGGGCGCGGAGTGGAAGAAGGCCACCGCGAAGTGGTACCTCCGCGCGATGAACATCGGCGTGACGGCGAGCAACATGCCGAACCGCTACAACGCGTACGACCTCGACCCGACCTACAAGAACGTGTTCGGTCAGCCGCTGCTCCGGCTCACCTACAACTTCCTGGAGAACGACCGGAAGGTCGTCGGCTACGTGGGGCAGAAGGCGGCGGAGATTGCGCGCAGCTTGAAGCCGACGAGCATGACCAATTCCGGCACGCTCGGCGACTACAACATCGTGCCGTATCAGTCGACGCACAACACCGGCGGCGCCATCATGGGGACCTCGCCGAAGGACAGCGCCGTGAACCGCTACCTGCAGTCGTGGGACGTGCCGAACGTCTTCGTCGTCGGCGCGAGCGCCTTCCCGCACAACTCGGCGTACAACCCCACCGGCCCCGTCGGCGCGCTGGCGTACTGGACGGCGGACGCCATCAAGACGAAGTTCCGCACGCATCCGGGGTTGATCACATAGATGCGCGCGCGGGCTGGTTGGTGGCTGGTGGTTGGCGGTGTGGCGGTCCTCGTCATGGCCGCAGCGCCGGTCGCTCGTGCGGCGGATCCCGAGAAGGGCAAGGCGGTGTTCGAGCAGTGCGCCGCCTGCCACTCGCTCGACGGCACGGGCGATTACGACGGTCCGACGCTGAAGGGCATCATCGGACGCAAAGCCGGATCGCTCGAGGACTACCGCTACTCCGCGGCGATGAAGCGGAGCGACGTCACGTGGGACGCGGCGACGCTCGACAAGTACGTGGCCGATCCGCAGGCGTTCATTCCCGGCAATCGCATGGCGTTTGCCGGCATCGGCGACAAGGCCCAGCGCGACGACCTGATCGCGTACCTGGCGATCGCGACCAAAGACGCGAAGGCGAACTAACTATTTGAAGAAGTAGCCGAGCGCGGCGCTGGCGACCATCAGCAGCATGCCGACCTGGATCCCGATCAACCAGGTGGCAGGTTCTTCTCCGTGGGCTTCGTGGGCGCCGATCAGGCCTTCGTGGTCGCCGGGAACGCCGCCGCCTCGAGCACGCGGCGGGCCTGCCAGAGATGCCGGCGTTCGTGCGCCGTCATCGCCATGAATCCCGTGCCGAGCGGCACCTGGATCCACGACGCGGTGGGAGACCGGACGCGCGCCCGCGCGAGGTCGAGCCCGTTGGCCTGCCGGAGCCGATCGACGTACTGCACCTGATACGCGCGGAACGCCGCCATGATCTCGCGCCGCATGCGCGATGGTGGAGGGTGGAACGCCGCGGGCGCCTTGACGCGCATCTTCGGCGGCGGCTCGAGCATCCGCACGAACAGCCGCGCGAACCACCAGTACTTGAACGGCCCCTCGCCGTACAGGCCCTGGCGGATGGCGTTGGCGATTCCCTCGTCGAGGCGCGGCAGATAGAGACGCGCGGTGACGTTGAGGTGATCGATGCACTGCGCGATGGACCACGACGCCGGCGAAGGCTGCCAGTGGAACTGCTCGTCGGTCAGCGGGGTGACGAGCGCGTCGGCTTCATCGGCGAGCCGTTCGAACTCCCGGCGGAACTCGTCGATCTGCGGCGTGAGCGCGAGATGCGCCGGTGTCGGCATCGTGGCTGACGGATTGTAACAGCCACGAAAATCCCAAATCCCAAATCCCAAACCCCAAATCCCAACCAAATCCCAAATCCCAAATCCGAAATCCCAAATCTGAAATCCCAAATCTGAAATCCCAAACCCCGAATCGCAGGGCCGAATTCAAAACCCCCCTAAGCAGTCAAGCGCCGCCTCGGACTTGAGATTTCAGATTTGGGATTTGGGATTTGGGATTTGGGATTTGGGAATTGGGAATTGACGCCGAACGCGCTCCTGAATCCTTGCGCAAAGGCGTATGGCGGGCCGGTCGTCCGGATACCGTCCACACGCGCTCGTCGTACCAGCTGGAGTCGCGGAACTCGACCGTATGCCGGCGGCCTCGCGGCAGCGCGCGCAGAAACATCTCGAAGCGCTCCAGGTTCAGCGGCGATCGCGGCGATAGGGCGATAGAAGGCGGTAGAAGCTGTTGTTGAGCTCGACCGTATCGAACGTCAAGGCGTCGTGAAGTCGCCCCGCCAGTGCCCGTACTGCCATCCCGAGCAGCCGATGCGCACGGTCCGGTAGAGCGACGGCGCGATGGCGATTCCCCTAATACCGTTGGGCTCAATAAGTTCTGCGCTCACCACTGTTTACAGTCTGGCAACCGTCCGATACAATTCCTGAGCGCGTTCGGCTCGCACTGGCGCGCTCCCACACAACACAACGGGGCCTGTTGCACCCGGTATGCCCCGGCTGCTTGGCTCTACTGCAGAGGGAGTACCGTGTTCGGAGGCAAACTTCCACGCACCCGGCTGTTCTGGATGGTCGCGGGCGCGCTCATCGTCACCCTTTCCGTCGGCTCCTTCTACGTGCTGCGGCCCTCTGCGCAGCAGGCGCGAACCAGCGCCGCGTTTTCCGATTTCCTCCACGACGTCCAGGCAGGACGGGTGCGCCACGTCACGCAGACGCAGGACACGCTCGAGTTCGATCGCGCCGACGGCGCGCGGTACGTGACGATTGCGCCGCAAGGCTACGTCGCGTCGAACCCGACCTTCGTGACCGACCTGGCGCAGCGCGGCATCACCTTCGATGTGAAGGCCACCGAGGACACGCACGCGGCGGGCAGCTACGGCGCGATGGCGTTCGGCCTGCTGCTGCTCGGCTTCGCGGGGCTTGCGCTGTTCCGCGCGATGACCGGCCGTGTGCCGACGCTCGAGAAGGCGCGCACGATCGATCCGCAACTCGTCAAGGTCACATTTGCGGACGTGGCGGGCGTCGACGAAGCGAAGGACGAGGTCAGCGAGATCGTCGACTTCCTCAAGGAGCCGCAGCGCTTCGCCGACATCGGCGGCCGCATCCCGCGCGGCATCCTCCTGATTGGACCTCCCGGCACGGGCAAGACGCTGCTGGCGCGCTCGATGGCGGGCGAGGCGGGCGTGCCGTTCATCTCCGCGAGCGGCTCCGACTTCGTCGAGATGTATGCGGGCGTCGGCGCGTCGCGCATCCGCAAGCTGTTCAAGGAAGCGCGCCGCCACAAGGCGTGCATCATCTTCATCGACGAGCTCGACGCGGTCGGGCGCAGTCGCGGCGGCAACTCGCTGAGCCACGAAGAGCGCGAGCAGACGCTCAACCAGCTGCTCGTCGAGATGGACGGCTTCACGCAGTCCGAGAGCATCATCATCGTCGGCGCGACCAACCGTCACGACATCCTCGATCCGGCGCTGCTCCGCCCGGGCCGCTTCGATCGGCAGGTGATGGTCGGCAACCCCGACATCAAGGGGCGCGAGCAGATTCTCCGCGTCCACGCGCGGAAGGTGGCGCTCGTGGCCGACGTCGATCTGCGCTCGATCGCGCGCGGCACGCCCGGCTTCTCCGGCGCCGACCTGGCGAACCTGGTGAACGAGGCGGCGCTCCTCGCCGCGCGGGCCGGCCGCAAGACGATTGGCAACAACGATCTGGACGCGGCACGCGACAAGGTGCTGATGGGTGTCGAGCGCAAGTCGGTCGCGATGAGCGAACGCGAGCGCATCACGTGCGCGTACCACGAGGCCGGTCACGCCCTCGTGGCGGCACTGCTCCCCGATGCCGATCCGCTGCACAAGGTGACGATCATCCCGCGGGGACGCGCGCTGGGCGTGACGATGCAGCTGCCGGAAGCGGACCGCTACACGCACAGCAAGCCGTTCATCGAGACGCAGATCGCCATCCTCATGGGCGGCCGCATCGCCGAGGAGCTGTTCCTCCGGCAGATGACCAGCGGCGCGAGCAACGACATCGAGCGCGCGACGGAGCTGGCGCGCAAGATGGTGTGCGAGCTCGGCATGTCGCCCCTCGGCCCGCTGCACTACCGCCGCCCGTCGAGCGCCTTCGACAACGACCCGCGCGCGTCGGGCTTCAGCGAGGAGACCGCGCGCCGGGTGGACGACGAAATCCGCACGCTGGTGATGCGCGGCTACGAGACCGCGCGGCAGATCATCGAGCGGCAGCGCGCCGCGGTGAAGGCGCTGGCCGAAGAGCTGCTCGAGGAAGAGTCGGTTGACGCCGATCGGCTTCGCGAGATCCTCGCCGGCTCGGTCCTGCCTGCGGCGGCGTTCCCGCCGGCGGGGCGGGACGGATTGATCGAAGCTCGGCTCCAGTCCTAGTAAATCCCAAATCCCAAATCCCAAATTCCAAACCCAAAACGTTTGGGGTTTGGGATTTGGGACGTCCGTAGCTACGATTGCGTCTTAGGCTTACTGAGGCGCAAACCGTACTGTGATTCGTCAGACCACGACTGCGTTCCCTCTCATTGCAGCGTTTCTCCTCCTGGTCGCCCCGGTGGCGGCACAGCAGGCCAGCGGCCCCGCGCGGCAGCTGCCGCCGAACAGCCCCTTTGGCGGCGGCGTCCCGCAGGGCGTCGCGACAAGCGAAACGCTGCAGCTGAACGTTGGCGACATCATCCGCCGCGCGCTCGAGCACAACCTCGGCGTCCTGCTCTCTGAAGAGTCCGTGTCGCACGCAGGCGGCGTCCGCCGGCAGGCGCTGAGCGAGCTCCTCCCCAACGTCAGCGGACGGATTGCCGAGTCGCGGCAGCGGAACAACCTCGAGGCGTTCGGCTTCTCCTCCTCGACCTTCGGCGTCCCGCGCGTGGTCGGCCCGTTCAACGTGTTCGACGCGCGGGTCTCGCTGTCGCAGGCGCTGGTCGATCGGCGCGCGACCAACGAGACGCGCGCGGAGGGCCACAACCTCGAGGCCGCCCGGTATTCGTACAGGAGCGCGCGCGATCTCGTCGTGCTCGTGGCGGCCAACGCCTACCTCGAGGCGCTCGCGGCCGACGCGCGCACGCAGTCGGCGCGCGCACAGCTCCAGACGTCCCAGGCGATCTACCAGCAGGCGCAGGACCTGAGGCAGGGCGGCATCATCGCCGGCATCGACGTGGTGCGCGCGGAAGTCAGGCTGAACGGCGACCGCCAGCGCGTCACCGCCTCGCAGAACGAGCTCGAGAAGGCGCGGCTGCAGCTGGCGCGCGTCATCGGACTCCCGATCGGCCAGCCGTTCGCCGTCAGCGCGCAGCTGCCCAACGTGCCGGTGCCCGACATGACGGTCGATCAGGCGCTGGAGCAGGCGTACAAGCAGCGGCCCGACTACCTGGCCGCCCAGGAGCGCGTCAGGGCGGCGGAGTCGTTCAGGGCGGCCGCGGTCAGCGAGACGTTGCCGTCGGTCCGCGTCAACGCCGACTTCGGGGCGCTCGGCCTCAAGCCAACCGACACCGTCGCGACCTACAACCTCACGGGATCGGTGAACATTCCGATCTTTCAGGGTGGACGCACGCAGGGACGCGTTGCGCAGGCGGATGCCGACCTGCGCCAGCGGCGGGCCGAGGCCGAGGACATGCGCGCGGAGATCTACTACGACGTGCGCACGGCGTTCCTCGACCTCCAGGCGACGGGCGAACAGCTGCAGGTTGCCACGCGCTCGCGCGAGCTGGCCAACCAGGAGCTGACGCAGGCGCGAGATCGGTTCGCCGCGGGCGTCGCGAACAACATAGAGGTGGTCCAGGCGCAGCAATCGGTCACGACCGCCGACGAGCAGTACATCAACGCGCTGCTTGGCTTCAATATCTCCAAGGCGGTGCTGGCACGATCGCTCGGCGATGCGGAAGCCGCGGTCCAGCGCATCCTGGGGCCCGGCGTCCCGTAGGGCAGGTAGAGATGTAGGGCGGGTCCGGCGCGCGCGAACGGACGTGCGCATGCGGCCCCGCCGCTTGAGAGCGAAGGAACGAATGAACAAACGGATTGGCATCGCGATTGTCGTCGTCGTGATCGCGGTGCTTGCCACCTCGGTCTGGCTGTGGGCAACCGCCGGCCGCGAGACGACGGACGACGCGCAGGTGGACGCGCACGTGACGCCGGTGGCGGCGCGCGTCGGCGGCACGGTCGTCGAGGTGTCGATCAAGGAGAACCAGCAGGTCGACGCGGGCACGGTGCTGGTCGTCATCGATCCGCGCGACTACCAGGTGGCGCTCGACAAGGCGCGCGCGGAGCTGGCGACGGCGGAAGCCGATGCCGCCGCGGCGCGCGTGAACATCCCGATCACGTCGACGGCGGCCACGGGCAACGTCTCGAACGCGCGTGGCGGCGTGGACCAGGCGGAGGCGGGCATCGACACGGCGCAGCGCGGCATCGAGGCCGCCA
>Ga0070698_100006476_pt1 | contig 12703 bp, 15 predicted proteins | sample KBSK1502metaG_FD_65477 | JGI IMG/M metagenome (GOLD analysis project Ga0070698, IMG submission 65477) | Corn, switchgrass and miscanthus rhizosphere microbial communities from Kellogg Biological Station, Michigan, USA - KBS K1-50-2 metaG | ecosystem: Host-associated > Plants > Roots >... | reverse complement strand
CGAGCGTGAGCTGGTTCATGCAGCGGTGACGAAGTGGCATCACCATGACCTCGACGGCGCGTGAGCAGTCGTGGCTCGTGCGAAGCGTCGCGAACATCTCGTGCGGGTCGTCGCCTAGCGGGTCGAAGGATCCCTGCGGTGCGCGTACGACCATGAAACCCTGACGACCACCGCGAAGTGCGCCGGCGGCGACGAAGTGCGGAGACACGGCGTCCATGAAGTCGAACGCCTCGCCGTACTGCACCACCGGGTAGGACTTGCTGACGATGCTCAGCCAGTCGCCCGTGTCGTCTCGAACGATCGCCTTGCGACCCTCCACCCTGGTGAACTTGGGCGGTGCGCCGTCCTTCTTGACGGAGAAGTACACGGGTTGCTGACTGACGGTGAAGTTGATTCCACCGAGCTCGGCGGCCTCCATCGCGGTCGTGGGCTCGTCGACGAGCTTGCCAAGCTTCATCCACGGAACCTCGCGCGCGGAGAACATCGTGTCGGTGTTGGGTGCCTGGGTCATCCTAGCTCCTTCGTTGTGTTCGTTGATGAGTTCACTGTAGCACTGCGATGCGGCCCGTGTCAACTACGCCGGCCTGTGGTTCTTGTCGCACGTGACGTCGTCCGTACGGACGATCTTCCAGTCCGTGGGGTCACCGTCGGCCGCCATGAGAACGGCGTTCTGCGCCTCTTCAGCGGTTTCCGCGGGTACCTCTTGCATGAAGTACGTGCGCCGCTCGAGCTCCACGTAAAAGATCTTTGTCATCTTACACCTCCTAACTCAACAGTATCAGGACACTGTGAAGGCCGCCACCAAGGTGCGGTGACGGCCTTCATGATCTAGAAGCCCATGTCTTCCAGCGACGTCCAGCCCTTGTCCCACTTGGAGTTTGTGGTGGACTTGGCGCGCTTCGTACGGGACTGCCGCTCGGCGGACTTCGCGATGTCGTAGTGCTTCTGGCGACAGGCCTCGATCGTCCTGCCCAGCGTCTCTGCGATCTCCGGCAGGTCGGCGTCGCTCCAGCATTCCTCGAGCAACTCCACCTCGTGAGCTTCCCAGGTCTCGCCGTGTGCCTCGGCGGTACTGCGACTCGCTTCGTTCGCTTCCTGACGTGGTCCGTAGTTGTACGACGACATACGTTCGCTCCTTCGTTCTGTTCTCTCCAGACCATCTGGATTCCGAGCCACCCGGCTTTCACCGGGTGAAACGGGAACCAGACGAGCTACGCGGTTGTGGAAGTCTTGATGACGTGCTTGACCCAGCCGGGCTTAACACCAACCTTCTCTGCGATCTCCTCGGGCGTGGGCGTGGGGACCGCGGATGCCAGTGCGAGGATCTTAGCCTTTCCGCTGGCCGGCTTGGCGGTCACCGCCTGGGTTGGTGTCGTCACAGGGGTGACGGTGGCAGTGGCGTGTACCGGCTCGGGCGTCGACTCGACTGGCTGGACAGTGGCCGCAACGGCGACCTGTACTCGGGCAACGTAGGTTCGTAGGCGGCTCGCAATAAGCTCGGCAAGCATGTATGCGAGGACGGGCCAGGCGTGCGCCGCGGCGGCACCCGCTCCAACCTCGAGACCAGCGATGATGTTAGCCGTGATGCTCGTGCTAAGCGCGATCACCAGGATCCATCCTACCAGCTTGCGATCCGGAAAACCGGGCACCTGGAGCGCGATGGCCGCGCAGATGGCGAGAATGTCGATCGTGGCGGCGATCCCCCACGCGAAAGCCGTGGTGAGGGACCAACTCTTAAGGAGTTCCACCTGGGTACCGAAGCTGGTTACCGCCCCGATCACGGCGATCAGGTAAGCCAGCTTCTTAACGGACTTGGCGGCCTTGAGTACGTACTCAACCGGAATTTGGGTGAGGTCCATACTGATTCCTTTCGTTCGTTTCTGTGGAGTTGTCAAGTGTCCAACCGCTTGGACTCATCAGGACCGGAGTACCGGCCGACGCCCTGTGGAAGCGGCGTTTCGTCCTTAGCTGTGGAGTTTGCAGGTCCTCATACCGTGGATCTTCATGATGCCCAGGTTGACGGTGAACGGGCCACAAGTGCAGGTGGTGTCGTAAACCCGGTTCAAGGTCTTCCGCGTGTCGAAGCTGATGAAGATCGTAACGATCGAGATCAGAACTGCGGTTCCGGAGATGATCAGCGTGACTGCGTTCATTGCTTCAACTTCCTTCATCTGTAGTTGTTCTTCTAGTTCTATTATATCACATACTGCCCCACCGTGCAATCGGCGGGGCAGTATTTGTCACACTTTTAGGTGAACTGTCAAGAACTTGACAGCGTTTTTCGTGTCCTAGGCGACGTCAGGAGGCCGAATGGACGAGTTCGCGATGGCGTCGTGCACGTCGGCCATCGTGACTCCACCGCTCTCACCACCACCGCCGGTGCCCGAGTTCCACTTCGTCATCAGGCCGTCCCAGTTCGGACCGACCTTGCCCGCGTCGTACTGCGCGCGAGAGATCTCCATCACGGCCTGGCCCTGGCGCCAGCGCTCAAACTCAGCACCGTTCGCGGCCATCTGGTGCACCTTCAAGAAGTCGTCGTACGCGCCCGCGGCCTGCGTGCCGTCGGTGATCGTGAATGGCACTAGCATGCGGCCTCCTCCTACCTGGTCCTGCGCCAGCCACTGGGCCAGCGTCTCACCCTTCAAGATCGAGATCATCGCGCGGTACACGCGCAGTGTGCTTAGGAACTTGCGGAGGCAGCTGAAGTGCATGTGCCACCGGTGCGTGTCATCGGGCGTGCGCTCCGTCCACGACACAAAGTCGTACCCGTCCGCTGGGTTGTCACCGTCGCCCTGGCAGAGAACCTCACGCCAGCCTCTGAGTCGCGGATCGTGTGCGACCCACGCGGCGCGAATGCGCGATCCGTACTTCCGGAAGTTCGTGAAGTTCCCGGCCTGTGCGGACAGGAACGTCCAGTCCACCGCGGCGCCAAACTGCTCCAGCGCTGTGCCCAGGACCTTGTCGTCGGGAAGGAAGAGCGAGTAATCGTTCCGCCAGATGTGATTGCCGTTCTTGTCTGTGTGGTTCCACAGCTCCCACGCGTCACAGTGGTAACCCGGCTTGAAGCGCCCCCACGCGCCGGCGAAGGCCGTGTCCGGTCCCTCCATGCGCTCGAGCTCCTCGATGAACCACCACATCTCAGCTGTGATATGGGCCGGTTGTGGGTTGTTGGCCAACTTACTTCACCACCAGTTGAATGATGATGAGGGCTGTGACGAGAAACGCGTTCACGGCTCCCAGCGCGGCCCACATCGCCTTGGGTGATATGTATGGTCGAGATTCTACCACACGGAGACGCATCTCATGATCGTTCACATCTGCTCGAAAGTCAGCGAGCTGTTGTGCGATGCTCTGCATTGCGAGCGTGTGCGTGATGAGCGCTGTGTCCAACTTAGCGGAGAGTGCTACGTTTCCCGCGGACATCACCTGGATCTGATCGTACAAGTCACGGAGGCCGATGACAACGTGGCCTCCGTGACTATTTGGTGGTGCGAGTGGATCCGGCACCGGCGTCTTACTCGGTCGGCGCGGTTGGTGCCTCGGGCGCCGGCGACTCAGGCGCGACGTAGTCGACCGACTGCCAGGTGGAACCGACCTTCTTGATCTTCGGCGGGTTCGCGCGCGAGAGGCGGTAGAGGCTCAGGTACACCTCATTGCCGGCCAGACCCGTGCGCTCCACGAGCGCCTTCCGCGTGCCGGGCGCCTCGACGATCGCGGCGAGCACCTTCTCGTCGCGCTCGATCGTGGAATCCGGTCGCGGGCGACCGCGGGTGGTGGTGTCGGTGGCCGAGGCCTCGGGCTCAGTCATCTGTGTCTCCTTCACTGGATTTGCTTGTCTCGACTACTATATCAAGCTTGGGTGATCGTTGGTTGTGTTGATGTCATACTCACGCTCGGCGATGAGGTTGCCGGCGTACGATCCGGGCGTGCTGTCCAGTGCTGCGCGAATCCACCGTCCGATCCACCGACCGCAGTCGACCGTGATGCCCTTACCCCACGTCATGTTGAGTCCGCTCACTCCCCGCAGCGGGAGGATGCGCCAGTCGTCGGGGAATCCGAGGATCCGGGCGGTCTCACGGTGTGTGATCGTTCGGTCGAGACGAGGGTGGACCACGTTATGCAGGCCACCACCAGTAATGACACGACCAGGACGATCCCCATCCCAGCGGACGGGCGTCGTGAATCCCATGAAGAAGTCATTCTTCACCACCTTCTCCTCGGTCGCGCTCCACGACTCCGGGAGCCTCGCGTGCTTTGTCCAGTAAGCACGAGCCACCTCTCCGATCGCCATGCCCGGCTTCCAGTCAACACCGCGCATGAGATCGCGCATGCGCCTGGTGAGCGGGTTGTCCAACCCCACGTGCCCATCTACGGAGCCGAGAGGCGACCGCCGCTGGACCGACCACCAGGTCGGTGGCGTCCGGTACGGCTGGGCCTGCCACGTCGGACTCAGGTTCTCGAGGTCTCCGATGACGTCGTTGAGTCGCGGGATCCTCTTGAGCGCAGGTCGCTCAATACCGAAAGGAATCCGTGAGGCAAGCCAGAAGTAACGGCGTCGAACGGCGGCACCGCCAACCGCGAGAGCGTTGTGACGAATATGGTAGAGTGTGTAAAAGTCACCAGTACGCTCTTCAAGTCGCGCACGCAGAGCTCGCATAAGGGCATGTCCGTCGACTGATGTGTACGCGTTCTGAACCGACTCAAAAACTGCGATGTGTGGATGTACGAGTGCCGCGTAGTCGGCAAACGCCCACATGCAGTGATTGATCTTCGAATCCGCTCCGCGAAAGTCTCGCGCAGACATGACGCTGAAACCTGAACACGGCGGATTTCCAAAGACGACGTCGGCGTCGACGGGAGTCCACTGCTCTGGAGCCACAGCCTCAGCTCGCCAGCCAGCTCCGAGGAGATGTCGATTGCCCTCACAGTTCACAACGCCGAACCCGCCCTTCATCTCTCGCTTGCCGACGAGGGTGAACCCCGCCTGGACCATGCCCAGCGTGAATCCGCCCGCGAACCCCTGGCAGTCGACCGCGCGATACATGATCTGGATTCTACACTACCCGTGATCCGAGGTACACGCCGCAGACACAGTGAATGTCCACCCGCTGGGTGGACGCTGCGCGCACCTCCTTGACTTCGATCTCGTCAAGTGCACGCTTACACTGCGGACACTTCGGTGCCTCACCCGTTTCGGCACGCTGGATGTTTAGCACGATCTTGCGAGCATGCTCGACGAAAAGTTTGTCAGCGAGTTCACGCGGTTGCATGCCGGTCGCGACGAACATCGCATTCATGATGAACTGCCACGCATCACGAAGCTCGCCAAACGCTTCGTTCTCGTTGATGAACTGCTCGGTCTTCCAGGGTTTCCAACTCGATTCGTCGAGCGCCTCGTGAAGTTCATTCATTGCGGCGAGAATCATGTCCTTGAAGTACTGCACACGTTCTTCAAGATCGTGGATCGTGCGCGGGTCAACCTGGATCTTGTCTGCAGCCTCGACCTGTAGCTGAAGCATACTCTCAAGTCGGTCCATTAGATTCCCTTCACGGCACGGTCGATGCCCTCTTCGAGCGAGATCTTCGGAACGTAATGCATGTGAAGTCGATTCGGGTCACCCACACGGTACATCACGCCCATGGGAGCCGTCTCGTCCACCTCGAGGAACGGGTGGTAACCGAACGCATCCGTAATGCGGTCGCCGAGCTGCCCTAGTGTGGTGCCCACACCCGTGCACAGGTTGACGGGTAAGCCTGTGCCGTCCTCGACGAGCTGCATAATGGCATCGCAGATGTCGTCGATGTGAATGAAGTCACGGACCTGGTGCTCATTGCCCCAGATCTTGAACGGGTTCTCACGGCGACGTGCGCGCTCAATGAACGCGCGGAACGGAAAGTCCTCCGACTGATCCGTGCCATATCCGGAGAACGGACGCACCACGGTGGCGTTGAGTCCGTACGTGCGCGCGGCCTCGATCAGCCGCTCTCCGAGGAGCTTCGTCATGCCGTACACGTCGGCCGGCTCCTCGATGATGTGATCCACGTCATCTTCCATGAGCCGTTGGAAGAGAGTGGTCGCCCGCTGCAGCGCAGCGGGATACACGGCCGATGATGAGAGGTAGACGAAGTGACGCTGACGCGTGCGCGCTGCCCACTCGATCATCGTCGCGTCGAGCTTTACGTTATACGGAAAGTTGAGCGGCTCGCCGTCGATGGACGCGCGGTTTGGCCCGGCGGCCGCCGCATGAATGACGAGATCGAACAACCGACCCGTCTCGTACACGTAGTGCATCGCATCGAGACCGTGCTGCGTGTCGATACCCGTGACCTCCCAGCCGTCGTCCGCCAGTCGATTGAGCATGTGACGACCGACGAATCCGGCGTGTCCCGTGATCAGTGCCCTCTTCACAGCTTCTTCCAATCTGCAACCCACGCCTTAGCGAAGGCCGTCGTGTCTCGAGGGAGGACGTCACCCGCGGCGTAGACGAGTTCGTCCCACGCGTGCCACAGTGGCATGTCGCTGGTGATGTGAGCGCCGTTGAGCGCGTTCACAAAGTCAAACGTGGAGTTCATTCCCCACAGCTCAGCGCGCAGGTCGGCGGCGAGATCGTGCTGGTTGCGATCCTGCCGCACGACCGGCTCACCGACAAAGAGTGCCACGTTGTACGCTCGCGCCATGCGGTGAAATAGAAAGGACGCGAAGATGTCATCGTAGCGACCGATGTCCGGTAAGCAGACCATGAGAGGCGCCCACTCGATGTCCCACATCGTTGCCTGCGTGTTAAACGCCGCATAGACGCCGGGACGCACCACCGCGTTCGTTCGGACGGCCTTCACGTCGGGTGCGTGGCAGATGCGCTCGATCGCGTCGCAGTCCGGATCGCCGAGAACCTGGGCCTGCGCGACTACGATCTTCGTCACCGGATGACGCACGATGATAGGCTGCGTGGGAACGCCGTACGGCACTCCGCGCTGATGAAACGGTGGTGAGCAGAGTGCACCCGTGTTAAGGAAGAACGACTTGGACGAGATGCACGTCAACTGCTCTGGCGTCGCAGCGAAGTTGCGCAGGTGGCCGTTGATGAACTCCGTGACATTGGGCAGTGGAAAGTTATCATCGTCGACGGTGATCACGTAGCGGTACTGCCTGCGTCGAAGCACCTCCATGATGGCGGCACTTCGTCGTTGAATCTTGTTCCAGCCGAGGAGCTCGGACCAGGTGAACTCCGCCGACTGGTAGGAGGGTGAGAGGTACACGGCGTCGATGTCCGTGAGAAACTCGCGAAGTTCGAGTGGTGTCTTACGATCACCGGCAACGACGAGATCGACGCGATCATCGCTCGCCCACGCCTCATACGCCGCCGGCGTGGCGTTGATGCTGGTACTCACCACCGCAATGTCACGCGTCACCGTATATCCTCTCCTCGATCATCTTCATGTAAGTGAGTTCCTCGAGTGCCTTGTCGAAGTGAGCGCGCTGCATCGTGATGAGCTCGTACCACTTCTCCGGATTTTCTCGCAGCAGATCGATGCGAACTCGCAGCTCGTCGGGACTGCGCACGCGCAGCCAGAACTGGAGAGCCTCGGGCGCATCACGTAGGATGTTGTTCTGCGTGTCGTACTCCGGGTGGAAGAAGCACACGGTCCCGGCGGCGAACGCCTCCCACGGCTTCGCGGTCGCCCAGCCGGACCCGCTGGACGGAGTCGTGAAGGTGCAGCGAACGCTGTGGAGCTTCGGATAGTACTCGCTCCACGGTGCGGGCGTGATGCGGTCGCTGAAGCCGGACTCCTTCGACCACGTGCCGTGGAGGAAGTGCCGCTGGAGCGGAAGCACCCACTGGGTGAGGATGTTCTTGCGCTGCAGCTCGGGTCGGATGCCGATGGCGCGTGCCTCGTTGATGAACATCCCGAAGTCCGCGCGAGCGTGGAAGTCATTGTTATACGAGATGAGGTCGCCGAACGGCGTTCCGGGCCGCAGCCCGTTGATCTCGAGGCGGGCGTACGTGTCGTGCACGTTCGACTGCCACGTGTTCTGACCGATGTCGACGGCCCAGTGATCCCAGTCATTCACGGAGATCGGCGTCTTATCACCGTAGCGACAGTGCTTGAGTGGCTTGACGTCGCGGTACTGCGCGAGGATCGGATGACGCAGTGGCCACTTCATGTCGCGCATCTTGTGACGATTACGCGCGTCCGCGTTGAGGCAGATCTCCTCACGGTTATACGGATCGGCGTCGCGCCAGTGGTTGATGCCACGGAGCATGAACCCGGAGTACCACGCACACCAGTCTTGTGGCTTCGTCAGCTCACTCGGATCACTCACCTTCGGGATCGGCGTGTTCGATGTGCCGTGCTGACCGACCCACATCACCATGGCATCGAGTGAACCGAACGTGCGAAAAGTGATGTCATCGAAGATCTTCGCAAGCCGGAGCTGACGTGTGGGAGTGAGTGTCTGCCCTTTGATGTCGCCGTCGGCCGCGATCGCCGCGTCGAGCTGAGACTTCCACGGTCCACCCGCATACGGATAGTCACGGCTCCACGGATTGTGCACGTTTTCCGGAAGTCCAACGTCCTGCGGGTTTTCGCCGCTGTTGCGCCCAATGAGGATGTACGCGTTGTCCGGGTGTCGCAGCGCCATCTCCTTGACGACCGCGACCATCTCCACGTCGCCGCCAAGGTTGCCACACTTTTCCAGTGTGAGCGGCATGGATCGTCCTAGCTTTCCGTAGCCAATGATCTTGCCCATGCAAATCCTTCCTAAGACCGAGGACCCGCGGCCAGCGGCGGGTCCTCGGAGTAATCGTACCCGGCTAGAACGCGGGAGTGGGTGGAGCGGACGGCGACGCACCCACGATCGGAGTGGCTCCGACGGTGGGCGTGGTGGCCGGCGTGGCAGGCGTGACGCTCGCCGGCGTGGTCGGCAACGGCGGGCCCGACGGAGTGGTCGGTGTCGACGCGGGGGAGGTCGAGCTGCCCGGGGTGGCACCATAGCTGGCCGGCCCGACAACCAATCCAGGCGGTGGCGGACCCGTCAGTACAAGCGGTTGGATCCGCTTGACCTCGTTTAGCGTCGCTCCCTGCCACTCACGTGAACCTAGCGTGATGCGAGCGCCACGGTTGAGAAGGGTGGCCGCGACCGTCTCCATCGACGGCGAACCGGCGAAGAAGTCCGGGCCGAGACCCAGGCGCTCCATCTGATCGAAGAAGATGCGAAGTGCGACCGCCGACTCGGCGGAGACGGTGAAGTTGGTACTCACTCCGCGCTTCTCGTACTGTCCGTTGATGATGCGCCACTTCACTTTGATCATCGGCTTGCCGTTCGACGATGATGTCGCCGCCGACTCGGTGATCATTGCGTCGTAGTCGCCGTCCGGCATGGCGTTGCCGGACTTCGCCTCCTGCTGGAGTGCTGACCAGTCGACTTCCATTCACTACTCCTTCGGGTAGATCGTGTCCATCATACCGGACACGCTCGGGTTGACGATGTCATCGGGGAGCATTCCCTGTACACGCTCTCCCGACTCGAACTGGTCGTGTGAACCGACGAAAAGATGCACGACCTTTCGCGTGAGTGCGCCGTTCTCGTCGGCCTCACGCATCTGGTAGAGGTAGCCGCAGATGTCCACCCAGTAGGGAAGTGACGTTGCGATCTGGCCCTGCATGTACGGGCGCCACTTACCGCCAGACTCCTTCGTCTCTGCGATGAAAATGACGCAGCGCACGGGCTGATGCGCGTTGATGGTGAGGTCACGGATGCCGCGAATGAGTTGATCCATCCGGGCGAGCAGTGCACCCCAGCCGTCGTAGCCCTTCACGATGCCGTCGCCGCTGATGTTTGCCTTCAGCCGACGCTGCATCTCAGTGATGCTGTCGAGCACGATGGACACGAAGTCGTGCTGTCCAGACTTGAGCCAGCTGTCCACCCGCTGAATGGACTCCCAGCTGTCGATGCTCACGTACGCGACGTCCCACGTACCGTCGTAGCGCGGTGGTGCGTTCATCGGGTCCCACGTCACCTTGCGTAGTGGCACGCCCGATCGGAACCCGTGCTCACGAATGAACTTCCACGAGCCCTCCGCGTCGAGCACGAGTAGCGGGAGTGGTGCGGTCGACGTCACGGTCGACTTACCCGCCTTGCTCGCGCCGTGAATGAGCATGCTGAGAACGCGATCATCTTTCACTCGGTCACTCCCAACACTTCGTTCTTGTAGTAGTCGAGGGGATCTCCCTCATCGTAGTACTGGACGATCATGTCCTCCACTCTCGAGCCGTCGTCAAACATCGGACAGATCGCGAGGAACGGGCAGTCCCACGCGCAGTCTCGCGTCGGTGAGGGGTACGCGGCGGTGTGGTGCGACGCGCCGCTCTTCAGCTGGTCGCTCACCTCGAGCATGTCGGTGATCTCGCCGACGATGCGTCGCCGGTAGTTCTCGACCGTGTGCTTGTTGTGACGCACCTCGATGCGCTCGTAGAACGGTGGCTTCGCCTTCTCCGTGCGCTTCACACGGCGCATCATGTTGTAGAGCGCACCCTCCGTTCGCAGGCCGTCCTCACCCAGCGCCAGCGACTCGAGGAGATGGTAGTGGATCATCTGCTCATTGAGTACGAGCATCCGCACGGAATCGCTAAAGTTGGCGACCGACTTGTGATCCATGAAGAGGTGCACACCGTCGAGCTTACGGCGCAAGCGCACGTCGAGCTTGCCGATGATCGCGACCCTGTCGTCGAACTCGGTGAGACTTGCCTCCACGTACTGCTCGGCGGCGACGATCTCCAGCTCGGAGTCGGCTCCCGTCGCCGCGAGCCACTCGAGGTAGCCCTCGAGCATGATGCGCTCAAGGTCGGCCTCCTTCTCGAACTTCGCACGCACGTCATCGTTGACGATCGGGCTTTCCTCCATCGCTGCGCGATCGACGAGGATGAGCCCCTCCAGCGCGGCGAGGAGATCGATCGGCCCGCTGGGTGAGTAATGGAACTGCAGCGCGCGGTGAAGTCGGTTGCCGACCTGACGCACGCCCACCGGTGACTCGTGCCTGAGGTGAAGTCCGCGGTGCCACGCCAGCCACCACTTGCGACGGCAGCGCTTGAACGTCTGGAGCTCGGAGTTGGACACGTAGCGGTCGTACGTCTTGTCCATCACCTTGATGAGCTCGCCGAAGTCCACCTCCTCGACGACGGGAGTGAGTGGCACAAAGTTGTCCGTCGTCGCGTTCGCCGCGACGACCGCCACGGGTGGCGGCGGCTGTCGCACGACGATGGGTTGCCCCGGCAGTGCGTTTCCACTCGGTGTTACGCCCGTGAGCTCGAGTGCCCTTCGCTCGTCCTCGTGAATGACGTTCTTGGTCTCGATTCGCCACACCTTACCCTCGGTGAGGCCACACGACAGTGCGAGTGCCTTCCGCGACATGTTGCGACGGCGACGGTAGTCGATGACGTCTACACCCGTGATCATCGTGTGATCATCCATACAATAGCGATGATCGTAAGGCAGATCATGCCGAGCATGATGACACCGCCCTTTGTCTTATCATCCATCAGATCTTCATCGCCATGATACGAGCCTCCTCGGCGTCGAGTTCGTCGGGTCGTCCGCCCGCAGCGAGGATCGTGGCACGATCTCGCGTGATCTCCTGCAGTCGCAGAAACTTCTCGGTGAGGTTGACGATCTGCTTCTCCTCCACCGTGTCTCTCGCGACGATGTCGATGACCTGTATCGACTCGTGCACCTCGGAGCCGATGCGATGCACGCGGTCCTCGGCCTGCTTGTTGTCGATCATCGAGTCGCTGCGCTGCAGGAAGATGATGGTGTCGGCGGCGGTCATCGTGAGGCCCGTGCCGCCGGCCTTCAGGGTGAACAGTAACACGCGGAGCTTCCCGGCCTGGAACCGCTCCAGCGTGAGCTTGCGTTCGTACTCGGTGACCGCTCCGGTGATGAGTCCGTATGAGATCTTCAACTTGTCGAGTCGCTTCGCCGCAAGCTCGATGAGTTTACGTTGCTCGGCGCAGACGACGACGGGTCGATCACCCAGCTCCTCGAGCACGATCTCGAGTTCGTCTAGCTTGGGTGACGGCTCGCAAGTCGTCCACTCTGTGTTGTCGATCTTCATCATTGACGACGCGATCTGCATGTGACGAATGCGCGCGGTGAGGTCGTCGAGAACGACCGCATTTACGTCACCGACCTTGACGACGGCTTGGTTTGTGATGTCGTCGTAGAGCCGTCGTTGTGCGGTGGTCAGATCCACCCAGCGCGTCGTACGTATCTTGGGAGGCAGTTGCTCCAGAACGAGCGCCTTCGGCATGCGCCGGAAATGAGGATCGAGCAGTTTGTCAAACTCAGCCCGGTTGGCCGGGTTGAGACCGACGATGTCGAGTCCCCCGAACGCGTTCCATGACTGAAGGCAGTAACGGTCAATGAAGTGTCCCTTAACTGGAAACGCGAGCGGTGCGATGGCGTGAAGGATCGCCCACAGATCTCCTGGATGATTTGCGAGTGGTGTGCCTGTGAGTGCCCAACGTTGCCGCACAGAATGCTGATGTGCCACGGCCCACACAGCTCGTGTCTGCTTCGAGGAGGGATTCTTAACTCGGTGTGCCTCATCGATGATCACCGTCCGGAAGTCGATCGCGTTGAGTTCCTTAGGATGCACCTCACACTGGGACGGTCTGAGCGTCGCCTCGCCGTTCGTCTTATCACACT
>Ga0070698_100006474_pt1 | contig 12704 bp, 11 predicted proteins | sample KBSK1502metaG_FD_65477 | JGI IMG/M metagenome (GOLD analysis project Ga0070698, IMG submission 65477) | Corn, switchgrass and miscanthus rhizosphere microbial communities from Kellogg Biological Station, Michigan, USA - KBS K1-50-2 metaG | ecosystem: Host-associated > Plants > Roots >... | reverse complement strand
GCTGCTTCGAAGAAATTCGTATCGGTAACGCCGGGGCAGAGCGCCAGGACCTTAATCCCGTGCTCTCGATTCTCCTCCCAGAGCGCTTCTGAAAACGAAAGCACGAATGCCTTGGTCGCTGCGTAAGTTGCCATATAGGGCACGGGCTGAAAGGCCGCAGTCGAAGCAACGTTGATTATCGCTCCCTGTCTGCGCTCGATCATGGGCTGCAGAAAGTGGTGAGTCAGTTCTACGAGTGACTTGATGTTGAGATCGATCATGTTCAACTCGCGCTCGAGGTCAAGCTTGCTAAACTCACTCATCGAGCCAAACCCGGCATTATTGATCAGCATGTCAACAGTGAGGCCTCGTTTCGTCGCTTCTGCAAACAACTGGGCGGGTGATTCCGGCTTGCTGAGATCGAGCGCCACGTATTGAGCGCGAATGCTGTTGGAACGGCCGAGTTCATTGCACAGCGTTACCAGCTTTTCTTCAGAGCGCGCGACCAACAAAACATTGCGGCCACGCGCAGCTAGCTTGCGGGCAAAAACTTCGCCAATGCCGCTGGATGCGCCGGTGATCAGGGTTGTGTTCATAGTTTAACGACTGCGATCACTGGCAAAGAGAGTTTGTTCTCATTACGAATCCAAGGACTAACTGATTTCCAGAACACTGAGCTCAATAACATCCGCATTGCCCGCTCGCAAGCCATCTAATATAGCTTGAGATGGCGCTTTATCAAGATTGATGCGTGCCACAGCAGCTTCCGCACCTTCGAAAACTATGTTCTCCATTTCCTGAACGTTGATATGTTCGCTTTTTATCGCATCGAGCACCGTGGCCAACACGCCGGGACGATCCAGATGCCGAACAACCAGCCGGTGCGTTGCTGGAGTTTGTCTGGCCAGATTTACAACATTGGGGACATTCCCTGTTTCTTTAAACTCGCGAACAATCCTCACCGTTTCCGCGGCAATCGCCTCCTGAGCCTGGTCGGTTGAGGCGCCGATGTGATGAGTGCCGTAGAGATTCTCCTCCTTTGCTATCTCGTCCGTGAATGGCGCAGTCGCGGAGGTCGGCTCTCCGGCAAACACGTCGAGTCCGGCACGGATGCGGCGCGACTTCATCGCCTCCACCAATGCCGCCTGGTCCACCACCTCACCGCGCGCAGTGTTGATGAAGTTGGCGCCTTCCCTCATGGTTGCGAAGAACGCCTTACCGAGGAAGCCGCGGGTGTCTGCATTCAGAGCTACATGAACACTTACGACGTCTGCGTCGCGCGCCACGTCCTCCGGTGTAGCTCTGTATTCAACTCCAAGGTCGGCAGCGCGCTCCGGAGTCAGACTGCGACTCCAGGCAACTACTCGCATGCCAAACGCCTGGGCCCGCGGAATCATTTCCGCGCCGATTTTTCCCACACCCACGAGGCCAAGAGTGCGGCCGAATAGCCCACGTGCTTTCGAAAACTCCTTTTTGTTCCATTCTCCGCGGCGCAACGCGATCACGTTGTCAGCGATTCGCCGGTCAAGCGCGAGCATCAAGGCAAAGGCGAGTTCAGCGACGGCTATCGAATTCTTGCCGGGACAGTTTGAAACGTAAATGCCACGCCGCGAGGCTGCTGCCACGTCGATGGTGTTGAACCCGGCGCCGGCGCGAACCACCAACTTGATCTGCCCCGCGGCTAACATCGGTTCAGTCACTTTTGTCCCGCGGACAACGAGCACGTCTGGCAGTTGCTGCCGGATCGCTTCGGTCAAGGCATCGTCCTTGAGATCGGGTAGGAACGAAACGTCGCAGCCGAGGGCCAGCAAACCATCGCGCCCGGATTGTTCAAACTTGTCAGCGATTAGTACGCGCATTGTTTAGTCCAAAGTCCAAGGTCCAAGGTCCAAGGTCCATCCAGGTTTTTTCCTGACTTTGGACCTTGGACATTGGACTATTGGACTTACTCAAATCTTATGAATCAGCAGTCCGTCGCGCAGCTTCGGCTCAAACCAGGTTGACTTCGGCGGCATAATCTCGCCGGCATCCGAAACGCGCAACAAGTCTTCCATCGTCGTCGGGTAGAGCGAGAAAGCCACCGCTGCTTTTCCCTGATCGGCGAGCCGCTTCAATTCCTTGCTGCCACGCACGCCGCCTATGAAATCGATTCGTTTGTCGGTGCGGACGTCTTTGATACCCAGAATCGGATCCAGCACCAAATCCTGGAGAATACTCACATCCAGTGAGGCAACAGCCCCCTGAGCCGGCGTGACATCGGAACGCATTGTGAGCGCGTACCACTTGCCGTCAAGATACATTCCCCATTGTCCCCGCCGCTCCGGCGTTTCGCCAACGCCTTCCGTCACATCAAAACTCTTCCTTAAAGCTTCAATAAACTCACTGTTCGACAAGCCATTCAGATCGCGCACGGCACGGTTGTAAGCAAGTATCTGGACCTGGTCATCCGGGAAAATAACCGCCAGGAAGAAGTTGTATTCTTCGTCGCCGGTATGACTGAAGCTCTGTTCCCTGAGTTCGGCCCGCGCTCGCGCCGCACTGGCTGCCCGGTGATGACCATCGGCAATGTAGAGGAACGGGATCTCGCGAAACGCATGAACAAAACGTACAGCGTCGGGCACATGCCAGACGGTGTGTTGAACCCCGTCATCCGCAGTGAAGTCGAAAACGGCATTTGTCACCGTCACCTCCATCACCATGGTGTCTATATCGCGGCTGGCCCTATAAGTAAGAAACACTGGTCCGGTCTGCGCTCGCAGCGCCATCATGTGTTGCGTGCGATCATCTTCCTTGTCGCGGCGTGTTCGTTCGTGTTTACGAATCAAGTCCTGGTCATACTCATCTACTGAGCAACAAGCAACCACGCCAATCTGTTCGTGTTCTCCCATGATCAAGCGATATAGATAGAGGCTTGGGATCTTTTCACTGACTAGCGGACCGTCTTTGATAAGTTTTTCAAAGTTCGCCAACGCTCGGCGGTAGACTGGATCGCTGTGGGTGTCGACGCCTTCCGGCATGTCAATCTCCGGGCGTGACACATGCAGAAAGCTTAACGGATTGTTGGCCGCCAGCGCGCGCGCTTCGTCAGTGCTGACGACGTCGTAAGGAACACTTGCTACCTCGCTGGCCCGGTTAGCCTCGGGACGCAGGCCGCTAAAAGGACGAATGACTGCCACTAATTCCTCCCGACGCAGACCCCAACTACCAGTTATTTCTCAGCAGAATTCGAGCTGCGCATTATTTGCCGATGCCTTAATTTGTGGAGCTTGTTCCTAAAGACTATCCGTTACCGCGTAGTCTTAGCAAGCTGGGAAATCACAACTTAGCCCACCCTCGCGAACCGAAAACCAGAAGGAACTGAAGTGCTTTGGGCTGACACGCCGAGGAAGCAAAAGTGAGTGTAGAATGAGGCGACATGTCGAATTCGAACAGCGCCTCTTTTGAGAAGGCGCAAACAGAACTTGAAGAAAGACTACGCGAACTGGACGAACGACTCCGCAGCGAGATGCGCGCGCGTGGCTTTGATCCGGCACAGGATGCGAATCTGGCGTTGACGGGTCCGCTGGCGAAGCTCTACATGGAACGGGAAACTCTAAGAGAAGAACTGGAAACGTTGACTCAATCAGAAAACTCGACCGACGAATGAGGATCGATCATGAGAGAAATCGAGAGGATAGTAGATCAACTGAATCGGGCGTTTGTGGGCGAGGCGTGGCATGGACCGGCAGTCGTCGAGATTCTCGAGGGGGTTACTGCCCAACAGGCAGCGGCACATCCGCTCGCTGGCGGGCATAGCATTTGGGAACTCGCACTTCACATTGTTGCCTGGACGCGGGCGGGGCTGCGAAGGTTGAATGGCGATCGCGCTCAACTGACTGACGCCGAGAATTTTCCGGCCGTTACAGACCCCGGCGAGCGCGCATGGGAGGCGGCGCGCGAGTCTGTGAGGCAAGCGCACGAAGAGTTGCGTAGCGCCATCCTGCTTCTTGACGACTCTCGACTTGACCAACCTATCATTGAGGGCATGAGTTCAACCTACGTGACGCTTCATGGAGTAATTCAGCACAGCCTTTACCACGCAGGTCAAATTGCGATTTTGAAGAAAGCATTTTCTGAGGGGCAAACAAAATGAATGATCTGGCTGGACGTCAGTGTGTTCCCTGCCGCGGTGGAGTGCCACCGCTACCGGGGGAGGAGATCGCAAAACTGCAGGCCCAACTCGACGGTTGGGAGGTGGTCGCGGAGCACCACCTGCGGAAGGAATATAAGTTCGAGGATTTCAAGGCCACGCAGGAGTTTGTTAATAAAGTGGGCGAAATCGCCGAAGAGCAGTGGCATCATCCCGACATTTGTTATGGGTGGGGCCGAGCAGAAGTCACGATCTGGACCCATAAGATCGATGGCCTGACAGAAAGCGATTTCATCCTCGCTGCCAAGATTGATCAGCTCGGTTAGTCGTATGTAGGAATGCGTTTTCTTGTAATGAACCGAAATAGGGTGACAAGCAGGCGATCGGAGGCTTGGAATGAACACGTGCTACGATTCGGCAATGTCAGAAAACGACAAACTCATTAACTTCATTGCCACCACCGTTGAGGGTCTACGCCAACGTGTCGATGCAATCAGCGAGCAAATGGCCACGAAGGTTGACCTGGCCAATCTTAGAGATGAGATGGCATCCGAACTCGCGGCGGTGAAAGAACAAATGGTCACCAAAGATGAGCTCGCCGCGGTGAAAGCTCAAATGGCCACCAAAGATGAGCTGAGAGACGGTCTCGCGGCTCTAAGAATCGCCACGAAGAGCGACCTGGGGCGATTAGAAACCACGATGCATGGCGAATTCGAGCAAGTACACCTTCGCCTGGACTCGATTGATCGGAGAGTCGACACGCGCATCGGTCAGGTCGAAACTGATGTTAGTCGCTTGCGGAGCGTGGTTTATTTACTGGTCAAGGACAAGCCCGACATGTTGCGGCTTCTTGGACGTCCAGATCCGGGTGAGGGCCGTCCGCAAGGTTAGAGTTAAATTCCTGCCATCAAGTCAAAGCTCTTGAAGTTCAGTTCGGTATATAGCTTCCGTTTCTAAGATCATTCGCTCCAGACTGAAGTTTGCCCCAGCGGACTGCTGAGCGGCTCGACCCAAGCGAATCTTTTCTTCGTTATCTTTGAGCAATGACCAAATCGTCTCTGCCAGCGTGTCGACACTCCCAATCGGAACCAGCAAGCCCGTTTCACCCGCTTTGATTACTTCAGTCGCTCCCTCGGTTTCAGTTGCGACAACAGCAGTGCCACTAGCCATCGCTTCCGCAATTGCAAGTCCAAAAGATTCCGTATGCGATGCGGAAACGAATACATCCAGAGCGCAGTAGAGTTCGGCCAAATCATCCAGCCAGCCTACGAGGCTGACGTGCGTCGTCAAATTTAGTTCTTTTACTAATTCTTCGAGCCGCGTCCTATGCTGCTTTTCTCGGGAATGATCAATGCCGGCAATGATGAAGTGTAGCTGCGGAAGACGCTTCAATAAGTGCGGCGCGGCGCGAAGGATCTCTTCTTGTCCTTTGAGTGGCGTCAACTCCCCGACGGTTCCCACCAGCAAACTGTCGGGCGGTAGTTTCCAGGTTTCGAGAAATTGCCGTCGATTAAACTCCACCCTCGCTTTTGAAAATCTGGCCGTATCAATTCCGTTTAGTACCACACTGATTTTTTCCGTTGGCACGACCGCGTCGGTCTTTAGCCGTGATGCAACCGCTTGCGAAACAGCAATTATTCGCGCCGCCCTGGACAGCGTGATCCGATGCAGGCGGGTCAACGGGAACATTACGTGACGGGTAATTATTAAACGCGTGGCGGCGTTCGTACGCGTGGCATAGGCAGCTAGCGGATAGTCACGCGCCATGTGGGCATGTACGATCTGAATCTTGTTTCTGCGCACGAGCCGCGAAAGACCCTGCGCGCTTATTGCATCAAGCGAGTTTCGCAAGGGAAGCGTGGTTAGGTTTTTGTTTGCCAGCCCAGAGAGCTCTTGTATCAATGGAGAGTTTGCTCGCAGCGCAACATGGACATCATGCCCCCGACGAGCGAGCCCATTGGCGAGGTCCGCAAGATGTCGCTCGCCGCCGCCAAGAGACTGAGCTGAACTTATCTGAAGAATTCTCAACTTGGAAATGTGGAAACGAACAAGCTTGAACGTCTTAGGCGGATTGAATGTACACAAGAAATCGTTGGGCTTCCAGATAAACGTTACTTGATTGAGCTCGTTACCCCGCGTACCAAACTCAAACAGACTTAGCGATCTGTGTTTGCTTACGAGCTAGGCCACAACTTCATGAGGCCGGACAAATCTCAACGAAACCCTTTGACTGCTGATCGGCACGCCTGTTGCCATTGCAATCAGTGCAAACGTTTGCTTACGGAAACTTGAAGGAGGATAAATTCATGGCGAAGCCAAAACTAATCACAGGTCTTTTTAAGAATCGTTTAGCGGCGGAAGCCGCGGTCGACGCACTCTTGAAGCGCGGGTATACGCGCGATGACATCAGCGTGTTGATGTCTGACGCAACAAAAAATAAAGAGTTTGCGTTGCAAGCACGCACCCATGCCGCCGATGGTGCCGGAGTTGGTGGCGCATTAGGTGGCGTTGTTGGGGCCGCGCTGGCCACCATCGTCGCGGTCGGCAGCACAATTGTTCTGCCGGGGTTGAACCTCGTCATCGCTGGTCCGATTGTGGCGGCACTTGCAGGTGCGGGTGCGGGTGCAGCAACGGGCGGCGTCATAGGTGCTCTCATTGGCGCCGGGATACCCGAGTATCGCGCCAGAGTTTACGAAGCGGGCCTGCTGAGCGGCGGCATTCTGTTGGGGGTTGAAGCTAAGTCGGACGAGGAAGCAGATAAGCTAGAGGAGCTCCTTGGGGCATTAGGTGGTGAACACGTTCGCGCGGAGTAAGGTACTAACCAATCAAGGGTTGCATTAAGAAAAAGGGCTTACGACATCCGGAAGTCGTAAGCCCTGATTGCTTGATTAGGTCAGACAGCAGCGGAGCGTTCTCAGCCTGTCATTCGAACTACTTGCCAATTGATTCGCCGATATCTTCGATCGCTTCGCCAACTTTACGTCTCGCCTGTCCGAAGCCTTCCTGCACCTTACCTCCAGCGCGATCGGCGTTGCCTTCTGACTCCAGGTCGCGGTCATTGATTGCCCGGCCAACAGTTTCCTTAGCCGCACCCTTTGCCTGATCCAACTTTCCTTGAAGTTCATCTCTGTTTGGTAAACCCATGGAAAATCCTCCTTGTCTTGTTACTTCAGTTTGAAGTTAGCAACGCGCGTTCCTCGGAGACAAAAATTGCTCTTGACGAGCTGCAACGATATCGGGCGGGTTCTGGCCAAACAGCAGAGGGGATTTGCCGATTTGGTGGCGTAGGCTGTGTATGGTTGTAGACCGGAAACGCGTGATCTTGAGACGGCTTCCAGATCAAATAGCATCAGCTTCCTGAGAATCACTCTTTACGAATCTTTCGTACTTGTCGCAGACAGGAAGGCGAACCTCAAAGCGAGTGCCTTCGCCTGGCTCGCTAACGACTAGGATCTCACCTTTGTGTCTGGTGATGATGCCGTGAGAGGCAGAAAGGCCGAGACCACTTCCAAGTTTCCCTTTGGTGGTGAAAAATGGCTCGAAGATTCTAGAGGCAGTTTCCGCCGACATGCCGCAGCCGGTATCAGCAACCCAGAAGCAACCACTTTCAATTTCGGCGCGCGCTCCGATTTCCATTACACCGCCCTCAGGCATTGCATCGACGGCATTGAAAATCAGATTCAGCACCACTTCGCGCAGTTCAGCCTGTTCGCCCATCACGTAGACTGACTCCGAACCTTCCACCTTGACCTCAATGGTTCCTTTGCGCGACTTGCTCTGCCACTTCGGCCGGGCGATATCGATGCTGGATGTGATGAGGTAGTTCAGCTCAACCGGTGCAAACTCGCTCGCAGAATCGCGGCGTGCAAACTCAAGTATGCGGCGCAGCGTCTTGGTGCCATCCTCCACTGCGTTGGTGATTACCTGCAGACTTCTGGAGGAGACATCATCAGTAGCATTTCTCAGGAGTAGCTGGGCGCGTCCCTGGATCACAGTCAGCGAATTGTTCAAATTGTGCGCGACGCCGGCGGCTAATTCACCAACTGCACGGAGCTTGTCAGACTGCGCCATCAATTCCCGTTCGCGCTTGCGGTCAGTAACATCGCGCAGGAAAACCAGCGCACCAGCAATTTCCCCGTTCTTCCAAAGCGGTGACGTATGCGCTTCGGTGTGGCGAGTGGAACCGTCGAGGGCGTTAATGCGGACCTCATTTTCAGTGTCATCGCCCTTTAAAGTGCGCCGCAAATTTTCCTCGGTGAGAGCGCGTGAATCCGGAGAAATAAGATCCAGAAAATTGCCGCCGCTCAACATCGAGGGTTTGAATGTCTGCGCTCGCTCATTCATCCAGGTAATTCGGCCAGCGGTATCCAGCGCATAGATCTCGTCGAGAGTCCGATCGGCAATATTCGCCAGAAACGACTTGTGCGCTAACGCTTCAGCCTCGGCCCTACGAAGGTTTGAGATGTCCCGTGCGATCACCAGAGCGTTAAGTTGCAGATCATCTCCTCTTAGCGGTTCGACGATTATTGAAATTGAGTGCTCGTTGTCAGCGGCTGCCTGGAGTTCGACTTCCACTTTCTCGAGGCTCTGCAAGGCACGATCTACGACACAACCGCCGGCACCTTCAACACTCCAAAACATCTCGCAGCAAACAGTCCCTTTCAAGGGTTGGCTACCTTGTAACCGGGTGGCGGCGTCGTTGGCTCTAACCAGGCGATTATCGCTCCCAAACAAATACACAGCGTCGGGCAGTGTCGCAAAGGCTGCTCTCAGTAGACCCTCTTCACTCTCTTGACGCAGGAGGGAAGGGTCGTCAGACAAATCTTGCGAAGGGCTATTCGAGTCTTGCGTTTGCATTAGATTCTGGAAAACAGGCGAGAGGTAACAGCTGCCGCTGGCAGCGGTGTTGAAGATAGTAACAAATTCGAGGATTGGGCAGCCAGAAAATTTGTGCTGCAGAAAATAGTTCGGGCGTGTCCCTGCTGAGGGACACGCCCGAATTGTGCGGTTTAGTTACCCTTTTCTTAGAACTGGAACCGAGCAGCCAACTGAATTTGCCGCTCGCGGAAAAGAGTACTGTCAGCTCCGGTTACGGAATTGAAGCCACTCACGCCGCTGCTAAAATTAAGTAGCGGACAAGGATTGGCTGTCGTTCCAGTGGTGCATATCGAGTAGATACCCGCGCTCACCGAGGTAACCTGGGTTCGATTGAAGAGGTTAAAGCCTTCTGCAAGCAGTTCCAGCTTCATCTTCTCGGTAAGACTGAAGCGTCGCGAGATACGCATGTCCAAGTACCAGATATGCGGCTGCTTGAAGAAGTTGCGGGGCACCAGCGCGAAACGGGTGGCGCCTCCCGACCCATTGACTCCGCCGGCCGGTGTTGCTGTGTTTGCAGCAAACCCGAAATTATTACCAGCTCCAGTTGCATTACCGCCGGGACTCACCGTGCCGGAAACGGTTGCCGTGAAGCGTTGCCCCGAAAAGGCGTTAAAGATCGGCGCAATTGTCCAGCCATTGAGTATCGCCCTACTTGCGTTACTGCCGCCCTTGAAGTTTGTGTTGTAGACAACGCTGGCAACAAACTTCTGTCTTCGATCAAAAGCCGACAGAGCATTTTCTCCCTGCTGGTCGAAGGCGTTGAAGGGTAGGTTATTCGAAGTAAACGTCACGGAACTCTGGCCGTTATCATAGGCTCGCGAGAGCGTATAACTCGTCTGGAATTGCAAACCGTTCGTCAGGCGACGGTTCCCTTGCAACACCAGTGCAACATACTTGGAAAAGACGTCGCTGCGAATCTCGGTCAACTGCTGGTAACCGGCAACGGGTCGCGCTCCCAGGAAAAGAGGTATGCGCCATTGCTGCCCGTCAAATGGTCCGCCAACTGCGGTGAATGTTCCGGACGCAGTGGGTGGATTCAAATTGGTATCCACGAAGTTCGGAAGCGAATTTGCCCAGCTCCCGAGAAACGAAGCCGAGACCACTGTGTTGCGGGCAATCTCGCGCTCGAAGACGAAATCCGTTTGGTGAATCTGCGGCAACTGGAACTTCGGCGAGAAAAACTGAACCGCAGGCGCCACCAGAGTTCCCGCAGTCAGCAAATTCGGATAAATCGGCGACGCCGCAAGCTGTGCGGCATTGCCTGGGGAAAGAGAGACCTGCCGTTGCGCGACGTCAATGCCGACACCGGTATTTACCAGCGCGTTGTAAACCGTGGAGTTAATTACGCGGCCATAATAAATGCCCCATCCTCCGCGAATACTCGTCTTACCATCGCCATTCACGTCATAGGCAAAGCCGACGCGTGGACCAATGTTGTTCCGGTCGTTCACGGAAACCCGCGTCTGCGGCAGGGCAGGATTTACGTTAATCGGATCTGGATTCCGCTGGTATTCATAACGCACGCCAAGATTGAGGGTCAGGCGCGGACTAACCCGCCAGTCGTCCTGGAGGAAGTAGTCCAAGTCCGTAGTCTTCATGGTTAGACCAAGGACGCCAAGCCCCTGGTTGAAGGCGCCACCGTAACATTTGCCTCTGGTTCTGGTGCTGCTGTAACACTGGTTACCCGCTGGCAGTGCTGCCAGGAAGTTGGTGTAATCGATGATGAAGTCGTTGAGCCCGCCGTAAAAACCCGCAGCGTTGACGCCGCCGGTGTAATTAAACTCGCCGCCGGAAAAACGCAGGTTGTTAATCACGTCTGTGACCAGGTTAATGTCGCCGCCAAACTTTAGAGTGTGGTTTCCCACTGTTAACGTGACCGTGTCGGCAAACTGCTTTCGAGTCTCATTGGGAAATGCCGGGCGCTCGAGGAATTCCGGGATGCCGAACGAGAAGCCATTGGTAATGAAGGTTTGCGGCGAACGTCCGCCAACTGAGTTGGTTGGTTCGCCTGCAAGCGGTGGCTGGCTAAACTGAAATTCGTTGTCACGGCCCCACTGGAAACGAAACTCGTTAATCAACGAGTTGTTGATAGTCGAGGCGAGACGCAGATTCAGTGAATCGATGTTCACACCGTCGTCACCAAAGTTGTCCCGGGCGCGCGTGTTGATAGCCTGAGTCTGGACGCCGGCCGGTGAGTTCCAACGAAGGCGATTATAGGTTGCCGTGAAGGTGTTCCGCTCGTTTATGTTCCAATCAACCTTCGGCAAAAACAGCCGCTGATTTCCCGTGCGCGGGACCTCACCGGAAATGCTGTTGAGAAAGTCCAGTGCATTACTGACTTGAGTGTCGGACAAACCCTTACCGATTCCCAACGAACCATTTCGGTTAACGCTGCCGGTTGTTCCGGGATATACCGGGCACTGGGCTAATGTTCGCGCCGCGCCGGCGGGTGCTGTCAAGAGACAACGGTCCGCGCGATTCAGAAAGTCCAAAGCGGTGAAAGTGGAAACGCCAGGGAAGTTGCGCCGCTGCTCATCGTAGCTGAAGAAGAAGAACGCTTTGTCCTTGACGATAGGTCCGCCGATGGTGCCGCCAAACTGGTGGCGCACGTCAACTGGCTTGAAGGCAACCGGAGTGAATACGCCGCTGACGTTCTGTGTGATAAAGCTACGAGGGTTGCGAGCGCCCCATTTGTTGTTGCGCTGGAAGTAAAAAGCATCGCCGTGAATCTCGTTGGTGCCGCTCTTGGTTACCGCGTTCACCACACCGCCGGCAGATCGACCATACTCGGCCGAGTAGCTGGAGGTGTTGACCTGAAACTCGCGGATAGCAGACTGGCTGATGGAATAGCTGATACGCGTGCGGCCACGTTCTTCCGCAAAGAACGCCTGATTGTTATCGCCACCATCGATGGTGTTGTTGTTCAACAGGCCGGAAATTCCGCGGAAGCTGATCAGTCCGAAAGTGCCATCCGGAACGGCGCCCGGCGTCAGCAAAGCAAAATTAGACCAACGGCGACCGTTAATTGGCAGCTCGCTAATCGAAGTCTGATTGATGTTGCTCGAGAAATCCTGTTGCGACGTATTGATGACCGGGGCATCCGCCGTTACTTCAATCGTACCACCAGAGACCGGGCCAATGGAGAGCGCCGCATTGATATTCGTCTCTCGGCCAACCTCAACTGTGGCCTCCTGGGTGTAAGGACTAAATCCAGCACCATTGATGGTGATCGCATAGGTACCAGGCTGAAGTCCCGGCACCTTAAACCGACCCTGATCGTCGGTGGTCGCAGTATCTTCCTTATTCGTTTCGGTGTTTCGCACCGTCACTGAAGCGTTAGGAACAACTTCCTTATTCGGGTTGGTAACGACACCACCGATGGCGCCCGCCACTGTTGACTGGCCAAAGGCGATCGCGCTCATCCCGAGAATAAACGAGAGCACGAAAGAGAGCTTCACAAATTTCGACATACTGGGGAACTCCTTAGGCATGAGATAACATTGAAAGAGTCTGCGCGACCGTTTTGGGCGCAGGTTGCGACCTTGAATCTGAAATCGAGTGCAAATTGAATTTATGTCCTGAAGGAAAGTGATTGACAACGTGATTTATAGACGCGAACTTCTACCACGCCGGCCAGTCTCTGCGCAAGAAAAATACAAGTTAAGTTTGTGTAAATGCACTGTTGCTGCCTGGTTACTGGAGAGATAGTGCGGACTGA
>Ga0070698_100006473_pt1 | contig 12705 bp, 11 predicted proteins | sample KBSK1502metaG_FD_65477 | JGI IMG/M metagenome (GOLD analysis project Ga0070698, IMG submission 65477) | Corn, switchgrass and miscanthus rhizosphere microbial communities from Kellogg Biological Station, Michigan, USA - KBS K1-50-2 metaG | ecosystem: Host-associated > Plants > Roots >... | reverse complement strand
AAGTCGACGGATTTAATTGGACCAAACGCTAAGAGCGGCTAAAGACATATCCTCGGACGGTAAGGCAGCTCCAATCGGCGAGTAACATGTAAATTAAGGGAAGTAGTAAGTTGGTCGCCAGACCAAGTAACGTTATGATCAGAAAAACTCTCCTTGCCATCGCTCTGACCGCATTTTTGACGCAAACTGCGACGTCTCAAGATACTGGCCTTCCGCCACTTGGCGCCGATGCGATTCAGCATCTCGGCGTCGTCGTGAGTAAATATGACAAGTTTACGGACAAGTCGAAAATCGAGTTAGCGCTTCAGGTGAAAGGTACATTTCTGAATGGAATGTTCTTAACTGTTTTCTGCGTGTACAGCGGCCGAGCGGTCCCAGTCAATGCTAAAGCCCATATTGGCTTGGCCGTCATTGGGGATGCATATAAGTTCGAACAGAACAACAAGATCATCTTTTTGATTGATGGTGATCGTCAGGCCTATGATCCTCAGCGATTTCCGACCCAAATGCCCAACGGAAAGGTTCTGGAGTTCTTATTGATTCCGCGAGAATTCAACGTGGATCAAATGGCGGCAGTAGCCAAGGCGGCTATAGTCGAAGGCAGGCTAGGCGGTTATGACGAATTTCAGCTTACAGCAACTCAACGCGCCACTCTTGCAGAATTTGTTGCCAAAATGCGAGGAGGGTCAGAAGCAATAGTTTCTGGTCCGACAGGACGGGTTGAATTACCCTCAAATTTTAGCTACAGCCGGCAGCTTGGAGAGCAAACTGGTCTACCGTATTACACGCTAATGCCAGATGATGAAGCGATGGCAAATGATGCCGCAGAAGGAAAGGTGTTCCAAGCGTTAGGTGTGATGGCCCAGCCCGCCTCGAATAAATTTGGTCTTGCTTTAATAAACGCCCAGACCCAATATCAACTTCACATAAACAAAACTAAAGGTGCGGTTATTTCAGTTGGTCGTGAAGTTTTTCGCATTCCTGAATACGAGATCGCATTGAGGAAAGAAGTTGGCCGCTTAAAGTTTGAGACAGCTGCGATAAAGATCTCACAGGAACTATTTGCAAAATTACTTCAATCCGACGAAGTCACAATACAGTGTGGCTCGGTAATCTACGAACTCGATCAAGATAACATTGAGGCATTGAAATATTTGGGTCAACAAATCGCAGCGGAGGCGAAGCCTAAGAATTAGCGCGGCTCTTAGTGGCCAGTACATATTACTAAATTTTTGTCCGCGGCCAGCTCTGCCAGGTTTACTTGAACAAAACTCGTTTCGAAGGAGACATCGAACCATTTTATTCCTGCCCGCTCTCACCATCTTGCTAACTACTTAATCTTGCGGCGATTCTCTCGCGCCACCTCGAGATGGTCCAAACAATCGGGGAAGTGTCAGACATCTTTCTGGAAGGCCACAACAATGCGAAAAGGTTCAAGAAGGCAGAAACGCAGAAAACAACCTAGAACAGGTGTTCGTAAGTCAAAGCGTTCAACAGACGCGGCGCGTGGTCCAGATGTCCTTAAGCATCCAAGGGACGCTGAACGTGTCCGGAGCATACTGAGCAAAGCTTTCGAGGATTTAGCAATACCCAAGTTTAATGGAGAAGCTCAATGCACTTTTGCCGAAGCTGATTCATACTTTGAAGAAACGGCAGAGGGCCGCGTACTTGTTATCCCGACCAGTCTCTTTTACTGGGAAGATAGAACTGATGGAATTCAGCTAGTTGTTGACGCCAGTTTTCGCGGTGGTGGGATTCGAGCTTCAATTGCTGCCGAGGACTTAGCGCGAAAGGCAGAGCTTTTCTTTCCAGATGAAGCCGAAGCGGTGAAGGCACTAGTCGATGCCTTTGAGTACATGCGGACCGTGATTTCAGGACTGCCGCTGCACACAACTCAGGCATTGTTTATGCGACGATCCAATGCGATAGGTAGAACACCGGATGCACATCTTCGGATGGCATTAGACACGCTGCGTCACACCTTCGAACCTTTTCATATTCAACTTAATAAACAACGGAAGGAATTAGAGAAACAGCTCAAACAGCAAAAGGATCGGCGTGGAGGTAGCGATCCCAAACACTATTGGAGTCACGAACAACGTGATTGTTTGACGAGGCTTTACACGCAATTGAAACCTGTTTGTATAGAGGCGAAGCGAATTGCGGTTAATGCACAGCGGTCTACGGATCGACAACAAAAAAGAGATTGGAAATTAGAGGTGTTGAGAGCGTATCCGAAAATCCCAAAAGATCTGCTGGAACGGTTTGCTCACCCGCGTGCAGATGACGCAAAACCGTCGGATATTGCAATTATCCATGCAAAGAGGGAATGCGGAGTTTCCTACGATTATTCTTCACGACAATTGCGGAAAGAACTGTTGAGGAAAGCAACACATTGATCTTGAGCGGCTCAATAGTCAGAAATGTATGTTGGACACACTCAGTACTATTGCGGGGAAGCTCAAAAAGAATTTTTGAAAGGTTATAGGCAGCGCCTTTCGCATTTTTTACACTATCGACTCAACACTCCAAGAGCCTGAGAATAAGCTGGGGCTCAACTGGAGTTAGGCTACTCCCGACGCAAAGCTGAAATCACTACTGGATCCACTCGCAACTTAGGAGTGCTACTCAATGCAAGCTGAATCATTACTCGATCCAAAATACATGGGAGGTCTTAATGCCGCAAAGGGGTTTCGTTTTGAAACCTCGTACATTCTTAACTGCATTCAGACCTGGGTCTCGTCCGGTGTTGAATCTTTTCAGCAAGAGACCTGGTCCGACGTTGAATTGTTTTTATTATCCGGTTCTCGCAGAGTGATCCAAATCAAAGACCACGCCTTGAGTCGGCCTGAGCTTGCTGAGGTGCTCAATGAGTTCAGTCTTCGAGACCGCACTTTTAGATATGAACAGTATGTGATTGCGAGCGCAGGTCTCGCTCCATCTGTCGAGAAACTCGCTAGACAGTTGGAGAGATATCGAAGCTTAGATCATCACAACCAGGAAGAGCGCCGTGTCATTGCGCAGAAAATTGAGAACACATTACAGCAACTCAACCTGCATAAGCATCACACCCTCATACTGAAAAAGGTTTTCTTCGACGGTAATCTGGCATCACTTCGAAACCACGAGTTCTGCCGCAATGCTTTCCTAGGTGGGTTGGTATCGGCCTATAAAATAAGTACCGAAAGTGCGTAGCAAATCTTCTTTCGAACAGCAGAACTGTTGACCCAAAGCCACGGCAAACTGATAAAACTATCGTTGTTCCGGCATGCATTATTGCAAGCTGAACTTGAGAATCAAGAGACATCGCTATCCAGTTTTAGATTGATAAGGAAGCAATTTTTGGAATCTCTTCAGAACGGGCATCAACGATCCTTTTTTTATTCGGGGTCGGCTCCAACATGGTCTGATGTCTTGAAAGGACTTGATATTCCTCGGGATATTGCAGATGAAATTGGGCCACAATTAACAGAATGGAAGCACGGAAGCATTTTTATACCAGTTGTTGCAGAAGCTGGTGAAGGAAAATCCACGTTGCTTAAAAGGTTGGCTGCTGACCTTGCTAACAATCACAAGGCGGTGCTGTTTCACGACGGCAGTAGGTTGACTGTTGATTTTCAAGAGGTACAGCGGATTGCACGCATTACTCAGGAATGTGTCTATGTTTTCTTCGATGAGGTTGCTAAGGTCCAGAACCTTCAGGCGTTCTTGCAATCCATATCAGAGTTGCCAATTTCGGTTGTGATTATCGGTGCCGCTCGCCCTTATGAGATGGCGACGGTAAGATCCGCGTATGCAGTAAACATGCAAGTTGCACTTGATGCTCATGGGTGCGAGTACTCCCTTAAGGGCTTATCTGATCGCGAAATAGAGTTGCTTGTTGACCGCTTGCTGGAAGAGAAACTTTTGTCCCTTCCTGTTGGTATTGACCCCTCATTAGCTGCTGAAGTCATCAAGAAGCGTACGGATCGGAAATTTCTAGTGCTATCGATTGAGCTGACCAAAGGCGGAAAGGTTCAGGAAATCATTCGTGATGAAATACTGCGTATTCAGCGAAAAGGAGAGCGATTACTCTCGCTATACCGTTACGTTTGTCTTATGGGAACCGTCGGTTCCTTCATAACGGTACCAATGATGGAAGAGTTACTTCACAACAAGAACATCCGTATCGATGTGCTAAGCGAACTTCCTGGGCTTGTGATTGTTGAAGGAGATCGACTCTATCCGCGACATAACCGAATTGGAGAAATAGCAACCGAGATCTTCTTCAAGGGTGCGGACGACGATCTCGGCCATACGTTGTGCACGATCATCAGCATTGCGGGTGCCCACGGCGAGTTGGATGTCCTAAGATCCGCAACAACAATCCCCCGATCAGTACCCGCCTGTCAAAAGATTAGAGTCGTTAATCATCTTATCGATGAATTGTGTCGGCTTGGAGAAACGGAGTTAATTGAAAAAGTCATCGAGCATTTCCAGTGGGCCGATAAGTCAACCGAATTGTTCTTAGAGTTTCTGACGGCCAACACGCTGTTTTTGTGGAGTCATGTGATTTTCCCAAAGGGACCTGAACTCCAATGGTGCCGCATTGAGGATGCATTCGACCTTTCGTTTCGAGTTTCGCAAGTCGTTTGTGAGCCGTCGAAATCGCGAGAGAGTGAGGAGTCGTTCGACAGTGGTTTCAAATGGGCTCAAATCTATGGTAGAGCAGCGTGGTTCATTGGGAATGAGCCGCCTTTCCTGGCTGCAATCACAAGCAGAATATATGACGTGCTGGTAGAGCGTTATCCAAATAAAGAGTGTGAAATATGTTTCGCGCACGGTGAGTTCCTATCGGAAGCTTGGCAACAAGAGGCAGCTATACCACTTTACCAGCGCGTACTTAGTCATCGGCCCGAAGATGGCGAGGCTCATGCTGGTCTTTCGTCAGCTTTCTACTTGATGGATGATTACTACCTCGCGCTACATCACTTTAGAAATGTGATGCGAATTGATCCTCAGTGTCTATTCCGGGTAGCGAACGAACATATTTTTGAAGAAATGACAAAGCGTGTGCTTGAACTCGAAGAGTACATTCAATTTAAGAAAGCGGTGGTTGCGGAGAAATTTAGGACGGGCCGCGGTCACCAGAATCTGATGGCGATGGTTCCAACACTAATGGTTAATCTCGGTAAGGAAGAGGTACGCAACCCGAATTCCGGCTTCGTGTCAGCTAATCGATTCGATTATGGTGAGCAAGAGGAATTGCGGCATATAGCTGAACTGGACGACGTACTAACATATCTATCGACTGCTACGCCGGCAGAACGACAGCAGTTGGAAACGGCAATTGACGAATCCTTTGGTGATTTGAGGGAAAGCATCGCTAAAAGTGCTAAATCGTCATCGGTTGTTTAGCACCAGCTATGTGCCGCGACATCGAGCCATTTAGAGACATTGTTTCGCTTTCGAACCTTGGGAGACCCAAACACACTTTTTATTGAAGGTTCAGAATGAAAAAAGAACGTAAAAGGCGTGAGACGTCTGTGCTGAACAGAGAGAAAGCCAAACTGGATAAGAAAATCGATCAAATGATGAAGCGTGTAATGCCTCAACTCCCAGATAGATTAAAACAATTGGCTCGCAAGATTGAACACTTCGACGTCCGCAAACCAGCAACGCTCAAGGCGGAAGTGCATAATGGTTTCACGATGTTTGCAAATCAACTCAACCTTCAGGACCTGAGCTTATTTCAAGATATGATGCGGTTGGTTGGGACTTCAGTCTTCAAACATCAGTTCGTGCAATTCGTTCAAACCGCTGTTCGCATGGCAAAGGACCAGGCAAAGACCGACAATCGCTATTCGCTTCTCTTGCGCTTAGTGGATGAAGCTCATGCAAGAGTGCCGTACATGCCTTGGTATTTGTTAAAGGATCATGCCGACCCAAACGTTATGTTGGAACTGCAATTTGCACCAGCTGATCTTATCGCAGAGGCCGAGCGAAGCGTCGGTGAGATTCGCGCCACTGCGGTGCTACGAGCACTTAAAGATGTGGCAGAACCTCTTTACAAGTTATATGTCAACCGGATCTGGGTCCTTTCTTACCTCAAAGACGGAGCTTGGCCATCGGTCAAGAAGATTCCTTCCTTCGGTAACTTAGTTTCTGAAACTAACAACCGACTCTGCAATTACCCTGGACTGGTGGACGTGGACGCAGCTTGGATGCGCAATTCGGTAAGTCACAACCGACGTGTCTACTTGCCTAGCGAAGACGCAGTGGAATTGTGGGATACAACAAAACCGAAGCAAAAAATTCCGGTCGATCAATTATTGAAAAAGGTCAAAGCGATGTACCAGATTTCAGCGTTTACTTTTCCGCTTGTCGCGCAAATTTACTTGTTCCGTACAATGCTGTTGAAATCTGAGATTCTGGACGTGGTGGTTGAGCAAATGCCCGAAGTCTCATCACTCGACGAGTCAAGGATAAAGCAGGCAGACCAGGCAATGGAAACAAAAATCAAGACATTGTTTGCTCCGGTTGAGGCTTTTGCGAAATTGCACATTAAAGCATAGTTTCGCACGCGATTTGATAGCAGGTTGGAAACGCTGGTTTCAGAGCTGCGTCAGCAGCTCTTGTTGACTCTTAAGCCGCAGCGAGGATGGCAGTCAAGGGCGGAGCGAACAGTTTTTAGTTCGCGGAGTTCATCGGAGCGCAGCGGAGACCCTTTACGGCCTCCGCAGCGGAGGCTCCGGTAGCGCTCTTTTACTTGGATCGGCTGACGCAGCGATTGATTGGAAACTTCAACATCGACACTGTGAGTATCGCGTCGATTGGTGTTTGAGAGTTATTAGCGGGTGGAAAGGATCGCGGTGGCCTTACGAAATCAAATCCGTTAGTTCGAGATCGTCATCAATGATTCGCTCGACGGGAATTTCTGCGAGGCGAGCATAAGCGAGCAGGATGGCGAGCGGCGGTTCGTTTTTGTCGAGTTCGTACTTGGAAATATTCGTATAGTGGATCAGAGCCTGAACACCTAGGCGTTTGACCAGCTCTCCTTGAGACATTCCTAAGCTGAGCCGGATTTGCAGGAGCTTCTTGGCCAGATGTTTCGGACGGGGTCGCGAGTGTCCCATGGTTATTACGGTAAGGCCTTTCTTGCGGTAACGATCAGCCCAGCTTTTGACGAACGGCAAGGTGTTACGACAGTTGATGCAGCCGAAGGTCCAAAACTCGATTAGGACGACGCGACCGCGTAGGTCTGTCAGCTTGAGTGGTTCTGAGTTTATCCACTCACCAGTGGCCAACTCTGGAGCAGTAGCAGATTCCGAGCTTTTGTATTCAGCGGAGCTACCAAACGAACTGCGTATTAGCTTCGTCAAACCCGTGGCGTAGCTCAACGCTCCTACGATAAGAACGCCGGCAACAATCCCGATCAACATGTTCCGCCGTCTGTCCACAATTACCTTCAAGAAACAAAACTTTCTGAACTGCTAGAGGGATGCAATCGATTCGACGAGTTGCGCCGTGGTCACAATGGCGGCGGCGTAGTTAGGAATATTGACATCGAGAGCCGCGTGCATCTCTACCTCCGAATAGTCTGCCGTCGCGTCTCTTACCATCGTGACTTCGTAGCCCAACTCAAACGCATAACGTACAGTTGCTTCCACACACGTGTGTGCGATCAGTCCTATGACGATGAGCTGTTGGATGCCATGTTTCTTGAGCTGCAAATCCAGATCTGTGTTGGCGAAACCACTTGATCCCCAATGCTCGAGGATCACGGTTTCACCGGGTTGGGGCTCGAACTCCTTACGGATCTCACCTCCCCACGTGCCGTATTCGAACGCCTTACTCGACCAGGTTCTCTTCTGGATGGGCGCGATATACTTCCACGTCTCGTAGTCGCCGGGACGATAGCGACGATGCAGCGGATAGAAAACACGAAGTTTCGCCGCGCGCGCCGCATTCAGGACTTGGAACATATTGGGAACACAATTATTCGCGTCGGACACAGTCTTCAGGTGAGGCCAGAATTTGCCGCCCTCGGAAATGAAATCGTTGTATGGATCGATAACGAGAAGTGCAGTGATTTCTCTGACAAACTTTAGATCCGCCATGTTCTTTTCTTTCACCTGGATCGAGAATCAGATTTGTTGAATGCGAGCATCCAGGGATCGGGCCGCGTTTGCCGCCGCCGTAAATGCCGCCGCATTCTTCCTGACAAACTCCTGCGCGCTCAGCGGCCCTCGCCCCGTCAGCGTAAGCACGCCATCAGACATCCGGTCGTAGCGTCCCGCGCGGTGCAAATCGGCCATCGTCGCGAGATGGTTCACCAAGTGAACCGGAAAGCCGCGCTCGAGTAGCTTGTCCCGCCACGGCTCAACCGGAATGTCCTGATAGGTGATCGTGCGGCCAAGCGCCTTCGAATACTCCTGTGCATAGAAATGCATGTTCTCGGATTGCGGTCCGGTCAGGTGATAGATCTTGCCGATGTGCGGCTGCGGATTGGAGAGCAGCGCGGCGACTACACGCGCAACATCTTCCGCTGCGACCGGCGAGGTCTTGCCTTCACCGAACGGTAGTCTGATCTGATTTGATTCCCTGACAGAATCCGAAGTGAAAATCAGGAAGAAGCCTTCAAGAAAGACTGTCGGCCGTACGTGCACGACCGGCAGGCCAGACCAGTTGAGCACCTGCTCGGAAAGCCACTGTAGCTTGTGCTGCGGGCTTGCGGTGGTTTCGGTAATGCTCATCTGGGAAAGCGTCATCTGCGACATATTGATGAACGCCTTCACGCCGTGATGCTTCGCCACTGCCGCCGTATTTACTGTCGCAGCCAGATAAGCATCCGAAACCGACATGCCGAAGTACATCGTGTCGCAGCCGGCAATCACGCGATGCATCGAATCGAGATCGAGCAGATCGCCGACCACGACCTCTGCACCCATGTCACGCAACACCTGCGCGCGTTCGTCTTCATTTCGGACCATCGCACGCACCGCTTTCCCCTGCTTCAACAGCAGTTCGGTGACCGTGCGCCCCACCGCGCCGACGCGGCCCGCCGCGCCGGTGACCAGAATGGGATTTGCCATGTTCCTCCTATTCGTTCATCTACATCGAAAGTGTACTGTGTCGAATGCGACCGTCATCTCACTCAGTAATAACTATTCCTGTCATGATGCGCTTGCCGCTTTCGCCGCCGTCCCGTTATTCCGGGCTTCAATGGCCTTGACGGAATTCTGAAACGCCGTCTTCAAAACACTTCGGCCCATGGTTCCAAGCACGAGGCCGAGCACCTTCCCCTTGAGGGTCTTGCCTTCGCGCACGATAACCACGTCTATCTCGCTCGTGCCGTTGGGCTGACGCGGAAAGGTGTAGACGTAACCTGACGCGCCTCCCCATGTGTTGGAATCGGTCGTCGTGAGGACGACGCGCTTGGGATTGGACCAGTTGTAATGCAACCGTTCCCAGATTCCGCCGGATCCCTCGGTGACGTCGGCGTCGTGTGCGCCTTTGCTATGCACTTTCAGATACTCGTCGGCACTGTTACCAAAGACCTTCGAGCGGCCAGGCCCGAAGTCAGTCAGCCCGGCGACATACTGCTCAGGCGTCAAGGTGGTTGTCTGATGCAAATGAATCGTGGACATACGTGCTCCTTTCACTCAGTCGTGTCGCGTTTCCCAGTCAGCAGCCTCGACGCGAAGTTAAACATGCCGTGCTCCTCAAAGATCCGCCACCAACTCGCCCAAATTCATTTCTGCGTCTCTCGTCTGGAAGCCCCGTTTCATCGCAACCTGCATGCGTCTCTGGTACTCAGGAGCGCGCACACCTTCGAGGAAGAGATCGGAGTCGCGCTGAATATCTTCGGCGGAAGCGAGAGCGATCGCGTTGACTCGATCCTTGACGACGGCATGGCCGGCGGCTGGAAAACTGGCAATCCGAAGCGCAAGCGATCTTACGAAATCACTTAGCTCGGCCGCTGGTAGTGCTCGATTGATCCACCCATAGCGTTCAGCTATTTCAGCGTTGTAATCATCGGCGCTCAACAAAACTTCCAGGGCGCGCCCGCGACCCATGAGTCGCGTGAGGTGTTGAGCCGCGCCCGCTCCGGGAATCACACCGAAGGCCGGCTCGAACTGACCGAAGATTGCAGACTCGCGCGCGGCAAAGCGCATATCGCAGGCGAGTATGAACTCACTGCCAACGCCGCGAACGCGACCTTCAATCTGCGCGATGGTGACGAGACGGCTGGCGCTCATGTGCCGAAGGACCTGGCCGATCGAAGGATTTCCGTCGAGGTTCGCTGCAGCCTCGCGGTTCTCCTTGATCCGAGTAACATCAACGTGGGAAATGAAGTAGTCAGGATCAGCGCTCTTGAATACGAGTACCTGTACCGCCTCGTCGGCCTCGGCTTGCTGAATGAGTGATACCAGATCGCGGATGAGTTCAGGCCCCTCGAGATTCATGGGCGGCGCCGAGATCTCCACAAAGAGGACCTGCCGCTCTCTACTCACGTTGAGTTTTTCGAAAATCATAAACGCTTTGGCTCTTGTCTTCGATTCCTTTTGACATTCATGGCATCTGCAAGCGCTTTGCCTGCAACCCCGAGTCCTGTGCCGTTGGGTAATCCCAAACATCGGCCGGCAGTTTATCCTTGAGCGATGCATACATGGCGTCGCGGAATAGTTTCACCGCCGGAAATGGCCGCAGCGCAATAGTGCGCTCGACAATCAGCCCCTGCTCGTTGTCCACGATGATCTCGAAGCTTTCGATCTTGTGGCCATCCATGGTCCCAAGCCAGCGTAAGAAGGTGGTCCGCTCATCAAGCTTGAACTCGGCTGTGTAGGTACCGGAACCACGCGTAGAGCTCGACTGAGCGAAAATCGCCGCGCAGACTTCACGCCCCTCGATCGGCCGTATCAGGATCGGGCTGTTGAATACGATGTTTTCGGCAAGCAACTCGCTCACCTGGGCGGGTGTTGGTTTTCCCGATTCCCGTAGTTTGCGTAAAGAATGCATTTGATTTCCTATAACTCTCTTATTCGCTGCTGGACGCGAGGTGTTGAGCGCTCACGACCGCAGCGATTTGAACGCCGCTCGCATTTCACCAACGAACAACCCTGGCTGCTCCCATGCCGCGAAGTGGGTACCTTTGGGAAAACTGTTGTAGTGGATAAGGTTCACATACGCTTTCTCAGCCCAGCTTTTCGGCGCTTGATAAATTTCTTCCGCAAACGCGCTCACGGCGACGGGAAGCTTGACGCCTCGCACGTCGAAGAAGCCGCCGCCGGGCGGAAGAGTGTGCCGCGTGTCCCAGTAGAGACGCGCTGAAGAGATCGCGGTATTCGTCAGCCAATAGAGCGTGATGTTGTCGAGAACGTCGTCACGCGTCAGTCCTTCAGGCTTACCGTCGAAAACGCGCGCGATCATCTGGTAGCTGCGAATGTCGTGATCGAGTATCCAGCCCGCAAGGCCAACCGGAGAATCGACGATTCCGTACAACGTCTGCGGGCGGTTGTTCATCTCGAGAGCGTAGCCCAACCCGTTCTTGTAGAAGTCAACGAGTTGATCCCACGCATGTTTTTCATCAGGCGAGAGGCCGGCAGGCGGCGGGCCACCCATCGCAAGAGCCTTCGAAACATCGGGCGGAACCGTCGCCGCCATGTTGGTGTGAATGGCGAGCAATCCCGGCGGCTGTTGCAGAGCCATCACCTCGGAAACGGCATTGCCCCAATCGCCTCCCTGCGCTACGTATTTTGTGTAGCCGAGGCGTTGCATCAGCGTCGCCCACGCTTTCGCAATGCTAACGGGATTCCATCCCGGTTTCGTCGGTTTGCCTGAGAACCCGTAACCCGGCAGAGACGGAATCACGAGATGAAAGGCATCCGCCGCGCTCCCGCCATGAGCGGTTGGATTGGTCAGCGGCTCGATGATTTTCATCTGTTCGATGATCGAGCCGGGCCAGCCATGCGTAACGATCATCGGCAGCGCATTTTCGTGCTTCGAACGAACGTGAATGAAATGGATGTCGAGGCCATCGATCTCTGTGACGAAGTGCGGCACGGCTTTCAATTTTGCCTCGCCCTTACGCCAGTCGTAGTCCGTTCCCCAATAGCGCGCGAGCTTCTGCATCGTCGCGAGCTGCACGCCCTGCGATGCGTCCGTGACCTGCTCCGGATCTGGCCACCGGGTCGCGTTGATGCGCCGTCGCAGATCGCTAAGCTCAGCATCCGGAAAGTTGAATTGAAACCGACGAATGGCAGTTTTGACTGTCTGTGGTTGTGTAGCGCTGGTTTGCGTCACGAAGTCCTCCTTTTGATCAATTCCAGATTTCGATTTTGTAAGTGCTTCGACGATGGTGTTTGGCGTAAACGCGACTGCCAGACTGAAGATTGAACTCGCTTTGAGAAATCGCCGGCGCGATCCGTCATCTGGTTGTTTCAATTCGGCCAGCCTTTGACTCGTCTTTGAGTTATTGGATTGGGGTTTCATCGGTGTGCCTCTCACTGCCGATCTCAAGGTGCGTAACGGGTAAAAACGAAGTCACGATCTTTGATAGCCTGGTGGCAAGGGAAGCACTTCTTCATCGCCGCCTCGTCCGTAGGTTTGCCGTCCTTATCAAATGACGAGTACCCCCAGCCACCAGTCGCGGCGTATTTCTTCGAGTCCTTGACCATAAATTGAAGGTAAGCATCCGTGGGTGAGCCGGCCACGAAAGACTGC
>Ga0070698_100006471_pt1 | contig 12707 bp, 11 predicted proteins | sample KBSK1502metaG_FD_65477 | JGI IMG/M metagenome (GOLD analysis project Ga0070698, IMG submission 65477) | Corn, switchgrass and miscanthus rhizosphere microbial communities from Kellogg Biological Station, Michigan, USA - KBS K1-50-2 metaG | ecosystem: Host-associated > Plants > Roots >... | reverse complement strand
CGGCCCGACTTCATGCTCCCAGATCAGCTCGCCCGTGGCTGCGTCCAACGCCTGCACCGTGTTGCCCGGGTTGACGAGATACAGCGTCCCGTTGTGCACGAGAGGCTGCGGCTGATTCGCGCCGGCGTTTTCTCTCATCGCCCAGACCCACGCGAGCTTCAGATCCTTCACGTTCGTGCTCGTCACCTCGGCGAGCGGGCTGTAGTTCCACGCCTGGTAATTCCGCCGGGCCATGAGCCAGTCGCCCGGGGGTGGATTCCGAAGCATGTCGTCGGTCACCGGCGTGTAGTTCTTCACTTCTCCGGCCACGGTGAGGCCTCGGGCCACGGGCCCCGGGCGGCCGAGCGCTTGCGCCGTCGGTTGCGCGGCCGGCGGCGCCTGCGCGGGCGTCCCTGCAGCCTGCGCCTGCGGCTGGGCCGCGGCGACGGCGCCAATGGTCTGCGCGGTCGTTGGCACGAGGGCTTGCGCCCCCGGCATCGCGCCGTTCGACTGAAGAATGAACGCCGTGACGCTGAGCGCCTGTTCCGGGCTGAGATCTGCTGCGCCGAGCGGCATCGTGGTGTGAATGAACTCGTACAGATCGCGCGTCGGCCGGCCGCGCCAAGCGCTCATGAAGTCGGCGCCGGCAAGCTGAGGCGCCTCGTTTCCGCCGCGCAGATCTGCCGAGTGGCAGCCGACACAGCGCTGGTCATAAACCCCACGGCCGGCAGCCGCCTGCGCCGCTGTAAAGACGGGCCCGGCCGGCGTCTGCTGACCGACGAGAATCGCGCCCGACAGGCCGCTGACGGCCGCAAACAGGACGAGACGACCGCGCCGCCTAGAAATTGTGCTCATCGTCGGTTCTCCTGCAAAGACAGCCAGCCCCAGAGATTGCCGTCCGGCGCCTTCTCGCTGTGAAGCTGAACGTAGTATCGCCCCTGCGCGAGCTCTTGCACCTGGGCCGCCGTAAGGTCGAACGCGCCGCTAATCGTCCCGCTCGAACCGGCCGAAACTTTGAGATCCAGAATCGCGGGCCCCCGAACTCCCGCCTTCGGGCTCTTGTGAATGCGCGCCGCATTCGCCGGCGAGCTGAGACCCTCGAAGGTGCCGGTGACGGACAGCTTCGAGCCGGTCAGCGTTGCTGTCACTGAACCTGAACCGACGACCTTCCCCACCATCGTCGCGTCCAGGGGTACTGGCGACAGCCTCGTCTTGTAGGTCGTTGCACCTTGGGCATTCGCTGCACCCGCCGGATACAGCACGACCACCGCCAGCAATGCGGCCGACACCTTGTGTTTCATGGATGAACCCTGCCTCCGGCCGTCAATTCTACGCGGGATCCTAGCATTAGAGGAGATGCGCCGTTCGCAAAGGCCTGCTAGGATGGATAGGAATGAACAGGCGGCACTGGCCGGCAATTGCTCTCCTTGTGGGCGTTTTGGCCGCCTGGACGGTCTTTTACCTGCGCGGCCGCACCACCGGTACTGTCGAGATCGAGGACGGTGCGGGCAGTAATGTCGTCGTTCAACTGCTGCGCAACCCGGTCGCCGTGCCGGCCTTCAGCGTCACCGACCTTGACGGCAGGACCACGTCATCTGCCGAGTGGCGCGGCAAGGTCGTGATGCTCAATTTCTGGGCCACATGGTGCGGACCCTGCCGGGCCGAAATTCCAGATCTCATCGCGCTCCAGCAGAAATACCGCGACCATCTCGTGATCGTCGGCATCTCGGAGGACGAGGGCCCCGTCGACATTGTCAGACGCTTCGCGACCCAGCAGCAGATGAACTACCCGATCGTCATGTCCACCGACGCGATTCGTCAGATCTTCAAGGGGGTCGTCGCGCTGCCGACGACCTTTGTGCTCGATCGCGACGGGCGCATGGTGCAGAAGAACGTCGGGCTCTTGAACAAGTCGCGAACTGAAGCGGTCACTCGCTATCTCGCGGGGATGGAGACCACCGCCAAGATCGAACGAGTCGAAGATCCGACCAAGCTCGATCTGACGAACGCGTCTGAAATCAAGGACATTCCCGGGGTCGATTTCAGCCACGTGCCGGCCGAACAGAAGACGCTGGTACTGCAGCTGCTGAACGCGCAGGGCTGCACCTGCGGGTGTGGTTTGACGGTTGCGAAGTGCCGCGTCGACGATCCGTCATGCCCGGTCAGCAAGCCGCTGGCGCAGTCGATCGTCGACGATTTCCTCAACACGCCGTAAGAGCGCCTCGAAAAAGGGTCGTACCCCTTTTTCACTTTTTCGCGGAGCGCTACGAAAAAGGGGTACGACCCCTTTTCGCGGACTCGGTTCCGACAAGGAGCGCCAGGAATCCTGGAAGGTACGCGAGCGTCCAGCTTCCGAAGTGGACGGCGTAGTCCCATCCACGCGGCCGGAACGGAAACCAGATTCCCGACACGGCGTAGAACGCGACCGCGGATCCGATCGCCGCGAGCAGGCCGTGCACCAGCGTGTGGGGGTTCGCGATCCGCGACCCCGCCAGGTGGCTCGCGAGCAAGGCGAGCGCGATCCAGACGGCGAAGTACACCACAAACATCACCGAGTACCCCGCGATCGGGGCGAGCACGTAGAAGCTGCCGGCGGCGAGGAATCCAATCGCCGCACCGCCGAGGGCGCCCTGTTGCACGCGGCCTGCGCGCATCCCGAGATAGAGCCCGAGCGCCAGAAACAGCAGCGTGCCGTGCGCGAGGCCGAAGTACCAGCGATGGCGGGGAATCCATGTCGCCCAGATGAAATCGCCAAGCGTGCTGACGCTGGCCATCACGAGAGCGCCGACGACCGCGTCGCTGATCCCAGCAATCATGGATATCCTGCAAAGTCTCGAGGCTCAAGTCTCAAAACACATCAAGACGGGATGCTGAGACTTGAGACTTCAGCTTGAGACTTGAGACTTCAGACTTGAGACTTTCCACGAGCCGTTCTATTCAGGCGGCTCGTTCTTGGGCTCAGGCAGCCAGAATCCTGTGATGAACCCGATGATGTATACGGTCGTACCGACGATCGCCGACGCATAGGCAAGCTGCACCGGGATGCCCTGCCCGGGCATCGCCGGCACGAGCTGGGTCGTGATGAGTGCGGCGGACGTCCCGATCATCCGGCCGCCGACGTTCGCCGCGAAGCTCTCGCCGGTCCCTCGCAGGTAGACGGGGTACACGCGCGGCAGATAGTTACCCCAATAGCTGAATTGGGCGATGGTCAGCATGCCGACGAGGAAAATCCCCCATTTGACGAACTCCACGCTGCTGCCCGGCGCCAGAAGGAAAATCAGCGGCAGGGCAATCAGCCCAGGGATCTGAAACACACGCAGAAGGCGCCGGCGGCTCAGGATGCGGGCGGCGAGAAATGCGAGCAGAATCCGTCCGAGCAGCCCGCCGATTTCCTGATAGGACTGGACGGCGCTCACAGCCTGCTCTCTCGGCGTGGCCTCGAGGCCGCGCACGGCCGGAAGTCCGGGCACGATGCGCGGCATCTGCTGAATCGCGCCGAACGCCGCCCCGTACGCGCATGCCATCATGATCGTGGTCACGACGGTGGTCCGCCGGAATCGAAAGTCGAACAGCTCGCCGAAGCTCGGACGCTTGAGCGTGCCTGCGGCTTTCTTTGCGCGCCAGACCGGCGAATCGGGCAGGAACGGCCTGATGACAATCAGCGGGATCGCGGGAATCACCCCCGACATCAGCGTGTAGCGCCACGCTTCGTGTCCACCGAGCACTATCGGCAGCGACTCGGCATGGGTGACGATCAAATAGTATGCGCCGGTCGCCATGATCCCGCCGATCGAACCGAACGTCTGCGTGTATCCGATGACCGATTCGCGCTGTTTCGGATCGGTGAACAGCTCGGCGAGCCATGCGACGGCCGCAACGAACTCGACGCAGACGCCGACGAACGTGCAGCAGCGCCAGAACAGCAGCCATCCGACCGAGGTCGAAAAACCGGCCGCCAGTGCCGAAACGGCATACAGCATGATGCTCCACACGAGCACCCGGCGCCGGCCGAGCAGGTCGGTAAGGTAGCCGCCGACGAGCCCGAAGATGCCCCCCGCCACCGCAGGAATGTAGAGCAGGAATCCGACCCACTCGTTCACCAGTGGGCTCGTGGCCGGCACATGGAGCAGCTCTGACAGCGCCGGCCGCACGATGAGCGGCAGCATCAGCAACTCGTAAGAGTCGAACGCGAATCCAAGCGCGGCAATGCCGCAAATGAGCCACTGAATCGGCGTCAGGCGCGGCGGGGAGAACGCGCCCTGAACTGTCGCCATCAATGATGCCTCGTCGGATGAAACGGATCGGACGACACTATAGCGCACCGCCCTGGAAATAGCGGGCGAGCGTGTCCTGGCTGGCACGCGCCTCTGCCGTCAGCCGTGACACGATCACCATCAGCAGCGCCGACACGATCGTCATCGGTACGACCGGCAGACAACCAAGAACCATCGCGCCCGCCGGCGTCCGCGTGATGATGTCGGCGCCGAATGCGGACCAGACCGGCGCGGCGGCGCCTGGCGGCGGCGACGGAATGCTTTGTTGAATCGCGGCGACCGCCAGCACTGCGATCGCGGTCCACATCGTGCTCGCCAGGGCGCCCCACTTGGTACTCTGTTTCCAGAACAGCGCCGCGACCAGCAACGGCGCCAGCGCCGAATAGCCGGCAAATGCGTACTGCGTCGCGACCTCGAAGATCGTCTGCGGCACTCTGAGCGCGATCACGTACGCCACGAGCGTGATGACGACGATGAAGACGCGGCCGGTGATGACCTGCACCGTCTGGCCGAAGCGCGCCTTCCCTCCATAGAAGGCGAACACGTCCTCCGTGAACATGGTCGAGAGCGCCAGGATCTGAGAATCGCTCGCCATGACGGCCGCCATCACACAGGCGCCGAGAATGGCAAAAAGCCAGGTCGGCGCGTAGCCTTCCATCAGCCGCAGAATGACGTCGTCGCCCGCCGCCACCACGCGCAGACGGTCGCGCGCGGCCGAATCGAGCGCCGGCGACGCCAGCTCGGCGCGAGCCGCGAGCTTGGCCTCGATGATCGGCACTTCTCTCGCCGCATTCGCCACCACGCCGAGGAAGACCGAGGGCAGCCAGATCGCCAGGAGGCAGATCGGATACAGCACGACCGTCTTCCTGAAGTGTCCGAGACGGCGCGCTGTGAGGCAGAAAATCCCGACGTGGGGAAACGCAATCGTCGACAGCGGGATGAACGTATAGCTGAAGAAATAGAGCATGGAGATGCGCTCGCGCGTCAACAGATACGCCGTGGACGGCGAGTCGGCCAGCGACTGGATCGCGGCGCTGAACCCGCCCATGCCGGCGGCGATCACGAGGAACGCAATCGTCCCGAACACGAGGAACAGCGAGGTCTGCATCGCGTTGACCCACGCCGTGCCGCGCATGCCGCCGAAGAACACATACCCCATCACGACCAGCGACACGATCGCGCCGCCGAGCCAGTACGGCACGATCCCGCCGCTCACGGCCTCGAGCGTCGTGCCGCCGCCCTTCACGGCGATGATGATGTAGGGCACCAGCAGAGCGGCCTGCACGACGAAGATGACCGTACCGATGTGGCCGCACTCCCAACGGTCGCGGAACATCTGGACCGGCGTCATGAACCCGTTGCGGCGGCCGAGGGCCCACAGCCTCGTGCCGATCGTCAACAGCGACACGGGGATGATCAGCGCCGACGCCGATGCCATGAGACCGAAGGTGACGATGCCGTTTGCGAAGGCGTGGCCGGATGCGCCGAGGATGGAAAACGCCGTCATGTTCGTGCCGAACAGCGACAGCAGGAACACAGCCGGTCCGAGCGAGCGGCCCGCGAGGAAGTAGTCCTCGGCGTCACTCTGCCGCGAGCGGCGGAAGGCAAAGATGCCGAGGTAGAGCGCCGTCGCGAGGTATGCGAAAACGACGGCCGCCGGAATCATTCTGGGAACGGCGCCCGTTGTTCGCTCGCCGGCTCGAGATGCGCGGGCCAGATGTAGCGCACGAGAAGCCACATCAGCACCGAGCAGGCCACCGTGAACGCCGCGTGATAGAAAAGGCCGATCGGCAGGAATCCGAAGACGAACGGCCGCGCTGTGTCCCAGAACCAGACGTCCTGGTGCAGCACGTATAGAACAGCGACCAAGCAGGCGGCGGCGATTGCGCTCATGTTCGCGAAAACAGCCGGAAGCGTCCGGACCCTAGTGTCGTCTCTCAGACACTAGACGTTACTACGAGTTGCCCGTGACACGCGTTTCAACGGGTCGTCTCCGCGCGTTATACTCCAACCGTCATGCCAGGATCATCCACGGCTCACGGGTCTCATATGAATACCGACCTCGCGACGCGTGCCCGCGACGCGCGCGAGACGCTGGACGCTCACGTGCGCGAGATCGTCGCGTGGCACTTCGATCCATCGACCGGCTGTCCCTTCTGGCTCGATTTCGCGCAGAAGCTCGGATGGGACCCACGGCGCGAGATCAAAACCTTCAGCGACCTCGCCCGCATCGGCTTCTTCGAGGACGAGTGGCTGCGCGGCGGACCAGTGCAGCGGTGGATCCCCAAGGGTTGCGCCGGCAAGCCGGTGTTCGTATTCGAGACCGGCGGCACGACCGGTGTTCCGAAAACTCGCGTCGCCTTCGACGATTTCCGGATCGACTACGAGCTGTTCAGCGACACGCTGCCCGAGAAGCACTTCCCGAGAGGCGCCAACTGGCTGATGCTCGGGCCCTCCGGGCCGAGGCGTCTCCGGCTCTCGGTCGAGCACCTCGCACAGCACCGCGGCGGCATCTGCTTCTGCGTCGATCTCGACCCGCGCTGGGTCATCAAGCTGATCAAGAAGGGCTGGAGCGAGCACCTCGAGGCCTACAAGACCCACGTGATCGACCAGGCGGTCACCATCCTGCAGGCTGGACACGACATCCAGTGCATGTTCACGACCCCGAAACTGCTCGAGGCGCTCGCGCTTCGACTCGAGTCGATGGGGACAACGATCCGGAAAGCCGGCATTACGGGAATCTTCTCGGGAGGTACCGAATTCACGCCACAGTGGAACCGTTTCGCGCACGAAGAACTGCTCGACGGGGCCTACATGACGCCCACCTACGGCAACACATTGATGGGGCTGGCGGCGAGCGCCCCGACGGGGCCGGATAACAATTACAAGATCAGCTACTACGCCCCGCAGCCGCGCGCGGCGATCGAGGTCGTCGACTTCGACGATCCGACGCGCATCGTCGACTACGGCCACACGGGCCGGGTAAAGCTGACGACGCTGACGAAAGAATTCTTCGTGCCGGGGTTTTTGGAACGCGACGAAGGCGAGCGTGAGGCGCCCTGCGAGGGTTATCCCTGGGATGGGATCAGCGGGGTCAGACCATTTCGCGGCGTCGCGCAGACGACGACGGTCGGCGTGTACTGATAGACGATCACATAACCCGGTCCCTTCACCGCTTGCCAGGAGATTGGACGATGCTGAACATGCTGCGACGCTTTTCCCCACGGGTCTCGAATCGCGGGCTGATGGCAAAGATCTTCTTTGGGTTCGTGCTGGGCGCACTCGTCCTCGCGCCTCGCACGCCGCTGGCCCAGCAACAGCCGCTGCACCTCAACCCGGTCGTCGCGAAACTGGCCGAGGGCAAGACGGTTTACGGCATCCAGACCGCCGACTGGTCGCTTCTCCACGCCCGCGAAACCGCGCGTGCAGCTGTCGATTTCGTGTACGCGGACATGGAGCACAATCCGCTCGACCTCCCGGCGCTTCAGTTGTACCTCATGGGAATGACCGACCGCGCCATGGTCCTCAAGAAGGGCAACCTGCAGCCCAACGTCGCGCTGTTCGCGCGCTTCCCGCCCGAAGCCGATCAATCCCAGTGGGTGGTCAAACAGGCGCTCGACATCGGACTGCATGGGATCTTCTTCAACGGCGTCGACACGAAAGAGCAGGCGGTGATGGCGGTCCGGAGCATGCGGTACCCGCCGATGAAAGGGTCGAAATACTACGAGCCCATCGGTATACGCGGGTCCGGTCCGGCCAACGCGCTGTGGATCTGGGGGCTCAGCGCCCCTGAGTACGACCGGCATGCCGACGTATGGCCGCTCAATCCCGAAGGGGACCTGCTGGCGATGCCGATGATCGAATCTGTCGAAGGGTTGAAGAACCTCGACGCGATCGCGGGGACGCCAGGCGTGGGCGCGCTCTTCCTCGGCCAGGGCAGCGATCTGAGCCGATCGCTGGGGGTTCGCGCCGGCTCACCGGAAGTCGAGGCAGCGTTTCAGCAGGTTTTGAAGGCCTGCAAGGCTCACAAGATTGGCTGTGCGATCAGCGCCAACACACCCGACCAGGTGGCCAAACGGGTCAAGGAAGGGTGGAATATCATTCGCTCGACCGTGCCCGCCATTACGGGAGGACGCGCGCTCCTCGGAGAGAAATAGTTGGTGCGTGATTGAGCGTGGCGGTTCCCGGAAACAGCGTACGGTTTACCTGTTGAAGATGGTCGACACCCACACCAGGACCAGTGCGCCTCCGGCGAATTGAAGCCAGAGCTCCGGCCGATCTCTCACGAAGAGGAATCCCAGCAGGATGAGCACGGCGGCCAGGAGCAGAAAATACCAATACAGCTCCTCGGCATCCTGCCTGATTCCGATCGACGGCGCGATACGCTTGCCTGTGTCGATGAGGGCGTTGGCGATTCGTCGATCGCCGTCCCGCTCGAGCTCGAAATACTGGCCGCCCGCCGACGCGGCAAGCTTTTGCAGCGCGGCGCGATCGAGCCTGGAGGTCGTGGGTGTTTGCGGGTCGTGGACCTCCTTACCGTCGGGCCCGATGAAGGTCGGCATCCGCCCCCCCGCGAGCGTGCCGACGCCGACGACGAACACCGGGATGTGGCGCGCCGCCGTCTCGCGCAGCGCCTTCTCGACCGCGCCGCTCCAGAGCTCGCCGTCTGACAGCACCAGGAACACCTTCGCATTGCTCGAGCGGCCGTGCATTTCCTCGTCCCGCTCCATCATCCGGAGTCCCCAGTGGATGCCGAGCTCGAGGTTGGTGTCCCAGGTGGTGTCCTCCTGGATGCGGAAAGGAGGCTCCGTGTCGAGATGATCGAGAAAGAAGAAAAACGTGTTGGGGTCGGTGGTGAGTCGGATCTGCGGCGCGGCGATGTGGGCGAACACGGCAAGCGCGATCCGATCGCTTTTCCAGCTGAGTGAATCTCCCAGCAGCCGCAGGAACACCATCGATCGCTGCCACCGATCGCCCTGCATGTCCTTGACCCGCATCGACGCGGAGGCATCCTGCAGGATGACGAGGTCGACACCGCCCAGCCGCACCGTCGAGGCAGGACCGTATGGCCGGGCGGATGCGACGATCAGGCAGCTTGTGGCGAAGATGAGGAAGAGCCAGAACGGGAGATCGCCGGCAAGGCCAAACCGCTCGCGCACCGGGACGATCCGGCGCGAGGCGAGCCGTTGCGCATCCGCACGCCGCCGGGAGAAACGGCGGATCCAGAGCCCGAGCAGCACCGCGGGGAACACGAGCAGCCACAAGTACACCGGCTGCGCAAAGGTGAGCTGATCGAACTCGATCCTGGGAAGCACGATCCCGGTTACCCCTTACGGCGCGCGGGCGCCCCGCGGCCGGGATCGCCCTGCTCGCGTTCATCGAATCGCAGCGGCGTGATGGTCTTGAATTTTTCCATCGACGTGCTGGGCGGTGGACCTCCCGGGGCGCCGTGGATCGTCGGACCGGCGGGAAGGTCCATCGCGACGCTGTCCGCCGCGGGCGCGGCTTTCTCGGCCGCGGTGCCGCGAGCCGGCGCCCGGCTCTTGGCGTACGCGTCACGGAACCTCGAGACGTATTCATAGTTGTACGACGCGTCGGCATTGTCGGGCGCCCGGCGAAGCGCGTCGGCGTACGCCTGGATCACGTTGTCCAGGCGCTCGATGGTCGCCGGGCGGTCCGACGTGTTGGCCTGGCTGGCGCGGAACGCCGCGTTCGCGGCCACGAACAAGATCTGCGGGTCGTTTGTCACCGCGCTGACGTTGCCGCCCGCCGACGGCAGGGACGCCATCAGCTCGCGGTACTGAGACCGCCAATACGATACTGTCGCGCGGTGCCTTCCGATATCGTCGGCGAGCGATCCCCCTGGCCATGGCAGCCGGGTCACCACGGTCATCGCTTCGTCGACGCCGTCCTCGCTGTCGTAATGCACCGTGGCCAGGCGCTCGTGGGCCTCCGCCAGCCTGCGCGCCAGCCGGGCTTCCATCCAGCAGGCCACCCCCGCCACAAACAAGGCGAGCGCAAGAATGAACTGACCGGCGATCGTCCTCATTCACGACCCTCCTACGGCAACTTCTGAAAATACGGGACGGCGAGCTTCAGCGCCGCCGCAGCCGTCCACAGGGCGGCTGCGATCAACGCGAATATCGCAAACTGCGGCTGTTGACTGCTGTATTGGGTGACATCGATCGTCCCGGTCGACACCTTGTCGATGTCGGCGATCGCGTTGAGCAGCGACTTCTCATCGCTGGCCGCGTAGAACTTTCCACCGGTCTTCTCCACGGCGGGAATCCACAACTCGTCGGGAATGAGCTGACCTTTTTTCCGGTCGTAATTGGTTCGCACGAAATACACAGGCACCTCGGCGTCAACCGCGCTCCGAAGGATGTCGTCCAGCGGACGATCCCCGATCATGGCGCGCGTGTCCTCGCCGTCGGTGAAGATCACCATGATGTTGCCCGAGGCATTCAGAAACTTGAAGGCCCTGAACAGCTCCGTGCCTTCCTCGATCGCCCGACCGATGATGGTGCCCCGATCCGGAAACAGCCCGAACTCCGTTGGATCGCCGATGAGGCCGATGCTGAGCAGGATGTTGTCGTAATCATGCGTGAACGGCGTCACGACGTACGCCTCGTTGCCGAATTCGACCAGCGCCACCAAATCACGGTACCGGCCCTTCATCCGCAGATGCACGAAGCGCTCGGCCGCGGCCACGGTCGTGAAGAATGTCCCGTCGGTGGGGGCTCGACGATTGAGGGTGGCGGCGGTGAACGGAATCCGCATGCTCATCGACGCGTCGACCATCAGACAGATCCGCCGTCCGGGAAACGAGGCCTCGCTTCGCACGAGCGGCGTGTAAGGATCGGCAAACGCGAAGCTGAAACAGGCAAGGCCGGCCACGCTCAGCAGGCCGGGGGCATGCCGAAGAAACGACGCACGGGATCTCGGCATCGCCGCGAGCAGCGCCGGAAGCACGACGCGGTGCCGTCCGCGCTGCCGCACGAACACCGACCGTGCCAGCAGGATGATGACCGTCAGGCCGAGCAGCGCGAGGAGCAGCAGACGCGCGTCGCCACGATGCGAGAACTGCAGGTCGTCGAGGCGCACGTTCCGCCACTGGGCGGCGAGGGTATCGAACAACGTACGGAGGCCGGCGAACGACATCAGGTCTGACCTTGCGGCTCGGCGGCCCCGGCGCCCGAGCGGAGGAAATAGTCCTTGAGCCACGTGTGCTGGGCCCGCAGACGTCGCGCCGCCTCTGATGCGTCCGCGAGCGCCGCATCGAGATCCCGCCGGTCGACCGCGGGGTCCTGGCCGTACTGGACACGGCCAAACGCGGCCAGCGCCCGCTGAAGGTATTCGAGCGTCTCTCGCTTCGCTGGATCCCCGGACGACCCTGCCCGGACATTTTCCCGCGCGAGATCTTCGGCCGTGACGGAGCTCGATACCCAGGACGTGCGGCCGCGCCCTCGCCCCCCGTGCGCAACCAGACGGCCCTCACCGGGTTCTGCGTTGGAATCCGCGGTACTTTGGCTGACGCGCCGGCCCACTGCGATCGCGGCCGCGACTCGGGATGCCGCCAACGCACGCTCAATCCGGGTTGCGTCCCATCCGATCCGCTCGGTTTCCTGCTGCACGGCCGACAGCTCGTCGGCGGCCAGCCGCACCAGGCGCCGGCCGCGCATCACCCGGTCCCCGACGGGTCTGGGCCGTCGAGCGCCGCGCGCCAGGCGTACGAGGGTGAGCAGCACCATCAGCGAGCCGAGCGCGACGAGCGTGAGCGCGAAGATCTCGAGGACGCGCGCGCGAAACGCGAGCGATTCAATGCCGCCGAAGGGCTCGCCGGCAGCGTCGCGGACGTCGGCTGCGTCGGCTGGTACCATCGCGAGGACGCGGACCGACTGGGGCGGCAGCAAGTAGAGGAGATCGCGACCCTGTAGCGAGGCATTTCCGGCGAGCCGGCTGTTCACGCGATACTGAATGGACAGGTCGGGAATGTGCACGTCTTTCCCGATCGCATCCGGGCTGATGATGCGCAGCGAGTAATGGTATTGGAAGAACCGCCGCTGGCCGCTGTACAGATCCGGCGGGTGCGCGCTTTCGACGATCTCGAACGGCGCCATCTGCACGACGTTCCCGCCTAGCCGCGACTCGTCCGGCACCACGCGCACGGCGTCGTTCTCGAGGACCGCACACGTGAGGTCGAGAGAAAAGGGCGCGCCGGTCCGAACCGCTCCTGTGCTGGTGCGCCACCAGCATCGAATTGGATCGACTCCGACGAGCGGCGGTTCGCCGGAGGCGGCCGGGGCCGGCTGCGCCCACGCCATCACGGGGAGAGCGACGGCGAGCAGGACAAGCCGCGTCACGCGGCGGATTTCGCGGGGTCGGCGCGTCGACACGATCACAAGGGTTCCTCCGAAATAAGCCTGAAACCTGAAGTCTGAAATCTGATTGAGC
>Ga0070698_100006470_pt1 | contig 12707 bp, 7 predicted proteins | sample KBSK1502metaG_FD_65477 | JGI IMG/M metagenome (GOLD analysis project Ga0070698, IMG submission 65477) | Corn, switchgrass and miscanthus rhizosphere microbial communities from Kellogg Biological Station, Michigan, USA - KBS K1-50-2 metaG | ecosystem: Host-associated > Plants > Roots >... | reverse complement strand
CGAGCCGCTGCGATCGCCGCGCAGAGCCCGGCGATCGCGGTCTTCCAGTACTCCGTCCACGGCGACGAGCCGGCGGGGTTCGAGGCCGCGATGCAGGTCGCCTACCAGCTCGCCGCCTCCGACGAGCCGCAGACCCTCGAAATCCTGAAGTCGGTAGTCGTCGTGCTGAACCCATCGGCCAACCCCGACGGCCACGAGCGGTTCGCCGCCTGGTACAACTCGGTCGCCGTCGGCGCGGATCATCCGTGGGCCTTCGAACAGGGAGAACCCTGGAGCATCACGGGCCGCTACAGCCATTACCGCTTCGACATGAACCGCGATCTGCTCGCGCAGAGCCAGCCCGAGGTGCGCATCATGATGGACGGCATCCTGCGCTGGCGTCCGCAGGTGTTCGTGGATCACCACTCGACGACGTCGTCGTTCTTCTTTCCGCCGGTCGCGCAAGCGATAAACATGAACCTGCCGCCGCAGACAACGCGGTGGTTCGCGACCTACGGCCGCGGCAACGCCGCCGCGTTCGACCGGTACGGCTGGCAGTACTACGTCGGCGGGGTATTCGATTTTTTCTACGTCGGCTACTGGGACGAATGGACCACGTTCCAGGGGGCCACCGGGATGACGTACGAAACCGACGGCGGCCGCCAGTTCAGGAAACGCCGTGACGACGGCACCATCACCACGCTGCGCGACGGCATCGCACATCACTTCGTCGCATCGCTGGCCACGCTGGAAACGACCGCCAAGAACCGCCAAACCCGGCTGCAGGACTACTACGATTTCCGCCGGTCGGCCATGGCCGAGGCCGCCACCGATCGCCTGAAACGCGTGGTGATCGTCCCCGGCAACGACCCGCAGTCGGCGGCCCACGTGATCGGCTTGTTGCTCAGAAACGGGATCGAGGTCACGCGGCTGCGGCAGCCGTTGTCGTCACGCGTGGCGCACCCATACATCAGTCCTGGCACGGCGCCCGCCGCGCAGACGTTTCCGCCAGGCAGCTACGTGATCGACCTGAACCAGCCCCAGCGGCGCATCGCGAAAGCCATGCTCGAGCCGCAGGCGAGCATGGAGCGGTCATTCGTCCAGCGCGAGATCGGGAAGTTCCAGCGCAACCGCCGGCGCGGCGAAGATACCGACAAGGAAGACTACGGGTTCTACGACATCACGGCGTGGTCGCTGCCGCTGTCGTTTAATCTCGATGCCTATTGGACGGAAGATGCGGGTCCCCCCCCCGGCGGCGATCCGGTCACCGACTCGATTGTGCCGCCGCCCGCGGCGCCCGCCCGGGCTGTCAGCGGTTACGCGTTCCTGAACGACAGGCCGGGGGCCGCGCGGCTGGCGCTCGCCCTCGAAGGCGAAGACTTCAAGCTCGCCGTCACACGGCAACCGATCCTGATCGGGGGCCGCAGCTATCCCCGCGGCACGTTCGTCGCGCGCGTACAGCGCAACGGGCCGACTCTGCACGATCGCATCGCGGCACTGGGGCCCGCACTGGGCGTGCCCGTCTTCCCGCTCCAGACGGCCTTCCCCGACACGGGGGACGCCGGAATCGGCTCGGAGGACGTCACCGGCCTGCATAATCCCAAGATTCTGGTAGCGGCGGGAGATGGGGTTTCGGAAACGAGCTACGGGTGGCTGTGGCACTACCTCGTGCGCGAGCTCAACGTGGCGTTTACGCCCGTCCCGCTCCGCTCGATCGGCCGGGTGGATGACCTCCAGACCTTCAATGTGATCATCATCCCCGACGGCAGCGGCGGCCGGATGCGGCGCGAGCTCGGCGATGACGGTGTCGCAAAGCTGAAGGCCTGGGTGCAGTCGGGCGGCGTACTGATCGGGTACGGCGGCGCGGGCGACCTCGCGGCGAACAAGGACATGGGGCTGTCCAGCATCGCAAGTGTCGCGCCCGACAGCGGCGCGAAGGCCGACACGACGGCCGCCGGAGACGCACCGCCGCTGATCTCGAAAACAGCGGCCCCGCGCGACCGGCCCGAGTGGATTCCCGGAGCGATCTTCCGGGCGACGCTCGATACCACGCATTGGCTGACGTCGGGATACGAGCACAACAAGATCCCGGTGTTCATCGACGGCGACACGTTCTGGCGGCCCTCCAAAGGCGGCGCCAACGCCGTCACGTTCACGGACTCCGTGGACTCACTGGTGTTGTCGGGGTTCACCTGGCCGGACAACACCGCGCGTCTGTTGAAGGGATCGACCTGGGCGGTGGTCGAGAATCAGGGAAATGGGCGGGTCGTCCTGTTTCTGAGTGATCCGTTGTTTCGGGCATTTTGGCGCGGACCTGCGAAGATGCTGACGAATGCGATTTTGATCGGGCCGAACCGATAACAACGGCGGCGAGGGGCGGCAAATGAAACGGCGGCAGAGGGCGGCGGGGTGCCATTGCCGCCCTACGCCGCCCCTCGCCGCCCTTCGCCGCCGCCTTTAGATCGCCCGGCTCGTCCGAATCATGTTCCGCAGCTTGAGAAGCCGGGGCGCTACGCGAAAGAGGCTCGGCTCCTCATGCATCCGCGGCATGAGGTTCCGGTACCGCCGCTCCTCGTCCGGCACCTTCCAGGTCACGCTCACGTGCCCCTTCTTGCGCAGCACGTCCATCGTGACGGTTTCGCCGGTATCGTACGACCGCAGGATCCGCATCGCCTGCTCGGGTGACGAAGGCTTGCGGCCACCGATCGAAACGATGACGTCCCCGCCCTTCAGGGCCAGCGAAGAATCTTCCGGTGCGCGAACCACGAGGACCCCGTCGCGCGTCCCGAAATAATCACCCAGGTCCGGGTTCAGGCTCACCATCTCGATCCCGCCCCAAGGAGGACCGAACGCGAAGGTGAAGGTTCTGCCTTCCGGCATGTCCATCTTGGGGAACATCCCTTCGTGCTGGTTCATGTCGGGCATTTCGACCCGCATGTCGTCCCCGAGATCCTCGGCGACCAGCGTGGCCTTCCGGCTGTCGGTGCCGCGGCGATACTCGATCGACGCCGTGTCACCCGGCTCGAGCCGGCGGGCCAGCGCGATCAGTTTCATGCCGGGACCGGAAGCTTCGTCCTCTTCTGACTCGACGCCGCCGAGTGCCGTCGTGTTGAAGCGGGTGATGACGTCTCCCGCCTTGAGGCCCGCTTTCTCGGCCGGTCCTCCGGGCGTGATGCCTTCGACCCGGGCGCCGATCTTGTCACCGGCTTCATTGGCCCGCGTGTCCACGATCACACCGATCCGGCCGCGTTTGTCCGCGAACGTATAGACGCCGAACGGCCCGTTCCGTGTTTCCACCCGCACGCGCGGCCGCGTACGAACTCTCGGTTGTGTGTCCTGTGCCGCCGCTGCCGCCGGCAGCAAGAGACAGACGGCGAGTACTGCCAGTGTCCAAGTGCGCTTCATCTAACTCTCCCCAGGCTCCTAGAGCCCGACGTAACGAGCACGGGTCGCGCGGGCATTCACCAGCTCCCGCATCAGTCCGACGCGCTCCTGCCAAAGTTTGACGAGCTGGGCGTCCTGTACGCTCTGCTCTTGCTGCGTGAGGCGGCCGTCGATCGCAGAAATGCGGTCCTCGAGGTCCGCGACGACCGCCGCTGCGTGACCGCTCAGCACACGGCCCTCGGTGTCGTATTGCTGCAAGGAGTCTTCGAGTGTCGCGGATTGCTGCTTCACCTGACTGAGCTCGGCGTGGAGGGTCTTTGGCCCACCCCACGGCCGGATGAGCAGGAGGGCGGTCAGTGCTGCCGCGACGGCGAGACTCCCGCTCCAGGTGCTCCACACGCGGCGGCGCCGGGATTGCTCCGCCCGCAGCACCTCTCGTACGGCAGGCCAGCGATCCCGCGGCGGACGCAGCGCCGGCAGCGCCTTCAGCTGGGCGACGCGCTGGTACAACGATTCGAGCTCCGCCTGACACTCAGCGCAGGTGGTGATGTGCCGGCGCGCCCAGACCGACGCCTCACCTGCCCGCAGGGCTCCCAGATCTTCCATTGTACAGTGCATCATGCGTGTGCTCCTTCATCCAGCATTCGCCGCAGTCGCGCGTGTGCGCGTGCCAGCTGCGATTTGGAAAAGCTCACCGATTTGCCCATCTGCTCCGCAATTTCCTCGTGCGTGAAACCTTCAACGTCGTGCAACCACACCACCGCGCGGGACGTTTCGGAGAGCACCTCGAACGCGCGCTCCAGATCGAGGTTGGCGCCGATATGCATCCCGGGCTTGCCCGGTTCGTCGTCCAGCGACTCCGTCTCCCGCACATGATCACGACGAATCCGCATCAATGCCTTGGTCGAAGCGATGCGCCGAATCCAACCCCACAGATGCCCTTCACCCCGGTACTGCTTGATGTTGCGCACCACTTCGAGAAACGTCTCCTGCAACACGTCCTCGGCATCCTCGGGCCGCCGCAGCATGCGCCGCACGAGATTGTAGACAGGCGTCTCGAAGGCCCGGAACAGGGCTTCGAGGGCTGCTTCATCTCCGGCTTGCGCGCGGGCGACGAGGACATCAGGGACGGCGAGAGACACTGTCATTGTCCGAAAACTATGATGCCACAACTACGTAGAACGTCGCGCAATGGTCCTAGGGAAAATCATGGTTCCTTAAACCATTGAGCCGTAGTAGCTTGCCGCATGCCCAAGTCCGAGGTCCACGAATGGCTCCATCACTGGCAGGATGAAGCCGACGCGGCCTACCTCTATCTCGCTCTCGCCGGCCAGGAATCCGATCCACACCGCAAGGACGTCTACATCAAGCTCGCGGGCGTCGAAGAGCGTCACGTCCAGATGTGGAGCAAGCTGCTCGGCGAGCACGGTCACAAGGTCGATCACGCGCGGCCGTCCCTGAACGCCAAGCTCCGGGCGTGGTTCGGACGCCGCTTCGGGACGCGCTTCCTGCTGCCAATGCTGCTGCGCGAAGAGGGTGCGGAAGTCAAGGGATATCTCGATCTCCACAGGGAATCGAGCCTCCCCGATGCCCAGGAAGTCTCGCTGCAGCTCGCCAAGGAATCGGCCGCTCACGCCGGGACGCTCGCGGATCTGGCTGGAAAAGGCGCCGAGCCGTGGCACAAGACGGGCTCGGGCGGGTTCCTGCGCAACGTGGTGTACGGCTTCAACGACGGGCTGACGGCGAACTTCGGGCTCGTGGCGGGAGTGATCGGCGCCGCCGTGCAGCCGCACGTGATCATGATCTCGGGTGTGGCGGGCATGATCGCGGATGCGCTGTCGATGGGCTCGTCCGGCTACCTCGCGGCGAAGAGCGAGCAGGAGGTGTGGGAACACGAGATCGCGATGGAGAAGGAAGAGATTCGCCTGATGCCGGAAGTGGAACAGGACGAGATGGCCCTGCAGTACGAGGCGAAAGGCGTGGACCCCCGCACCGCGCGCCGCATGGCGGAAGAAGTCATGCGCGACCCGGTGCGCGCGCTGGGGGAACAGGTGCGGGACGAGCTGAAGATCGGCGAAGCGCATGCCACGCCATTCCGCGAAGGGTGGATCACCGGCGTGGCGACGGCGGTCGGCGCGTTCATTCCGGTGGCGCCATTTCTCTTCCTGCATGGTCGCGCCGCCATCTGGGTGGCGTTCACGATCGCGATGCTGTCGCACTTTGTTGTCGGAGCGGCGCGCAGCTTTTTCACCGGCCGCGGCGTCATCCGCAGCGGCATCGACATGTTCGTCATCGGGGTGGGTGTCGCCGCGGTGGGCTACTTCGTCGGCGATCTCGTCGCGAAAGCGCTCTAGACGACCAGATTGACGAGCCGGTCCTGCACGTAGACCACCTTCTTCACCTTCTGGCCGTCCACAAACTTTTTCACCGCATCGTCAGCCAGCACACGCGCCAGCACATCTTTTTCCGCCATCCCGCGCGGCACCGTGAGGCGCGAGCGAAGCTTGCCGTTCACCTGCACCGCGATCTCGACGTCGCCCGCTGAAGCGAGGCGCTCATCGTAGGAGGGCCAGCGCGCTTCGAAGATGGAGGAGTCATGGCCCAACACCGACCACATCTCTTCCGCGATGTGGGGCGCATAGGGAGCGAGCATGATCACGAGCGGCTCGATCAGCTCCCTGCTCGCTGCTCCTTGCTCCCTCAGGTCATTCACGTATTCCATCAGCGCCGCGATCGCCGTGTTGTACTGCAGCGCCTCGGTATCCGCGGTCACCTTACGGATCGTGCGATGGAGCTTCTGCTCGAGCTCGGGCGCCCGTTCGCCTTGGGCACTGCGAGCTTCGTGAGCCAGCGCCCACACCTTCTCCAGGAACCGGCGCTGGCCCACGATTCCGGAGTCGCGGAAGTCGCCCCCGTCCTGGAAGGGACCGAGGAACATCAGATACATCCGGAACGTGTCCGCGCCCCACTGCTGGATGTAGGTGTCGGGCACGACGACGTTGCCCCGGGACTTCGACATCTTGGCGCCGTCTTTCACGATCAGGCCGTGCGCGCGGAACCTGGGGTAGGGACTGTCGAAGTGCAGATGCCCCAGGTCGTGCAACACCAGGCAAATGAAGCGCGCGTACAAGAGGTGTAACACCGCGTGCTCGTTCCCTCCGATGTAGCTGCTGACCGGGAGCCACTTTTTGGTGCGGGCAGCGTCAAAGGGCCGATCGTGGAATTCGGTGGAGGGATACCGCAGATGGTACCACGCCGAATCGAGGAACGTGTCGGAGACGTCCGTCTCGCGCCGCGCCCGGCCGCCGCACTCGGGGCACTTCACGAAATACCACTCTTCGTGCCGCGCGAGCGGGCTGACGCCGGTGTCGTCCGGGCGGAAGTCCTCGATGAGCGGAAGCTCGACTGGCAGGTCCTGCTCCGGCACCGGCACGACGCCGCACTTCTCACAATAGAGGATGGGGATCGGCGGCCCCCAGTACCGCTGCCGCGAGATGCACCAGTCGTGCAGCCGGTACTGGGTGCGTGCCGTCGCCAGGCCGCGTCCATTGAGCCACACGACGATCTTGCGCGCCCCTTCGATGCAGGGGGCGCCGTCGAACGGCCCCGAGTTCATCAGGACGCCGCTCTCGGAGACGATCGGCAGCGTTTCTCCCTCGACCGCCACGACCTGCCGGATCGGAAGCTTGAACTGCGTGGCGAACTCGAAGTCGCGTTTGTCATGGGCGGGAACGGCCATGATCGCGCCGGTTCCGTACTCCATTAGGACGTAGTCGGCGATCCAGATCGGGATCGCTTCTCCCGTCGCCGGGTTTCTTGCATACGAGCCGATGAAGACGCCGGTCTTGGTCTTGTCGCCGACGCGCCGCGACACGATGTCCTTGGACTGCACCTCACGCTGATATGTCTTGACGGCCGAGCGCTGCTCGACCGCGGTGAGATCCTCGACGAGCGGGTGCTCAGGCGCGAGTACGAGGTACGTCGCGCCGAAGACCGTATCGGGCCGGGTGGTGAATACCGTGATCTTCTTGCCGCTCGGCGTCTCGAAGATCAGCTCGGCCCCTTCGCTCCGGCCGATCCAGTTCTTCTGAAGGAGGACGGTGGAGGAAGACCAGTCGAGGTTGCCGAGGTTCTGGAGCAGCCGTTCGGCGAAGTTCGTTATCCGAAAAAACCACTGATCCAAGAACCTCTGCTCGACCGGCGTGTCACAGCGCTCGCAACGCCCGTCAATGACCTGCTCATTGGCGAGCACGGTCTTGTCCTTCGGACACCAGTTCACCGCGGCGCGCTTTTTGTAGGCCAGCCCCGCCTTGTAGAGCTGTAAGAAGAGCCATTGCGTCCACTTGTAGTACGCGGGATCGGTGGTCGAAAGCTCGTGACGCCAGTCGTACATGCCGCCGAACCTGCGGAGCTGGCGGCGGAAGGTGGCGATGTTCTGCGGGATCAGCTTGGCCGGATTCGTGCCGATATTGAGGGCGTAGTTCTCGGAATGGATGCCGAAGGCGTCGAATCCCATCGGCTCGAACACATCGTAGCCCTCGAGCCGCTTGAATCGGCCGTAGATGTCCGCGCCCACGAATGCGAACATGTTCCCGACGTGTAACCCCTCGGCCGAGGGGTACGGGAACATCATGAGGTTATAGTACGGCCGCGCCGCCCGATCGAGATCGGGCTCATTGGTGTGGCGCTCGGCCCAGCGAGCCTGCCACTTTGCCTCGAGCGAAGCCGGATCGTAGCTTGGGATGTCTCGCATACGGTGGTAAAACTAAACCCGAATGGCCATCAAGTCACAGCAACTGCGGCAGAGTTTCCTGATCTCCGGGGCCGGTGCCGCCGTCCTGCTCGTCGTTTTCGTCGCCTGGCTGACGAGCAGCCGTGTCGGTCAGGTCCTCGAGCAGGAGGCGGACACGCGCGGGCGCGATGACGCGACCCGCGTCTCCGCCATCGTCACCCAGTATCTGAAGGAACGCCGGCACGAAGCGACGGCGCTCGCCAGCGAACCGCAGCTCATCGCGGCCGTCCGCGACGCAGGTCAGGCGGCGGTCACCCGCGGGCTGGACCGCATGCCGATTCCCGACCTGGAGCGCGCATTCAATGCCAGTCGCCAGCTGGGCGGCGACCCGGCCCTCGTGACGTATCTCCACAACTATCCGGCGACTTCCGATCTCGCGGAAATCATCGTGACGGAGAGCCACGGGTTGAACGTCTTCACGTCCGAACGTCCATCCGATTTCGTGCAGCGCGACGAGACCTGGTGGCAACGCGCCATCTCGGAAGGGCTGTACCAGGGCGGTGCGGGGTTCGACTCCTCGGCCGGAGCGGCTTCGCTGGAGTTCGACGTCGCCATACGAGCGTCGCAGGGCCAGCGGCCGGTGGGCGTCCTCAAGGCGGTCTTCGCCCTCGATCGCCTGTCGGCGCTGCTCGGCACCGAACAGCTGGCAGGCGGAGCCTACCTGCAGGTCGTGGACAACCGCGGCAACGTGCTCGTCGCGAAAGACGCCGCCCTGCTGCTGCAAAGCCTGCCCGATAAGGACCGGATCCCGCTCGGCGCCACGGCAGCGACGGCCCACGTCACGACGGTGCGGGGTGAGGAGGAGCTCGTCGCATCGGTCCCCGCAAATCAGGGACAGTGGTGGGTGCTATATCGGGAGCCCGCGGCAACGGCGTTCGCCACGGCACGAAGCACGCAACGCGCCGTGTGGCTGGGCGCCCTGCTGGTGGCCGCCGTCGCCGTCGCCGCGCTCTTCTGGCTGTCGCGGCGCCTCGGCCGGCTGGTGACCGAGCCGGTGCGAGCCGCGGGCGCGATCGCGAGCCGCGTCGCGGGCGGCGACCTCTCAGTGACGGTTACGACCCATCGCGCGGAGGCGAGCGAGGTCGCGGAGCTGCTGTCGTCCGTGCACTCGATGGTTGTGGCACTGCGCCGGCTCGTCGGCGCGATCCGCGCCGCTGCCGACGAGGCCGCCGCGATGGCCACCGAGATCTCCGCCTCCACCGAGGAGATGAGCGCTTCCACTCAGGAGATGGCCTCGACGTCGCAGGACCTGTCGCGGCGTGCCGCAGAGCAATCGCAGCTGGTCCGCGCGGCCGCCGATGACGCCGCCCGGATCCTCCAGATTGCCGCGAAGCTCGCCCAGGGGGCCGAGGAAGCAGCGCGCCGCAACGCAGACCTCGCGGCGCTGGCGCGGCGGCACAAGGACGGGCTCGATCAGAGCACGGCCCGGCTCGCCAAACTCGCCGACGAAGTCGCCAAGGGAGCAGCGGAAGCGGAGGCGCTGACGCAGGCGACGGCCAGAATTCAGACATTCGTGGCACAGACCAAGGCGGTCGCCACCCAGACCAATATGCTGGCGCTCAATGCGGCGATCGAAGCGGCGCGGGCCGGCCCGCAGGGACGCGGGTTCGCGGTCGTGGCAGACGAGGTGCGGAAGCTCGCGTCTGTGGCGGCTGCCGCCGCCGGCGAGACGGCCGACACCGTGCGCGGCGTCCTCGTGCGCGTGCAAGCGACCCGTGACCGTCTGGTGCGGCTGGCCGAAGGGGGCGCGGCGGTACGCGAAGCCTCACAGACGGCTGCGCAGGGCCTGGCAACGGTCGCGAGTGAGGCGGACGCGAACGATGTCTGGAGCCGGGAGATCGCGCAGTCGGCCGGGGAGATGCGGTCGCTCGTCGAGGAGATTGCGAACCGGTTGACGACGGTCGCGGGCCAGACGGATACGCTGCTCGCCTCCGCCGAGGAGCTGGCAGCGTCAGGTGAGGAGCAAAGCGCGTCGACCGAGGAGATCGCGTCGTCGGCCAATCAGCTCGCCGAAGCGGCTGATCGGCTCACCGGCGCCGTGAAATCATTCCGATTGTTGGCGGACGAGCCCCAGCAACGGCAGGCGGCGGACTAGGTTCGCTCCGTCGCGAACAGCACGCTGCAACAGGTCACCCCACCTTCGGCTTTGGCAAGCTCTCCGCAGGGGACCGGGACCACGCGCACCCCAGCGCGGTCCAGGCGCTCGGCAGTTTGGGGATGGTGCGCTGGATAAATAACGGCCGCTCCAATGCGCAGCGCGTTCGCGCCATCGGGTTCCGCGGGCGCCACCGTCACCATTTCCATGGAGCCAAAGCACTCCGCCGCGACCCAGCGATCATTGATCAGGAGCAGATCCTCCCCGACCTGCGTGACGGCGCTCTTCAGGTGGAGACATCCGCTGACCGGGACGGGAATCACCTCATAGCTCCACTGGTCGAGGAGCGTTTCGAGCTGCGCGATTCCCGCGTGGTTCGTGCGTGACGAGAGACCAACGTACAGCCGTCGTCCCACTCGCAGCACGTCGCCGCCATCGAGCGTGCCGGGTGGCTCGATCCGTACCAGCGGTTTGTACGCGCCTAAGACCATTGCCATGGATTCGGTTTCCGCCCGCCGCGTGGCGGCGCCTGGTCGGGTGATCACCGCGACCTCGTCGAGCGCCAGCGCCGTATCCTCGACGAAGACGGCGTCCGGTAGGGTCGGTTGCGGTGGGGCGTGGACAACCGTGGCACCCAGCGAGCGGAGCGCTTCCTCATAGCAAGCGTGCTCGGCCACGGCGTTGGCGACGTTGATGGGATCGCGCGGCCGATGCGTCAGCTCGCATTCTGCGAGCGTGGGACTGACGGCACGCGTGACCGCGATCAGCATGTTCGCTCGTTCAACGAGACCGCGGCCCCGCGGGGAGATGCTCCAGCAAGTACCGGGTGAGCAGCGAGTAGATGTGTAGCGTCGTCCCGCGGCCCTCGCAGATGCAATGCGAGCGATTGGGGTACGCCATGAAGTCGAAGGGCTTGTCGAGCTCGACCAGGCGGTTCACCAGGCGTTCCGTGCCCTGGTAATGCACGTTGTCATCGCCGGAGCCATGCACGACCAACAGTCGTCCCTTGAGCCCCTCGGCCTGATTGATCGGAGAGGCGCGGCGGTACCGCTCGGCATCCGCCGGGGTGTTCAGGAGACCCATATAGCGCTCCTGGTAAATCGTGTCGTAGAGGCGCTCGTCCGGCACGGGTGCCACGGACATCCCGACCTGGTAGACGTCGGGGTAACGAAACATGGCTTGGAGCGTGCTCGATCCGCCGCCGCTCCAACCCCAGATCGCGACACGCGTCGGATCGAGATACCGACGCGATCCGGTGAGGGCCCGCACCGCATCCGCTTGATCGCGGCTCGACAGGACACCGATGGCCCCGTAGACCACTTTCCTCCATGCACGGCCGCGCGGCGCGGGCGTGCCGCGGTTGTCGACGGTCGCGACCACGTAGCCCTGATCCGCGATGAGGTGATACCACAGGCTAGACCCGCTCCACGAGTCGACTGTCGTCTGTCCCGCCGGCTCGCCGTAGACGTACATCAGCAGCGGATAGACTCTCGTGGAGTCGAAATTTGCCGGCTTGATCATCCAACCATCGACCGCGACGCCATCAGAAACCGTCACTTTGAAGAATTCACCGGGACGGGCGATGATCGGTGCCACCGCCGCCCGCTGTTTGGCGTTATCGACGAGAGTTCGCGCGACCCGATGAGACGGCAGCTGCACCAGCTCTATCACCGAGGGGCTGTCGAAGTGCGAGTAGGTGTGGAAGGCCCAATGCGCGTCCGGGGAAATCAGGTACGAGTGCCAACCTGCCGCCGCGGCCGGCGACACCCGTACGGCGGGCTGTTTGCCGTCGAGCCGGGTGCGATACAGATAACGCTGGGTCGCGTTGTTGGGAGACGCGATGTAGTAGAGCCACTGACCTGGCTCGTCCACCGCCGCGATGTCGACGACGTCGAAGCCGCCCGGTGTAATGTTCGTGACTTGTTTCCCGTCCCGGCTCACCCGATAGACGTGCCTCCAGCCGTCACGTTCGCTCGTCCAGAGAAACTCGGTGCCCTTCGCAAGCCACTGGATCTCGTCCACGACGTCAACCCAGGCACTGTCGCGCTCGGTGAGGACGGTGCGGGTGGCTCCGGTCGCCGCATCGGCCAGCATGACGCGGTCGGTGTTCTGCAACCGGTTGATGCGCTGGAGGACCAGCTCGTTCGGTCCCGCCCATTCCATGCGCGGGAGATAGTTCTCCCGCGGGTCGTCAGGGATCTGGAGCCACGTCGTGGGGCCGCCAGCAGCGCTCACGACGCCGGCGGTCACCGCGGAGTTCTTAGTCCCCGCTTTGGGATACTGAATGGGAGTGACATGGGGATAAAGCGAGTCGGTGTCGTTGACGAGGAGATAGGTGCCCAGGCCCGTCATGTCGAACCGCCAATAGGCGATCTTCGACCCGTCTGGTGACCAGCGGAAGGCGTCGCGCAAGTCGAACTCTTCCTCGTACACCCAGTCGGTCATGCCGTTGACGTG
>Ga0070698_100006469_pt1 | contig 12708 bp, 5 predicted proteins | sample KBSK1502metaG_FD_65477 | JGI IMG/M metagenome (GOLD analysis project Ga0070698, IMG submission 65477) | Corn, switchgrass and miscanthus rhizosphere microbial communities from Kellogg Biological Station, Michigan, USA - KBS K1-50-2 metaG | ecosystem: Host-associated > Plants > Roots >... | reverse complement strand
TCCCGACCTGGTGCTCACCGACCATTCGATGCCGCGACTCACGGCGCGCGATACCCTGCGGCTCGTCCACCAGGAGATCCCGGACACGCCGGTGATCATCGTCACGGGCAGCCTCGACGAGGAGATCGCCGCGGAATACATGAAGGCCGGCGCGACCGACTACGTCGTCAAGCATCACCTGGAGCGTCTTGGCCCCGCGGTCCAGCGCGCGCTCGACTTGAAGCAGGCGCGCGAGGAGCAGGCGCAGGCCGAGGAAGCGCGTCGCCAGGGCGAAGAGCGGTTCCGCGCCCTGATCGAGCACGGGGCCGATGCGATCGCCCTGCTCAGCGCCGACGGCACGGTGTTGTTCCTCAGTCATTCGGCCGAAAAGCTGTTCGGCTTCGCGCCCAGCGAGCTCGCCGGCCGGAGCGCCCTCGAGCTGTTGCATCCCGACGACGCACCCCGGCTGCTGGGGCTCCTGGCGGATCTGGCCGCACGCCCTGGCACCCCGCTCACGATCGAGCTGCGGCTGCTGCACCGGGACGCGTCCTGGCGCGCCGTGGAGGCGGTCGTCGTCAACCGGCTCGGCGAGCCCGCCGTCGGCGCGATCGTGGTCAACTTCCGCGACATCTCGGAGCGCAAGCAGGCGGAGCTGGCGCTGCGCGACTCCGAGGAGCAGTACCGCTCGCTCGTGGAGGGCGTGCGGGACGTGATCTTCGCCCTCTCGCCCGACGGGATCATCGCCTCGCTCAATCCCGCGTTCGAAACGATCACCGGCTCGCCCCGCGGCGAGTGGCTCGGCAAGCCGTTCGACCAGCTGGTGCACCCGGAGGACCTGCCGCTCGCGCTCGAGCTGTTCGGCCGAGTCGTGCGGGGCGAGGAGCGGCCCACCGCGCAGTTCCGCATCCACACGCGCAAGGGCGATTATCGCCTCGCCGAGTTCTCGGCCACGGCTCAGCTCCGCGACGACCGGCTGATCGGCATCCTGGGCATCGGGCGGGACGTGACCGAGCGCGTGCAGCTGGAGCAGCAGCTGCGCCAGGCGCAGAAGATGGAAGCGGTGGGCCGGCTGGCCGGCGGGATCGCCCACGACTTCAACAACATCCTCACCGCCATCACGGGGTACGCCGACCTGCTGCTCGAGGACCTTGCGCCCAAGGACCCACGACGCCAGGACGCCGAGGAGATTCACAAGGCGGCCGATCGCGCCGCCGGGCTCACCCGCCAGCTGCTCGCGTTCAGCCGCCAGCAAGTGCTGCAGCCGCGCGTGGTGGATCTGAACGCGCTCGTGAGCGAGCTCGAGAAAATGCTGCGCCGCCTGCTCGGCGAAGACGTGAAGCTGGCGACCGTGCTGGCCCCGACACTGGGCCGCGTGCGGGCGGACGCCGGTCAGCTCGAGCAGGTGATCATGAACCTCGCGGTCAACGCGCGCGACGCCATGCCCACGGGGGGCCAGCTCACGATCGAGACGGCCGACGTCGAGTTCGACGGCGGCTATGCGGCGGAGCACTACCCCGCCCCGCCGGGGAAATACGCTATGGTCGCCGTCAGCGACACGGGCACGGGCATGGACCCCGAGACGCAGGCCCACCTGTTCGAGCCGTTCTTCACCACCAAGGAGAAGGGCAAGGGCACGGGCCTCGGGCTGGCCACGGTGTACGGCATCGTGAAACAGAGTGGCGGATTCATCTGGGTGTACAGCGAGCTCGGCGCGGGGACGACGTTCAAGATCTACCTGCCTCGCGTCGAAGCGGCGGTCGAGCCGGCGAGCGGCCGCGCCGCGCCCGTTCCCGTCGCCCGCGGCAGCGAAACCGTGCTCGTGGCAGAAGATGAAGCTCCAGTGCGCGCGGTCGCGCGCCACGCCCTCGAGCGCTACGGCTACCGCGTGCTCGAGGCCGCGAGCGCGGAAGCCGCCCTGGACGTCGCGCAACGCTACTCCGGTCCCATCCACGTGCTCCTCACGGACGTCATCATGCCGGGACTCTCCGGGCGGGACCTGGCGACCCGCCTCGCCGCGCTGCGGCCCGAGACGCGGGTCATCTATATGTCGGGCTACACGGACGACGCCATCACGCGACACGGCGTGCTCGAGCCCGGGTTCGTGTTCGTGCAGAAACCCTTCACGCCGGACACTCTGGCGCGCACCGTGCGCGACGTGCTGGACGGCACCATCGAGCGGCGGAAGCGCGCTTGACCGGGACGGGCCTGTCGCTCGAGCGCAGGATCCAGATCGGGTTTGGCGTCGCCGTCGCGATCATCGCGGGCGTCGGCGCGACCGCGCTGCGGAGCACGCAGGCCACGGTGGACAGCGCGCGCTGGGTGGCCCACACGCTGCAGGTGCGCGCGGAGCTCGAAGGCGCCTTCGCCGACTTGATCGAGGCCGAAACGGGCGTGCGCGGCTACGTGATCACCGGCGACACGAGCTACCTCGCGCCCTATCACGTGGCGCGGACGACCTTGCGGAGCGGGCTGGCGGGTCTACGGGCTCTGACCGCGGACAACCCGGCGCAACAGCGCCGGCTCGATTCGCTGGAGACGCTGGTCGCGACCCGTCTGGATCGGCTCCAACGGACGATCGACACGCGCCGCACCGGCGGCCTCGCCGCGGCCGCCCGGGCCATGATCGGCGGCGGGGGGAAGGAGCTCACGCAGCTGGCGCACGAGCTGGTCACGCGAATGGAAGACGACGAGGCGCGGCTCCTGGGGGAGCGGTCCGCCACCCTGCAGGCCCGGGCCCGCCTGGCGCGACTGGCGGCCTGGACCGGGGTGCTCGTCGCGATCGTGCTCGCCGGCCTCGCGGGCGTGCTGGTCGGTCGTGAGATGGCCGCGCGGCGGCGCGCCGAGCAGGCCCTGCGGGAGACGCAGACGCGCTTCCAGCAGATGCTCGGCTCCAGCACGGCGGTCATCTATGCGAATACCATCTCCGGGACCAGCTTCTCGCCCAGCTGGGTGAGCGAGAACGTCACGCGGATCACTGGGTACCGATCGGACGAGCCGCTCCAGCCGACGTGGTGGCTCGATAATCTGCACCCGGACGATCGCGCGCGGGTGCTCGCCGAAATGCCCTCCCTGTTCGCCAACGACCAGCTGACCACGGAGTACCGCTTCCGCGGCAAGGACGGCGCATACCGCTGGGTGCACGACGAGTCGCGGCTGCTGCGCGACGCCACGGGCCGGCCGATCGAGGTCGTGGGCTCGTGGGTCGACGTCACCGCCCGCCGCGAGGCGGAGGCGTCGCTGCGCACCGGCGAAGAGCGGCTGCGTCTGCTGGTGGGGAGCGTGCGCGACTATGCCATCTACATGCTCGATCCCGATGGCCACGTGCGGAGCTGGAACGCCGGAGCACAGCACATCAAGGGCTACACCGAGGCGGAGATCCTCGGCCAGCACTTCACGCGCTTTTACACACCGGAGGACGTCGCCGCCGGGCGGCCCGCCGCGGCGCTGCGGGCCGCCGCCACGAGCGGGCGCTTCGAAGAGGAGAACTGGCGCCTCCGCAAGGACGGCTCCCGTTTTTGGGCCGACGTCGTGATCACCGCCGTGCGCGACGACCGCGGTGCGCTGCTGGGATTCGCCAAGGTGACCCGCGATCTCACCGAGCGGAAGCGGGCCGAGCAGGCACTGCGGAGCTACGCGGCGCAGCTCGAAGCGGCCAACAAGGAGCTCGAGGCGTTTTCCTATTCGGTGTCGCACGACCTGCGGGCACCGCTCCGCAGTCTCGACGGCTTCAGCCAGGCCTTGCTCGAAGACTATCATGATCGGCTCGACGATACGGGCCGCGACTTCCTGCAGCGGGTCCGCGCGGCGAGCCAGCGGATGGGCACGCTCATCGACGACCTGCTGAGCCTGTCGCGGGTCACGCGCGGCGATCTGCAGGTGGCAGCGGTGGACCTGAGCGCACTCGCCGCCGCGGTGGCCACAGAACTCAAGAAGAGCGACCCGGAGCGCGCCATCACGTTCGCCATCGCCCCCGACCTGGTCGCCCGAGCGGACGCGGGGCTCATGCGCATCGTGTTACAGAACCTGCTCGGCAACGCCTGGAAGTTCACGGGCAAGCGCCCGGCCGCCCACGTGGAGGTCGGCGTGATGGCGCACGACGGGCGGCGGGCATTTTTCGTGCGCGACGACGGCGCCGGATTCGATATGGCGTACGCCGCCAAGCTGTTCGGCACGTTTCAGCGGCTGCACGCGGCCGCCGAGTTCCCCGGCTCGGGGATCGGGCTCGCCACGGTACAGCGGATCATCCACCGCCACGGCGGCCAGGTCTGGGCCGAGGGCGCCCCCGACCGGGGCGCGACCTTTTATTTCACGCTTTGAGCTGGAGCACATCATGCACGACCGCTCGATCCTCTTGGTGGAGGACAACCCCGACGACGAGGCGTTGACCCGCCGCGCGCTCGCGAAGAACAACATCCAGAACGAGATCGTCCTGGCCCGCGACGGGGCCGAGGCCCTCGACTGGCTGTTCGGCACGGGCCCGCACGCCGGGCGTGCCGCCACGCCCGAGCTCGTGCTCCTCGACTTGAAGCTGCCCAAGGTCGACGGCCTCGAGGTGCTGCGGCGGATCCGCGCCAACCCGAGCACGCGTCTCCTCCCCGTCGTCATCCTCACCTCGTCGCGGGAGGAAAAGGACGTGGTCACCGGGTACGGCCTGGGGGCGAACAGCTACATCCGCAAGCCCGTCGACTTCGGCCAGTTCGTCGAGGCCGTGCGCCAGCTCGGGCTCTACTGGCTCGTCCTGAACGAGCCGCCCCCGCGACCGGACGCGGCGTGACGCGCCCCCGATGAGCACCGCCAAGCCCGTCACCCCCGTGCTGCCCGGCGCCGACGCCGAGCTCGAGGCCCTGTTCGCGGCCATCAGCGACGTCATCCTCGTGCTCGACGCGGACGGCCGCTACGTCAAGATCCCGCCCACCAACACGGCCCTGCTGTACCGGCCCGCCGCCGAGCTGCTGGGCCGCACGCTGCACGACGTGTTCGATCGACCGCAGGCCGACCACTTCCTCGGCCTCATCCGACAGGCCCTCGCGCGGCGGGAAGCGGTGCACTTCGAGTACTCGCTCCCCATCGGCGGTCGCACGGTGTGGTTCGCGGCGACCATTTCGCCGATGGCGCCGGACCGCGTCGTGCTGGTGGCACGCGACATCACAGAGCGGGACCGCGCCGAGCGGGATCTACGCGAGACCCTGTCGCTCCTGAACGCCACGTTCGAGTCCACCGCCGATGGGATCCTCGTCGTGGACCTCGCGGGTCACATCGTCAGCTTCAACCGCAAGTTCGCCGAGCTGTGGCGCATTCCCGACTCGATCCTCGAGACCAAGGACGCTCCCCAGACGATCGCGTTCGTGCTGGAGCAGCTGGCTGATCCCGAGGGGTTCATGAACAAGGTGCGCGACCTGTACGCCCGGCCCGAGGCGTCGAGCTTCGACGTCCTGGCCTTCAAGGACGGGCGCATCTTCGAGCGCTTGTCCCAGCCGCAGCGCATCGGCGGGAAGAGCGTGGGCCGCGTGTGGAGCTTCCGCGACATCACAGAGGCCAAGCGCGCGGAGCAGATCCAGCTCGCCACCTATCGCATCTCCGAGGCCGCGCACGCGACGGGGAGCCTGCAGGACCTGTTCCACGCGATCCACACGATCGTGGGCGAGCTGATGCCGGCGAAGAACTTCTACATCGCGCTGTACGACGCCGCGGCCGACCTGCTCACCTTCCCGTATCACGTGGATGAGTACGACAACGATTTCCCCTCCAAGCGGCCCGGCAAGGGGCTCACCGAATACGTGCTGCGAACGGGCGAGCCGCTGCTCGTCACACCCGAGGTCCAGGCCGAGCTCGAGCGCCGGGGCCAGGTCGAGCTGATCGGGGCGCCGTCCATCGACTGGGTCGGTGTGCCCCTGAAGATCGGCGATCGTCCCATCGGCGTGCTCGTCGCCCAGACGTACGCACCGGGCGTGCGTTACGGCGAGACGGAGCGCCACATCCTGCAGTTCGTCTCGACCCAGGTCGCCATGGCCATCGAGCGCAAGCGCACCGAGGAGCAGCTGCACGAGAGCGAGCGCAAGTACCGGCTGCTGTTCGAAACCAACCCCGAGCCGATGTTCGTGTACGACTTCGAGACCTTGCGTATCATGGCGGTGAACGAGGCGGCGGTCACGCGCTACGGGTACTCGGAGTCCGAGTTTCTCGGCCTCACCATCCGCGACATCCGATCCGCCGAGGAGCAGGGCCGCCTGGAGCGGGAGCTGGCGCGCCGCCCCGACGAAGGGGCCGTCCGCACGGGCGTGCGCCATCGCGCCAAGGATGGCCGGGTGTTCGAGGTGGACCTGGTCGCCCGGCCCCTCGAGTTCGCGGGCCGCCGGGCCCGCCTGGTGCTGGCGCGCGACGTGACCGCTCAGCGCCACTTGGAGGACCAGCTGCGCCAGTCGCAAAAAATGGAGGCGGTCGGCCAGCTGGCGGGAGGGATCGCCCACGACTTCAACAACCTGCTCACGGCCATCCTGGGGTCGACCCAGCTGCTGCTGCACGCCACGCCGCCGGGCGACGTGCGCCGCGAGGACGTCGAGGAGATCCGCAACGCCGGCCTGCGCGCCGCGGAGCTCACCCGGCAGCTGCTCGCCTTCAGCCGCCGCCAGGTGCTGGCTCCCAAGGTGCTCGAGCTCAACGCCGTCGTGGCGAACATGGACAAGATGCTGCGCCGCCTGATCGGCGAGGACGTCGAGCTGGCCACCGCCCTCCACGCCGAGGCGGGCGCCGTCAACGCCGACCCGGGCCAGCTCGAGCAGGTGCTCCTCAACCTCGTCGTCAACGCCCGGGACGCCATGCCGGGAGGCGGACGGGTGCTCATCGAGACCACCCGCTTGCTGCTGCGCGACGAGCTGGTCGAGCGGCGCCACCGCCTACCCCCCGGCGACTACGTGTGCCTCGCCGTCACCGACTCGGGCCTCGGGATGGACGAGGCCACCCAGGCGCACCTGTTCGAGCCGTTCTTCACGACCAAAGAAGTGGGCAAGGGCACGGGGCTCGGCCTCGCCACCGTGTACGGAATCGTGAAGCAGAGCGGCGGCTACATCTGGGTGTACAGCGAGCCCGGGCGCGGTACCACGGTCAAGGTCTACCTCCCGCGCGTGCGCGGGGCGGCGGAGCCGCCGCTGCCTGCGCCCGAGCCACCCGCACTGCGGGGCGGGGACGAGACGGTCCTGCTGGTCGAAGACGCCGCGCCGGTCCGCACGCTGGCGCGCCGCAGCCTCGAGTCCTGCGGCTATGAGGTGCTCGACGCGGCCGATGGACCCAGCGCCATCGAGCTCTCCGCGCGGCACGCCGGCGAGATCGACGTCCTCGTCACCGACGTCGTCATGCCGGGGATGAGCGGCCGCGAGCTCGCCGAGCGGCTCGCGCCTACGCGGCCGGAGATGAAGGTGCTCTATACCTCGGGATACACCGACGACGCGATGGTCCGCCAGGGCGTGCTCAACGCGGGCGTCGCCTTCTTGCAGAAACCGTTCGTGCCGGATTCGCTGGCGCGAAAGGTGAGGGAAGTGCTGGACGGCTAGTCGTGCGACGGTAGGGCGGTCACTTCCGATCCAGTACGTCCCTGATCCGACCCAGCAGATCGGTCGCCATCCACGGTTTGTGCAACAGCGGCATCGAAGGGTCGAGGCTCGCCGCGCGGTCGGAGTCCGAGTATCCGCTCGCGAACAGGAACGGGACGGTCACACCCTCGCGCCGGGCCGCGTCGTACAGGGCACGCCCACCGAGGCGCGGCATCACCAGGTCCGAGAAGACGAGCCGCACGCCCGCGATCTGCCGCAGCGCTTCGAGCGCCTCGAGCCCATCAGCCGCCGTGACGACCTGGTAGCCCGCCTCCTCGAGGATCCGCTTGGCTGAGCGCCGCAGCTGATCGTCGTCTTCGACCACGAGCACCGTTTCAGAGCCGCCGCGGGCCTCGGGCTCCCCGGAGCGCTGCAGCGCGGGGACGGCCGCCTCCTCGGCGAGCGGGAAGTAGATCCGGAAGCGGGTGCCCTTGCCCGGCTCGCTGCCGACCTCGATGCCGCCGCCGTGCTGCTTCACCAGGCCGTACACGGTGGCGAGCCCCAGCCCCGTGCCCTTCCCTGGCGCCTTGGTCGTGAAGAACGGCTCGAACATGCGGGCGCGCGTCGCGGCGTCCATGCCGACCCCAGTGTCCTCCACCGCCAGGCAGACGTGGTCCCCCGCGCGCACCGCCCCGCACGCCTGGCGCTGCTCCTCGGAGAGGCGCACCAAGTGCGTCTCCAGCCGCAGCACCCCGCCGTCCGGCATCGCATCGCGCGCGTTGGTCGCGAGATTGAACAGGATCTGCTCCGCGGCGTGCGCATCGGCCCGTACGTCGGGGAGGTCCGCACCGTCCCGCGCCACGATCTCCACGTCGGCGGGGAGGATGCGGCGCAGGAACCCCGTCAGGTCGCGGACCAGCCCGCCCAGCGACAGGGGCTGGAGCTCCAGGCGCGAACGCCGCGCGAATCCGAGCAGCTCCTTCACCATGACGCGCCCGCGCAGGGCGGCCGACATCACGTCGCGCAGATCGGCGTGGGCCGGCTCGAGCGTCGTGGGAATCGCCTTGGCGAGCAGCTGCGCGTTGGCGAGGATGATCGTGAGCAGGTTGTTGAAGTCGTGCGCGATGCCGCCGGTGAGCTGGCCGATCGCCTCCAGCTTCTGCGATTGCCGCAGCTGCTCTTCCAACGCCCGCCGCTCGGTCACGTCTTCGGCGATCGTCTCGAAGCATTCAATGGAGCCGTCGGCGCGACGAACCGCCCGCCCGGCGAGCTGAACCAGGATGGCTTGGCCGTCGCGGCGCTTCCACGTCACCTCGACACCGTCGATCGCGTCTCCCGAGCCTTCGAACCGCGCCAGGATGCGCGCACGCTCCCCGGGGTTCGCGTACACGTCGGTCGCGAGGTCCACGCCGAGCAGCCGTTCCGCGGACTCGTACCCGAGCATCGCCACCAGCGCAGGGTTGACCGTGAGAAAGCGCCCGTCGGGTGTGGAACGGTAGATCGCGTAGGAGGCGTGCTGCACCAGCGCGCGGTGGCTCTCCTCGGAGCGGCGCAGGGCTTCCTCCGCCCGTCGCCGCTCGGTGATGTCCGTACCGACGCCGATCACACCCGCCACCGGCCCGTCCCCGTCCCGCACCGGCGAGTACCACGTCTCGAACACGACGCCGAACACCTCGACGACGGACGAGAAGGTCTCGCCCGCCAGGGCGCGTCGCACGTCGGCCAGCGCGTGCGGCAGGTCGGCGTACAGCTCGAACGCGGAGCGGCCGACGAGCAGCGCGGGCCGCACGCCCAGGGCATCGAGCCCGCGCCCTTCGACCATGGTGAACACGCCGTGACGGTCGAGCGCGAACAGCACGAGCGGCGCGCCGGCGATCACCGTGCGCAGCCGCTCCTTGTTCTCGCGCAGCGCCCGCTCTTGCCGCCGCCGCTCGGTCACGTCCCGCGCGTTGACGATGAGGTGGGCCGAGCCGCCGTGCTCCGCCCGGGCCTGCCCCACCGCATCGAGCATCCGCCACGAGCCGTCCCGCGCCCGGAAGCGGAACTGCGCGGCTTGCGGGCTCCCGGGACGCTGGATCGCACGGGCCAGTGCCTCGGCCACCAGCGCGATGTCCTCGGGGTGCACGTAGTCGAAGGCGTTGCGCTCCAGCAGGTCGCTGGGCCCGTAGCCCAGCACCCGCTCGACCGAGGGGCTCGCGTAGCGGAACACCCCGTTCTCGCCGACGACCGTGACGATGTCGGAGGCGTTCTCGATGAGCGAGCGGAAGTGCTCCTCGCTCGACCGCAGGGCGGCCTCGGTCCGGGCACGATCGATGGCAGTCGCGAGCACGTTGGCGATCGCCTGCAGGAAGTGCGCGTCGTGGATGGTGAACTCTCGGCGGCTCGCAGTGTGCGCCCCAAGAATCCCGAACGGTCGCTCGTTGCCGTGCACCAGCACGCTGAGGCTCGATACCACGCCGTGCGACGAGAGCAGCGGCGAGCTCCCGAACCGGCGCTCGGTGGTGAGGTCCTCCACCACCACCTGGCCCGTGGAGCGCAGCACGTACCCCGAGTGCGAATCAGCGTCCGCCGGGAGAATCGTCCGCCCCACGGCGCCGGCCCGCCACCCCACCCCGGCGCGCAGCAGCAGCGTGCGGCTCTCCGGCCGCAGCTCCAGCAGGCCGGCGAACTCCACCTCCAGGGCGCGCGCCGCGAGCGCCACGGCGGCATCCGTCAACTCCGCCACCGGCGCGCCCGCGAGGGCCTGCTGCCCCAGCTGTGCCACCGCCTCCTGCTGCCGCGCCGCGCGCAGCCGCTCCTCCGACAGCGTCAGCCGCGCGTCGCGGGCGGAGTCGTCCTGGCGCAGCAGTCTGAACCGCTTCGTGCTCAAACCAGTCATCGCACCCCGTGGAGTGGTCCGGGAATGATGCTCGAGGGCGTGTCAGGGTAATGCTGCACGTACTGCCCACGGCCGAAGCTTGCATCGCACGCTGCCGCTTTCCATTATGGGCTTCACACAAACCGGGTGCGCGCCGTCACATGTGTGCCAAGTGAGACCGGGACAATGACCTACCACGCGGCGCCCTGATGCAGTACGTGCTGCTCGAGGACCTGGCGATCATCTTCGCCGGCTCGCTCGTCGTGATTCCCGCATTCCACCGCCTCAAGCTCCCCGCCCTCCCCGGGTTCATCGTGGCCGGCGTGCTGCTCGGCCCGAACGCCCTCGGCCTCGTATCCGACGTCCACCAAGTGGAGAGCCTCGCAGAAGTGGGCGTGATCCTACTGCTGTTCACCATCGGCATCGAATTCTCCCTCAGCCGGCTGCGGGAGATGGGTCGGCAGGTGGTGATCGGCGGCGGCGCGCAGGTGCTGCTCACCGTGGGGTTGAGCGCCGCCCTCGCCGCCGGGCTCGGTCTCCCGTGGCCCGTCGCCGTGCTCGTGGGATTCCTGGTCGCACTGTCGAGTACCGCCATCGTGCTCAAGGGACTCGCCGACAAGGGCGAGATCGACACGCCGCACGGGCGCCTCGCGACGGGAGTGCTCATCTTCCAGGACCTGTGCGTCGTGCCGATGATGCTCGTTCTACCGTTTTTGGCCGGCGCAGCAGACGGGGGCGCGGGCGGCCTGGCATGGGCGCTCGCCAAGGCCGCGCTGGTGGTGGCGGGCGTACTCGTGCTGGCGCGGACCGTGGTGCCGCGCGTGTTGAGCGAGATCGTCAAGACGCGCAGCCGGGAGTTGTTCCTGATAGCGGTGATCCTCGTCGGCACCCTCACCGCGCTCGGCACCGCGGCAGCGGGAGCGTCGCTCGCGCTCGGCGCGTTTCTGGCGGGCCTCGTGATCTCGGAGTCCGATTACGGGCACCAGGCCATGGCCGAGCTGCTGCCATTCCGCGACGTCTTCATCTCACTGTTCTTCGTGACGGTCGGGATGCTGGTGCAGGTGGGGTTCCTGCGCGACCACCCGGCGCTGGCGTTGCTCGGCGTGGCGGCCATCATGGGCGGCAAGAGCGTGCTCGCCGCGCTCGGCCCAGCGCTCCTGGGATACTCGGGGCGGGTCGCCCTGCTCGCCGGCCTCGCCGTCTCCCAGATCGGCGAGTTTTCGTTCGTGCTGGCGCGGCAGGGCCGTGGCACGGGGCTCTTGCCCGAGGGGCTGTACCAGTCGTTCCTCGCCGTGGCCGTGCTGACGATGCTGGTGACGCCGTTCGCGCTGCAGAGCGGCCCCGTGCTGCTGGACGGCCTGGAGCGCTTGATTCCGCTCGACCGTCTGCTTCCGGGGTTTCGGCCGCAGGCGCTCACGCCGGTCGGCGAGCCGCTCACCGACCACGTGATCGTTGCCGGGTACGGGCTGAACGGGCGCAACCTGGCGGCCGCGCTGCGCTCGATCCGCGCGCCGTACCTGATCGTCGAGCTGAACGCGCAAACCGTGCGGCAGGCGCGCGCCCGCGGTGAGCCCGCCTTCTATGGCGACGCCACGCGCGAGGAGATTCTGCGCGGGCTCGGCGCGGAGCGGGCGCGCATGCTGGTCGTGGCCATCTCCGATCCGGCCGCGACCCGGCGCATGGTCCGGGTCGCGCGCGGCCTCAACCCGCGCATCTATATCATCGCGCGCACCCGCTACGTCGTGGAGATGCCGGAGCTGACGCGGCTCGGGGCCGATGTCGTGATCCCCGAGGAATTCGAGACTTCGATCGAAATCTTCGCCCGGGTGCTGGCGCACTACGGCGTCCCGCGCGGGGACATCGAGCGGCTGGTGGACGAGATCCGCGGCTCGCACTACGAGGTGCTGCGCGGCGATGCAGCCGGCCGTTTGAGCCTCGACGCCGTCGCCGGCGTCCCGCAGATGGCGATCGAGCGGATGCGCCTCTCCCCCCAATCGGCGTTGGCCGGTAAGCGGCTCGCCGCTACCGGCCTGCGAAGCCAGACGGGCGCTCTGGTATTGTCGGTGGTCCGGGGAGACGAAGGGGTCGCGACTCCAGGTCCGCAATTTCGGCTGGTCGCGGGGGACGTGCTCGTGGTTGTTGGTCAGCCACATCAGCTCCAGGCAGCCGCGAGGCTGGTCGCAGGCACTAGTGTAGCGGAATCGCAACAACTGAAGTCATGACTGTTGCGACGAAGCACCGAACAGATGGCGAAAACATAGGTATATTGGGCACAATCTCGCGAGTGTGTGCTCACTCCAGAGCATAATATCAGCTAGCACAATATCTTACACCAGCGCAAGATCC
>Ga0070698_100006466_pt1 | contig 12713 bp, 9 predicted proteins | sample KBSK1502metaG_FD_65477 | JGI IMG/M metagenome (GOLD analysis project Ga0070698, IMG submission 65477) | Corn, switchgrass and miscanthus rhizosphere microbial communities from Kellogg Biological Station, Michigan, USA - KBS K1-50-2 metaG | ecosystem: Host-associated > Plants > Roots >... | reverse complement strand
GTGGGGAATCGCGCTGCGCTGCGGCCAGCTGAGCGGGCGGCAGGCCCGGCTGTTCGCCGGCTGCGGCATCGTGGCCGGCTCGGACCCCGAGGCCGAGCTTGCCGAGGCACAGGCCAAATTCCGGCCGATGCAGGACGCGCTTGAAGGCTGAGGCCGCCGGCGGCTCCGCTGCCGCCTGCCAGCGCAAACCCGCGCTCCGCGGCAGGCATTGTCACAGCCCGGTTGCGGTTCCGTAAATGCTTTCGACCGCTTCGTCCAGGCGGGTAGACAGCCCTGGCTGGTGCGTGTACCCACAAAGGGGTGACCACTGATATGCCTGCGCTCGTCGCCAGGCTCGAAGGAGTCCGCTCATGACACCCATGCCCAAGCGACTTGCTGCCCTTGCAGTGGCGGTACTGGCCGCTGCCGGGCTTGCCGCATGCGGCAAGTCCGCTACCCCAACCACACCGAGCGCCGGAGGGCCGCCGTCGAAGCCGGCCGGCACGCTGCGGATTGTCGCCGCAAGCGGATTTGCCCACCTGGACACCGTGGCCGCTTATTACACCGCCGACTACATGCTGGAGCGGGCGTATGCCCGGCATCTGCTGGACTACCCGTACGCGGCGCCGTCGGCCATCGGATCGGCAAGCTGGAACAAGGCGGTCACGCCGGCCGCGGACATCGCTACCGTGGTACCGAGCACCGCGAACGGCGGGATCTCCAGCGACGGCCTCACCTACACCTTCCACATCAGGCCGGGCGTGATGTGGAACAGCAGCCCGCCGCGCCAGGTGACCTCGACCGACTTCATCCGCGAGTTCAAGGCCTTCTACAACCCGGTGCAGCCGGTCGGCGCGCCGTTCTACTACAACGCCACGATCGCCGGGCTGACGGCCTACGACAACGCGGAGACCAAGTACTTCGCGAGCAAGGCACACAAGCCGACCGCGACCAACATCAGCAACTTCCAGAACACGCACACGATCTCCGGGATCACCGCGCCGAACTCCTCCACGCTGCAGATCAAGCTGAAGCACCCGGCGGCCGACTTCCTTTACATGATGTCGATGCCGTTCACGTCGGCCCGGCCGGTGGAGTACGACAAGTACGTGCCTGCCAGCGCGCAGTTCAACCAGCACGTCATGTCGGACGGCCCGTACCAGATCAGCTCGGTCGTGCCGGGCAAGTCGCTCGTGATGACCGACAACCCCGCGTGGAAGCAGTCCGCCGATCCGCTCAGGCACCAGTACCTCAAGAAGATCACGCTGACGATCGGGGTTTCCTCGGCGCAGACCCAGCTTGCCGACGAGAAGGCCAACACCTACGACCTCGTGCAGGACGTCGGCTTCGAGCCGACCGCCATCCCGCAGATGCTGGCCAGCAAGGACCCGAAGTTCCACATCTGGCCATGGAGCGACACCGTCCCGTACCTCGTGTTCAACCTGCGCAGCCCGGACGCGAAGGGCGCGATGGGCAACGTGAAGGTGCGGCAGGCGTTCGAATACGGCATCAACAAGGTGGCCGTGCAGAAGGCGTACGGCGGCCCGAACGTCGCGAAGATCATCAACACCGTGATCCCGCCCGGCAACGTCGGTTACGTGAACTCCAACCCGTACCCGGACAACAACGGCAACGGCAACGTCACCCAGTGCAAGACGCTGCTCAAGCAGGCCGGATACCCGAACGGCGTCACGCTCACCGGCCTGTACGTCAACGACAGCATTAACACCCAGGCGTTCCAGGCGATCCAGGCGAGCCTGAAGAACTGCGGGATCAACCTCAAGAGCAAGCCGGAGCCCGGGTCGAGCTACTTCACTGACCTCGGCAACGCGCCATCGAACAACAAGCCGGGCCAATGGGACGTGGCGACCAGCGCAGGATGGATCCCTGACTGGTTCGGCAACAACGGCCGGACGTTCATCCCGCCGTTCTTCCAGACCAACTGCGTGGTCAACACGATCAACTACGGGTGCTACAACAACCCGGCGATGAACAAGCTGATCAACCAGGCCGAGTCCGCGACGAGCATCTCCGCGGCCGGAAACTTCTGGCATCAGGCGGATGCGCTCGCCATGAAGGACGCGGTGATCGTGCCGCTGCTGAGCCAGCAGTTCCCGTACTACTCCAGCACAAGGGTGCACAACCTCGGCGCGACTGCCGTGGCCATGCAGCCCAACATCGGCGACCCGGACATCACCAACCTCTGGCTCAACCCGAGCACACCCTGATCGAATAGCGCCAGGTCTGGCCGGGTATGCCAGGTGCATACCCGGCCGGATTCAGGTCCGCGGACCAACCGGTACGCTCTGGTCACGGATAACGCCGGGTGGGACGCTGTGCAGGGCAGGCCGAGCGAGCCTGACATGTCGGGCACGTCCGGCCAGGTGCCGGGCGGCCGCATCGGAGGGATTTAGTGAGCCTGCTCGAGGTGACCGACCTACGGGTCAGCTTCCCGACCGCGGACGGCCTCGTGCAGGCGGTACGCGGCGTGTCGTTCAGCGTCGAGAACGGCCGGACGCTCGGCATCGTCGGTGAGTCAGGCAGCGGCAAGACCGTGCTCACCCAGACCCTGCTCGGGCTGACACCGGGCGGACGGGTCGAAGGGAAGGCCGTCTTCGACGGGACGGACCTGCTGAGCCTCCGGCCGGACCAGCTCAGGCGGATCCGCGGCGCGCAGATCTCCGTCATCTTCCAGGACCCGCTGACCAGCCTGCACCCGCTGTACAAGGTGGGCTGGCAGATCACCGAGATGATCCGGGCGCACGACAAGTCAGTCAGCAGGAAGCAAGCGCTCGACCGGGCGGTCGAGCTGCTGGGCCGGGTGGGAATCCCCAGGCCCCGCGAGCGGGTGAACGACTACCCGCACCAGTTCTCCGGCGGGATGCGGCAGCGCGCCATGATCGCGATGGCGCTCTCGCTCAGCCCCAAGCTGATCATCGCGGACGAGCCGACCACCGCGCTTGATGCGACCGTCCAGGCGCAGATCCTCGATCTGCTGATCCGGCTGCAGCAGGAATCCGACACCGCGCTCATCATGATCACGCACGATCTCGGGGTGATCGCCGACATCGCCGATGACGTGCTGGTCATGTACGCGGGGAAGGCCGCGGAGAAGGCCAGCAAGCACGACATCTTCTACCGGCCGCATCACCCCTACACCAAGGGCCTGCTCGAGTCGATACCGAACAGCTCGGCAGCGGGCGACCGGCTCCGGCCGATCACCGGGCAGCCGCCCAGCCTGATCAGGCTGCCGTCCGGCTGCGCCTTCCACCCTCGGTGCGCGTACGTGATGGAACGGTGCCTCACCGAGCAGCCCCGGCTGGCGCCGGTCGGCGACAGCGGCGATCACGTCTCCGCGTGCTTTCTTCCCGTCATGGCGGCCGGGCTGGCCGACGAGGCCGAGGAACTGCGCAGGCGGGCGGTCGGGCAGGGCCGCAGGGAAGCCGCCGCGAGGATCGCCGAGGAGATCGCGGAACGCCCGGAGGCCGAGGGGAGCGTGATCGCATGAGCGATACCCTGCCGCGCGATGACGCCCGGCCGTTGCCCCCGGAGGCGGCCATGGAAGACGACGTGCTTATCCGGGTGGACAACCTGGTCAAGTACTTCCCCGTGCGTGGCGGCGGGCTGATCCGGCGGGTGGTCGGCCAGGTCCAGGCGGTAGACGGGGTCTCACTGGTCGTGCGCCGTGGCCAGACGCTCGGCCTGGTCGGCGAGACCGGCAGCGGCAAGTCCACCCTGGCCCGCTGCATCGCCGGGCTGATCCCGGTCACCTCGGGAACCGTCACGTTCGAGGGCCGTAACATCACCAACCTGTCCCGCCGCGCCATGCGGCCGGTCCGCCGGGAGATCCAGATGATCTTCCAGGATCCGTACGGCTCGCTGAACCCGCGCCGCCGGGTCGGCGCGATCATCGGCGACCCCTTCGCCGTACACAGGACCGCGAGCGGGGCCGAGCGGAAGAAGGCCGTACAGGAACTGATGGAGCGGGTCGGGCTCAATCCCGAGCACTTCAACCGCTTCCCGGCGGAGTTCTCCGGCGGCCAGCGGCAGCGGATCGGGGTCGCCAGGGCGCTGGCGCTGCGGCCCAAGCTGATCATCTGCGACGAGCCGGTGTCCGCACTCGACGTGTCGATCCAGGCCCAGGTGCTCAACCTGCTCGCCGACCTGCAGCGCGAGTTCGGCCTGTCCTACCTGTTCATCGCGCACGACCTGGAGGTCGTCAGGCACGTCAGCAACGACGTCGCCGTGATGTACCTGGGGCGGATCGGGGAGTCCGGGCCCAGAGACCAGGTGTACGACACGGCCAGGCACCCCTATACGGTTGCCCTGCTGTCCGCCGCCCCGGCCGCGGATCCGGACGCGGCGGCCGAGCGGCGGCGGATCATCCTCACCGGGGACGTGCCGTCCCCGATCAATCCGCCCAGCGGCTGCCGGTTCCATCCCCGCTGCCCGAAGGCGCAGGAACTGTGCAGCCAGCAGGAGCCCGTGCTGGAGAGCAAGCTCGGCGACCCCGCCATCCACCAGGCCGCCTGCCACTTCCCCGTGCAGGCGGGCGAGATCATGGCCAGGGTGGCCGGAAGGGAACGGCGATGAGCCTCACCGAGCTTGAGTTCCAGGCCCATGCGGCTGAGGCCGCGCCCGAGCAGGCGGTCGAGGGCCGCAGCCAGTGGCAGCTCACCTGGCGGCGGCTGCGTCACGACAAGGTGGCCATGGCCTCAGTTGCCGTCATCGCGTTCATGGTCGTGCTGGCCATCGGGGCGCCGCTGTTCGCGCGCCTGATCGGGCACGGCGTATACCAGGCGTTCACCAATACCGGCCTGTCCTCCGCCGGGATTCCGGTCGGCCCTGGCAAGCATGGCTTCCTCCTCGGCACCGACTACATCGGCCGGGACCTGTTGGTCCGGGTCCTCTACGGCGCGCGGATTTCGCTGTACGTCGGAATCCTCACTACCGCGCTCGCGACCCTCGCCGGGGTCAGCATCGGCCTCGTGGCCGGGTACTTCGGCGGCTGGATCGACTCGGTGCTCGCCAGGTTCATCGACACCGTGCTCGCGTTCCCGTTCATCGTGCTCGCGCTCGCGCTGGCCGCGATACTCGGCCCGAGCCTGAGCATCGTGATCGGGGTGATCACGTTCTTCTCCTGGGCGGGCATCTCCAGGATCGTGCGCGGCCAGACTCTCTCGGTCAAGGAGAAGGAATACATCGAGGCGGCCAGGTCAATCGGCGCCGGGCCATGGCGGATCATGTTCATCGACATCCTGCCTAACCTGATGGGCCCGGTGCTCGTGCTCGCGACGCTGTACATCCCGACCGCGATCGTGTTCGAGGCAACACTGTCCTTCCTCGGCATCGGCATCCCGGCGCCGACCGCGAGCTGGGGGGGCATGCTGTCGGAGGCGCAGAACTATTACCAGGTGGCGTGGTGGTACGTGGTCTTCCCGGCCACCGCGCTGCTGATCACCACCCTCGCCTTCAACCTGCTCGGCGACGGGGTCAGGGACGCGATGGACCCGCGTACCGAGCGGATCTTCGCCGCCAGCAAGAAGCGCGGCAAGCGGAAAGGCACCGCGGACCCTGGCGCGCTGCCGTCACTGACGGTCTCGGAACTGGGAGAGTGACCGGCGATGGGCCTTGCTCGATTCCTCGTCCGGCGAATCCTGACCGGCATCATCGTGCTGTGGATCGTTGCCACCGGGACGTTCTTCCTGTTTTTCGCCAGGCCGGTGCAGATCGTCGCGAGAGAGCTGGCGGGGCGCGCGGCCACGCCCCAGATCATCAACGAGGTGATCAGGAACCTCGGGCTGGACCAGCCGATCATGGTGCAGTACTGGCATTTCCTCGGCAACACCGCGCACGGCGACTTCGGCTTCTCGTACTTCACCGGCGAGGCGGTGAAGACGATCCTGGCGCAGGACCTGCCGATCACGGCATCGGTGGTGGTCGGCGGCGTGGTGCTCTGGCTGATCGTCGGGCTTGCCGTCGGGATACTCAGCGCGACCAGGGCCAGGAGCCTGTTCGACCGGGTCTCCACCGTAGGGGTGCTGGCCGGCATCTCCATGCCGGTGTTCGTGCTCGGCGAGCTGCTGATCATCGGGGTATTCCTGCCGCTGAACCAGCACGGCATCAGCTGGATCCAGACCGGCTACTACCCGCTGTCGCAGGGCCTGATCCCGTGGATGGGGCACATGGTCCTGCCCTGGATCACGCTGGCCGCCGTGCAGGCCGCCGTGTACACCAGGCTGTCCCGTGGCTCGCTGCTCGACACGATGGGCGAGGACTACATCCGCACCGCGCGCGCGAAGGGCCTGTCCGAGGCACGGGTAATCTACCGGCACGGGCTGCGGGCGGCGCTGACCCCGGTGGTGTCACAGCTTGGCATCGACATCGGCGCGCTGCTCGGCGGCGTCATCGTGGTCGAGCAGGTTTTCGGACTGCCGGGCCTCGGCTCGGACTCTGTCCAGGCCATCGCCACCGGCAACCTTCCGGTGATCATCGGTTTCGTCCTGCTCGCCTCCGTCTTCGTGGTCGCCGCGAACATCATCGTGGACATGTCCTACGCCCTGCTCGACCCCCGCGTCCGGATCAGCTGAGCCCGGGCCGCCGGTCATCCGCCAGCCGGCCCTGGGCTGGCCGGCCGGCCGGCCAGCACCGCGCGGATAGCGGCGCCGGCCCGCTGGTGCAGGCGCGCGCGGAGCGCGGCTTCGGCCTCGCGGTCCGTGCGCACCTCGACGATCCGCAGGCCGCTGTCCGCCAGCAGGCCCGGCAGGTCCGCCGGGCGGTCGAGCACGGCGTGCGGCAGCCCGGCGGCGGCGGCCAGCTGGCCAAGGCCGGCCCCGTGCGGGGTGCCGAACAGGCGCTCGAACGGGCCGCGGATGGCCGCCTGCTCAAGCGAGGAAAAGATCCCGCCGCCGTCGTTGTTAACCACCACGATGCACAGGTCAGGCCGCGGCTCATCCGGCCCGAGCATCAGGCCGGGCGCGTCATGCAGGAACGCCAGGTCACCGAGCAGCGCGCAGGCCGCTCCCCCGCCGCCTGCCTGGTGCGCGAGCGCCGCGCCGATCGCGGCGGACACCAGCCCGTCGATGCCGCTCGCTCCCCGGCTGGCCAGCACCCGCAGCCCCGCACGGGACGCCATCTGCTCATCCAGGTCGCGGACCGGCAGGCTGGAGGCGGCCCACAGCAGCGCGCCGTCCGGCAGCGCCGCGGCCAGGTCCCTGGCCAGCCGGGGCCCGGTCGCCATCGGAGTCTCGTCGAGCACCGCGTCGACGGCGCCGCGGGCAGCGGCGTCAGCCCGCCGCCATGCGTCCAGCCAGGCCGACTCGCCAGGCCGGCTAGCGGCGCGGTCCGTCTGGCGCAGCCGGATCGCGGCAGCCACCTGGGTGGCGCTGCGGGCCGGATCGGCCCAGCGTCCCGGGCCCTGGGCGAGCACGATGTGCCGGGCCGGCGGGCCGGCCTGCCCGCCCCGCAGGAAAGCGAGCTGGCCGCGGGACAGCCCGGGACGGCCCGCCGAGATGATCACATCGGGCCGGTGACCGGTCACGAAGTCCCCGATAGCAAGCAGGTACGGGTAGGCGGACAGCGCGTTCGGGCCGCGCCGGGCGGACGAGGAGGGCTCAGCGAGCACCGGCCAGCCCGCCTGCTCGGCCAGCCGGAGCAGCGGCCCGGGATCGGCATCGCCGTCACCGCAGACGACCACGCCCCGTTCGGTCCAGCCGATCTCCAGGCCGTCCGGTGCGGCGGCCCGGGCAGGAGGGGCCGGCAGCGGCGCGGCAGCCGACAGCCCAGCCTGCGGCGATCCGGCCGACAGCGGGACAGCGAAGCTCGTCCATGGCGCGCCGCCAGGTCGGCCATCGAGCGGCTCGGGCCAGCCGCCTGGGTCGCCAGGCCCGGGCACCAGCGGCTCCCGGAGCGGCACGTTGACGTGCACCGGGCCAGGAAACCCGCCGGCCTCGCCGGACGCCGCCGCCCAGGCCCGGCAGGCCAGCGACCGCCAGTAGGCCGCCATCCCGGCCCTGGCCTCCGGCACGCCCGCCTCGCAGAACCACCGCACCGCGCCGCCGTAGAGCTTCAGCTGGTCGATCGTCTGGTTCGCGCCGGTGCCGCGCAGCTCCGGCGGCCGGTCCGCGGTCAGCACGATCAGCGGCACACCGGCCTCGTCAGCCTCGATCACCGCCGCGTGGAAATGCGCCGCGGCCGTGCCGGACGTGCAGGCTAGGACAACCGGGCGGCGGCTCGCCTTGGCCAGGCCGAGCGCGAGGAACGCGGCGGACCGCTCGTCGATCCGCACGTGCAGCCGCAGTGCCCCGGGGGGACGGCTGGCTGTCCCGGAACCGTCGGGTGCGTTGCGGTGATGCAGCGCAAGCGCGAGCGGCGCGCTGCGGGATCCTGGCGCGATCACGGCCTCGCGCACGCCGCATCGCACGAGCTCATCGGCCAGCACGGTGCCGAAGGCGGTCGACGGGTTCATCCGGCCCCGAGGAACCGCGCGGCCGCGATCATCCTGGCCCGCCAGGGCGCGGGATCGGCCGCTACGGCAGCCAGCCGCGCTGGATCCGGCACCACCGCCCTGACCGGCACGCATCCCGCCACCGCCGCCAGCGGATCCGCGGTGACATCACCGGTCAGCAGGCTCATCGTGCCGAGTCCGCAATCGTAGGGCAGGGCGGGCAGCGCAGCCGCCAGGGCCACGCCCGCCGCCAGCCCGACCGACGACTCGACCGCGCTTGACACCACTACCGGCAGGCCGCACTCGGCGGCGATCCGCAGCGCCGCCGACACGCCGCCCAGCGGCGCCGCCTTGAGCACCACGATGTCGGCCGCGCCAGCGGCCCGGACCGCCAGCGGGTCCTGCGCCCGCCGGATGGACTCGTCCGCAGCCAATGGCACGTCCACCCGGCGGCGCAGCTCGGCAAGCTCGGCCAGCGTGGCGCACGGCTGCTCGGCATATTCCAGGTTGAACGAGACCATGGCGCCCAGCATCCGGGCTGCCTGATCGACGTCCCACGCGCCGTTGGCGTCCACCCGGATCCGGCCGCCGGGGCCGAGCGCGTCCCTGACCGCCTCGACCCGGGCGATGTCCGCCGACTCTGACTGGCCTGGCTCGGCCACTTTCACCTTCGCCGTCCGGCAGCCGGATCCGGCGGCGATCTCGTGCGCCCGCTGCGGGCCGACGGCGGGAACGGTCACGTTCACGCCGATGTGGTCGCGGGCCGCGGCCGGCCAGCCGGCCGTCGCCGCCTCCAGCGCGCAGGCCAGCCAGCGGGCGCACTCGCGCGGGCCGTACTCTGCGAACGGCGAGAACTCCCCCCAGCCGGCCGGCCCCCGGATCAGCGCGCCCTCCCGCACGGTGATGCCGCGGAACCTGGTCCGCATCGGGATCGCGAACGCGCGGACCCCCGGCAGCAGCTCAATCAGTCGGTCCCGCAGCTCAGCCGCCTTCGGCCCGGTCACGGCCGGCCGGGTCCCGGCCGGGCTAGCCGCGGGCTGATCACGGGCGGCGGGGGAACTTCGCGAAGTCGGGGGCACGCTTCTGCACGTAGGCGTCGCGGCCCTCCTGGGCCTCCTCGCTCATGTAGTACAGCATCGTCGCATCCCCGGCGAACTGCTGCATGCCCGCGGCGCCGTCGGTCACGGCATTCAGTGCGCCCTTGAGCATCCGCAATGCCAGCGGCGACTTCTGCAGCAGCTCGCGGGACCAGGCAACGGTCTCGGCTTCCAGCTCGGCTACCGGGACGACCGCGTTCACCAGGCCCATCTGGAGCGCATCGGCCGCGCTGTACTGACGGCACAGGTACCAGATCTCCCTGGCTTTCTTCAGCCCCACCGTGGCTGCAAGCAGCCAGGAACCGTAGCCGGCGTCGAACGAGCCGACCTTCGGGCCAGTCTGGCCGAAGACCGCGTTGTCCGCGGCGATCGTCAGGTCGCAGCAGACGTGCAGCACGTGCCCGCCGCCGATGGCGTAGCCGGCCACCATCGCGATCACCGGCTTCGGCGTGCGGCGGATCTGCACCTGCAGGTCGAGCACGTTCAGCCGGCCGACGCCGCGGGAGTCCAGGTAGCCGTCATCGCCGCGGACCTTCTGGTCGCCGCCGGAGCAGAACGCCTCGTTGCCCGCGCCGGTCAGGATGATCACGCCGACCGACGGGTCGTCCCTGGCCGCGGTGAATGCTGCCGACAGCTCGAACAAGGTGGCGGGCCGGAACGCGTTCCGCACCTCCGGCCGGTTGATCGTGATCTTGGCAATGCCCTCGGCCGTCTGGTAGACGATGTCGGTGTAGTCATGTCCAGCCGGCTGCCAGTCGATCACGCGCCGCCCTCCCGCTCGCTGCCTGATCTGCCCCGGATTAACCTTACGACCGTGACATCCCGGCCCCTGCATGCGGTCCTGCTCCCGGCCGCCGAGGCCGGCGGCCGGCTGCTTGACGCGCTCGCGGCGGCACTGGACGGGACCGGCCCGGCGATCCTGCCGCTCGACCCTGCGCTGCCGTCCGGCCGGCTCGACTCGCTGCTTGCCGCCTTCGCCCCGGTCGCCATCGAGACTGCGGACGGCACGACGCGGCTGGCCGCGGCCGGGCCCGGCGGGCGGCCCGGCGTCCGTCCGGAGGTGGCCGTGGTGATCGCCACGGCCGGTTCCACCGGGCAGCCCAAGGGCACGGAGCTGTCCGCCGCCGCGCTGGTTGCCTCCGGCACGGCGGCATTGCGCAGGATCGGCGCGCGGCCCGGCGAGCGTTGGCTGTGCTGCCTGCCGCCCAGTCACGTATCCGGCCTCGGTGTACTCGTCCGCTCGCTGCTGTCCGGCGCGGCGCCGGTGGCCGCCGCCCGGCTCACCGCCGGGACCATTGCCGCGGCCGGCTGCGCCTACGCCTCGCTCGTCCCGACCCAGCTGCGGCGCCTGATCGAGGCCGGCGCCGACCTGTCGGCACTGCGCGCGATCCTGCTCGGCGGCGCCGCGATACCGCACGGCCTGCTGGCCGCCGCGGGCGCGGCCGGCGGCACGGTGATCACGACCTACGGGATGAGCGAGACTTGCGGCGGCTGCGTCTACGACGGGATGCCGCTGGACGGGGTATCGGCGCAGGTCGGCGATGACGGCCGGATCCGGATCGCCGGGCCTGTGCTGTTCTCCGGTTACCGGCTGCGGCCTGATCTCACCGCGCTGGCCCGGGACGGGCGCTGGTTCGTCAGCTCCGACCTTGGCGCGGTCGACGCGGCCGGCCGGCTGGTCGTCCGCGGCCGGGCCGACGATGTGATCATCACCGGCGGCGAGAAGGTGGTGGCGAGCGAGGTCGCTGCCGTGCTCGGCAGCTGCCCGGGGGTGCGGGAGGCGGCCGTCGCCGGCCGGCCGGATGCCGAATGGGGGCAGCAGGTGACGGCCATCGTGGTCCCGGCTGACCCGGCCGCGCCGCCCGGGCTGGCCGCGCTCCGTGCCCATGTTCGCGGCAGGCTGCCCGGCTATGCGGCGCCGCGGGCGCTCGTGCTTGTCGCCCGGATCCCGCTGCTCCCGTCCGGCAAGCCCGACCTGGCGCGGCTGCGCGACCCGGCCATGGACGCGGGCACGCCGGAATAACACGGGAACATTCTGGCCCGCAGAGCGTTACTACATAGTGCCCGTGTTGCACGGTAGCAAATGCCGCGGGCCCCCGCCGATAGGCCGCGCCCCACGGTGCGGTGCAAAGTACGCGCGCGATGTGCGCCACGATGGGAGGTGTCTCATGCCGAGGACAGCGGTTGCCAGGTCCCCGAGGCACGACGACGAGGCGACCATGACCCACGTGGATGAGCTGATCCAGCGCGGCCGCGGCCAGGGCCACCTGTCCCTGCCCGAACTGAGGGCCGCCTTCGGCCAGGCGGGCATCGCCGCCACCGAGGCCAGGTCCATTCTCCGCGAGCTTTCCGAGGCCGGGGTCCGGCTGGGCAACGATCCGGACGGCCAGGCCGCCGGGCCGGCCGCGGCGGCAGGCCGGACCGACACCGATGACACCGATCAGGCGGCCGCCGAGGCATCCGCCATCGCGGCGGCGAGCGCCGTGGCCGCGCCGAGCGCTGCCGCCGAGGTTGACCTCGACGACCACTCGTCGGCAATGGGCGACTCGGTGCATACCTACCTCAAGTCCATCGGGCGGACCAGCCTGCTCACCGCCGAGCAGGAGGTCAACCTGGCCAAGCGGATTGAGGCTGGCCTGTACGCCGAGCACAAGCTGGCCACCGGCAAGGGCCTGCGCAAGGAGTACCGCCGGGACCTGGAGGAGGTTGCCGCTGATGGCCGGCGGGCCAAGGCCCATATGCTCGAGGCCAACCTGCGCCTGGTGGTGTCCGTGGCGAAGAAGTACAGCGATCGCGGGCTTTCCCTGCTCGACGTCGTGCAGGAGGGGAACCTCGGCCTGATCAGGGCGGTCGAGAAGTTCGACTACACCAAGGGATACAAGTTCTCCACCTACGCCATGTGGTGGATCCGGCAGGCGATCCAGCGCGGCTTCGCCGATTCCGCCCGCACCATCCGGCTGCCGGTGCACGTGCTGGAGATGCTCAGCAAGCTGAGCCGGGTGGAGCGCGACATGCATCAGCGGCTCGGCCGCGAGCCGACCCCCGAGGAGCTCGCGGTCGAGCTCGACCGGACGCCGGATCAGATCGAGGAACTGCTGCGCACCAGCCGTCAGCCGATCAGCCTGGACTCCACGATCGGCGAGGACGGCGAGACCAGCATCGGCGACCTGATCGAGGACGTGGACGCGCCA
>Ga0070698_100006464_pt1 | contig 12714 bp, 9 predicted proteins | sample KBSK1502metaG_FD_65477 | JGI IMG/M metagenome (GOLD analysis project Ga0070698, IMG submission 65477) | Corn, switchgrass and miscanthus rhizosphere microbial communities from Kellogg Biological Station, Michigan, USA - KBS K1-50-2 metaG | ecosystem: Host-associated > Plants > Roots >... | reverse complement strand
CAGCTAATGCGGAAATCCCGGTCAAAACCCGCCATGATTGCGTAACTTTTTCCGACACTGCCGCATTGCAGAAAGCTCCTCGGACGTATTAGAATCTGCGGCGTCGAGCAGCCTGTATGACATCGCACATCCCCCTGCAGCAACAGGTCACCCAACTACTCGGCGACTGGAGGGGTGGAAATGAGCAAGCGCTTGAAAAGTTGATCCCACTGGTGCAACCCGAATTGCGCCGACTGGCTCACCATTACATGAGCCAGGAGCGCGCCGGTCACACACTGCAAACGACGGCTCTGCTGGACGAAGCGTACCTGCTGCTGGCCGATCCTACCAAGCCGTCGTGGGAGAACCGCACCCACTTTTTTGCTGCAGCAGCGCAACTGATGCGGAGGATCATGGTCGACCACGCGCGTGAACGCCGTGCAATCAAGCGTGGCGGAGACGCGCTGAAAGTTACGCTGAGCGAAGCGGCGTTAGTAACGAAAACCCGCTCTGAGGAATTGCTCGCACTCGACGAAGCCCTGGAGAGGCTGGGCGCTCAGGACCCGCGTAAGGGCCAAATTGTCGAGCTGCGCTACTTCGGAGGCCTGAAGGTCGAAGAAGTGGCTGAATTCCTAAAACTGTCCCAACGAACAGTGGAGCGAGAGTGGAACATGGCCAAGGCGTGGCTTTACCGGGCGCTGAGCGGGCAGGAACCGAATGAAACCTGAGCGTTGGCAACGGATCAACGATCTCTTCCAGTCGGCCACCGACTGCGCGCCGGAACAACGGACTGACCTTCTTGCCGAAGCTTGCCGCGACGACGAAGGCCTGCGCCACGAGGTGGAGTCGCTCGTAGTCGCTTATGAGCGAACGGAGAACTTTATAGAGACACCTGCCTTCGAAGTTGCTCCCGAACTTCTGGTCAGCGAAAACAGCGATACATTGATTGGAGAACTAATTGGTCATTATCGGATCGAGTCTCTAATCGGCGTTGGCGGAATGGGCGAGGTGTACCTGGCGCGTGACGAGCGACTCAGTCGCAAGGTCGCCCTCAAGCTTCTTCCCAAGCAATTGACGGCAGATGAGACCCAGGTGAGCCGATTCAAAACCGAGGCCCGCGCCGCCTCGGCGCTAAATCATCCCAACATTCTCACGGTTTATGAAATCGGCTCGGAGGGAGACCGGCAATTTATTGCGACCGAGTTTATTGAAGGTGTCACGCTGCGCGCGTGGCTGGCGCATGGGAAGATCGGTCTGCGCGACGCGCTCGAAGTTGCCATACAAGTAGCCTCTGGGTTAGCGGCTGCACACGAAACCGGCGTCGTGCATCGCGACATCAAACCCGAGAACATCATGCTGCGACCAGACGGATACGTAAAGGTGCTCGACTTTGGGATTGCAAAACTCAACGAGCAACAGCCGGCGACCGATCGTGGTTTCATCGGAAAAATGGCCGTACACCAAACGCAACCTGGGCGGGTGCTCGGCACGGTGCGTTACATGTCTCCGGAACAAACACGCGGTGAGGAGGCGGACGCGCGTTCGGATATTTGGAGCCTGGGCGCGGTGATCTACGAGATGATCGCGGGAATTCCGCCCTTCCAAGGCCAGACGCCAAGCGACTGCATCGCCTCCATCCTGATGACGGAACCTCCCGCTTTGTCCGGGACCCTGTCCGGTCGCCGCGGCGACGCGGACTCGTCCCGCCGTACGGCGGGCGAGCCGGATATTCCGGTCAAACTCGAGTCGATCCTGAAAAAGGCTTTGCGCAAAAGCGAGGATGCGCGCTACCAGACGAGTAAGGAGATGCTCGCCGATCTCCGCAGCCTCAAAACAGAACTGGATACGAAATGGTTACCTTTTCAGACCGCGGCGCGTGTCGTCAGAAAAACCAAATGGTACAGGCAAGGGGCGTTACTCATGCTGGCGGCTGTTGTCCTGGTTCTCAGCGTGTTCACGCTTTTTGTCTTTCGCTCGTTGCAGAGGAGCCACCCGGCCATGTCTACAGCCCAGGGTTTAACTTCCAATTCAACGACCCCGGAGAAAAGCATTGCAGTGCTTCCGTTTGAAAACCTGAGCGGTGACCCGGACAACGCCTTTTTCGCCGATGGCGTGCAGGACGAAATTTTGACGGACCTGGCCAGGATCGCCGATCTGAAGGTGATCGGGCGCACATCCGTTCTGCAATACAAGAGCGGAGTGCCGCGCAATCTACAAAACATCGGCCACCAACTCGGGGTGGCGCATCTGGTGGAAGGAACTGTTCAACGCTCCGGCAATCACATGCACGTCAACACGCAATTGGTCGATGCCCGCACCAACCGGCGTTTATGGGGGCAGATCTATGACCGCGATCTGGCAGACGTATTCGCGATTGAAAGTGAAATCGCAACAGCGATCGCCGGTGAACTCAATGCGAAACTTTCGCCGAATGAAAAAAGTGAAATCGAACTTCCCTCAACCGGTGATATACCGGCGTTCGATCTCTACACCCGCGCGAACGACCTTCTTCTAACGGAAAGCTTCAGTGATGATGTGCGAGGGCATCTTCTGCGGGCAGCCGAGCTTCTGAACCAGGCTGTCGCGCGAGATCCGACCTTCTTCCAGGCGTATTGCCAACTGACCTATGCTCATGATCGCCTTTACTTCTATGGCTTCGATCATACTCCCGCGCGTCTTGCCTTAGCGGAAGCGGCGACCCAGATGGCGTTCCGACTACGTCCGGATGCAGGTGAAGCACACCTTGCGCGTGCGCAAAATCTTTACTGGGGATACCTCGATTATGCTGGCGCCCTGGCCGAGCTAGAAGTTGCTCGCCAGCGCCTCCCCAATGATGCCCGGATACTCCAACTGATGGGTTACATTCACAGGCGGCAGGGGCGCTGGGAAGAATCCACGCAAGATCTCGATCGCGGAGTTGAGCTCGATCCGCGCAATCTGGAGACATTGCAGCAGATCGCAATCAATCACGATCTCTTCCGGCGCTACACTGAAGAAAAATTGATATTGGATCGCGCGTTGGCCATCGAACCGAATCATGCTGAGACCAAGGTGGTGCGCGCAAATGTGGACTTGGATTCGAAAGCCGATACGCACCCTTTGCATCAGGTGATCGATGAAATCCGGGCAGGAAACCCGGCCGGCGTGCGGGGTGTCGCCAATAATTGGCTCATTTGTGCGTTGGCCGAGCGCGACGCCGCTGCCGCCAAAGAAGCTTTAGTTGCGCTGGGCGAAGCGCCTTTGCTGGACGGAAGTGTTCAATTGAATCGCCAGTTCGTCGAAGGCCTCATCGCTCGCATGACGAAAGATCAAGCGAAAGCACGCGCTGCTTTCACTGCAGCCCGTGTGGAGCAGGAGAGGATCGTGCGGGCCGAACCAAATCACGGTCCTTCGCATTGTGTGCTTGGTTTAATTGATGCTGCTCTTGGACGGAAAGACGAAGCTTTGCGCGAAGGCCGGCGCGCCGTCGAGCTTCTTCCCGTGGAAAAGGACGTAATCAGAGGCCCGGCAATGCATCGGTATCTGGCGAAGATTGCCGCCTGGGTTGGCGACAACGATCTGGCTTGCGAACAATTGGCCATCGCCACTCGAGTTCCGAGTGGCGTCAGTTACGGCCAACTCAAACTGATGCCTTGGTGGGATCCGCTCCGCGGCGATCCGCGTTTTGAAAAAATCGCCGCGTCCCTCGCGCCGAACTGAATCCAACACAGACGATGTCAGTCCCGGGTTGCAGAGCACGCTTCGCGAATCATTCTTCGAGATGTACTGAGGCCATGATGTGATCGATTTCTTCCTTTAGCTTCGGCTCAGTATTCAGGTTCGAAGTAAACGTGATTTCTAACAATTGGCCCTGGTAAGAAGTCGTTAGGAAACGCGTGTAAACGGGGTTGTGTGAATAATCTTTCTTCCCCTTTAGCATTGGGACAAAACTCCAGTCCGCCCATTTTCGGCCATCGATTGTCACGATTTCCTTCTTCAGCCATTGCAGATGCGAATCCTTCGGCAGCCACTTGAAGCCTTTGCTGTATTCGGCCACCCGCATTTTGAGATAGCCCTCAAGCTTGTCCGGGGTGAGGCCATGAGTACCGCGCAACACTTCTCCCCACGCACCATCGGGGCCCGAGAACTTGGCCAGCGTTTTTGAATTTTTTGGATCATCAGGGTCACGGGAGAAATCAGAGGGAAGGTCGAGCTTAAGCTTGCCATCCAGGAAACTGACTGTCGTAACTCCCGAAGAAGAACGATTGTTTTTTGAATCCGTGGCCGGTTCGTCGCCGGCCAATTCCGGATCGAGTTTCTCGGCAGTCTTGAAGTCGGCCTTAGCACCGGTCACATCGCCCTTGGCCTGCTTCGCGACAGCGCGATTGTAGTAGGCGCGGGCGTAATCGGGCTTGAGTTCGATTGCACGCGTATAATCAGCAATTGCGCCATCCCGGTCGTTGTTCTCTGCTCTGGCGTTGCCGCGGTTGTTGTAAGCGGCGGGGTTTTGAGAGCCTAGTTCGATGGCTCGGGTGTAGTCGGCAATGGCGCCGGCCGCATCCTTCTTCAGCCATTTGGCTTGGGCGCGGTTATAATAAGGGGCGTCATCTTTGGGATTGAGCTCCATCGCGCGCGTGAAATCCGCGATTGCTCCATCCCAGTTTCCTTCCTTCCCTTTTTCAATCCCGCCATTAACAAGATCATCAACAGACTCGTTATCAGCAGGCGACGCTGATGACGCTGACTCGCCGGCGGAGGCGGGCTTGAGAGCACCGCTCCCCGGGCTGTTCGCTGCCGTAGGTGATGGCGACTCGGCCGCGTTGGTCACATCTTTTATCTGCACCGCGACCAGATAGCTAAAACTGACGTTCACCTTCGCCTCGCGCGCGCCGAGCCGCATCGGTCCGGAAAATTCCGAAAGCAATACCTGCTGATCCTTCGCGTTCTTATATCGTCCAAAGCTGATGTGCGGATAGGACTTCGCTTTCGGCTTTTCTTTTGATTCTTCGAAAACGAATTCTTCGCGCTCGCCCTCATCTTCTTTCCCCAGGAATTTCATTACTGTCGCGCCTTCACTCGCATCATTCGAAGCCGGCTCGCCATTCAATCGTGCATCGATCAGGCCAACCCAGTTGTTCAGTCGCTTGGAAGTTTGAGCGTCAACCGGCTTGCCGGTTTCGCCCCAATCACTCGATCTTAGCCAGGTTTTTCCGTCCTTCCGGGCAAACTCGCTGTTGCCGGTCTGTATTCTTTCCGGCCCGCCGTTTGGATAACGGTCATATTTGAAATCGGCGGTACCACCCGGGCCGAAATCAAGCTTCGCGATCGCCACGAAATGGACCTTGGAATAGAAATCGCGGCTGTACTTCAAGTTGTCCGCTGCGAATTTCGCATCCTGCGCCGGCAACGGTGACAGAACAAGAAATGACGTTGCGAGCAGGCCAGATAACCGGACCGTTTTCAGGCTGCCAGAGTAGGAAATTCGGGCGTGCATTGTCAATCGCCTGATCGTTAGGATTGCCATATGAACCGGTGCCGACTCGCGACAGTTATGATATCGATCTTGCTGCCCACCTTTACCCAGGCAGCAAACCCATTTCTCGATACGCCGTCCGACAAGCCGGTGTCCGCCAAATTTCGAGGGACCGAATGGGGCGACGAGATTCAGCAGGACGAAATCCCGCTCGCCGCACGAGTCGTCACAACGCGGGTTGCCAAGATGCCGTGGGGGGCGATTTTCAAAATCGAATTTACCGATCTCGAATCGCGCGCGCCGCAGAAGCGTGAAATTCGGCCGGATTATTTCATCGTCACAGATGATCGGATCATTCTGCTAAACGAAGAGGACAATGATGCCGCCGTTAAGAAGATTGCGGCGTTGGACAAGGCGCCGGAATTCGACCCGGGCGACGTCTACGGAATTGCGACTGGTAAATTCAATCACGAAGATGGTTTATGGAAAACAACAGTCAGCCTGAAAGGCGATCTGTGTGTTTACGATTCGAGCCATCCCTCGGGTCATTTCAAAAAGATCGTTTGGAAAAAAGGTGTGGGATTGGTTGAGTACGCGAGCGGCTACGGCGCGCACGCTGACGGTTTTCGTCTGAAACGGCAGAAATGAACAGTGCCAAGCAGTGTCGGCCGAATCTCATGCCGAGCATGCATTGCGAGCAAGTTGAGCGAACACAATTCGTATTGTCATGTTGAGCAAAGCGAAACATCTCTGATTTATTGCCGTGCGGATCGATCCAGAGATTCTTCGCTTCGCTCAGAATGACATTCTGCAATGGCTTGTAAAACGAACGCTGTGGATCTGATCACGACGCTCAAAAAAAATTTCGGCTACGATCAATTCCGGCCGCTGCAGCGTGAGATCATTAGCGATTCGCTGGCGGCGCGCGACGTGTTTGTGCTGATGCCAACGGGCGGCGGCAAGTCCCTCTGTTTTCAGTTGCCGGCTTTGATACGCCAGGGCCTTACCATAGTGGTTTCACCGCTCATTTCGCTCATGAAAGATCAGGTGGATGCGCTGCAAACCGCCGGGATCCCGGCGACTTACTTGAATTCAACCCTGGATCGGCAGGAAGCCACAGCCCGCTGGCGCGGGCTGCATCACGGCGAGTACCGGATGCTTTACGTCGCGCCGGAGCGGTTGATGCTCGATACGTTTTTGGAGCGCACGCTGAACTGGAACATCGCGCAGTTCGCCATCGACGAGGCGCATTGCATCAGTGAATGGGGACACGATTTTCGCCCGGAATATCGCGAGCTCAAAAAATTGCGGACGCATTTTCCGGACGTGCCAATGATGGCGCTCACTGCAACTGCTACCGAACGCGTGCGCGCCGATATCGTGAAGCAGCTGAAGCTTTGCGAGCCGCGCTGTTATGTCGCCAGCTTTAACCGGCCAAATCTCACTTACCGCATTGTTCCAAAAACGGCGCCCTACGAACAGGTACTTGAGTTCATTCGCAGCAGGCCAAACGATAGCGGCATCGTGTACTGCGCCAGCCGGAAGAGTGCCGAGTCGCTGGCGCGGAATCTCAGCGAAGATGAAATAAGCGCGAAACCGTATCACGCCGGCCTAACGAGCTCCGACCGAACGAAGAATCAGGAAGCGTTCCTGCGCGACGACGTTCGGGTGGTCACTGCGACAATTGCGTTTGGAATGGGCATCAACAAACCCAACGTTCGCTTCGTGGTACATTACGATCTCCCGAAAAATCTGGAGAGCTATTACCAGGAGACCGGCCGCGCCGGCCGGGACGGATTGCCAAGCGAATGCGTGCTGCTGTTCAGCGCGAGCGATGTGGCCAAACAACTCCACTTCATCGACGAAAAGAGTGAGCCTGAAGCGCGAATCGCGCGGACACAACTCCAACAAATGGTTCATTACGCCGAGACTCGCGACTGCAGGCGCGTGACTTTGCTCGGATACTTTGGCGAAACATTTACAAAGTCATCGTGTGAAGGATGCGATAATTGCCTCACTCCGCGCGAGACGTTCGATGGCACAATTCCTGCCCAGAAATTTCTCTCCTGCGTCCATCGCATCCACGCCAAAAGCGGATTCGGATTTGGGGTGAATCATATCGCAGATGTTTTGCGCGGCGCGGACACGGAGGCGATCAGGCAACGAAACCACAATGAGCTTTCCACTTACGGGATTGGCCGCGAATTGAAACGTGAAGCCTGGCAGGCGATCGGGCGCGAGTTGTTACGGCTGGGGCTCATCGAATCCGCCCCGGGCAAGTTCGCGACCTTAAGTCTCACGCAGGCTGGCCGCGACGCCTTGCGCCACCGCACGCCGATCACACTCACCAAGCAGATCGAAGTTGTCGCGCGGGATCAAAAGGCTCGCGCGGGCGCGATCGAATGCGACGAAGTGTTGTTCGATCGCTTGCGCGGTCTGCGGCGCGAACTAGCGGACAAACGCAACGTGCCAGCCTACGTCATCTTCTCCGATGTCTCGCTCCGTGAAATGGCAAAAAATTATCCGACCACCGCCAGCGAGTTTCGCCGAATTCCCGGCGTGGGCGAGCAAAAGCTGAAGGATTTTGCCGACGTGTTCCTTGGCGAAATCAAAAATTATCTGGCCGCTAATCCGCGTCGGACATTTTCCAGCGGTCTGGAGCCTCTGCATCCGCCGCGCCGTACCCGATTGAATGACAGCCAGAGAGAAACGCTTCGGCGTTTTCGCGGCGGCGAATCAGTGGACGATATTTCCGGTGCACGCGGATTCGTGCGGAGCACCGTCTACGATCATCTTGAAGCCGCGATTAAATCGGGCGAATCCCTCGAGCCCGACCGGTTCTTCACCGCCGCGCAACGCGAGGAAATCGCGTCTGCGTTTCGAAAAGTTCCAGACGGAAAACTTGCAGACGTGAGGTCGTTACTCGACGGCAAGTACGACTATGGTGAATTGCGCATCTTCCGCGCGCTGGCTGCACGCTGAGATTGGGTCAACTTCTCTATTGTTGTCTAGAACCCCGATACTCAAACGACGCTGTCATGTCCGCCACGGCGGATTCTCCTGAGGCGAATTGAGCGAAACGAAACATCTCTGTTTTATTGCAGTGGGGATCGATTCAGAGATTCTTCGCTTCGCTCAGAATGACATTACAAGATCGCTTGATAGAGCGATTAACTCAGTTCCGTAAGGACGATTAATGTTGTTTGTGATCGCCTTCGACTTTCATGTAAGCGAACGATTTAAGCACTTCGTTAAGGGCTGGAAAATTCTTGCGATAGCTCGCTTCGTCTCGTGCCGAGAATACAATGTAAGCGACTGCCTTGGGCAATTGGATGTAGGCGACGCGCTCCCATTGGGAATACGACTTGGTGGCGGGATATTCGTTGATGAAATACGGCTGCCCGTCGCCCGTTTTTCCGGAGTCAACTTTCTCTTTCGGTTTGCCGTGCACTTTTTCCATTTGCTGGATTGCCATGGCGACAAATTTTCCAACGTCCTCGTAATCTGTGCCTGCGATCTTGGCGTACATGATCGCGTTCGCATCGGACCAGGTAGATCCTTTCGGATAGAGAACGCATGGCAATCCCTGCTCGGCTCCGGCGCTGTTATCGAGAACCCACCCTGCCGGCGCATCGATCTTGAACGCGGCCTTGGGACCGTAAACGATTCCACCCGGAAACGTCTCCTGGGCGAAAACGCCGCCGCAAACTACAAACAAGGCGAGGCCAAAAAGGGAAATCGCTTTCATAAGGGGCAAAGAGTTTGAGGCGCTCCATCCGTAAAATCGATTCTTTTCTCTCGACAATTTATTAATTTTCTGGCGAGAAGTTACGCTGGGCTGTGCAATTCTTACTTAACTTACCGCCGCCAATTTCGTTTTTCATCGTCTCGGCCATTACGACCTCCTTCGCCCTGACAGGGCTTTACCTGGTGCGAAGAAAGTATCCGGCGGAAGTGCTAAAGGAGAACCACGAGGTGGCTGCAATCATCTTCAACGCCTTCGGACTGTTTTACGGTGTGCTGCTCGCGTTTGTGGTTTTTGTTACGTGGAGTGGGTACGACGACGCCACAAAGAACCTCCAGTTGGAAGCCAACGAGGTCGCTGATATTTTTCACATAACAAGCGTGTTCCCCGACCCGGCGCGTGAAATGATACGGCAAACACTGCTGGTTTATGTCACTGCGGTTTATGACGATGAACTGAAAAGAATGGCGCAGGGCCAGATAAGCCTCCATTCCAACGAAGCAATGCTAAAGCTGATTACAATGTTCTATCAGTTGGATGAGAAGTCGGTCCCCAACAAAGAGATCTACGCCGAAGCATTAAAGCGGTTAAATAACCTGGCTGAGTACCGTCGACTCAGAATATTTGCTGGGAACGATACGGTACCGGCCGTTGTCTGGTTGGTCCTGCTTGTCGGCAGCGTGATCAGCATTTCGTACACCTACTTCTTCGGAATGAAGAACATCAGAGCGCAATACTTGATCGCAGGGTCGCTCACGGTAACGATAACGATGATTCTGTTTTTGATTTACGTTCTCGACCATCCCTTCACCGGAACAAGCAGGGTGAGCTCCGACCCTTTGAAACAGGTCATGCAGATACTGAAGAGCGATGAACGCTCGCAGCCTTCGTCGATACCTTAGCGCCGCTTTTTCTTGGGCAATCCCTTGCGTTTCGTTTTTGCAAACTCGCGCAGCTGCCTCTTGCTCATCGATTTGTACATTCCACGCGAACCACCTTTAAGCGATGAACGGGAGCGTTGACCGCGCTTCGCTGCGAGCGCCGCGCCAGCGGCCATTTGTTGTTTCTTTGATCGTGCAGGCATGCAAATGGATTTCGCGTCTCAAGCGCGAACTGGATTTGTGCGAACGGGCATGTGAATGAACAAAGGTTTGCAACGACCGCTTTGGAAATGTCCTCAATGCAAACGGCGATTCGCGAACCGAAATCAATCGCACTTTTGTGGAAAACACGATCTAGAGACGCATTTTAGAGGTAAGCCGAAGGAGATTCGCGACATTTATGAGGCTGTGCTTGGAGCTATTCGGCGATGCGGGCCAGTAACAGTGCTGCCGGAAAAGACTCGGATTGCATTTCAGGTGCGAATGTCTTTCGCGCAGTTGACCGCGCGTTCAAAATGGGTGGACGGGCATGTGGTTTTGGCGCGGAGACTCGAGCAATCGCGGTTTCGAAAGATTCAGACGATTTCGCTGAGGAATCACGTGCATCATTTTCGGTTGACGTCGGCAACGGAGGTGGATGAGCAGGTTGTGAGCTGGCTGGAGGAGGCTTATGCGGTTGGAGAACAACGGCATCTCACGCAACCGCCGCAGCGCGTTTGCGCCAGAAGAAGTAAACCGGCACACCGGTCAACACGATGAGAATGCCAATTCCCGAGGTTGCGGGCGCGAGAAAGCCAAGATCGACAATCAATAATCCAGCAAGCAGGACCGAGGTGATCGGTACGAACGGATAACCCCACGTGCGATATGGGCGACCAGCATCGGGTTTTGTTCGTCGCAAAATCATTACGGCGACAACCATTAGCATATAAAAAAGCAAATCCGCTGAGACAATGTATTCGAGCAACTGGTTGTAAACATTTCCATAAACGACCTGATGTGTTGAGGGGTCGCGTGTCACCGTGCGTGGCAAAGTCAGAAGCACGGTCCAGATTCCCTGCGCCACCAACGCCGCAGCTGGAACGTGGAAGCGATTGGTTGTTCCGACTTTCTTAAAGAACAGACGGTCGCGCGCCATCGCATAGTAAACGCGGGCTCCGGAAAGTATCAGCCCGTTGTTGCAGCCGAAGGTGGAAATCATGATTGCTGCTGCCATGCACACCGCACCGGGGCGACCGAAAATGGTATTCATCATGGCCACGGCGACGCGATTGTGAGGCGCGTGCTCGATTTCCGAGAACGGCAAGACAGCGACGTACGCGAGATTGGCCAGCAAATACAGAATTACGACGATTCCGCAGCCTACTACGAGCGCACGCACCAGGTTTTTTCCGGGATCGCGTATTTCGCTGCCAATGAATGTGACGTTTGTCCAGGCAGTCTGCGCGAAGAGCGGACCAACCATCGATTTTCCAAATAGCAGCACGAGGGCGAGCCCGCCGACAGATGTAAAGCCGGGCTGGACCGCCTGCGGACTCCAACCGTTTGCCCATGAGTCCCACCACGCGGATCCCAGCGCAGCAGAGTTGGCGTTCCAGCCTAACGACAGGCCGATCACAACTACCGCGGTGAGCGCGGCCGTTTTTGCAAAGGTGAACGTGTTTTGGATAATCTTTCCTACTTCAAGCCCGCGCGTGCTCGTCCAAGTCAGCAACGCGATCAAGCCAATCGCGACTAATTGTTCGGTGGAAACGCTGATCGCATAGGCGCCGAATGAAATTGGCCCAACCAGATAATGATCCGGCGAAACCGCCCCGACAAAAACACCAAGAAATTTTGCAAATGCAATCGCCACGGCAGCGATGGTCCCGGTTTGAATCACCAGAAACAGAGTCCACCCGTACAAGAACCCGATGGATTTCCCATATGCTTCGCGCAAGAAAACGTAAACGCCGCCAGCGCGCGGCATCATGGTCGCCAGCTCCGAGCAGCACAACGCGCCGGTGATCGTTAGCAAGCCGGCGATGGCCCATGCGAGAAGCAGCCAGCCGGGCGCGCCGCTCAGCCGGGACGATTCCGCCGATGTGATAAAAATGCCCGAGCCGATCATCGAGCCAATCACGATCATCGTGGCGTCGACCGGTCCGAGTGCACGGACGAGCCCGGCTCCATGGTCGCTCTTTTTTGTCACAACAAGCTCTTTGGCGCGCTGATTCTTACGCCTTCGTGCTCCAGCCGCGAACGCAATTCACGGGCGAACTCAACCGCGCCGGGCGTATCGCCATGCACGCAAATCGTTTCGCCGCGCACCCCGACGTCGCGGCCTTCCACCGAGCGCACTTTGCCTTCGCGCAACATCCGCAGCACACGCTCGGCAGCTTCCTTTGGATCATGAAGCAACGCATTCGGTTGCGTACGCGGAACTAGCCACCCGTCATTCAGGTAATTACGATCGGCGAAAATTTCGCGAGCGACTTGCAGCCCATGCGCTTCGCCGGCGCGGGCGAGTTCGGTGTTGTCAGGCGCAAAGAGAATTAACTTCGGATCGACCGATTCGATGGCTCGCGCAATCGCATCGGCCAGTTGGTCGTCGCGCACCGCCATGTTATAGAGAGCACCGTGCGGTTTGACATGGCTCGGTTGCACGCCCAAGGCGG
>Ga0070698_100006463_pt1 | contig 12717 bp, 9 predicted proteins | sample KBSK1502metaG_FD_65477 | JGI IMG/M metagenome (GOLD analysis project Ga0070698, IMG submission 65477) | Corn, switchgrass and miscanthus rhizosphere microbial communities from Kellogg Biological Station, Michigan, USA - KBS K1-50-2 metaG | ecosystem: Host-associated > Plants > Roots >... | reverse complement strand
TGTCAGGGCGAGGCACAAGCCCCACGATCCCTTGGCGCTCCAGATCGTAGATGAGTCCCTCCAACGCCAGCAGCGCCCAGACCATATCGCGCCGTTCTTCCGCCGTCGCCTCACCCCAATAACTCGCCATATCCGCAAGGGTCTCTCCTGCGTCGAGCGCCGCCTGCGTCGCGCTGGCGGTGTTGCGGGTCTGAGGGAGTGGTAGCGTCACCAGTTCCGCGCGGATCCGCGCCACCTGCTCATCGAGTGTGTCCTCGCTGATGACGCCCTTGGTAAAGGCGAGCGCTAACCGCTTTTGTTCGGCCTCCAGCTCCGCCCGACGTGTGCGGGTGCGCTCCAGCGTGGTGTCGGTGTTCGCTACTTGAAGCCGTGTCGCCACCGCCTCGCGCCACTGATCTGGCAAGGTGACGCTCGCCAGCACCGCGCCAAACTGCTCGAGGACCACCACGCCCTTGACCGAGAGACAGCCATACGCCGCACACGAGAGCCCACGGACCAGGCTGGTGTCTTTGTAGTAGGCGACACCTTTGCTGCTCGTGACCCGCAGTGGGCGACGACAGCTGGCGCAGACGATGATACGACTGAAGGCATGGGCGCGTCGTTGCGCCTCCACGCGTGGGCGGTGATACTGCCCGCCCTTCGCCTCGACCATGCGTTGCCACAGCTCGTAGGGCCACGCGGCCGGATGGAGCCCCTCGACCAACTCTCCCGCCGGTGTCTCGACCGTGCCCTTCCCGGACCCTGGCGCGAACTCGCGTGGGAACCAGGAGCCACGGATCGCCGCGATGGTGTCCTTGGTGAGCGGACGCGCGCCAAATCGGGGACTGTTGGTGGTGTAACCCGGCAATGCGGCGGCGATGGCTTGATCGGTCCAGCCTTGCGCTGCGAGCTCCCCAATGCGCACCAGCGCTGGGAAGTTCAGGGGATCGGGCTGCGCGGGCGCACGGGGTGGTCGCCAGGTTGAGGGGGCTCCATCTGGAGCTTTCTCGTACTCCGGCCTTAGATAGCCAAACAAGGTCTTCCCATGGTGATACCCTGCCCGTCCGCGGTCTTCGAAGGCGTCGATCTCCCGTTTGGACAACTTGCGCACAAAGGCGGCGTTGATCTGCGTATCCACGACAAACCAGACATCCGCGCCGTCCTGGTTGATCCGATCCAGATCGAATTGCCCATCCGCCGTCGCCCACCAGACGCCTTTGCGACGCAAGATGGCGAGCGAGTTGAACGCCACCGTGACGTTGCGCGCCCAGCGGTCATTCATGTAGCAGACGATGATACGAAACGATGTCCCTGCATCGGCGAGCATCTGCGCAAAGACGGGACGTTGCTCGATCTCTTCGTACTTGGCGCTGTGCTCGGGCTCTTCATAGAACCCATCGAGGATCCAGCGCTTGCGCTCGAAGAACTCCTCGATCTTGCGCTTCTGGGTGATGAGGGTCGCTGGGTCTTGCATGTCCGAGCTGAACCGAACATACCCGACTCCATGCGTGCCCGGACCTGGCTCGCCGATGACGCGATAGGTTGGGGTGCTTCTTGCGTCCCATTAGCTCGCCTCCCGTTCCTGTAGGTCACGGAGACGCAGCTGGCGACGCAGTTCGATGCGCGCGAACACTTCCAGGAGACGCACGACATCGGGTGGGAACGAAATAGGTGTAGATGGCGCTACGGAGGACAACGCTACAGGGGACAACCCAAGGGCTGACGGAGGACGCGATGGGACAGACGTGCGCTGGGTCATGACGCCTCACGATCGAGCTAGGCGTGCCACCCATGCAGCGACAGGACCACAAGCAGCCAGCTTGACGCGACTAGGCGTCATCTGGCATACTGTGGCTAGCGTAGCCGTGTCGCTCGTCACTGGGTGGACGCGAACTACCAGGCGGCCAGGGGCATCCGACACCTCTGGCCGCTTTCCTTTAGAGGGTACTCCCCCCTTTCCTTCGGAATGATAAACTATCATCCTGGACATGTCAAGATATTCCTGAATCATTTTATCACATTCGCCAATGGTGCCAAAACGTGTTAGAATAGTGGACGTAGGTAGCCCGTGTGATTTGCTCCCCCGATCCATGGTCAATGTTGAAGAGGCGGCAAGCGATGCCCGAAAAGAACGGTTACAAGACCATCGATCTGGTTGCCAAAGAACTTGGCATCACCGAGGATGAGGTGCGCACGTTGGTCAAAATCCTTAACATCCAATCTGCCACCTTCCCCGATGATCGACGACTGCGATATTACAGCCCACAAGATGTCGAGCGACTGCGCAAGCTGGTTCGTGGCGAGCAATAGCGGCCAAAGTCTTACTTCCGCTTGTGCTAGGCGATCCTTCTATCCTCGTCTCTTCTCTCTTCTTGACCGCGCCTGCTCATTCGGCGCGAAGAGACGGCTGGAACGATCGAGATCATTGGCGGTCGGGCGCGTAAACGCACCAAAGAGGCGTCGATTACATCCTCCCTATCCGCGTGAATCCTGACACTTAGCCCATCGACGTCGCGCTCATCGAAGCCGAAGCACCAGGATTACTGCAGTCCCCATACAAGATTTGCCATACGCGATAGTAATCTTGGCCACGCTGGCCCAACGCCTTTGACCAAAGCCTCCCATCATCTTCGCTCAGGCGTGCTCGGAGGCTTGGAAGGGAGTTGCTAATTGCTTCATTGCCTAAGACTCGGGCTATCGCTCCCGCAGCTCTACGCGGAGCGCCAACAAGCCTAAGCGCCACTGCCTCATTTGAGTCGACACCGTAATAGACCAAGGACGGCAGATTTCGGTGCGTCAGTTGCTGCGACTCTGGGAGTCGATCAAACCCCACATTCCGCACCCCGATTCAGCGCTTTTTGGAAATACCGGAATCAGCCACAAATCCTAGCACCATGAGGCTTTGTAGCAGCCGACCGAGCATATCCCAAGATCACCGACACCTTGGTGCGTTGTGGGCAACGGCGTCGATTCTACGCAGTTCACGCGAAAATAGATTCTCCATGTAGCAATCTTCCTTTGTTGCATCCGGTCCCTGCGAAGTAGCTACTCAGCCAGAAATAGCCTGGGTTTGTCGTCGTCAGAGAATATTGCGAAAAGTGCGTATTCTGGGGTGCGGAATGTGGGTCAAACCTGTCCCCACACGTAATAGTCTGCAATGCGGCAAGTCCCCATGCAGATGTTGGCGTTACCTTGCCAAACAGAACCTTGCAGCAGTCAGTCAATGCCTTAGTAAGATCAACTTCACCATCTTGACCCTTTTTTGCAAAGTACTGGTCGGCTCTTGATGTCGGGACGTCAATATATCGCGATGCCCGCGGTATGGAGCTCTTGCAAATCTTATGACTTAGCGACCGTAGAAGTGTAGCAGGCTCCAAAGCCTGCGGAGAGCATGCTCCCACCCCCAGCAAACTCGGCTTGGACGCCGGTTGAAGGCCCGCCCGTCTACCCTGTGGCAACGTGGTCTGCCAGGAGGCGCTGACTGCCCCCTCTGTCCTGCCTCCGGCTCGATCCCCTGTGCGTTTTATCCCTTTCTCGATTAGCAACCGTCCAGTAAGAAGGTGGGTGGGTGTCAGAGGTTCTGCTCCACCATTAATTGGCCCTGCCAGGGCAACAGCACAACACACGCGCTGGACGAGCGCGTTCGTGTATGCTACATTGCTCAGCATCATGAGACCTCACCAGCGTCCAGTCAGTTCCAGAGCCAGTAGCAGAAGAAGAGGACCGAGCGATGTGAACCTGGGACAGGTCGGCGCGGGCAGGCCGTGTTGCTGCCTGAACAAGCCGACCAGGACGGAGCAACCCCATGCGTTTCTTGTCCCGGCTGTTCAGACGACTTGAGCCGCCTGCGGCGGCGCCATCACCGGCGGATGCGGCGGTCACCGCCACCGTTTCGCCCCCTGAGGGTGAGCAGCCACCGCCACCGCTGGCGCCACAAGCCACCTCTCCTCCCTCTCCGACTTCTTCCGCCCCACCAGTTCACCCTACGGCTACCGTCGAACCGCCTGTGCCGCAGTCCAACGCGCGTGACCAGACCGGAGGTGATCTCACGATGGCGACACCAAGCAAAGACCAGGGTACGGCCGTCTCCGAAGCGCAAATCGCCGTCCACTGGCGGGAGGAGGCGTACTATCCGCCCCCCGCGCGGTTTGTTGGACAGGCCAATGCCAGCGATCCGAGCATCCTTGAACGGTTCCGCGAGGAGCGCTTTCCCGAATGCTTCAAGGAGTACGCGGATCTGCTCACCTGGGACCACTACTGGCACACTACACTCGATACCAGCAACCCGCCATTCTGGAAATGGTTTGTCGGTGGTCGGCTCAACGCCTGCTATAACTGCGTCGACCGCCACCTCGCCACCAGCCGCAACAAGGCCGCCCTCATCTGGGTACCCGAGCCGGAAAGCGAAGAGACCAAGGCGATCACGTATCAGGACCTCTACACCAGGGTCAACGAGTTCGCCGCCCTGCTCCGCGACTTCTGCGGCGTCAAGGCTGGCGACCGCGTCACCTTCCACCTTCCCATGGTCCCCGAACTGCCCGTCTCCATGCTGGCCTGCGCGCGGCTCGGCGCCATCCATTCGGAGGTGTTTGGCGGCTTCAGTGGGGTCGCCTGCGGCGGCCGCATTGCCGACTCGGGCAGTCACATCCTGGTGACCATGGACGGCTACTACCGCAATGGCGCGTTGATCGACCATAAGGCTAAAGCCGACGAAGCGGTGCGCGCAGCCTATGAACAGGGCGTCGAGGTCGAGAAAGTCCTGGTCTGGCGGCGGCATCCCGGTCGCGACGTCTCCGAAAGCCCCATGGTCGCTGGTCGCGATTTCTTCGTCGACGAGTTGCTACACGAGTACCGCAGACAGCGTATCGAGCCGGTGTCCATGCCGGCCGAAGCCCCCCTGTTTCTCATGTACACCAGCGGCACGACCGGCCGGCCCAAAGGGTGTCAACATAGCACCGGCGGCTACCTGGCCTATGTCACAGGCACGTCCAAGTACTACCAGGACATCCGCCCCCAGGACACCTACTGGTGCTTCGCCGACATCGGCTGGATCACCGGGCATTCTTACATCGTCTACGGACCCTTGGCGCTCGGGACGACGAGTGTGATGTACGAAGGGGCGCCGCTCTATCCTGACGCCGGTCGTCCCTGGCGCATCGCCGAGCAGCTCGGCGTCACCATCTTCCACACCGCTCCGACGACGATTCGGATGCTGCGCAAAGCTGCGCCCGATGAGCCACAGAAACACCACTACCACTTCAAGCACATGACCACGGTCGGAGAGCCGATTGAGCCGGAGGTCTGGCGCTGGTACTACCACGCCGTCGGCAAAGACGAAGCGGTCATCGTGGATACGTGGTGGCAGACGGAGAATGGCGGCTTCCTCTGCAGCACCTTGCCGGCCCTGCAGGCAATGAAGCCTGGCAGCTGCGGCCCGGGGGTGCTTGGGGTCTATCCCGTGATCTATGATGAAACCGGTGAGGTGGTCGAGGCCGGCAGCGGACGGGCCGGCAACATGTGCATCCGCAACCCCTGGCCTGGCATCTTTCAGACCATCTGGGGCCAGCCAGAGCGATTCGTGCAGACCTACTACGCCAAGTACTGCCGCAACACGGAGAGTAAAGACTGGCGTGACTGGCCCTACTTTGCTGGCGACGGAGCGGTGCTGGCAGCCGACGGCTACTTCCGCATCCTGGGCCGCGTCGATGACGTCATCAACGTGGCTGGGCACCGACTCGGCACGAAAGAGATCGAATCAGCGTGCCTGACCGTCGACGAGGTGGCTGAGGCCGCGGCAGTGCCCATGATGGACGAACTGCGCGGTCGCGTCGTCGAGATCTACCTTGTCTTGAAGCCGGGGATCACCCCAAGCGCGGACATCGAGGCCAAGGTCGCCAAGGCGATTGAAACCGAAATTGGGCCGATCGCCAGACCGAAGCACATGTGGATCGTCGCGGATATGCCCAAGACCCGCTCCGGCAAGATCATGCGCCGGATCCTCGCCGCGAGCAGCAACTTCACCGAGATTGGGGACACGACAACGCTCGCGAACCCCGAGATCGTCGAGAGCATCCGCCATCACGTCCAAAGCGAAATGCTCGCCCATGGCGAGGCGCCACGCGCCCTGTCGCCAGAAGAGATCGAGGAGATCAAGGCGTTTGGGAGCGTTGAGTGACCTGCGTGAGCCCAATGAGCCCAGGAGCCTGGGCTGCCTGGTCACCTGCCTCCAAACTCGCCGTACCGGGGCGCTCCCGCGAGTTGGGCGTGGGTAATATCGATGGTCGCCAGCAACGTGTCCTCGTCCAGTCGCTTCAGCGTGTAGGGGAGCGCGCCGCGCCGCAGCGCGCGCAGCGCATGGTCATTTGTGCTGCGTACATAGCCGATCAAGGTCGTGTAGCCGTGGTAGCGGGCGTACACCGCCAGGCGGTACCGCAATTGCGGACCAAGGCCGCGTCCTTGCCAGCGGTCGGCGACCACCGATGCCATCTCGGCCACCAGCGGGCGCACGTGGTCATAGCGCGTGACCGCGATGATCGTCTGATTTGCACTCGCCACTGCATCCACTGGGTCCGTCGCGACGAAGGCCATGCGCCGATCGCCGTCAACGCACGTGAGCCAGGTCGCGAGCTCATCGGGAAACCCGGCCAGCAGGTGCCCGAAGCGCAGATAGAGCGTCTGGGGGGACAGCCCGAGATGGAACGCTTGCAGGTGCTGCATGTCATCGTCGCGGATCGCTCGCACTAGGACCACCACGCCGTCGCGTAGGGTGCAGGGACCAGTCAGGGCTGCGAGCAGATCCGCTGGCGCACTGGGAGGCTGCGCTAGCGGAGGCGCCGCTGGCTCGCCAGCGCCAGCCTCGACGCTGTCCTCGAATGGCAAGGAGCGCATGACTGCCTCCTGGGCGCCACGCGCCCTCACCTGCTTAATGGACTGCCCTGGACACATCGACCGTGACCGGTCCACGCGCCAGCCGTCACGTCATGCCGCCACACACTATCGCACATCTGGATGCCACCTGCGGATGCTGGACACCCCTCTCCCCAAGGTCATTGGAAGATCAGTTCGGCGGGGCTGACACCTATTCACGTCGTTTATCTCACCCTTTGGCGGCGACATCGCTGGTTGCAGTGGCACGGTCGTCGGTGGAGCGCCGGTCCGGCGGTACTCAGCGCCGCTGGTCCGATGAATCCTGTGAGCATTGCCTCCTTCTGCTACGGCGGTTTGTTCCACCGCTGTACGATAGCAGGCATTGCTTCCTTCCACGGGGCCTCTCAGTAGCTGTCTCATGCTGCTGAGCGCGACCGTCTGATAATGCAGGCCAGCGCTACTGTGTCACCCGATGCTCCGCCAACCCATCCTGGTCTGCTACAGAGGTGCCTTGCAGAGGATGTCAACTTCGAGCGCGTCTAACGCGGCGTCGGTACGACGACGTCACCGCAGGAGACGGTGAGGAAGCTATTGCGGTTGAGCATCGGATTATATTCCACAGCGATGTACCAGTTGCCGTTGGTCGGCAGCGGCTGCGCCCCGTTGATGGTGATCGAAGCGGAGGCATTCCTATTCCCATCAGCGAGCAACTGGGATAGATCATAGAGCACGTTGCTGCGCCAGCCGCAACTGCCCAGGTGGATCCCCGCCGCGTTGGCAGTGTTGGGCTCCAGCCCCGAGACATTGTAGTTGACTATGAGCGCGCCGTTGTTCTCGTCCAGCGTCGCGCTGCCAGTGACGTAACTCCCGCTGCTGGGCGGGTGTCAGCGAGGGAATCCGAAGCAAAGGACGCCTCCTTGCCGAGCAACCGGTCGCAGGATTTCTGCCAACCGCTACTGGATCTGCGGTCGGAGAATTAGAGATCTGATGGCGACATGGTATTATGGGGCGACGAGCGCAGCGAGCATAAGAGGATGCAAGAGGAACATGGGGAAGAACCCTGAGCCAGTTGGGGTGACCCACGGATGGGCTGACGTCAACGGCATCCGCGTGCATTACGTCCATGCCGGGTCATCCTCGGCTCCGCCGGTGGTCCTCCTGCATGGCTTTCCCCAGAGCTGGCTTATGTGGCGCCTGATCCTTCCGGAGCTCGCCGTGTACTTTCGCGTGATCGCACCGGACTTGCGTGGATATGGCGATTCTGCCAAGCTTGAGGGCGTAGAAGGCTACGACAAAGGCACGATGGCTGCGGATGTACATGCGCTGCTCGCACAGCTCGGCGTTGACCATCCCTTGCTGATCGGGCACGATCGTGGCGCGCGAGTCGCTCGCCGATATGCGCTGGACTATACCAGCGACGTGGTGGGCACGGCCTTGCTCGATATTCTCCCCGAGGAATGGGTCTATGACGCGCTTCCTGCGGGAGAAGCGGCACAGCGCTATTGGCATTGGATCTTCCCCCTCGTCTCCGATCTCCCCGAGGAATTGATCGCTGGCCACGAAGAAGTGTATCTCGCGCACTTCTTCGCGCGCTCACCTGGGTTGCTTGCTCGATTGCAGGCAGACGGTGCGTGGAACGAGTACCTGCGCGCTTTCCTGCAGCCGGGTGCGATCGCTGCCGCCCTCAACGACTACCGCGCGACGCACGCGGTGGATGTGCCACGCTACCGAAGAGAGTGCGATGCGGGGAGGCGTATAACGGCGCCCACGCTTCTGCTGTGGGGTGAGTGGGGGAATCTGGCCGAGCGACCGGTGCTCGAGATCTGGAGATCAGTAGCGGACAACGTGCGTGGCACGATGATCGCAGGGTGTGGACACTATCTGCCGGAGGAGCAGCCTGCGGAAGTCACCGCGCACCTGCTTGAGTTCGCCGCCTCCTGTTTCACTCCTGTGAAGCCACGGGCGGCGCCACCATCCAACAACAGCGGCACGCGTTAGACACGATGATGGGCCGATAGACGTGACGCCGACTGGCGCCCTACGTGCGGTGGAACCGCGCAGCAGAAGGAGACGACGATGCGGCGCTATCAGGTAGCCGTCCTCCCCGGCGACGGAATCGGCCCGTCCGTGATTGCGGAGGGATTACGAACGCTAAATCTGCTCGCGGACATGCGCGGTGACTTCCAGCTAGAGACTGAGGAGTTTCCCTGGGGTTGCGAATACTACTTGCGGCATGGCTCTATGATGCCAAGCGACGCGCTAGGCACACTTGCCCAATTCGATGCGCTCTACCTCGGTGCCGTCGGCTACCCCACCGTCCCGGACCACGTGAGTCTGTGGGGCATGCTGCTCCCAATTCGCCAGGGCTTCGATCTGTATGTGAATCTACGCCCGATTCGCTTGCTACCCGGCATCTCTGGGCCGTTGCGCCACGCTGGACCGCAAGACATCAACTTCGTCTGCGTACGCGAGAACACCGAAGGAGAGTACGCCGGGGTCGGTGGCCGTGTGCACCGAGGCACGCAAGAGGAGGTAGCAATGCAAACCGCTGTCTTTACTCGGCGCGGCGTGGAGCGCATCATTCGCTATGCCTTTGACCTGGCGCGCCGCGAGGGACGTCGCAAGGTGACCAGCGCAACCAAGTCAAACGCCCAGCAGTATGGCCCTGTGCTCTGGGACGAGGTATTTGCAAGCGTCGCCGCCAAGTACCCTCAGATCGCTACCGACAAGTGCCACATCGACGCCTTGGCTGCGCGCTTTGTGACGCATCCGCAGACGCTCGATGTGGTCGTGGCGTCAAATCTCTTCGGCGATATTCTCACTGACCTCGGCGGTGCGCTGCAAGGCAGCCTTGGGCTCCCGCCCAGCGCCAACTTTCACCCTGATTCTGCCACGCGCCGCGGGCCAGGACTCTTCGAGCCGGTGCATGGGTCCGCCCCAGACATTGCCGACAAAGAGATCGCCAATCCCATCGCGGCGATCTGGTCCGGCCAGCTTATGCTGGAGTATTTGGGCGAAGGCGAGGCCGCAGCGGCGCTCATGTCGGCCATCGAGGCGGTCACCGCTGCCGGACAAGTGCGCACTCCTGATCTTGGCGGCTCCGCAACAACCACTCAGATGGGCGACGCCATACGCGGCGCTCTGCGCGCGCAGAGCCTATGATGTTGCGTGCGCTGCTTCCGTCCCATACGGGACGTTCGCGCGGACTCAGAACTCAGCGAGCTTATCCCGGTTATCGATGCGTCTTCTCTGCGTCGATGAGCAAAGCATCGACGAGAAGACAAACGAGCGGAGGCGAACTCGTGCGTGATATCCTTGCCCAGCCACGAGCTTCCGTCTCTGCGCCCCATCGCCTGTATTACAGCTGGGCAATGGTAGTCTCTTTGGGAAGCGCCCAGGTCACCTCCTGGGGTGTGCTCTACTGTGCCTTCTCGGTCTTCCTCGACCCGATGCAGCGCGAGCTCGACTGGTCGCGCACCCAACTCACGGAAGCGTACTCTCTGGCGCTGCTGATCTCTGGCGCCGCCGCGTCCCCGCTGGGCGCATGGCTGGATCGCCATGGCCCTCGCCTGTTGATGACCTCGGGTCGATTGCTGCTGTACTCCTGATCCTGGCCCGGGTCAGCGTCGCAGACCTGAGCGCCTTCTATCTGATCTGGGCCGGCATCGGGCTGGCGATGGCTGCAGTGCTCATGGGCGCGCGCAACTGCCCCGTTGGGGGAAGCCTGCTCTACGATGGCTTCGGCGGCTATCTTCCCGCCCTGTGGAGCCCGGCGCTGCTCTCATTCGCCGCTACGCTCGTCATCGCGACAGTGCCGCACCGACCGTAGTCCTCGTCAAGAGACCAGCTCTCTTCCTACTCGTGGCGACGGATTTTCGTCTCAGCGTGTCCACAGCAACACCCTTCTCCGCGCGGGGAAGAAACTCGTGCAGAGGCGGCTTACTCACCCAAGTACGCCGCGCGCACCTTTTCGCTGCTCAGCAGCTCCGCGCCCAGGCCTTCGAGCACGACGCGGCCATTCTCGAGCACGTACCCGCGATTGGCACGCTCCAGCGCGATCTGCACGTCCTGCTCGACCAACAGAAAGCTCAGCCCCTCCTCACGGTGGATGCGGTCGACGGCGTGGAGCATGTCATCGACGATGTTGGGCGCCAGGCCGAGCGAGAGCTCGTCGACCACGAGCAGGCTGGGCCGCGTCATCAGCCCACGGGCGATGGCGCACATCTGCTGCTCACCGCCCGAGAGCGATCCAGCAAGCTGCTTGCGTCGCTCGCGCAGCTTGGGCAGCAGCGTATAGACACGCTCCAGATCCTCGACGATCGCCTTCGTCGAGCCGGCGCGGCGCGTGTAGGCGCCGAGCTTGAGGTTCTCCTCTACGGAGAGTGCGGCGAACAAGCGACGTCCCTGCGGCACGTGCGCCAAGCCCAGCTTCACGATCTGGTCGGCGGCCATATGCTTGATATTGCGTCCATCAAACTCCAATGTGCCGGACCATGCCGGCAACAGGCCCGAGAGCACGTTGAGCAGCGTAGACTTACCGGCCCCGTTCGCGCCGACCAGCGCGACCACCTCGCCGCGTCCAACCGAGAGCGAGATGTCCCAGAGCACCTGCGTCTCGCCATACCCGGCATGTACCTCTTGCGTCAAGAGCAGCGGAGCCGCAGGTACGCTGGTGGCCCGCGACTGGTTGGCCCCGTTGGTCGCCGAGGGGAGGCCAGTTTCATTCATGCCAGCCCCTCCTTCCATTCGTTCTCGATGGTCTCGGTGCTTCCCTGTATCTGGTTACCCTGGGTCACCTGGCGCTGCTTCGAATAGCGCTCGCCTAGATAGGCCTCGATGACGCGCGGGTCGGACAGCACCTCATCCGGCGCATCCTCGGCGATCTTGCGCCCGTGGTGCATCACCACCACGCGGTCCGAGACGCCACGGATCGCTCGCATGATGTGCTCGACGACCAGCACCGTCACGCCAGAGCGGTTGATATCACGGATCAACTCGACGGCCTGGTCCACCTCGTTGGAGGTGAGGCCCGCCATCACCTCGTCGAGCAGCAACAGCATCGGATTGGTCGCCAGCGCCCGCGCCATCTCGAGCCGCTTGCGGTCCGCGACCGTGAGCTGGTCACCCTTGAGTCTGGCCTTGCGCGCCAGTCCGACCCGCTCGAGTACTTCGTCAGCCATGCGCATCGCCTCGTTGCGGCTCAGATTCCTCCGGCCGAAGAGCGCGCCCACCAGCACGTTTTCGCGCACGTCCAAGCCGACGAAGGGCTGCGTGATCTGGAAGGTGCGGGCAATTCCCAGGTACGAGCGGGCATGCGGTGAGAGACGGCTGATGTCGCGTCCCTGGTAGGAGACCGTCCCAGCGCTCGGAGAGATTGCTCCGCCAATGAGGCTGATCAGCGTAGACTTACCCGCACCATTAGGTCCGATGATGCCGACCACCTCGCCCTCGCGCACAGAGAAATCGAAGTTGTGCACCGCGGGCAAGCCGCCAAAGCGCTTGGTGACCTCGCTCAACTCCAGCAGGGACGCGGAGGGTCCGTTCGGTCCATCAGGTAGCACGTCTAGACCCCCTGGGATGCAATGAAGCGGAAGACACGCCGTACCCCCTCTCCGATGCGGTGGATGTAGCTGACCTTCGCAGCCTCCGGTCCCTCCAGCGCGACTGGCGCGCGCGTCAGTTCCTGCACCAGGCGGATCAGCCCCTGAGGAAGGAAGATCGTCACCAGGACGACGATTGCGCCAAGTAGCGGCCCGTGAATCGTCGAGAAGTTGATCAGCGTGTAGTTATCCAGATACTCGACGATGATGCCGCCGATCAATGGACCCAAAATCGTGCCGGCCCCGCCTAGGAAGGACATCAGCACCATCG
>Ga0070698_100006462_pt1 | contig 12717 bp, 8 predicted proteins | sample KBSK1502metaG_FD_65477 | JGI IMG/M metagenome (GOLD analysis project Ga0070698, IMG submission 65477) | Corn, switchgrass and miscanthus rhizosphere microbial communities from Kellogg Biological Station, Michigan, USA - KBS K1-50-2 metaG | ecosystem: Host-associated > Plants > Roots >... | reverse complement strand
GCGGAGAGCGTGCAGTGGCTGGAACAGCACCTGGAGAAGTACGCGGGCACGGTGGTCGCGGTCACCCACGACCGGTACTTCCTGGACAACGTCGCGCAGTGGATCCTGGAGCTCGACCGGGGCCACGCCTACCCGTACGAGGGCAACTATTCGACCTATCTGGAGACCAAGGCCACGCGGCTGAAGGTCGAGGGGCAGAAGGACGCCAAGCGGCGCAAGCTGCTCGAGGACGAGCTCGAGTGGGTCCGGTCGAATCCGCGGGCGCGCCAGGCCAAGAGCCGGGCGCGGCTGCAGCGGTACGAGGAAATGGCGGCCGAGGCCGACGCGCGGCGCAAGCTCGACTTCGAGGAGATCCAGATACCGCCGGGGCCCAGGCTTGGCCGCCTGGTCGTGGAGACCCGGGCGCTGACCAAAGGCTTCGGGGACCGGGTGCTCATCGAGGACCTGACCTTCGCGCTGCCCCAGGGCGGCATCGTCGGCATCATCGGGCCCAACGGGGTGGGCAAGACCACGCTGATGAAGATGATCCTAGGGGACGAGCAGCCGGACGCGGGCACGATCACGGTCGGCGAGACCGTCCGTATCTCCTACGTGGACCAGAACAGGGCGCGGATCGACCCGGACAAGAACGTCTGGCAGGTCATCTCCGACGGCGAGACCTCGATCCGGGCCGGCAAGACCGAGATCCCGAGCCGCGCCTACGTCGCCGCGTTCGGGTTCAAGGGCTCCGACCAGCAGAAGCCCGCGGGGGTGCTGTCCGGCGGGGAGCGCAACCGGGTCAACCTGGCCCTCACCCTCAAGCAGGGGGGCAACCTCCTGCTGCTCGACGAGCCCACCAACGACCTGGACGTGGAGACGCTGTCCTCGCTCGAGAACGCCCTGCTCGACTTCCCCGGCTGCGCCGTGATCACCAGCCACGACCGGTGGTTCCTCGACCGGGTCGCCACGCACATCCTTTCCTGGGAGCGCGGCGCGTCGTGGTTCTGGTTCGAGGGCAACTTCGAGGGCTACGAGAAGAACAAGATCGAGCGGCTCGGCCCCGAGGCCGCCAGGCCGCACCGGGTCACCTACCGCAGGCTGACTCGCGGCTAAGCGGGGGTGAGGCCGAGGTCGGGGCCGCCGGACTGGCGCGGGGCGTTGACGAGGCTCTGCGCGGCCATGACCAGGTACTCCCAGAGCTGGGCGTCGTGCGCCTCGTCCAGGCCCACCTCGTCCAGAGCGGCGCGCATGTGCCGCAGCCAGGCGTCGCGTTCCGCCTCCCCGATGACGAAGCGCGCGTGGCGCATCCGCAGCCGGGGATGGCCCCGCAGCTGGTCATAGGTGCGGGGGCCGCCCCAGTACTGGATGAGGAACAGGCGCAGGTGCTCCTCGGCCGGCCCGAGGTCCTTGCTGGGATAGACCGGCCGCAGGAACGGGTCCTCGGCGACGCGCCGGTAAAAGGCACTGACCAGCCGGTGAAACGTATCTTCGCCGCCGACCGCCTCGTAGAAACTGGCGGGCTGTGTGCTGGCGGGCTCCGTGGTGGTGTCCATGCTGGCGTCCAGCGTACGTGGCCGCTTTCGCCGGCCAGGCGAGGCAGTCGGATGTAACTAGATGGCTACACTTTGCGAATACCTGCCCGCCCCGTGTGCCCCGGTCTGCACCGTGCATAGGGAAATACGCCGCCTGCCCACGATCGCGAGTCGACCGTTGCAACCTAAATTTCACAGATGCCGATTCTCGGTGACCGACTCTCAAGTTACATTTGGTCCGGCACATCTGGCTGGGCGGGGCCGGTGCCAGAGGGGAGGGGCCCGCTATGTTGCAAAGTCTGCCTGACGCGGCGACCAGAACCGGAGGAAGTACACACCAGCCACTCTCGCACCCAACGCCATCACCTGACGGCAGGCTGGCACCTGACGGCAGGCTGGCGCCCGTGGGGGGCGAGGCGCGGCAGGAGATCGTCCTCGCGCGCGAGATACGCGCGATGGGGCTCGCCGCGGAGCTAGGCACCGCACAGATCGCGGACGAGATCCTTGACCGGTGCGGCCCGGTCGCCGGGACCAGCCGGATTCGAGCCCACCGGCTCGCGCTCGGCGTTTCCCTGGCCGACGTTGTCGCCCAGGTCCGCGCCTGGTATGCGACCGAGGGGCGGGCCGCGACCAGGTTCAGCGAGACGCTGCTTTCCGCGTACGAGAGCGGCCAGAAGCGGCCGGGGCCTGAATACCTGCACTACCTGTGCGCCGTGTACCGGGCCGAACCACCCGACCTGGGGTACCCGGGCCAATGCTTCTGCGGCCGGGCGCACCGCGCCGGGCCGGGGACGCAGGCCCAGGCCCGGCCGGCGGGCCCGGTTCCCGCGGAGCCCGCGACAGGGTCCGGCGACGCCGTTGACGGCGCGCCCGAAGGGGCCGGCGGTGCCGCACGGCAGCCGGCCCGGCCGGCCGTCGTGGTCCCCCTGGCGCCCGGGCCGGAGGAGAACCCCGACGGCCCGCCCGATCCGCGCGAGTCCGAGGACGACGACGACACGATCCGCCGCGCCCAGCTGCGGATGATGGTCGACGCCGCGGCCCGGCTGGACACCCAGTTCCTCGGTGCCACGGAGCGCATCCGGCGCCGGATGGACGAGGCCCTGATGGGCGGCACGGTCTCGGTGACCATGCTGGACCAGTGGGAGGAGACCACCGCCGGTTACGGCACCCAGTACATGACCGTGCCGCCGCTGCGGCTGCTCTGCGACGTGCTGCTGGACTTCGGCGACGTCCGCCGGATGTGTGAGCACCGCCAGCCGCTGGACTTCAGCGAGCGGCTGTGCCGCCTCGCCGGGCAGCTGGCCGGGCTGGTGAGCATGCTCATGACCGACCTAGGCCACCCGCGCCTGGCCAGGTCCTTCCTCCGCACCGCCAGGGCCGCGGCGGATGAGACCGGTGACCGGCATCTGCGCGCCTGGGTGACGGTGCGCGAGGCCTTCGTGCCGCTCTACTACGGCGACCCGGCTGAGGCGTGCGCGCTGGCCCGCGCGGGCGCGGGCCTGGCCGGGCGGAACGTTTGCGTCGCCGCGGCGATGGCGCCGGTCCTGGAGGCCAGGGCGATGGCGCGCGCGGCCGCGCGCCGCGGCGGCACGGCCAAGGTGCAGGGGCTGCGGCGGGTTTCGGCGCTGCTCGACCACGCCCACGACGCCCTGGGCCGGCTGCCGTCCCACGAGCGCGGCGACACCGCGTTCGGGTACACCGAGCGCCAGCTCCTGTTCCATGAGGGCGACGCGCTGGTCACGCTCGGCCACGGCCAGGGCGCGGAGCGGGTCCTGACCCGGGCGCTGCGGCTGTACTCGGCGGACGAGGTCCTGGACCGGTCGCTGGCCACGCTCGGCCTCGCCCAGTGCCGGCTGGAGGCCGGCGAGCCGGAGGAGGCCCTGCGGCTGAGCCGGGAAACCCTGCTCGGTGTGCCGCGCGAGCACCGCTCGGAGATCATGGTCCGCGCGGCCCGGTCGCTGGGGGAGTCGGTGGCCGGGCGGCACGGCGAGTTCCGCGCGGTACGCGAGTACCGCGAGGCGCTGGTCAGCGCCTAAGAGCTCCGCGACGCCGGCTCCTGTGGCTGGGGTGCTCCATGTGTTAGAGCCGGGCGGGGCCGCCCGTTAGGCTGTGCTTGGCACAGCACACCCGGCAGGAGCCAGGCGGGAGGCGGCGTGCGAAGGGTATTGCTGCTCAACGTGACGTATGAGCCCCTGACCACGGTTGGCCTGCGCCGCGCTGTGTGCCTGGTGCTGGGGGAGAAGGCGGAGGTCGTCCACGATGATGCGGGCGGCACGCTGCTGCGTTCCGCATCACTGGTGCTGGTCATGCCGTCGGTCATCCGGCTGCGCCGCTATGTCCGGGTGCCGCACCGTAGCCGCATTCCGCTCACCCGGGGCGCGCTCATGCGCCGCGACAATTACCTCTGCGCCTACTGCGGGCACCGCGCCGAGACGATCGACCACGTGGTCCCGCGCAGCCGCGGCGGCCTGCACGCCTGGGAGAACTGCGTCGCCTCGTGCATGCGGTGCAACCACAGCAAGGGCGACCGGCTGGTCGAGGAACTCGGCTGGACCCTGCGCCACCCGCCGGACGTACCGCACGGCCCGCACTGGCGGCTGATCGGCGCCATCCACGACGGCGACCCGCAGTGGGCCGCCTACCTGGCCGAGCCAAGCGCCGCCTGAGCCCTCAGTCGCTGGCTGCGTCGGCGCGGGCCTCCCACTTCTGCTCGATCTTGCCGAAGTGCCAGACGGCCAGCGCCACGGCCCAGGTGAGCACGAACACACCGACGATCACGAACCCGGCCTTATTCACGTCGAAGTTCCCCATGAACGCCCAGAACCCGCCGCCGAGCCGGTACTCCTGCCCGATCAGCCCGAGGATCTCGACGGTGCCGATGAAGAAGGCGACGAACACCGACAGGCCGGTGATGGTCAGGTTGTAGTAGACCTTGCGGATGGGGCGGGCGAAGGCCCAGTCGTAAGCGAAGTTCATGAAGCAGCCGTCGGCCGTGTCGAACAGGCACATCCCCGCGGCGAACAGGATCGGCAGCGACAGGATCGCGTAGAACGGCAGGCCGCTGACCGCCGCCGAGCCGGCCAGGACCAGCAGGGCGACCTCGGTGGCGGTGTCGAACCCGAGCCCGAACAGCACGCCGACCGGGTACATCTTCCAGGGGGCGTCCACGCGGCGGGCCAGCGGGCCGAGGAACCGGTTCATCAGGCCGCGCTTGGCCAGCTGCTCCTCCAGTTCCTTGTCGTCGTAGGCGCCGGTGCGCATCTCCCGGAACACCTTGACGATGCCGGCCAGGATGACCACGTTGAGCCCGGCGATGAGGTAGAGGAACGTCCCCGACACCCCCGTGCCGATGATCCCGGTCACGCTGTGCAGGCCGGAGCCGCCGCGGCGCACCTGGGTGTCCAGGGCCCTGATGCCCAAGTTCAGCAGCAGCGCGAGGCCGAACACGATGCTGGAGTGGCCGAGGGAGAAGAAGAACCCGACCGACAGCGGCCGCTTGCCCTCGCCGACGAGCTTGCGGGTGGTGTTGTCGATCGCGGCGATGTGGTCGGCGTCGAAGGCGTGGCGCATGCCCAGCGTGTAGGCGAGGATGCCGGTCCCGAAGCCGAAGATCTCCTTCTGGGTGATGTGGTAGTGGCCGCCGACGGCGGCGGCCAGCATTCCCCAGCCGACGACGTGCAACCCGATGATCGCGGCCGTCATCCCCCCGGCGCGGGTCCACTCGGCAGGGGTGAGCGCATCGCGGACCTTGATGAGGCGGGCGCGGGGGTCAACCATCGATCGCACGCCTCCTCCCTCGCCCGGTAATCGCTACCCTAGGATTATTGCAAATCCTTCGCAATAGCGTGGACCGCGTACTTGCCCAGGCCTGGCGGCGGATGCGAATGGTGGCCCGCGTTGCGGTGTTACGTTCGGACCACGGGAACCACGGGCCGGGAGGCGCCTTCATGCAGCGTGACATCTTCGACGCCGAACACGAGGAGTTCCGTGACCTGGTCCGCGCGTTCATCGCCCGAGAGGTCACGCCCTACCACGAGCAGTGGGAGGCGGACCGGATGGTCTCCCGGGAGGTCTGGCTCGCGGCGGGCCGGGCCGGGCTGCTCGGGATCGAGATCGAGGAGAAGTACGGTGGGGGCGGGACCGAGGACTACCGCTACTACCTGATCCTCGACGAGGAGCTGGCCCGGGCCGGGACGACCGGCCCCGGCTTCGCGGTCCACAACGACATCAACGGGCAGTATTTCCAGCGCCTGGCCACGCCCGAGCAGCGGGAGCGGTGGCTCCCCGGCTACTGCTCCGGCGAGCTGATCACGGCCATCGCCATGACCGAGCCGGAGGCCGGCAGCGACCTGCAGGGCATCCGGGCCACCGCGATCCGCACCGGCGACCACTACGTGCTCAACGGGTCGAAGACGTTCATCTCCAACGGCCAGCTCTGCGACCTGGTGATCGTCGTAGCCCGCACCGACCCGTCGGCCGGCTACCAGGGAATCAGCCTCCTGGTGGTCGAGCGCGGCATGCCGGGCTTCGAGCGCGGCCGCAACCTGGACAAGGTCGGCATGCACGCCCAGGACACCTCGGAGCTGTTCTTCCGCGACGTCCCTGTACCAGTCGCCAACCTGCTCGGCGAGGAGGGCGGCGGCTTCGTCGCGCTCATGCAGAACCTGCCCAGGGAACGGCTGGCGATCGGCGCGACCGCCCTGGCCGGCGCGGAGGCCGCGCTCGCCGAGACCCTGGAGTACTGCAAGCAGCGGCGGGCCTTCGGGCGGCCGATCGGCAGGTTCCAGCACAACCGGTTCGTCCTCGCCGAGATGGCCACCGAGCTCGCCGTGGCGCGGGCGTTCACCGACAAGGCGGTCATAGAGCACAACGCGGCCCGGCTGTCGGCCGAGGACGCCGCGATGGTCAAGTGGTGGAACACCGAGTTGTGCAACCGGGTGGTGGACCGGTGCGTGCAGCTCCACGGTGGGTACGGCTACATGCGCGAGTTCGGGATTGCCCGGGCATTCACCGACAGCAGGGTGCAGACGATCTTCGGCGGCACCACCGAGATCATGAAGGAGATCATCGGCCGGGGCCTCGGGCTCTGAGCACACAACGATATGACGGCAGGCCACAGGATTGGCCGTACCCTGTCATAGAGCGGGCCGAGCGGGGGTGGGCGCGGAGCGGGGGTGGGCGCGGAGCGGGGGTGGGCGCGAAGCGCGGGGGCGGGACAAGCAGAGCGCGGGGGCGGGACAAGCAGAGCGCGGGGGCGGGACAAGCAGAGCGGAGGACGGAGCGTGGGACGTGGCAGACGCCGATCGTGAGCTGGTCATCCCGGACGGCGGGTTCTGGCCGGCCCCGGAGGTCCCCCAGCCGAACATCTACCCCATGGAATGGCGGGTGGAGACCGACAAGCTCGCGGCCATCTACGAGAAGTCCAAGCGCGTTGCCTGGAACCCGGCTGACCTGGCGTGGGAGGGCCTGCGGGCCGAGGACTTCACGCCCGAGCAGCGGCTGGGGATCATGTACTGGTTCTCCGTGCTGGCCAACTTCGACGCCTCCGGGCCCGCCGTGTTCGCCCGGGCCACCATCCACGCCTTCGAGCAGCACGAGGAGGACCCGGTCCGCAAGTGCTTCTTCTCGATCACCCGGGATGAGATGAACCACGAAGAGTGCTGCCAGCGCACGATCGCCCGGCTGTGGCCGGGCGGCCCGCTGGACTGGCAGCCGCGCACCCCGCTGGAGCAGGCCGCGCACAACAACATCGGGTGGCTGTACCACAACGGTGGCCGGTACTGGAACGGCTACAACAAGGCGGTCGGCAAGTACTCGCTGGCGGTGCTGTTCACCAGCTTCATGATGGGCGAGATGGCCGCGTCCACGCTGTTCCGGGGCATGGCGTCGGGCACCACCCATCCGGTCTTCTCGGACATGTTCCACCGCATCGGCCGGGACGAGTCACGTCACCTGCAGATCTGCATGACGATCCTGGAGAACGAGTGGCCCGGGCTCACCGAGGACGTCAAGGACCTGATCACCCGCCAGCTCCGGGCGGGGTTCATCTTCCTGTCGATGATCCTCTGGGAGCCGCCGGAGGGGGGGTTCTGGGAACTGCCGCCGTACTTCCTGCCCAACCACCGCGTGCTCATGAGCTACGCCCGCGACGCCGGGCTCGGCGTGCTGAGCTACGACGAGCAGGCGGAGAACTGGCGGGTGGCCATGGCCCGGGTCCGCGCGATCGTTACCCGCTGGGGCATCGCGTTCCCGGCCATCCCGGAACTCGACATCGAGGGCGTGGACGTGGCCGACGACATCAACCCCGAGGACATCATCCCGGTCTTCTGAGCCCGCGCCAGCCGTGATGGGCACGCGCGAGCACGTTCTGCGCACGGGCGGTAACGCCCCGGCGCCGCCGAGCGATACCGAGGTAGACGCGGTCGACGTGGGTACCCCCGAGCTCACGTCGTCCGCGTCTTTGCGCGCCCAGCCCCGCGTCCGGCACCCGGCCGCGCGAGCCGGGTACCCTCCCGGGGCGCTCACCGGTAGTTTTCATCTATGACCGACACTCAGCAGGCGTCCGCGGGCCAGCCCGGCGGCGCGTCCCGTGGCGGGGCGCCGTTCGGCCGGATGCTGACCGCGATGATCACGCCCTTCACCGCTGACGGGGCACTCGATACCGACGGCGCCGCCCGGCTCGCCACCTACCTGGTCGACGACATGCGCAACGACGGCCTCGTCATCAGCGGCACCACCGGTGAATCGCCGACCACCAGCAACGAGGAAAAGGACCGCCTGCTGCGCGCGGTCATCGAAGCGGTAGGAGACCGGGCCAAGATTGTGGCCGGGGTCGGCACCAACGACACCGCGCACAGCCGCGAACTCGCCCAGCATGCAGAACGCGCTGGCGCGGCCGGGCTTCTCGTCGTCACGCCGTACTACAACAAGCCACCCCAGGACGGACTGGTGGCCCACTTCACCGCCGTCGCGGATGCGACCGGGCTGCCGTGCATGCTCTACGACATCCCCGGCCGTACCGGAACGCCGATCGCCACCGAGACCCTGATCCGGCTGGCCAGCCACCCCCGGATCGTCGCCGTCAAGGACGCCAAGGGCGACGCGGGCGCGACCTCGCTGGTGATGGCCGCCACCGACCTGGTGTACTACTCGGGCGAGGACATGCTCAACCTGCCCTGGCTGTCGCTGGGCGCCGCCGGTTTCGTCAGCGTGGTCGGCCACGTCGTCGGCGACCGGCTGCACGACATGATCGACGCCTACCGCGCCGGACGGGTCGATGAGGCCCTGGCGATCCACCGCGAGGTGCTGCCCGTCATCATCGGGATCATGACCCGCACCCAGGGCGCGATCATGGCCAAGGCAGCGCTTGGCCTGCTGGGGCTGCCCGGCGGCGTCACCCGGCCCCCGCTGATCAACGCCACGGCGGCCCAGATCGAGCAGCTGCGCACCGACCTGGTCGCCGGCGGCGTAAAGCTCTCCGGATGAGTCACCCGCACCCCGATCTCGCCCTGCCCCCGCCGCTGCGCCGTAACGGCCTGCGCATCACCGGCCTCGGCGGTCTCGGCGAGATCGGCCGCAACATGACGGTGTTCGAGCACCGGGGCCGGCTGCTCGTGGTGGACTGCGGGGTGCTGTTCCCCGAACCCGACCAGCCGGGGGTGGACTTGGTCTTGCCCGACTTCTCCAGCCTGGACGGCCGACTCGCCCTCATCGAGGCCATCGTCATCACGCACGCGCACGAGGACCACATCGGCGCGATTCCGTACCTGCTCCGGGAGCGGCGCGACATCCCGCTGGCCGGCTCCAAGCTGACGCTGGGCCTGATCCAGAGCAAGCTCGCCGAGCACCGGATCACGCCGCAGACAGTGGAGGTCGGCGAGGGGGCACGCCAATCGTTCGGCCCGTTCGACTGCGAGTTCATGGCGGTGAACCACTCGATCCCGGACGCGCTCGCGGTCGCGATCCGGACCAGGGCTGGTCTGGTGCTGCACACCGGCGACTTCAAGATGGACCAGCTGCCGCTGGACGGGCGGCTGACCGACCTTGGCGGTTTTGCCCGGCTCGGCGAGGAGGGCGTGGACCTGCTGATGTCGGACTCCACCAACGCGGAGATCCCCGGCATCGTGACCAGCGAGCGGGACATCGCCCCGGTACTGAGCGAGATCTTCTCGTCCGCGACGCAGCGGGTCATCGTGGCGTGCTTCGCCAGCCACGTGCATCGCGTTCAGCAGGTTCTTGATACCGCGGCCGGGCACGGGCGGAAAGTGGCGTTCGTCGGGCGGTCCATGGTGCGAAACATGGGCGTCGCCCGGGATCTCGGCTACCTGCGGATCCCGAGCGTCCCTGGCGGCCTCATGGTGGACCTGCGGGAGGCCGAGGAGATGCCGCCCGAGCGGATCGTCCTGATCTCCACCGGATCCCAGGGCGAGCCGATGTCGGCGCTGTCCCGGATGGCCGGGCGCGACCACCCCATCCGGGTCGCCGAGGGGGACACTGTGATCCTCGCGTCCTCCCTGATCCCGGGCAACGAGACCGCCGTGTTCCGGGTGATCAACGCGCTTACCCGGTGGGGGGCCAAGGTCTACCACCGCGGCAACGCGCTGGTCCACGTCTCTGGTCACGCGCCCGCGGGCGAGCTGCTCTACGTCCTGAACCTGGCGCGCCCGCGGAACTTCATGCCGATACACGGCGAATGGCGGCACCTGCGCGCGCACGCGGCACTCGCCTCGGCGACCGGGGTGAGCGACGACCGCATCGTGATCGCCGAGAACGGGATGGTCGTCGACCTGGTGGACGGGAAGGCCTCGGTGTCCGGCGCGGTCCCGTCCGGGTACGTGTACGTGGACGGGCTGTCGGTCGGCGAGGTGACGGAGACCTCGCTGAAGGACCGGCGGATCCTGGGTGACGAGGGCTTCGTGTCGGTCGTGGTCGTCGTCGACTCCACCACGGGCAAACTGGCCGGCGGGCCGGAGATTCACGCTCGGGGCTCGGGGATCGACGACGCGGCGTTCGGCGCGGTGGTGCCGCTGATAGAGGAGGTGCTGGCCGCGGCCGCGGCCGAGGGGATCAACGACACCCGCCAGCTCAGCCAGCTGGTGCGGCGGACGGTGGGCCGGTGGGTGAACGAGAACTACCGCCGTCGGCCCATGATCATCCCGGTCGTAGTGGACGTCTGAGCTAGTCAGTCCGAGGTTAAGCCGAGCGCGTGACGCCCGGCGTGTCCTTCGCCCGGACCGGGGGGTTCTGGCTACCGTGGTCATCATGGCGGCCCGTGTCCCCAGGGGTGGGGTGACCAAGAGCAGCAGCCGGCCGCAGGCCAGGACGGCCTCGCGCACACCCTCGCCGGGCGCGCTGCGGTACCGCAACGGCAGTTCCACGCGGCGGCCCGCCAGCGGGCGCAGGCCGGCGAAGGGGCGCGGCGGGTACGGGCGCAACCGGTACGGGCGCGGCAAGACGGTGCGCCGGCCGCCGTCGGCCGATCCGTTCCTGATCCTGTTCGGGTGGATCGGACGGGTGATCGTCGCCACCTGGATGGTGGCCGCCCACGCGGTCGGCGCCGCGGCGCGCGCCGCGGGCGACAGCGCGCGTGACCTCGACCCGCTGCACCGCAGGGACGGGGTGGGCCTGGCCGTGCTCGGCGTGGCGGTCGTGACGGCCGCGACCACGTGGTTCGGCCTCGGCAGCGTCGTGGGCCGCGGCATGACCGCGGTGGTGAACGGCGCGTTCGGGTCTCTGGCCTGGACGGTGCCGCTGCTGCTCGCCCTGCTCGCGTGGCGGTTCCTGCGCCACCCGGACCGCAACGCCGAGACGGGCCGGATCACCATCGGCGGGTCCGCGCTGGTCATCGGCACGCTCGGCCTCGTGCACATCGCGCACGGCACACCCTCGCCCGCCCACGGAGCCGGAGCCGTGCGGGCGGCGGGCGGCCTGATCGGGTACTTCGTCTCGGCGCCGCTCGTGGCCGGGCTCACCTCGTGGGTCGCCGCGCCGCTGCTGGCGCTGCTGTGCGGGTTCGGCCTGCTCGTGGTCACCGGGACACCGCTGCACCGGGTGCCCAACAGGCTGGCCGGCCTGCGCGGCACCGAGGAGGACGGCGAGGACGCGGCCGACGACCAGGCGGGCGCGGACGGGCGCCCCGGGCGCAAGCGGCCGGCGGCGATCGAGGCTGGCGACCACCACAGGCCCTACGACTCACCGCTGTTGCGCGCCGGCGCTGCGGCCGGCCCGGGCGGCAAGGGCGCCGCCGCGCTGCCCGGCGAGGCGTCCCGCCCGGGTGGGCCGGTGCCCGCCGACCTGGACGGCGCCGTAGCCGAGGGCGGCGACGACGCACGCCTGCTCGACGTGCTCGGGTTCAGCCCGCCGGGCACCGGGCGCCAGGCGGCGCCCGGTGGCGCGCCCGGCGAGCAGCTCACGCTGGCCGGGTCCACCGACTCCAGCTACACCCTGCCACCCGCCGCGCTGCTCCGCCCGGGGACCGCGCCCAAGGTGCGGACGCAGGCCAACGACGTGGTGGTGCGCGCCCTCACCGAGGTGCTCGATCAGTTCGAGGTGGACGCCAGCGTCACCGGCTTCAGCCGCGGGCCGACGGTGACCCGGTACGAGATCGAGCTTGGGCCCGCGGTCAAGGTGGAACGCGTCACCCAACTGTCGCGGAACATCGCGTACGCGGTGAAGAGCGCGGACGTGCGGATCCTGTCGCCGATCCCGGGCAAGTCCGCCATCGGGGTGGAGATCCCGAACGCCGACCGTGAGATCGTGAGCCTGGGCGACGTCCTTCGCTCGCCGGCCGCGCTGAACGATCATCACCCACTGGTCGTGGGCCTCGGCAAGGACGTCGAGGGCCGGACCGTGGTCGCCAATCTCGCGAAGATGCCTCATATTTTGATTGCCGGCGCGACCGGAGCGGGCAAAAGTACCTGCGTCAATGCGCTGGTCACATCGATCCTGCTGCGGTCCACGCCGGACGACGTACGGATGGTCCTCATGGACCCCAAACGGGTGGAGCTGGCCCACTACCAGGGCATCCCGCACCTCATCACGCCGATCATCACCAGCCCGAAGCGGGCGGCGGAGGCGCTGGAGTGGGTGGTCGGCGAGATGGACCGCCGGTACGACGACCTGGCCGCGACCGGGTTCCGGCACATCGACGACTTCAACAAGGCGGCACGATCCGGGAAGCTCACCCCACCGCCCGGCAGCGACCGTA
>Ga0070698_100006461_pt1 | contig 12717 bp, 11 predicted proteins | sample KBSK1502metaG_FD_65477 | JGI IMG/M metagenome (GOLD analysis project Ga0070698, IMG submission 65477) | Corn, switchgrass and miscanthus rhizosphere microbial communities from Kellogg Biological Station, Michigan, USA - KBS K1-50-2 metaG | ecosystem: Host-associated > Plants > Roots >... | reverse complement strand
GCCGTGCGCCAGCCGATGACGGCTTGGCCGCGCCTCATGCAAGCCCACTCCGTTGAGGGCCCGTGGCACTTCAAGCTCGTGTAATGACGACGACACCGAATTTCCGAAAGGCATTGGGCTTTAGCCGGACCTGCCGACGATGACGCTTCAACTGACGATCTTCTTCCAGTTCTTCGCCAGGTACTCGGCCGTGCGCCACCCGAGCGCCTGCGCGGTGAGCGTCGGGTTGCGCGCGCCGCTCGTCCCCATCACCGACGCGCCGAGAATCCCGAGACGCGGCGCTTCGTGAGAAAACCCCCAGGGATCGACCACGTTCGTCCCGGCATTGCTGCCCATTCGCGTGCCGCCGTACGCGTGCGTGGACGGGCCCATGGTGCCGATTGGCGCTTTTTCGGTCGCGACGGCACCGGCCGCCCTGAACCAGTCGATCATCTTGTCCTGGATGAAGGCGGCCACCTTCTGTTCGTTTTCCTTGAACTCGGCCGTGATCCGGCAGACGGGGAATCCGAGCGGATCTTTCACGACGGGATCCAAATCAAGATAGTTGTCTTCGTACGGCAGCGTCGTCTTCTGAAGATACGCCTGGTTCCAACGGTCGGCATTCTGTTTGACAAAGGCCTTCCAGGCCGATCCCCACCGCGGCGTCGTGGCGAATGTGCTCATACTGGCCGCGCCGATCGGCCGCCTGTCGGAGTACACCCAAAGATTCCCGCCGCCGATGAAATCGAAGCCGGAGTGGTCGAAGTTATCGTCCGCCCAGTTGTCGACCGCCACGCCCTGGGCGGGCAGGCCGTACCAGTTATTCAGGTTTCTGGAGAAGAGGGCGGTGACGCTTGCACCAGTGTTATGGCTGAAATAATGCCTGCCGACCTGGCCCTGGTTGTTCGAAAGCCCGTTCGGAAACGCTTTGGACTTCGAGAGGAGCAGCATCCGGACGTTTTCGTACGCGTAGCTCGCGAGAAGCACGACGTCGGCCGGCTGGAAATACTCGTTGCCCCCCTTGAGGTAGTTGACGCCGCTGACGCGGCCGTTCCGGTCGACTTCGACGGTCGTGACGTGCGCCTGCGTCACGACGGTGAGGCGTCGGGTATCCACCGCCTTGGGAATCGTCGTGACGGCCGTCGAACCCTTGGCGTTCACGTGACAGCCGCCGCGGTTGCAGTAGCCATGGTATGCGCAGCCCGCGCGGTTCTGGTAAGGCTGTGAATTGATGGCCGCCGGTCCCGGGAAGGCGTGCCATCCGAGCTTCTGTGCGGCGCCCGCCATCATCTCGGTGAAACCGGTGCCCCGAAGCGGGGGCATCGGATACTCGCGCTTGCGCGGTCCCTCGAAAATGTTGCCTCGTTGATCGATCTTCCCGTTGATGTTCCCCGCTCTTCCCGACACGCCCAGCTCGTTTTCCACTCGATCGTAGTAAGGCTCGAGCTCCTCCAACCCGAACGGCCAATCCTCGACGGTCGAGCCCTTCGGGATCCGCGAGGCGCCATACCGGCGGGTCGTCTCGCTCACGACTTTGAAGTCCCACGGGTTCAGGCGCCAGCTCTGCGCCCAGTAATGAAGCGTGGTGCCCCCGACCGCGTTCATCATCGGATGAATCGTCTGCCGGGGCGAATACGGCGCCGACGCGTTCGGCCGGTGCGTCGGGATTTCCTGATTCGCCTTCTGCACGGCCTGCGGCCAGGCGCGCACGTTGTTCCGGAGCTCGTCGGGAGCGAAGTCCGAGGCCGTCAGCCAGGTGCCGGCCTCGAGACCGATCACATTGAGCCCGGCTCGTGCCAACGGGAGCGCCGCTACCCCGCCCACGGCTCCCAGGCCGACGATGACGACGTCAGTTTTGGGCAGGTTAGTCGCCATGACGCAGGCTGCCTCCATCCAAGCTCGCCCGCGCCGGCTTCTTCGTCGAGAACATCGTGTGATCGTACGCGGACCTGTGCGTGGACGTGACGCGCGCGTCGAGGCGCTGTTCGTCCGGCGTGACCGCGAGACGCAGGCCGGGATAGCCGATCAAATCCCATCCGGTGAAGCCGGCGTTCCCCCCGTAGTACGGATCGCAGAACGTGCCCTGGATGGTGTGAGCGCGGACCAGGTTGAAGAAGCTCGACGACGCCGGCCCGAATCCGGTGGCGACGTCGTTCTCCATGTCGCGCAGCACGGCGTCCTGGTTCTCAGGGGAGAGCTGCCGGAAGGGGGCGCCCCGCGACGTCCGGGCGTAACGATCCACGGCTGCGAGACCTGCGCGATATGCGTCGCGCGACGACGCCAGGGCCCCACCAAGGGCGCGGTCGATGTATCGTCCCGCGCGGGCCTCGGCGGCGCCGGGCCCGTTGTCGTCGGTCGGAATCAGGCGCGCGACGATCGCTTCGAGCGTGCTCGACTCCGCCGCAGTCAGCGTTTCGAGAGCCTCTGCTGCCGATGTCTGTGCAGCCGCGTGCGGCACCTCGAGTGCCGCCGCGACCGGTGCCGACGCAAACAGCTTGACCGGCACAGCCGCGGCCGCGCTGGCGAGCCCAACGTGCTTCAATAGCTCCCGGCGCGAAATCCCTGATTTGTCGCCGTCCGCCTTCTCCGCCATCATCCCCCCGATCCGTTGGCTCGCCGGCCCAACGCCGAATCTCCGACCTCGCGCCTTACGATCGCATCGACCGTCGGCGGGTGCAAGCTTGCTGTAAAAGTAAACGGAGGCGGTCCGGAGGAAACGGGTTGACTTACCGTTTCCTCCGTCTCCTCCGTTACCTGCACTCTCTCTTATGGAGTCCAACGGGGGGTGACGATTCGATCGGCGAATCTACTTGAGGCGAAGCATACCGGCCTTCGCACATTCGTCCGCTACCGTCAGATACCGCTTCACGCTGTCGTTTCCGATGACGTAGGGATGAGGATCGCCGGGCCTGCGTTTCGCGAGCGCGGGGAGCTTCGTCTTGGAGCCGTCGAGCCTCGTATGGTTGGCGATGAGCGCGTCGGCGCCCGCCTTCGCCACGATGTCGCGGAACCGTTCGGCGGAACGGCTATACGTGTCGAACCAGAAGCGGTCTGGCCTGCTCGGGGTGATGTAGCCCGTCCTGTTCCGGATCCAGTTGAATCCCGTGCCCCCCCACTCGGCGACCAGGTGCGGCGTTCCGCCATCCGTCACCGGAATCAGCGTCGAGATCGTGCCGAGCGTGTGACCCGGGGTGAGGTAGAGGGTCAGCGTCGTGTCACCGAGCGTGAGCTTCTGGCCGTCAGTAGCCACCAGGTCGCGCTTCGGCCTCGTCTGCGCGCCGCGCTCGAGCAGGTCCCAGTCCGCCGGCGAAAGGATGATCCGGGTGCCGAAGTGATCCTGGAGGTATTTGGCCCCGCCGGAATGATCGAAGTGGCCGTGGCTCACGATGGCGTACTTGATCATCGCCGGATCGAACCCGAGCTTCTTCAACCCGCCGACTACCTCGTCTTCCACCGAGTAGTCGAAGATGGTGTCGATGAGGATAATCCCCGCCGACGTGGTGACGGCCCACGCGGAGTATTCCGTCTGCCCGACGAAGTAGAGATTGTCGAAGACCTTGACCGGCTCGGCATGCCACTGGGAGCGCTCGGGAGGACCTTGTGCCGCGGGCGGAGCCGGCCCGCCACACAGGTCGAGCAGCGCGGTGTGCTCCTTTCCTGCTGCGGCTTTGGCGGCAGCGACATGAGCCTCGACGCTGTCCGCGCCGGTTTGTCCGCTCACGCTTGCGCCGCCCAGACCGGCGGCGAGACCGGCTGCAGACAGCAGACCGATGAGATACGCGTTCATTCTGGCCTCCTGACGTTCCTACGGCTTGAGACGCTTCTCCGCTTCGCGGAGGGCCGTCATCAGTCTGTTCCTGGAATCGAGGAGCGCGGCGGAATCCGGCGTCACGCCCGAGAGAGCCGGCGCGAGAGTGGGATTCTTCGAGAGCACGTTTCGCACGGCCTCGCGAAAGGTCTGCTCAAAGCCGGCCAATGTGTCGCCGAGCGACGTTCGCAGACGAGTCCGTGCGCGTATCACCCCACCCACGCGAGCCACCGCCGCCTCGTTCAGGCGGACTTCGATCGTTTCGGCCGATCGTTGCAGGCTCGCGTCCTTTATCTCGGCCACCCGGTTTCTCAACCAGCTTTCCACATACAACTCGTTCTTGAGGCGCTCGGAGAGGATTGGCAGATGGGTCTTCACAGAATCCACCTGCAGTCCGAGTTGCTTCTCGGTGGAGGTGTCCAGCGCCAGCGCCAGCTTCAGGTCCGTTGGCCAATCGGCGCGCAGCGCGGGGACCCGGGACATGTCGAGCTCGGCGTCCTGCAGGATCGTCCTGGTGACATATCGGGAGACCAGGACTCGCGCGGTTTCATCAAGCTCAGGGCTGGTCTGCGGCTGCGCCGGCGCGGGCGACGAAAACAGAAGCGATATCAGGATGACGACTGGAAGCGAGCGGTGAATCTGCATGAACTCACCCCGGCTGCGGACCTGATCAACCAGACGCCCGCCGACGCGAATCGTAGCACGTCGCCGACCTTCGTGACCGCGAACCCTAACCATATCGTTCTTCGTTCTCCGTTCTCCGTTCGCCGTTCGCCGTTCGCCGTTCCGGGTTCTCGCGTCGTGGTTGACCTTGCTTCGTGTTTTCGTGCTTTCGTAGCCTTCCCGTGAACCACGAAGTCACGGACGACACGAGATCCAGCTATAGCTACTAAAATGACTCTGTGGAGCGCGCATACGCCGAATTCCTCGAGAAATATCCCGAGTACGCCAGCACGGCCGTCCTCGATGCGCTCCGTCAATCTGACTACGCCCGTCTCGACGCGCAGGGGCACGTGTATCTCGATTACACGGGGGGCGGCCTGCACGCCGAGTCCCAGCTCCGGCTTCACGCGCAACTGCTGAACGATCACATCCTTGGAAATCCCCACTCGGGCAATCTGAGCTCCACGACGACCACGCGCCTGGTCGAACAGGTGCGCCGGTCCGTTCTGGCGTACTTCAACGCGTCGCCCGCCGAGTACACGGCCGTGTTCACGCTCAATGCGTCCGGCGCGCTCAAGCTGGTTGGGGAATCGTACCCGTTCGCCCCCGGAGGGCGGTTCCTCCTCACGTTCGACAATCACAACTCGGTGAACGGCATCCGGGAGTTCGCACGCGCCAACGGCGCAGCCGTCGAATACTCGCCCCTGACCGTGCCGGACCTGCGCATCGATCGCCCGCGCCTTGGCGCGCTGCTCGATCGCGCGGACGCCTCGACGGGGAACCTGCTCGCCTTCCCCGCTCAGTCGAATTTCTCCGGCGTCGTGCACCCGCTGGACCTGATCGGGGAGGCGCACGACAAAGGGTGGGACGTGCTGCTGGATGCGGCCGCGTTCGTGGCGACCAACCGGCTGGATCTGAGGACCGTTCAGCCCGAGTTCGTCAGCATCTCCTTCTATAAGATGTTCGGCTATCCCACGGGCGTCGGCTGTCTTCTCGTTCGACATGCCGTCCTGCCGAAATTGAAGCGGCCCTGGTTCGCCGGCGGCACGGTGAACTTCGCGACGGTCCAAGGCCTCCGGCACATTCTCGCGCCGCACGAAGCGGGGTTCGAGGACGGCACCCTCAATTACCTGGGCATTACCGCGGTCGAAATCGGGCTGCAGCACCTGCAGCGCATCGGCATCGAGACGATCCACACACGAGTCCGCTGCCTGACCGGGTGGCTGCTGGACGAGCTGCTCGCGCTGGCGCACAGCAACGGACGTCACATGGTGCGCATCTACGGTCCGGCCACCACCACGATGCGCGGCGGCACGATCACGTTCAACTTCTACGATCCCGACGGCCATCTGCTCGACTATCGCCGCGTGGAGGAGCTCGCCAACCAGCAGCGCATCTCGCTCAGGACCGGATGTTTCTGCAACCCCGGGGCGGGCGAGATGGCCGAGGGGCTCACCGAGGGCGACATGCTCGCCGGCGTCGAATCGGGCGGCGACATGACGTTGCCGCGCTTTCTGCAGGTGATTCAGCACCGCGGCGGCAAAAGCGCGGGGGCGATTCGCGTCTCGCTCGGACTCGCCACCAATTTCAGCGACGTCTGGCGCTTCCTCCGGTTCGCCGCCGACCTCCGCGATCAAACGCGTCTGACCATCGGAGACGTGACGTTTGACATCGAATCCTGCCGCGTCATCCGCGACGGAAGCTGAAGGTGATACACGCAAGTCTGAAGTCTGAAGTCTGATCAGATTTCAGGTTTCAGATTTCAGGTTTTCGGGCATGCTCGAGGCGAGACACGCAAGGCTCAAGTCTGAAGGCTCAAATCTGTCAGACTTCAGGTTTCAGGCTTCAGGTTTTGTGTATTGAGGGACCAGGTTCGACTGAACGTATAATCACATTTTCCCAATGCCTGTTCGCCTCGGCCCGCGCCTCGGCGCCGTGCTCGTGGCATGCGCGGTTGTCGCCCTGCGATCCCGACCCGCGGCTGTCGAGCCGCAGTCTGATGCTCCTCTTGTGTACTCCGCCGAGGTCGAGAGCATCATCCACCCGGTTTCCGCGGAATTCATGATCGAGACGATGAACCGCGCCGATCGCGACAAGGCGGCGGCGGTCGTCTTCATCCTTCGGACACCCGGTGGGCTCCTGGAGTCCACCCGCGCCATCGTGTCGCGGATGCTGGCCGCCTCGACTCCCGTGGTGATCTTCGTCGGGCCCTCGGGCGCGCGGGCGGCGTCGGCGGGATTCATCATCACCATCGCCGCCGACGTGGCCGCGATGGCGCCGGGCACCCATGTCGGCGCGGCGCACCCGGTCTCCGGCAACGGCGCCCCGGTCGACGAGGTGATGTCCAAGAAAGCGACGGAGGACGTCGCCGCGTACGTCCGCACGCTCGCTGCCGGACGCCAGCGCAACGTGCCGCTCGCGGAGCAGGCCGTGAACGACAGCCGTGCGTTCACCGAAACCGAAGCCTTGAACGCCTCACCGCCGCTCGTGGATCTGATTGCGGTCGATCTCCCGGATCTGCTCAACAAACTGGACGGCCGCGCGGTTCGGCGCTTCGACGGCCGGACCGCCGTGCTCCACACCCGCGGCGCCCGCGTGGTGCCCCTCGAGATGAGCCTGCGCCAGCGCGTCCTCAGCTCGATTGCGCATCCCAATATCGCGTACATGCTCCTCAGTCTCGGGATGCTGGGGCTGACGATCGAGCTCTGGTCGCCCGGCGCCGTCCTGCCGGGGGTGGTCGGCGGCGTCTCGCTCCTGCTCGCGTTTTTCGCGCTGCAGTTGCTCCCCGTCAACTACGCGGGGCTGTTGCTGATTCTGCTGGGCCTGCTGCTCTTCGCGCTCGAAATCAAGGTCGCGAGCTACGGGTTGCTGACCGGCGGCGGTCTGGTGAGCCTCGTGTTCGGCTCGATGATTCTCATCGACTCGCCCGCGCCGGAGCTGCGCGTGAGCCTGCGGCTCGTTGTCGCCGTCGTGCTCGGATTCTCAGCGATCGGCCTCACGCTGGTGCGGCTCGGCCTCGCCGCCCAGCGTCAGCCCGCCGTGACGGGTCAGGTGGGTATGATCGACCAGCCCGGCCAGGCCTTGACCGCCATCGACCCTGGAGGCTTGGGCCGTGTGTTCATCCACGGTGAAAACTGGCAGGCCACGGCGACCGATCCGATTGAGGAAGGCACGCGCGTGCGCGTGGCCGGCGTCGACGGTTTGACCCTGACTGTTCGCAAGGAATGAGGTTCCGATGAGTGACATCTCGCCCGTGCTGATCGTGTTCTTCATCCTCGTGGCCTACCTGATCAGCTCGATCAAAATCCTGGCGGAATACGAGCGGGGCGTCATTTTCCGCCTCGGTAAGCTCCTGTCCCAGCCCAAAGGGCCTGGCGTCATCCTCGTCTTCGCGCCGATCGATCGCATCGTCCGGGTCAGCCTGCGGACCGTGGTCCTCGATGTCCCGGCGCAGGACGTCATCACCAGAGACAACGTCTCGGTCAAAGTGAACGCGGTGCTCTATTTCCGGGTGATGGATCCGCGGCGGGCGATTGTGGAAGTCGAGAACTACATGTACGCGACGTCGCAGCTGGCCCAGACCACGCTGCGGAGTGTGTTGGGCGAGGTCGAGCTCGACGACCTGCTGTCGCAGCGGGAACGGCTCAACCAGCACCTGCAGCAGATCCTGGACCAGCGCACCGATCCGTGGGGCATCAAGGTGTCGGCCGTCGAGGTGAAGCACGTCGATTTGCCGCCGGACATGCAGCGCGCGATGGCGCGGCAGGCCGAAGCGGAGCGCGAGAAGCGCGCGAAGATCATCCACGCGGCCGGCGAACTGGAAGCGTCCGCGAAGCTTTCGCAGGCCGCCGGCGTGATCGCCACCGAGCCCATGGCCATCACGCTCCGTTATCTGCAGACGCTGACGGAAATCGCCGCGGAGAAGAACTCGACGATCATCTTCCCGCTGCCGATCGAGATCATCCATCTGCTGAAGCAGGCGGCTGGCACCGACCGGAACATGTGAGCGGCTGACCCTCCGCAATGTGGGCGTTCCGTCTCGCGGTTGTACTGATCCCTATCGTCGCTGGCATCGTTGTTCTTTGGGCAATTCAGCGCGGGCTGATCTACTTCCCGTCCGGCGATCCCGGGTCGCCGGCCGACGCCGGGCTGCCTCATGCCGAAACGGTTGCCATCACCACCGACGATGGGCTGACGCTCGGCGGCTGGTTCGTGCCCGCCTCGGAGCCCGCGAGCGGCACGACGGTCGTCGTCTTCAACGGCAACGGCGGCAATCGCGCCTCGCGTGCGCCGCTCGCCACGCAGCTCGCCCGCCAGGGAATCGCGTCGCTGTTGTTCGACTACCGTGGCTACGGCGGCAACCCGGGCACTCCGTCTGAGAAGGGGCTCGCCTCCGACGCACGCGCGGTACTCCGCTACGTCGCCTCGCGCCGCGACGTAGACGGGGACCGCATCGTCTATTTCGGCGAGTCGCTGGGGAGCGGGGTCGCGGTCGGCCTCGCGATCGAGCGGCCGCCCTTCGCGATGATCCTGCGCTCGCCTTTCACGTCGCTGGTCGACGTGGGCCGCCTTCACTATCCGTTCCTGCCTGTCGCCCTCGTGCTGCGCGACCGGTTTCCGTCGCTCGTGCGGATCGTCACGCTTAAGAGCCCGCTGCTCGTGATCGCGACGGACAACGACGATGTGGTGCCGACCGCGCTGAGCGAGCGACTGTACAACGCCGCCGCGTCGCCCAAACGGCTCGTGATCATCGAAGGCGCCGGCCACAACGATGAGGAGATACTCGCCGGCCGCCGTGTGATTGCCGCCATCGTCGAATTCCTCAACGGCGTGTCAGAACAATCACCGCAGAGCACGCAAAGACTCGCAGAGAAAGTTGTCAAGGATTGAATCGCTCCGCGAAGCTCTGCGTGCTCCGCGGTGATCGTTTGTCACGGCCTCGCGATGTCGAGCTGAACGAGCAGCGGAAAGTGATCCGAGGCGCGGACGGCCCCGGGCCCATCGACGATCTCGCATGACGTCAGGTAATCCGCGAACGCCGCCGGCAGAAAGACGTAGTCGAGCCGCACATGCGGATCCCAGGTGGGAAACGTCCATCCCGGCTGGCGGACATGTTTCGCCCGATAGCCGTCCACGTATCCCGAGTCCATCACGAGTTGAATCGTCCGCCAGCGGATGCGCCCGCCGCTCAGCCACACGAGTGGACGCAGGCGGGATGGCAGCTTCTGCACGTCGAGGATCTCTCCCGGCGCCAGGGTGTTGAAATCGCCGGCCAGCAAGTGTGGCCCTTCCTGGTGACGTTGGATGCCCCTGAGAAGCGCGCGAAGCTCGAACATCCGGCGGCTCTCGGTCCACGCTGAGTGCACGGCGCTCAAGTGGAGACCGAACAGTCGCAGGGTCGTCCCGGCAGGAACAATCTCGATGAATGCATGCCGCGAAAAGCGCGGGCGGTGCCACGCGTGATGCTCGACAGGCCGGCGGCTCATGAATCCGAGCGAGTGTCCAGCCCGCGCGCTCCACTGGACCATGCCCGTGTCGCCCGCGATCCGCTCGATGGTCGACGGCCTGGTTGCCTCCTGCAGCAGCACCAGATCGGGAGTGCAGGCGTTGATCACGTCCGTGATCAATGCCTCCCGCCCGGTCCCGCCCTTCCGGATGTTGTACGTGAGCAGCCTATATTTCACTCGGGATTCGTCTTGTGGAGGAGCGTCAGGTACGGTTGGTCCAGCAGATCGCCGCGAAACTGCATCACGACGTCGCGTGACGCCTGGATGTTCACCGGCCGCTTGACCATCGCCATCAGCTTCTGCCTGAGCGGCACCAGATCGGGCGCAATGTCCGGATCCTCGTCGCTCAGTGGCCGCGAATGCACGCCGGGAACGAAGAAGCCCGTCAGCCGGAACAGGCTGATGCACTTCTCCCCCACCAGCGTGACGTCGAGATCGCTCGTTCCGGGGCCGTCGCCGTCGAACGGCGCCTTGCAGTCCCAGCGCATGCCGGTCACTGCGCTTCCGCGCAATACGACGGCTGTCCCGTCAGGGATTGCCTCGCGCAGCAGACCGCAGAATTCTTCGAAGCGTTCCGGCTTGCCGTCGAAGGCGAGCCGGATCACATTGTCCCGTTTCTGCTCATCTGTCAGACCGCCCTGCACGAGACCCGGCCCGCTGCCGTCCTCGTCCATATCTCTGCCCCTTCGGTTGGCTGTTTCAAAGCCGAGGCCAAGCCATCTAGCCCGTAGGACGAAAAAGGGGGTACGACCCCTTTTGGGCTCGACGTGATCATAAACAAGGGGTCGTACCCCTTTTTCGCAGCGCCAAGCCAAGCGCTTTCCGAGATTAGGAATGGGGCCGCCGTGTTCTGCTCTGATGAGCTGCCTCCGTGCCCGGGGCACCTCCCTTGCAGATAACTCTTGAGATGAGACAGCTGCGCGCTTTCACGTGTTAATCCGCCACGATGTACTCCGACAGGATCTTCCGACGACCGAGTAGCCGGCGCCTCAACAGCGCCATCGGCCTGGGGCTCGCCGCCGCTCTGATCGCGTGGCGGCCTCCCTCCCCTTCGGCCTCCGCGTACGACAGGAAAACTGCGCCGTTCTCGATTACGTTCGAGGACGAAGAGTCGGCCTATCGCGAGACGTCGGTCTTCGTCATGCCAAAGGCGGCGCTGCAGATACATGTCACCGGTGGTCCGCCCGGTGAGTACTCGATCAAAACCGACGACGGCCAGCTTGCACCCCGGGGCCTGAGATGGTGGCAATGGGACGCACCGGCCAAACCTGGACTCTTCAAACTGGAGGTCAAAGGCCCACCCGATACCGACACGATCACGGTTCGCGCCTTCGTCATGGTGCCCGCTGCGGAGATCAAGGACGGTTACCTGAATGGTTACCGGATCGGGACGTATCCGGACACGCCGCCGACCGGCAATCCGCTCTATCGGGCTCCCGGCGGCTTCATCGAGGTGACCAAGGACAATCAGGACACCCGCGTCTCCCCTCATTTCCGCTTGAAGCAATTTGTCTGCAAACAAGAGCCGATGGCGCACTTTCCGAAGTACGTCGTCCTCGAGGAGAGACTCATCCTGGGCCTCGAGGCCATTCTCGAGGAGGTCAACGCGCGCGGCTTCGACGCGGATACCTTGCACGTGATGAGCGGCTACCGCACGCCGTACTACAACGACGTGCTGCGTGACGTGCGCTACAGCATGCATCAGTTCGGAGGCGCGGCCGACATCTTCGTCGACCGCCATGACAAGGGAGTGATGGACGATCTGACGCGCGACGGCCGGGTGGATCTGCAGGACGCCCGTTATCTCCACGACCTCATCGACATGATGCTCATGCGCCCGCCGTTCAAGAAATTCGAGGGCGGCATGGGGTTCTACCCCGCCACCTCCGCGCATCCGCCGTTTGTCCACGTCGACGTCCGCGGCAGCCGGGCGCGGTGGCAGGGCTAGCGGAGACACTCGTTCTCCGTTCTCCGTTCTCCGTTCTATTCAGGCGTGATCTTCATCAAGGCGTTCGAGGTGCAAAAGTAAATTGCGCCATCGCGTCCGACGCCAGCCGCGCGAACGGTGTCGAAGGCGTCGAGGGGCAGCCGTTCGGTCGACACAACTTTTGCTGGCCGGCTCCGATCGAATTGCAGGCGCAGGATGGCGCGGTCGTCAGCGCCCGCGATGAAGAGGTTGCCCTGGAATGCTGGAATCAGGTCGGCGTGATAGAAACTGAGGGCTGACGCGCCGGTGCCCTCGGGCAGCCAATAGCGCGCGACCGTCCGCCCACGCCGCTCGCGCCGGGCGTCCGCCACCACGACCTGCAGCAGTCCGCTCTCGACGATCCACAGGGCGCCGTTCGCATCCCAATCCACGCCGCGCGGCCGATTCACGTTCATCGCGAACACCGGCGTGCCGCCCGCCTGATCCGCGGGCGTTGTCCCATCGGCGTTCAGACGAAGCACCTTTCCGCCAAACGATCCGAGATCGCCGGCTGCGTCCATGACGTCGCCATCGTCCACGCCGAGATAAAGCTTCGCGTCGGGCCCGGACCGGAGCGAGGCGGCCGGACGGCGGGCCGAGGGCGCGATGGCGTCGAGGAGGACGGCGCGTTCGCTCAAGACGTCCCCCGCGGCGCGGAAACGCGCGAGCCGGAACCCCGAGTCGGCCGTGTAGACGACGTAGACGAACTGAGTGCGGACGAAATCGGGATCCAGCGCGATCGCGAGCAGCCCGTCGCGATCCGTGGCAACGACGTCGCGAAGCGTTGCCGCGGG
>Ga0070698_100006460_pt1 | contig 12718 bp, 11 predicted proteins | sample KBSK1502metaG_FD_65477 | JGI IMG/M metagenome (GOLD analysis project Ga0070698, IMG submission 65477) | Corn, switchgrass and miscanthus rhizosphere microbial communities from Kellogg Biological Station, Michigan, USA - KBS K1-50-2 metaG | ecosystem: Host-associated > Plants > Roots >... | reverse complement strand
CAGCGGCCAGAGCCTGATCTTTGGGAGGTCAGCGTCGTGGGTTCGAATCCCACCACCCCGACACTCTTCGCACGATCGGACCTGGCGCGCCGCATCTCGGAGCTCTTTGCGCTCGACACGCGCTCGCTCGCGCTGTTCCGGATCGGGCTCGGCCTGCTCGTCGCGCTCGACGCGGCCGGGCGGCTCTGCGACCTGACCGCGTTCTACAGCGACGCCGGCGCGGTGCCGCGCGCGCTCGTCGACCAGCTGCGCGGAGACTGGATCCCACTCTCTCTCTACCTGATCGACGGCAGCGCGCTATTCGCGGGCAGCCTGCTCGCGCTGCACGCGTTCGCCGGGGTCTGTCTGCTCGTGGGCTACCGGACGCGCCTCGCCACCGCGGTCGCCTGGCTTCTCACGTTGTCGATCCAGCACCGCAACCTGCTGGTCGACAACATCGGCGACCTGGTGCTGCGACTGCTGCTGTTCTGGTCGCTGTTCCTTCCGCTCGCGCAGCGCGCTTCGCTCGATCGGCGCCGCGCGCGCGAGCCGGCCGCGCGCGGATTCGCGAGCTTCGGCAGCGCCGGGTTCGTCGTGCAGCTCGTGTGCGTGTACCTGTTCAGCGCGCTGCTCAAGACCGGAGCGACCTGGCAGGACGGATCCGCGATTGCGGTGTCGCTCCAGAACGACACCGTCGCGAAGCTGCCGCAGGCGGCGATCGCGCTGGGCTTCCCGCAGCTGCTCGTCGCCCTCACCTACGCGGTGCGCGCGTTCGAGGCGATCGGGCCGCTGCTGCTCCTGGTTCCCTTTGCAACGGGTCCGCTGCGCACCGCGCTCGTGCTCGCGTTCTGGAGCTTCCACATCGGGCTCTATGCGCTGCTCGAGCTCGGGATGTTTCCGTTCGTGTGCATCGTGGCCTGGAGCGCGATCTTGCCCGGCTGGTTCTGGGATCAGCTCGGCGTGCCCGCCGGTTCGGAGCTCGTGATTCGCCGCCGGCAGTGGGCGGCGCTCGCGGCGCTCGGGCTGGTGGTCGCGTCGAACGTCAGCACGCTCCTGCCGGATACTCCGTATCCCGCGGCGCTCGGGGTCGTGCTGCGCGTTTCCGGCCTCTATCAGCGCTGGGCGATGTTCGCGCCGGACCCGAGCAGGAGAGACGGCTGGCTGATCGCGGTGGGTCGACGCGCCGACGGCGCTGAGCAGGATCTGCTGAACGGCGGACCCGTGTCTTGGGACAAACCCGCCGAGGTCTCGTCGTACTACCCGAGCTGGCGCTGGGCCAACTACATGCAGGCCGTCCCTCACCGGCGTCCGCCCGTGCGGCAGGCGCTCGCGCGCTGGCTGTGCCGCCGCGCGAACGACCAGCGCGCGGGCGGCGCGCGGATCGCAAGCGTGACGCTGCACTATCTGGTGGAGGCGGATCCCGCTCCCGGGGAGCCGCCGCACATCCGGCGCGAGCAGGTCTGGGAAGAGGTGTGCCCGGCGAGCTGAGCGCGGGGCGAGCGCTACGCAGCGCTGCCGCGCGCATCCCACGCAGCCCGGATCTGCCGCATCAGCGCGGGATAGACGATCCAGTGCCGGAACGGCGCGATCAGCGCCATGTACGCTCCGCCTAGCACGCCGCGCGGCTTGACGTAGACGGCCAGCTCCGGCCGATGAGCGCCTTCGCGATCTTCGACCCAGGCGAGGTGCATGATCGCGTGCACGGTGTCGTTCGCGATCTCGGCAGCCCACTCGTCCTCGGTGCGATAGATCGGGAGAAACCGGCTGCCGGGCCGCTGCGCGGTGGCCGTCCCGCGAAGATCGTCGGGAAGACGCGCGCGCAGCGAGTTCTCCTCGCAGTCGGGGATCGGGCGTTTGCGCGCGTCGTCATCATCCCATCCGAACAGCGCTCCGAGCTGGGATCGCAGCCGGAACAGCGCGCGCGCGGCGGGCGACGGCGAACCCGTCGGATCGATCGAGCTCATCACCTCGAGGAAGGCATCGAAATCGCCCGGTCCGCCGCGGACGGGCGGCGCCCACACGTCGAGCAGCGCGAAATCACCCGCGATCTCGGAGATCCGCCAGGGATGCGCCTCGTGCGCGGAGTTGGGCAACCTCATCGTGCACGCTCCCGAGCGACGTGCCGCGCCGCGCGAATCAACAGACCCGGCATCGCGCGGCGATGGAACCGGGCCAGACGCGGCCAGGCGAGCGACGCGGGAGGCCGGTCGTAGCGGATGAACGTGGCCATCGACGCTTCGTCCTCATCGATGCGAACGACAAGGTGAGCGGTGAGGAACCACGAGGCGGCCTCGAGCCGGATCCAGTCGTTGCCGCGTTTGGCGATCGTCCAGCCGGCCACGTGATCCGGCGACGTTCGTGCGGCGAGGCGCAGACCGAGCACGCCCCGCCAGATGAACTGCCCGCCCGCGCCGGCGGCGGTGTCGATCGCCGCACGCGCCCACCGTTCCGGTGAGCTCTTCCGCGCGGCCGGTGCCGCGACGCCGAACAGGTCGACGTAGTCGATCCGGGCCAGCCCGCTCTGCGAGCGGATCTCCTCGGGGACGTTGCGCCGCTGGCGCGCGGTCGGCATGGTTCGGTCCATCGCACTTCTCCATGAACGTTCAGAATATTCTGAACACTCAGATTATACAGGATTTACGATGGATCGCTTGACCGCCATCTTCGTGGACGGGATCGGCGCCGGGGCTGCGCCCTCGGGCATCCTCACCCAGCTCCAGGGCCGGATCTTCGCGCTCTTGTACCTCCAGGCGGAGCGGCTGTCGCTCGACGAGATCGCCGCGGAGCTGCAGCAGTCGAAGAGCAACATCTCCACGACGATCCGGGGCCTGATCGAGTGGAAGCTGGTGCGCCGCGTCGCGGTGCCGGGATCGCGCAAGGACCACTACGAGGCCGCGACCGACTTCTGGCGCGTGATGCAGGAGATCTTCGAGCGGCGCTTCCGCTGGATGGTCCGGCAGGTCGTGGCGACGGTCGATGAGACGCGCGAAGTGGCGAAGGCGCAGGGCAAGCGGCCCAAGGCCGAGGCGGCGTTCGTCGATTCACGGCTCGACGCGATGCGCGCGTTCTTCGCCGCGCTCGACGTCGGCATCAGCGCGTTCGCACAGGGCAAGTCGATCGCGGCGCAGTCGTTCCAGAATGTTCCCGCGCCGCCGCGCGCCACGTCGACGAAGGGCGCCTGAGCGCCGCGCCGCTAGCGGCGCTCGATGACCATGATCTCGAAGCGGCCGCTCGGGCCGATCGTCCACGAGACCGCCGAGCTGACGAAGCTCACGACGAGCGAGCCGAGCAGCGCGGCGCCGAAGCCGGAGATCGTCATGCCGTCGAGCAGTGCGGCCACCAGCCCGAGCATGGCCGCGTTCACGACGAGAATGAACAGGCCGAGCGTCACGATCGTGAACGGAAGCGTGAGCAGCAGCGCGAGCGGCCGTAGCACCGCGTTCACGAGGCCGAGCAGGAGCGCCGCGGCGAGCAGCGTCGGCGTTCCGACGATCGTCATGCCCGGCACGATCGCGCTCGCCACCCACAGCGCGAACGCGCTGATCGCCATGCGGACCAGAAATCCGGGCATGTGAACAGATTAGGTGCGGACGCTCGAACTGTCAGCCCGGGATTGGCGGCGGGCCGCGATCGGAGGGCGGCCTTCGCGCTCGGCCGCTCCGATGCTGCGGCCACGCAGCTTCTCCCAGATCGTGAAGTTGAGCTCGCTCTTGAGCCGCGCTTCGCCCTTCAGGTACTGCGTGCTCCAGACCTGGAGTGCGAAGTGCATCCCGTTGCGGAGATCGAGCAGCTCCACCTCGGGCGCCGGATCGCGCAAGACGTTCGGGTGCTCTGCAGCGGCCTCGAGCAGTCGGCGCTCCACCAGCTGCGCGTCCGCGTCCCAGCTCACGCGCACCCGCACGACGAATGCGGTCAGCGAGCCGGTGTGGCTCCAGTTCGTGACGTGCTCGGAGATGAACTGCGAGTTGGGGACGATGATCGCGATGTTCTCCTCGGTCACGATCGTCGTGGCCCGGGCACCGATGCGACGCACCTCGCCGTTGACGCTGCCGATCTCGACCCGGTCTCCCACCTTGATCGGGCGTTCGATCAGGATGATCAGTCCGCTCACGAAGTTGCTCGTGACGTTCTGGAGCCCGAAGCCCAGGCCGACGCCGACCGCTCCCGCGAGCACCGCGAAGGCGGAGAGGTCGATGCCGACCGCCTCGAGGATCAGGACCATGCCGATCGTCGCGACCGCGTACCGCACGAGGGTACCCACGGCCAGCTGCACGCCCCGATCGAGGTGGCGGCGGGCGAGCAGCGAATCGACGACGTAGCGCGTGACGCGTCGATTGAAGAGGAACAGCAGCGTGAGCAGGAAAGCGAGGACGATCAGCTTGCCGAGCGTGAAGGGCGTCCCGGGAATCCCGAACGAGAGCAGCTCGCGCGCCTGAAGCGCGAATCTTTCCGCGTCCATATCGCCAGACTAGCCGGCTCATTGCGCCGCGCAGCCCGCGCGAAACTAAGGCGATGAGCAAAATCTACACGCGCTCGATGATCGCGTCGGCGAACGCGCGCGTGCCGAGCGATCCGCCGACGTCGCGCGTCTTCGCGCCCGCGCGCAGCGCGGCGTCGTAGGCGCCGCGGATCCGCGTGGCGGCATCGCGGTAGCGCGAATCGCTCTCCCGTTCGGCGAGGTGGTTCAGCAGCATCACCGCGCTCATCAGCAGTGCGAGCGGGTTGGCGACGTCGCGGCCGGCGATGTCGGGCGCCGAGCCGTGCACCGCCTCGAACACCGCCGACTCCTCGCCGATGTTGGCGCCGGGCGTCACGCCGAGCCCACCGACCAGCCCCGCGCACAGATCGGAGACGACGTCGCCGTACAGGTTCTCGCACAGGATCACGTCGAAGACCGAAGGGTCCTGCACGAGCTTCATGCAGCCGGCGTCGATGATTCGCTCGTCGTAGGCGATCTCGCTGCCGGCGAACTCCTCGCGCGCGCAGGCGAGGAAGAGCCCGTCGCTCTTCTTCATGATGTTCGCCTTGTGGAACGCGGTGACGCGGCGGCGGCCACGGGTCCTCGCGTAGCCCTCTGCGAAGCGCGCGATCCGGCGGCAGGCGCGCTCGGTCGCGACCTTGAGCGAGGTGACGACCCCCTCGGTGATCACGTTCTCGATTCCCGAGTAGAGACCCTCGGTGTTCTCGCGCACGATCACGAGGTCGACGCCCTCGAAGCGGCTCGCCACGCCCGGCAGGTTGCGCACCGGGCGCACCGCCGCATAGAGCTGGAGCTCCTTGCGCAGCGCCACGTTCACCGACGAGAAGCCCTCGCCGATCGGCGTCGTGCACGGACCCTTCAGCGCGACGCCGTGGCGGCGGATCGCCGCGCAGGTGGCGGCGGGCAGCACCTCGGTCTCGCCGGCCTCGACCGCAGCCACGCCGGCGAGCTGGCGATCCCAGTCGATGCCCGCGCCGGCCGCGTCGAGCACGCGCACGACCGCGTCGCATACCTCCGGCCCGATGCCGTCGCCCGGGATCAGCACGCAGGTGCGCGCCATCGCTAGTCGGGCCGGCGTCCGGATGCGATCCAGGATTCGAAAGTCATGAACGCATGGGCGGGATCGCGCAGCGCCGCGGTCAGCGCGTCGAGATCGGCCTCTTCCACCCAGCCGGTCGCGAGCAATCGGCTGCGCAGCGCGTCGATGCTGCTCGCGAAGAACTCCGGATAGCCGTCGCGGGATCCGGTCACGTACTCGCGGAACGCCGTCGCGCGGACGTCCACGAGCCCGAGCTCGGCGAGCCGCTGAGGAATACACGGGGCCCAGGTCAGGTCCCAGCCCACTTGCGCTGCGCTGCTCAAGAATGCCAGCGCGAAGCGGTCGAAGCGCTCGCGGTCCTGGAGCGCGACGGGCGGTGCGCCCCCGGAGTCGAACACGATCAGGAGGCCTCCCGGCTTCAGCGCGCGCACGAGCTTCTCGAGCACGCGCTCGCGCTCGGGCAGGTGCTGGAGCAGGAAGCGGGTGTGGACGAGATCGAACTCGCCCTCGGGCAGCGGCTCGTGTACGACGTCGGCCCTCCGGACCTCGAGGTTTGCCGCGCCCAGCTTCTCGACGAAGCGCGTGTCGGCGTCGACGGCGACGACCGACCCGCGCGGCCCGACGCGGTCGCACAGCCACTGCGAGAGCGATCCACCACCCGCGCCGACGTCGAGGCAGCGCCAGCCCGGCTGCACGCCGTGCTCCTCGAAGGTGCGGATCGAGTGCGGGTCGAGCCACGACTCGATCCGCGCGAGCCGCGCCCGCTCGCCCTCCCAGGACGCGTCGAACGAGTAGCTGGCCGGCATCGCTCCTCCGCGTGGAGATCCTAGCCGGTGCCGCTCTCAGCGCACCAATCCCGAGCGATAATCCGCATAGCACGGCGCCCAATCGAGCGCCTCGCGCGCGCGCGCGTTGCGGACCCGGAACGAGGGGAAGCCGGCGAGTCCGCCCGGCTTTGGCTCGCCCGCGCCGCACACGCTCGCGACGTGCGAGAAGATCTCGCGCCAGCGCGCCGGGCGATCGTCGGCGACGATCAGCGCGCGCCGCGACGGCCAGCGCTCGAGGGCGGCGACCGTCGCCTCGGCCATATCCGTGATCTGGAGCAGGGACACGAAGCCCTCGCCGTCGCCTGGCAGCCGCAGCTTGCCGGCGCTCGCGCGCGCGAACCAGTCGTCGTCGAAGCCCGTCCCCGGGCCGTAGAAGAGTCCGCCGCGCAGGATCAGCCAGTCGAGCTCCGAGCGCGACACGGCGTCCTCCATCGCGCGCGCGGCGGCGATCGCGCGCGCCGCGAGGCTGTCCTCGCCCGGCGCATAGACCGTGTCCTCATCGGACCACGCGTCGCCGCCCGACGCGTTCACCATCGCGATGCTCTGCTGGAGGATGCGCGGCACGCGCGCGCTCCGGCAGGCCGAGACCCAGATCGGCGTGCCGTCGCGGCGCAGGCGGTCGTTGGCGTCCCAGTCGCCACGGCCGCTCGGGCCGGGCAGCGAGGTGGCGAGATTCACGCCGACATCGCAGCCCGCGAGCGCCGCGGCGAGCGAAGCGCCGTCGAAGATGTCAGCGGCGTGGATCTCGGCGCCGCAAGCGCGCGCGACGCCCGCCGCCTCGGGGCGCCGCACCAGCGCGCGCACGCGGAACCCGCGCGCGGCGAGCCGCGGGATCAGATGGCGCGCGTAGACTCCATTTCCGCCTAGCACCGCGATCGTTGCGCCCGAACGCTGCGTCATTCGATCTCCCTGCCGATGCGCTCCCACCGCGTGCCGTGGCGGAGCAGGTTCCAGAAGACGACCGGATTCAGCATCTGCGCCCGGGAATTCCGGTTGTCCCACGACCAGTAGATCTTCGTCGCGCGCCCGACGACGTCCGCGCGAGCGACCGCACCGAAGTAGCGGCTGTCGTACGCGCTGTCGCGGTTGTCGCCGGCGAGGAAGTAGCGCTCGGATGGCACGACGACCGTCGCAGACGCGAGGCTCGAGCCGGACCGATCCGCGGCATCGGCGATCCGATAGGCGTGGGTGCCCAGCGTTTCGGGCAGGATCGACACGGAGACGCCGCGCCAGTCCAGCGACTTCTCGAATCCCGGCTCGCCCGTGCGCCGCTCTTCGTTCAGGTAGAGCGCGGGTCCATCGAAGCGGATGCTGTCCCCGGGCAGCCCGACGATCCGCTGAATGAATCCCTCGCATGTCGCTTCGGGGTGCTCGTGGCACGGAGCGAGCTTTCCCGTCCGGTCGCGAGCCATGCGGAAGACGACCACATCTCCGCGTGCCGGGACGTAGCCGCGCGGGTCGGCGTACAGGTGGTCGCCGATCAGCACGGTCGGCTCCATCGCGCCCGAGGGTGAGTAGTAGGACATCGGGAGGTGGCCCCGAATTGCATCGAGCGCGATCTGGAACGGAAGCGACGCAGCGAGGAATCCGAGGCACGCGAGCAGCAGCGAACCGCGCCGGAGGAATCGGGTGCGCGGGCGCGCGGCGAGCCGCGCTGCGTCGACCGCGATCGCGGTGAGAGCGAGCGCGCCGGCCAGGAGAGTGAGTGCGAGTGCTTGCAGCGTCGCTCGGGCGGACAGCAGCAGGAGCAGCGGAACTATCGCGAGGTCGAGCACCGCAGTGATCGCGATACCGCGCAATGGCGCGCCCGCGTACGCCTGACCCAGTCCGGGCCACAGGATCGACAACAGGAACGCCAGCCACCGACGGGGCTTCGCCGCGTCGGCCACGTCACTGCTCCGCGATCTCGACCGGCGTCACCTCGACCGTCACCTCCACCGTGTGCGATCCGCCGCCCAGCGTCACGCCCTTCACCGGCGAGACGTCGTCGTAGTCGCGGCCCCAGGCGAGCACGATGTGCCGATCGCTCGGCACGAGGTCGTTGGTCGGGTCCACCTGGATCCAGCCGAGCGTGGGACACCACGCCGCGACCCAGGCGTGCGAAGCCTCGGAGCCGACCAGATCGCCTTCGCTGGTCGGCTTCGCATCGGGCTTCGCGGTGTGGCGCGACTTCAAGTAGCCGCTCACATAGCGCGCGGGCAGCCCGAGCGAGCGCAGGCCGCCGATCATCACGTGTGCGAAGTCCTGGCACACGCCGTGCCGGTCGCGCAGCGCGTCCTCGACGGGCGTGTCGAGCGTGGTGGCCTCGGGGTCGTAATCGAACTCCGCGTGGATCCGGTGCGCGAAGTCGAGCACCGCCTCGGCGAGCGGGCGGCCGGGCGCGAACGACGGCCGGGCGTAGGCGGCGAGCGCCTCGCTCGCGGCGACGAACGGGGAGTCGAACACGTACTCGAACGCCTCGAGCGCGGGGGAGGTGCGCGCAAGCCGGACTCCCGCCGCGACGTCCTCCCACGGCGTGGAGCGCGCGGGCTCGAGGCCGCGCGCCGGATCGAGCGCGACGTCGCTCTCGGTGCGGATCGTGAGCTCGCGGTGGGCGGTCTGGAGATTGAAGAACACCACGTCGTTGCCGAAGTAGTCGCGGTGCCAGCGCACGCTGTCGGGCGCCGGATCGATGCGCAGCTCGACGCGGCTCGGCGTCTGCGTCTCGAGCGCGCGCGGGAGCAGGTGCGCCTCGTTGTGCGAACTGACGACCTCGTCGGCGTAGCGGTAGCGGGTCTGGTGCAGGACGTGATAGACGGTCGTCACGGCGGGCCCCCCGCGAGCGCGCTGCGCTGCCGCTGCGGGACGGCGTGCACGAGATAGGCGTGGTTGAGGACGTCGGCGAGCGCGGGCAGCTTCGCCGAGCAGGCGGCGAGCAGCGCCTCGAGGCGCGCGCGGCGCGGCGGCACGTCCGGCAGCTGGGTGATCTCCACCAGCCCGTCGAGCGATTCCGAGCGGAGCTGGTCGCGCAGATCGGTGAGATCGCGGCGCGGAGCGCGCGGCAGCCCGCGGAAGCGGCTCTCGAGCTGGTCGAGCTGGAACGCGAGCGAGCGCGGGTTCGCCTCGTCGAACAAGAGCAGGTCGAGCACGAGCGGCACCTCGAGCGAGGTCTGGTAGCGCGAGCGATAGGTCATCGCGCTGTCCGCCACCTCGAGCACGTTGCCGATCCGCCGCGGCTCGCCCTCCGTGGGCTCGACGAGCCCGGCGCGCAGCAGGCCCACGATCTGGATGCCGCGCTCGAGACGGCGGCCGATGTCGAGGAACTGCCAGCCGAGGCCGCGCGTCATGCTCTCCATCGCGATGCCGGTGAAGGCCGCGATCCGCGCGATCGCACCATCGAGCAGCTCGATCGCCTCGGAGACGCGCAGCGCCGGGTGCGTCACGGGCGCGACGAAGTCCTGCTCGAGGCGCGCGAGCGTGCGCCAGGCGTCCGGGGAGATCCGGTCGCGCAGCAGCCACGCGATCCGGTGCAGCGCCGCGACCGCCCCGCCCGCACTCTCGATCCGCGCGCGATCGAATAGCGCCGCGAGCGCGCGCGTCTCGAGGGTCGCGTCGACTTGCTCCGCGTCGCTGTCCGCGCCGTCGTCCGCGTCGCCGGGCTCGATCACGCCCGGCAGCATGCGCTCGAGCAGCGCGAGCGCGTCGGGCAGCGGCGCGTCGACGGCGCGCAGCGGCTCTTCGGCGAGCCGGCGGAGCGCGCAGCGGAACAGGCGCACGCCCGCGTCGGCGCGCTCGCTCATGCGGCCGAGCCAGAACAGGTTGTCGGCGACGCGGCTGGTCAGCGCGAAGCTCGCGCGCGAGACGTCGCCGGGCCGCGTCACGCGGTCGATCAGCGTCGTGAAGGGCACGGGTCCGTCGGCGAGCACCCAGGTGTCCTTGCTGCCGCCGCCGCGCTGGCTCGACACGACCAGGCTGTCGGGCGACGGCGACACGCGCGTTAGGCCGCCCGGCATCAGCACGTAGCCGTCGCCGCTGCGCACCGCGTACACGCGCAGCACGAGATGGCGCGGCGTCGCGCCCGCGACGCCACCGGTCGGCACCGTCGAGAGCGCAACGCGCTCCTGCGCCATGAACTGGTGCGGCGTCGCGCGGATCCGATCGACGAGCGCGGCGCGCTCGTGCGCGGAGAGCTCCTCGCCGAATATCACCTCCGTGCGTCGCGACGGGAACGTCGGCTTGAGCACGAGCTCCTCGAGGTGCTCGATCACGTACTCGCGCTCGGCCGGCTGGCCGCACCACCACGTCGCGACCGACGGCATGCGCAGCTCCTCGCCGAGCAGCGCGCGACACAGGCCGGGCAGGAACGCCATCGCCGCCGCGGTCTCGACCAGCCCGCTGCCGAGCGCGTTCGCGATCGCGACGTTTCCGGCGCGCGCCGCCTGGGTGAGGCCCGGCGTGCCCAGCGCCGACTCGCCGAACAGCTCGAGCGGATCGCAGAACGCGTCGTCCTGGCGGCGCAGGATCACGTGCACGGGCAAGAGGCCCGACAGCGTCTTCAGGTAGACCCGGTCGTCGCGCACGGTCAGGTCGCTGCCTTCGACCAGCGTGATGCCGAGGTAGCGCGCGAGATAGGCGTGCTCGAAGTAGGTCTCGTTGTAGGGCCCGGGCGTGAGCAGGACGATCCGCGGCGTGCCGCGCGTCGGAGCGAGCTGCATCAGCGTGTCGCGGAACGACTGGAAGAAGCCCGCGAGACGCTGCACGTGGAAGTCGCGGAACGCCTCGGGCAGGATCCGCGACATCACGATCCGGTTCTCGAGCGCATAACCCGCCCCCGACGGCGCCTGGGTGCGATCGGCGATCACCCACCACTGGCCGTTCGGCGAGCGCGCCAGGTCGGCCGCGTACGCGTGCAGATGGCAATCGCCCGGGACGCGCAAGCCGTGACACGGGCGCACGAACGCGGGATTGCCGTAGATCAGCTCGGGCGGCACCAGTGACTCGCTCAGCAGGCGCCGATCGCCGTATAGATCGGCGAGCATGCGGTCGAGCAGCAGCGCGCGCTGCGCGACCGCCGCCTCGATCCCGGCCCATTCCTCGCGCGATACGAGCAGCGGGATCGGATCGAGCTGCCACGGGCGGTCGATTCCGCGCGGATCGCCATAGACGTTGTAGGTGACGCCGTTCTCCTCGATCAGCCGCTGCCCCTCGCGCCAGCGCCGGAACAGCTCCTCGGTGCCGAGCCGTTGCAGCGCGCTGACCAGGCCGCGCCAGTGCGGGCGCAGCTCGCCCGACGGCAGCGTCATCTCGTCGTAGTGCCCCGAGACCGCGCTGTAGTCGAGCTCTGCGGGCGCGCTGCTCACGCGGGCTCCCAGCGCAGGTCGAGCGTCAGCAGATGCTGCGGATTGTGTTCGACCGCTGGCACCGCGACTGGGCCCGGCGTGTGGCCGAACGGCGCGAAGCGCGCTGCGCGCCGCGCTTCCGCTTCGTACGCGTTCACGGGGAACGTTTCGTAGTGGCGCCCGCCCGGATGCGCGACGTGATAGGCGCAGCCGCCGAGCGAATGCTCCGCGGTGGAATCGATCACGTCGAACACGAGCGGCGTGTGGACGGGGATCGTGGGGTGCAGGGCGGTGGCCGGCTGCCACGCGCGGTAGCGCACGCCGGCGACGAACTCGCCCGCGGTTCCGGTCGGGTGCAGCGGCAGCCGGCGGCCGTTGCACGCGAGCACGAGCCGATCGCCCGCGAGTCCACGCGCGCGCACCTGGAGGCGCTCCAGCGAAGAATCCACGTAGCGCACGGTACCACCCGCGCCGGGCTCCTCGCCGAGCACGTGCCACGGCTCGATCGCGTGGCGCAGCTCGATCTCGATCCCGCGCGGCGCCACCGTGCCGATCACCGGGAAGCGAAACTCGAAGTGCGTGTCGAACCACGCGCGCTCGAACCGGTAGCCCGCGCGCGCGAGCTCCTCGAGCACGAGGCGGAAATCCTCGTCGACGAAGTGCGGCAGCAGGAACCGGTCGTGCAGCAGCGCGCCCCAACGGGCCGGGCGCTCGCGGTACGGCTCGCGCCAGAAGCGCGCGACCAGCGCCCGCACGAGCAGCTGCTGGGCGAGGCTCATGCGCGCGTGCGGCGGCATCTCGAATGCGCGCATCTCGACCAGGCCGAGCCGCCCGGTCGCGCTCTCGGGCGCGTAGAGCTTGTCGATGCAGAACTCGGCGCGGTGCGTGTTGCCGGTGACGTCGGCGAGCAGGTTTCGGAACAGCCGGTCGACCAGCCACGGCGGACAGTCGCCCGCGCCCGGCAGCGGAACCTGGCGGAACGCGATCTCGAGCTCGTACACGCTGTCGTCGCGCGCCTCGTCGACGCGCGGCGCCTGGCTCGTCGGCCCGACGAACAGGCCCGAGAAGAGATAGG
>Ga0070698_100006459_pt1 | contig 12719 bp, 9 predicted proteins | sample KBSK1502metaG_FD_65477 | JGI IMG/M metagenome (GOLD analysis project Ga0070698, IMG submission 65477) | Corn, switchgrass and miscanthus rhizosphere microbial communities from Kellogg Biological Station, Michigan, USA - KBS K1-50-2 metaG | ecosystem: Host-associated > Plants > Roots >... | reverse complement strand
CAGCTCGAGCTCAACGAAGGTCTCGCTGAATACACTGGTCTCGTGCTGAGCGGTCTTCCACGAGCTGTTCTGAATGATCGCGCGGCTATGATCCTGGCGCAGAATGAATCACAGGAAAGTTTCGTGCGATCATTCGCGTACGGCTCCGGACCCGCGTACGCGCTGCTGCTCGATGCGACTGGTGTGCCGTGGCGAAAGACTCTCACGGCTGCGAGTGATTTGTCGGATTTAGCTGCGCGCAATTACGGAATCAGGACGATCGATCCAGGGCACGCCGACGCGCTGGTGGATAGATACAACGGCGCGCGCATGATTGTCGACGAAAAAACACGGGAGAAAAAACGTCTGGCAAATGAGGCGCGGCTCAACGCGCTCTTCAATGATTCTCTTACGATTCGTCTTCCAATGGCAGGGAAGCTCTCATTCTCATTCGATCCAAATGCAGTGACTCCACTGCCGGGAAGGGGAACGATTTACCAGCGATCGCGAATCAGCGACGCCTGGGGAGTTCTTCAGATCGATTCGGGCGAAGTGCTAATGGAGCGCCTCGCTGACGGAAACATCACTGGTATCGTCGCGGCGCTGCCGGTGGTGTCAGGGAACATAGTAAAAGGATTGGGATGGACACTCACGCTCGCACCAGGATGGGCCGTCCTGGACGGATCGAGAAAGGGTGAGCTTACGGTTGGCAGGCCAACTTCGTTATTTCTCCCCCATGGCCAGGCCGATCCCCTCGATAGCCGTACACAAGTTCGGAGGTGCTGCTCTCGCTGACTCGAAGGCGATTCGGCACGCAGCGGGAATTGTTGCCGCCCGCTCATCGGGCGCCGTTGTCGTTGCGTCTGCAATGCGAGGGGTCACTGACACCCTCCTCGACATAGCAGCCCTTGCAAGTCGAGGTGAGCATCAATCCGCGCGCTCCCTGATTGAAGCACTTCGTGAGCGTCACCTTGCGACTGCACTCGAGCTTGCCGACAACTGCGAGACATCGATATCCGATGTGATCGATCATGAGCTCGGCAACCTCACCGACCTGGTCGATCAGGTCACTCACGCAGCACGGCCTGATCCGGCAATTACCGACTCCATAGCAGCATGCGGCGAACGCATGTCTGCATCGATGTTCGCGGCTGCGCTTTCTGCGCTCGACGTTCGCGCAAAGGTCGTCGAAGCAACGCAGGTGATTCATACAGATGATCGCCATGGAAATGGCACACCTGATTTTGCGCGAACCGCCGGCGCGGCTAGCGAAATTCTGCTGCCTCTCATCCGCGACAACATCGTGCCGGTACTCGCCGGTTTCATCGGCTCGGCGCCGAATGGTGAGACAGTCACGCTTGGGCGAGGGGGATCGGATTTAACGGCGACACTCCTTGCTCGAGCTTTGAACGCGACGACTGTGACTCTATGGAAGGACGTGCCCGGCGTGCTCACTGCAGATCCTCAGACGGTGCCCGACGCTCGCCTGCTACCAAAGCTGCACGTGCGCGAAGCGGCAGAGCTCGCGTATTACGGAGCGAAGGTTCTGCATCCACGCGCACTCATCGGGCTCAAGGACAAGACGCGATTGTTCATTCGTCCGCTTTCAAACCTGGAATCGCCCGGTACTGAAGTCTCCACGCACCGCGACCGCGCAGCGGAAAAGAAGCATCCAGTTCGCGCCATCACCGCAATCGGTGGGCAGGCCATCATCAATATCTCTGGCGACGGAATGGTCGGAGTGCCGGGCATCGCGGCGCGCGCATTCGGTGCGCTCGAGAAAGTTGGCGTTTCAGTAGCGCTCATCTCACAGGCATCATCGGAGCATTCGATCTGTCTTGTCGTCCCGAGTGCAGTTGCTGAAGTCGCACGATCTGCATTACGTGCCGCGTTCGCTGGGCAGCTCGAGCGACAGGAAGTTGAAGGTATCGACGTCCGAACCGATCTCGCAATCATGGCGGTGGTTGGCCTCGGCATGTCGGGAATGCCTGGTGTTGCCAGCCGGCTCTTCACCGCGATCGCCGACGGTGACGTGAACGTCATCGCGATCGCGCAGGGAGCTTCCGAGCTGAACATCTCCGTCGTCGTTGAGGAGCGGCAGGTAGGCTCGGCTCAGCGCGCAGTACACGCGGCGTTCCGTCTCGACAAGATCGGCGGCGGTGCGGTAACACCTTCGCCAAATGCAGACGTGGTCATCATGGGCTTCGGTCGAATCGGTCGCGAGCTCGCTACGCAGTTAGGCGCGGTGGCGGAGTCGCACGCGCTGCGCGTAGTCGCCGTCATCGACAGCAGCGGTTACGTATTCGATCCTCGCGGTTTGTCGAAGAAGAGGTTGGCTACTCTCGTTGCCAGAAAAGAGGCCAGCACTCCGTTGGCGGACGCGCCGCACGGCGTGCGCGCTCCCGCCGAGTTGGCCGTTGCAGAGGTTCAGCGGCATGCGCTGTCGAGGCCGATCCTCGTCGATGTCACTGCGGGAGATACGAGTGCAGTACTCGAAGCCGCAATAGTCGGAGGAATGGACATCGTTCTCGCCAACAAGAGGCCTCTTGCTGCACCACGGGGATCAAAGGGCGGCTTGAATTCTTCGGCAGCATTTCACGGTCGGCGCGTGCTGCACGAAGCGACTGTGGGAGCAGGATTACCGTTAATCGACACCATCAGCAAGCTCAAGGAATCAGGCGACGAAATCCTGCGCATCGAAGGTTGCCCATCCGGAACACTCGGCTACCTGTTTGGTGAGCTGGGCCGAGGGGTGGAGTTCTCCACCGCGCTGCGTGCGGCGATGAGTCGGGGATATACGGAGCCCGATCCACGCGACGACCTTTCCGGAATGGATGTCGCGCGCAAGGCGCTCATTCTCGGCCGATTGCTCGGCTTCGATGGAGAAATGGATTCGGTCATCGTCGAATCACTGGTTCCACCTGACTATCGCGACATGTCCGCATCGGAATTCATCTCACGTCTCGAGGAGCTGGATTCGGCATGGAGAGAACGGGTTGACGAGGCTCGCTCGCGCGATTGTGTTCTGCGGTACCGCTTGATGGTGACTAGCGATGCTGTCACGGTTGGACTCGTTGCTGTGAATTCCTCCAGCTCACTCGCGTCGTTGATGGGAACCGACAATCAATTCTCGATAACAACTACTCGCTATCGGGAAAATCCAATCGTGATAACTGGACCAGGCGCGGGAGTCGCTGTCACTGCCGCTGGTGTGCTCAACGATGTGCTGAAGCTGGCGGGCTCGAGGTGACCGGGCGCGCCGCGGCTACCGAGATCTGCGATGCATGTGGTGCGGTGCAAGCCACGCGCGATGCGAGAACGCAGTGCGCGAAGTGCGGAGGTCTCTTGTCGCTGCGATACGATCCGCCTGCGGAACGCGGGGCTGCGCTGCAACAGGTTTTCGATGCGCGTCTGACAGCACGCAGAGACATAGCGGAATCGTCGGGTGTGTGGCGATACCGTGAGCTCGTATTTCCCGATGCGAGCGACGAAGAGATTGTAACACAGCCCGAAGGAAATACGCCGCTCGTGCAACGCGACCGTGTTGCAGCGTGGTGCGGACTGGATTCCATCAATCTCAAGCTCGAGGGAATGAATCCTACGGGTTCATTCAAGGATCGCGGTATGACGGTGGCGATCACTCAGGCGCGACGGCTTTCTGCGCCTGCGGTCGCTTGCGCATCGACAGGGAACACGTCTGCGTCGCTCGCAGCGTATGCAGCGCTGGCGGGATTACCTGCACTTGTTCTCGTTCCAAACGGTCAGGTCGCATTAGGGAAACTCGCGCAGACAATCGCGTATGGAGCGCGCACACTTCTCGTGCGTGGCGATTTCGATGACTGCATGCGGCTTGCGCGCGCGGCCGCAGAAAAGCTCGGAGTTTATCTGGCCAACTCCATCAATCCGTACCGCATTGCCGGGCAGAAGACGATTGTGTTCGAGCTGCTTCAGCAGCTCGATTGGAAAGCGCCGGACTGGATTGTTCTTCCTGCGGGAAATCTTGGGAACACATCTGCATTCGGTGCGGCGCTGCGTGAAGCAAAAGAGCTTGGACTCATCGACCAAGTGCCGCGCCTTGCTGCGATCCAGGCGTCAGGAGCGGCGCCGTTTGCCGCCAGCTTCCGCGAAAACTTTCGCGAGTTGCATGCGGTCAAGGCGGAGACAGTTGCGACTGCGATTCGCATTGGTGATCCCGCGTCGTATGATCGCGCGGTGCGTGCAATACGCGAGACCAATGGTGTCGTCATCGATTTGTCGGACGCCGAGATTCTCGATGCGAAGGCAGTTGTGGATGCGTCGGGAGTTGGATGCGAGCCGGCGAGTGCAGCGAGTGTCGCTGGTGCGCGCGCGCTTGTCACACGCGGCATCATGCGACGAAGTAATACTGTGGTCGCTGTTTTGACCGGGCACATACTGAAGGACTCGGGAATTCTTCTGCAGTACCATCGCGATACAGATCCGGCTCCTGAATTTGCGAATCGTCCAATCGAGATCGACGCGGACTTGAGGGCGGTCGAGCGCGTGCTCGCAATGCCGCGCTCGGGTGACGGATGACGAGCGAACTTAGAACGGCAAGCGTTCGTGTGCCGGCGACGAGTGCAAACCTTGGCGCTGGATTCGATTGCATCGGGATCGCCGTTGATCGGTGGCTGTCCGCATCGGTCGAAGCCGATGACAAAGTCAGCTCTGATCACCCGGCGATCACTATCAGGCGCGAGGGTACGCTCGCGTCACTCACTGGTTTGGCTGAAGAGGACTTGCTGTACGTGGGATTCGCCGCCGCCTGCGATGCGGGTCAGCATGGTGCTCCTTCGCGTCTCGTCTTTTCCGCAGGTTCTGAAATACCAGTCGCGCGGGGTCTCGGTTCATCATCGGCGGCTTTGGTCGCGGGCGCACGACTCGCTGACGCAGCGCTTTCATTAGAGCTCGGCGATACCGCGATTGCAGAGTTATGCTCCGGGATCGAAGGCCATCCCGACAACGTCGCGCCCGCGGTTTTCGGTGGTGCGATACTCGGTGTTCCAACCGATTCCATGAAACGGCGTTGGAATTTCGCGCAGTTATCCGTAGACCCCGGTCTTGCTTTCGTGTTCGTGATTCCACCGTATACAGTCGATACTGCGATTGCGCGTGCGCTGCTGCCTTCAGTGATTGGTCACGAGATTGGGGTTCGCGCTGCGGCGAAGAGTGCAGCGCTAGTCGAAGGACTTAGAACCGGCAATCGCATTCTTCTCAAGGTCGCACTCGACGATGTCTTGCACGTCCCACACCGTGCGCACCTCGTACCTGGATTTGCGGACCTGCATGAAGCGGCATGCAAGGCGGGAGCGTATGGCCTGACGCTCAGTGGCTCGGGACCGACGCTCGTTGCAATCGCTCCTCAGGAAGTCGCGGGGCGTGTAGCTGATGCAATCAGAGATCGGTGGATGTCGGAAGGAGTTGTGGCAGACTCGTTCGTCCAGCGTGGTACTGGTGAAGCTCCTCGGCCATCCGCACGAGATCGGCAAGGGAATTAGGGACGAGAATCGCTGAGCCGCGCATCAGGCTCGATCCCCGATTTTCAGTTTTTTCCGGGCAATCGTATTCAGAATTGAATGAGCACAACCGCGCGTGGAGATGACCAAATGCCCGATCTCGATCGCCGTCGCTTTGTTAGTGCTGCCGCCGCAACCGTTGCCGCGAGCCAACTCGGTATTCTCGCTTTTTCCAGGAGGTTGGAAGCCATGACTCAACCGATTACTGAAGTTTCAACAGAGACTAGCAATGCCACGAGCGACATTCGTCCGTTCCGCGTGAATGTCACTGAGGAACAGCTCGCTGATTTGCGGCGACGCGTCAAAGCGACAAAATGGCCTGAGAGAGAAACCGTCCCTGATGAAACGCAGGGTGTCGAGCTGGCGACGATTCAGGCGCTCGCGACCTACTGGGGGAATGATTACGACTGGCGCAAAGCAGAAACGAAAATCAACTCCTACCCGAATTTCATTACGAACATCGATGGAATCGACATTCATTTCATCCACGTTAAATCGAAGGAAAAGAACGCGCTGCCGATGATCGTCACGCACGGGTGGCCGGGCTCGTTCATAGAGCAGATGAAGATCATCGATCCGCTCACCAATCCCACCAAATACGGGGGCACCGCGGCGGACGCTTTTGACATCGTGATCCCGTCGATTCCGGGCTATGGCTTCTCGGGCAAGCCGACCGCCCCCGGCTGGAACCCTGTCCGCATCGCGAAGACGTGGATCACGCTGATGCGAAACCTCGGCTACAAAAAGTACGTGGCCCAGGGCGGTGATTGGGGCAACGCGATCACGGAGATCATGGCGCTGCAGGCGCCACCCGAGCTCCTGGGGATTTCCACCAACATGCCGGCGACAGTCCCGCCTGAGATCGATGCGGCGATCTTCGCCGGGAAGCCGAAGCCAGCCGACCTCACGGCCGACGAATCGAGAGCGTGGGACCAGCTCAGCTTCTTCTATAAGAATGGGCTCGGCTACGCGAACGAGATGGGACTCCGCCCGCAATCACTTTACGCGATTGCGGATTCACCAGTAGGCCTCGCGGCCTGGATCCTCGATCATGACGATTCCAGCTACAAAATGATCGCCCGCGCTTTTGGCGGACAACGTGAAGGTTTGTCGCGGGACGACATCCTCGACAACATCACCATGTACTGGCTGACGAACACGGCGCTTTCCTCGGCTCGTCTCTACTGGGACACCCGACACACGTTACCGCCGGGTGGCTTCTTCACAGTCCGCAACGTGCAGCTCCCCGTTGTCGTCACGGTTTTCCCTGACGAGATCTACGCAGCGCCAAAGACCTGGGCGGAGAAGGCGTATCCGAAGATGATCTACTACAACAAGTTCCCTAAGGGCACCCACTTCGCGGCCTGGGAGCAACCGGAATACTTCGTGACTGGGATGCGCGACGGATTCAGGACACTGCGTAGCTCAGCGGTGGCCGATGGGCGTGCGGACTAGCGATCGACCGTTGCCATCAACTTCTCGCCGTAACGCGGACCCGATACTTTCCCGGGCGCGAGCGCCGTGTCGAGCGTCGCCATCTCGTCGGGCGTAAGCCGTACATCGGCAGCCGCGACGTTCTCATCCAGGTACTGCCTTCGCTTCGTTCCCGGAATGGGAACGATGTCCTTCCCCTTGTGAAGCAGCCACGCAATCGCAATCTGCCCGGGCTTAACTCCTTTCTTCGCAGCGATATCTCGCACTGCTGATGCAGCGCGCACATTCGCATCAAAGTTCTCCCCCTGATAACGCGGATCACCGCGACGGAAATCTCCCTCGGGATATTCCTCGGCGCGTTTCACAGCACCGGTAAGAAATCCGCGGCCTAGCGGCGCAAATGGCACGAGCCCAATGCCGAGCTCGCGTAAAGTGGGGATGATTTGTTCCTCGAGATTCCTCTCCCACAACGAGTATTCGCTTTGAAGCGCGGAGACAGGATGAACTGCGTGCGCGCGACGAATTGTTTTATCACCCGCTTCGGAAAGACCGAGAAACCGTACTTTCCCCTCGCGCACGAGATCCGCCATAGTGCCGATGACATCCTCAATGGGAACAGACCGATCGACGCGATGCTGATACAGGAGATCGATGTAATCTGTCTCGAGACGGCCCAGCGATCCGTCGACAGCTTCACGGATATGCGCTGGTCGGCTATCGACGCCGTTGATCACGCCGTCCTCGTCGAACCTGAAGCCGAACTTCGTCGCGATGATCACACGGTCGCGCGCGATACCGATCTCTCTCAGTGCGCGGGCGAGCAGCTCTTCGTTTTTCCTCGGACCATAAGCTTCAGCAGTATCGAAGAACGTGCATCCAAGCTCGATGGCTCTACGGATTGTCGCGATCGATTCGTCGTCATTGCGTTCATCCGCCGTGCCATAGGCCTGTGTCATCCCCATCAGGCCGAGGCCGATGGCAGAAACGGTGAGTCCTTGTGAGCCCAGGGTTCTGGTGGAAAGCATCACCTGTAGGTTGGTGTCTGTCTGGGTCCGATGTCAACACGCGACCGCGGACATCGATAAACCAAAGTTCAATTCCGGATTTCTCGGACGCGTGGTATGATCTGCGCAGTCAATCGAACGCCGCGCGAGTCATTCTAAAGGCCGCGCAATAAAAACACATTCTCATTTGTGAGTGGGTGTGCTCATGAGCGACAAGCCCTTCATCGCGCGCGGCTTTCACGGCCGCGGCAGGTCCGCAGAAGCAGACCGCATTCCGCCCGGTCAGTACGAGACGCGCGACTTCCCGGTACTCTCGGCCGGTCCGACGCCGCGAACGCCACTCACGAGCTGGGACTTTATCATTCGCGACACAGCCGGACGGTCCATCCGCTGGTCGTGGGATGAGCTGCAAGCACTTCCGCATGACATGCCGACGGTTGACATCCACTGCGTCACGAAGTGGTCGAAGCTGGACACGAAGTGGGAAGGCGTGTCGGTGGACACCCTGCTCGACGCAGCGCGCTCCGGCGGTCTCCGCGAGGGAAGTTTCGTTCGCGCATTCTGCGACGGTGGCTACACCACGAATCTGTCGCTCGCCGATGTTACGACGGGAAAGGCGTGGATCGCTTTCGGATACGACGGAGCGCAATTACCGCCGGAGCATGGTGGACCGGCGCGCCTGCTCGTTCCGCATCTCTACTTTTGGAAGAGCGCGAAATGGGTGCGCGGGCTCGAGCTGCTTGAGCGTGACGAGCCAGGTTTCTGGGAGCAGCTCGGCTATCACAATCGCGGTGATCCATGGCGCGAACAGCGATACCAGGGTGATCCCTGAACTGGTGAGCGCGACGGCGCCGCGGCTGGAGTGGCGCGTCGCGACGGTCGTGGACGTGCGGCAGGAGACAGAGCGCGCTCACACACTCGTGCTCGACGTGCCGCTATGGCCTGGCCACCGCGCCGGCCAGCACGTCGACGTGCGTCTCGTCGCCGAGGACGGGTATCAAGCTCAACGCTCGTACTCGATCGCGTCAGCTCCCGAGGAGGAAACGGTCGCGCTCACCGTCGAGCGGCTGGAAGACGGTGAAGTCTCGCCGTATCTGTGCGATGTCCTCAGCGTCGGTAAGGGTGTAGAGGTGCGCGGCCCGATCGGCGGCTATTTCGTGTGGGAGAGCAATCGTGCAGGACGGCTGCTGCTCGTCGGCGGCGGCTCGGGGGTCGTCCCACTGATGGCGATGTTGCGGCATCGCGCGCTCGCGGACGCAGCAGTGCGCGCCAGCGCGCCGGTGCGCTTGCTCTATTCCGCGCGCTCGCGTGACGATGTCATCTATAGGGAAGAGCTCGAGCGGCTAGCGCAGGATCCAGATGTGGAGGTCACATTCACGCTGACTCGCGAAGCGCCGGCCGACTGGAATGGCTATCGACGTCGCATAGACAAGGCAATGATCGGCGAGGTCAGCTGGCCGCCATCGGAGATGACACGCGGATTTGTCTGCGGGCCAACGGCGCTCGTGGAGTCAGTGGCGTCGCTGCTGGTGGAGCTCGGTCACGATCCGTCACGCGTGCTGACCGAGCGCTTCGGGCCGACTGGTTGAGTACGTAACAAGGAGACGCCAATGCAGATCGAAGAGATGCGACTGGATGGGAACGCCGCGGCTGGAGCCATGCGTGAGGTTTTCGCACAGGAGATGACGGTTGCGATCGCGACATGCGCCGGATGTGGCACAGCGCGCAAGATTGGGTCACTCCTCGAGTACGGCCACGCCATGGGCGTCGTTCTCCGCTGCCCCGGCTGCGACACGGCAATGTTGCGGTTCGCCCACACCGGAGGCTGGCTGCGGCTGGACGCGTCGGGGATGTCCTACCTCATGATACCAGAGCGCAGAGAGTAGTCGTTAATCGCGTTGACGCCACGCCGCGCCTCAGGGATCGTGATTAACCATCACCGCCTTGAGCTCGGCGTCATCATGTCCGAGATGAACGATTATCTCGCTCACTCCCGGTTTCAGGATTCCTTTTTCAGGTTGGATGGCCCCCGCCGTATAATGGTTTGAACGGATTACTGAAGGACTGGAACAGCCGGGTCACCGATGATTGTAGTCAAAACTCTCTCACACGGAGGTGCGCATGACTACCAGAGACAGGCTCGCGATTGGTCTCGCTTTTTGCGCGTCAAGCGCGACGCCAGCGCTCGCCCAGCTCGCGGCACCTCGTGAAACTCGCGCAACCTACCACGAGGAAAAAACCATGACACAGCTGCAGAAGAACACCGAGGATGCGTCGCTCAGCAAGGTGGCAACGCGCAGTACAACGACGGATTCATCCATCCGGCCGTTTCGGGTCCGCGTATCGGATGAGGCGCTCGTCGATCTCCGTCGACGTCTCCAATCCACGCGCTGGCCCACCAAAGAACTTGTCGCGGATCGATCGCAGGGCGTGCAGTTCGCGACGATGAAAGAGCTTGTCCGCTACTGGGCGTCGGATTACGACTGGCGGAAAGCCGAGGCAAGACTGAATGCCTATCCGCAGTTCGTGACGAAGATCGACGGTGTGGACATCCACTTCATCCACGTCAAATCGCGTCACCCTAACGCGATGCCGCTGATCATGACGCATGGCTGGCCCGGCTCGGTGATCGAGCTGCTCGAGACCATCGGTCCCCTCACTGACCCGACCTCGTACGGCGGCACCGCCGCCGATGCATTCCATCTGGTGCTGCCGTCCTTGCCTGGTTACGGCTTTTCGGGTGAGCCGACCGAGCTCGGCTGGGATTCGCGCCGCATTGCGCGCGCCTGGGCGGAGCTGATGAAGCGTCTCGGCTACACGCGCTATGTCGCGCAGGGGGGCGACGTGGGCGCAAATGTCACGGACGCGATGGGGCGCCAAGCGCCCAAGGGATTGATCGGCATCCACCTCAGTCTGCTCTCTGGCGCGTTGGCCATCGCGGACAAATTGCCGGCGAAATCCGAGCAGGAACGCGCAGCGCACACGGGGCTCGCGACGTTCAGGACGAGTGGGTTCGGCTATTTCCTGGAGCAATCCACACGGCCACAGACGATCGGCTACTCTCTGCTGGATTCACCTGTCGGGCTCGCGGCCTGGATGCTCGACCATGACACGGACAGCTACTACAAGATCTCCCGCGCCTTCGTCGAGCGCCGACCCGTTGGCAATCTGACGCGGGACAATATCGTCGACAATATCACGCTGTACTGGCTGACGGGCACCGGCACCTCGGCGGCACGGTGGTACTGGGAGTTCGGACAGTTTCTGGCCGCAGCCGGTGCCGCCGGCGCGCCTCCTCCGCCGGTCAAGGTTCCCGTCGCCTTCACGACGTTCCCAGGCGAGATCTGGGCTGCGCCACGCAGCTGGGTTGACGCTGTGTATCCCGGCGTCGCCTACTTCAATCAGGTCGACCGCGGCGGACACTTTGCTGCGTGGGAAGAGCCGGCACTCTTCGCGTCGGAGATGCGTGCGGCATTCAAATCGTTGCGGTAGTGCAGCGTCAGGCAGTGGACGGCGCGCATAACGAGCGCGTCGTCCGCTGCCCGGTTTACCTCGCCGATTTCGCCCGTAGCACCTCAGCCAATCCTGTCGTTGCGGCAATCCTGTATGGATGATTCAGCGGAAGTTGCCGTTCGTACATACGAAGAGCCCTGCGATAGTCAATTTCGGCGGCGTCGAGGTCGCCTCTCTCGCGCTCGGTCTCAGCGAGAAAATGAATTCCATCGGAGACAAAGTCGGGGGATCCCGGCGGGCGCGAATCGTCGAATGCAACCGCCTCTCGATACATCCGATCAGCATCTGGAGCGTGCCGCTTGACAAGGATGAACGCCAGACGGTTGAGAAGATCACCCTCATCAGGATCTCGGTTCCTGGAAATGGCTCGTGACTTCGCGAGAGTCTCGCGAAGCAACCGTTCTGCAACAGCGGTGTCACCGCGATCGAGGCGGATCACACCCAGATGTCCCCTGTGACCCCATACACCTGGGTGGTTCGGTCCATTAACGGCGAGAGAAACTGCGAGTGCCTGTTGCTCCAGTGACTCAGCTTCTTCGAGATTGTTCTTTCGCTCCATCAGGATTGCCAGTATGAGCAGAGCGCCCTCGGTTTCTGAATGGCGATTACCGTACAGCGCGCGCGATATCCGCAGCGCATCGCGATAGAGTGCTTCCGCTTCATCGAGATCGCCGCGATCGCGAAGTGCGGAGCCGAGGGAGCGAGTTGTGGTAAGCGTAGCGGAGTGGACGTCGCCAAATAGCGCCCGCTGATTTGCAAGCGTCGGCCTCAGGATAGCAATTGATTCGTCGAATCGTCCCTGCTGAAAGAGAGCGTATCCCAGGTCGCTCGCGACTTCGAGTGCGAACGGTGACTTGGGTCCGCCAGTCTGTTCCATTTTTGTCAGAATGTCGCGAAGCTGCAGCTCGCATTCCTTGTACTGCTTCGTGTCGCGCAATCCCGCCGCGAGCTCGCGCTGAATCCGCAGCGTTTCGGAGTGACGCGCCCCGAACAATGAGCGATGAAGCGAAAGCGACTGCTCCGTCGCTGTTATTCCTTGCTGAGTCCTGCCAGTCAACCGGTAGAGTCGGCCACGCCTTGCAATCGTTGCTGCCAGATCAGCGTCGGGCGAGTTGTTTCTTCGCTCCTGCATCCGTTGCGCACGTGCGAGCAATGAGTCGGCAGTGCGCCATTCGCCGAGTGTAGTGTGAAAATCTCCGAGAATGCTCAACGTTGCGGCGAGCATCTCCGGACGATTGGCCAGCTCTCGCTGCGC
>Ga0070698_100006458_pt1 | contig 12720 bp, 11 predicted proteins | sample KBSK1502metaG_FD_65477 | JGI IMG/M metagenome (GOLD analysis project Ga0070698, IMG submission 65477) | Corn, switchgrass and miscanthus rhizosphere microbial communities from Kellogg Biological Station, Michigan, USA - KBS K1-50-2 metaG | ecosystem: Host-associated > Plants > Roots >... | reverse complement strand
ATATTATTTGCTTCGAGCGCACTTGCAGTACGTTCGATCTGTTCGTCTGTTGCCAGCTTTGCGAATTCTTCGTTTGGTATCAAAGCTGTGTCTGAATTTACTGCTAACATATGATCTCCTCTATTATCAATTATCAATTTAATTGTTTGCCGATCTTGCTAGCTCAAGATCTTCAATGCACTGCCCCAGTAAGGCCTATTGGGTCACCGGGGTTGGCGCACTGCCTAGATTGCCAAAGTATAGCTAGGCCTGGGCACCCGCACTCCCCGCGCTTGTCTTCACGCAACCGAGCGCGGGCGAGTGCAAGGTAGGCGATGAACCTAATCCACGTATGGCCCGTTGAACAGCGGAGTCTCGCCATACGGCTGGGCAGCCATCAGCAGGAACCGGGTGCCGGGCGCAGCATCCGTAACTGTAAACTCATCTCCGCGGCCCAGCAGGATAAGCTGTTGAGGCTCTGCGTGGAGCAGGTTGGCTCCAAAGTTGGCCTTGCCATCCAACATATAGGCGAAGCCCTGGAACTCTGGTGGGACCAATGTGGTGACTTCCCCACCTGTCGGCAACTCGATGTCGAGGATAAGCCCTGGCGTCCCCAGCTGAACACGAGAGCCATCGCCCACCAGTACCCGAATCGTTGCGTCGCCCTCCTGGTGCAGCGGGATCTGCTCGGGCTGCACCACCTGTGCGCTTGGTTCGACATTCTTGTCCTTCCGGGCCAGGTTCACCCAGAACAGTACGCTGCGAAATTCGGTGTCGCCCAGACCCTCACCAACCTCGTCTGCCCCGAGCGCCTCGGCATGCCACGCACCCCGTCCCGTCCTGAGTGCCAGGAGTGCGCCCTTGTTCAGTCGCGCCCGCTCCATCGCTCCACCCGGCCCTGTGCTGTGACCGGTGCTGGCTGATCCCTCGAGCACGTACCAGATGTTATCAAACCCTCGGTGGGGATGCCGGGTGTCCACACCTGCCAGGTCAGACAAACGCAGCCGCGCTTCGTGAAGCAGGATGAATGGGTCCACCTGGTCGTATGGCACTGACCGGGAGGGAAGTGCCTCCAGGACGGGAAAGCCCATCACGCGGATCGTCGCCGCGTCCTCCACGAGGATGGCCTCTCGTCTCTTTGTCTCAATTTGTGTGTTCATGTTTCTCTCCTTTGCTTTCTTAGGGTACTCTCGTTGAAGCAATTTCTGCTTCAAGTTCTTCAAATGGGTATTGAAATTGCATTTCTAAGTAAGGCAACTTGCTCTATCTTTGCATCATTTTGACTGACTCCAGAGCCCGGATTCTTACGAGAAAAGAGTCCAGCGCCCAAAGACAACGAACACTGCCAGCGCCAACAAGACTACGTTGACAGGGATCACGTTGTATTCCTTCTTCGGCAGGTGCTCGGTGAAGATCGCCAGCAATTGGATAATGATCAAACCGATGGCGGCCAGCGGCGTCAGCCACGGCAGGATACCCGTGACAAGGGGCAGGATCAGACCAAATGCGCCAAGTAGTTCCGAGGTGCCAACGAAGCGCACGAAGCCATCCGAGCGCTCCTTTGCCCAGGGCATTTGTTCCTTTGCCTTGGCAGTCTGAAATGTTTTTATTACGCCTGCCATTAGATACATGGCGGCCAGCAATCCCTGTGCGATCCATAATGCAGTATTCATCTTGACTCTCCTTTTGAGTTATGTTATTATACGATTGTTGCTTAAACAACAGATGTTGTTTAATTTACCCTCCTTACCTATTCAGGTCAACCATCAAAAACCCGAATCTGTTGGATAAACAACACTGGAGCAAAAATGTTGCGTACTGAAAAAGATGACCCCCGCTTCAAACGAACCCGAGGCTTAATCCTGCAAGCTTTTATGGAACTCCTTCCTGAGAAAGGATTCCAAGCGGTTTCTGTGCAGGACATTACCGAAAAGGCTGGTATCAACCGCGCCACGTTCTACGCGCATTTCCCCGATAAATATGCCCTGCTCGATCACAGCATCCAACAGATGTTTCGGCAGGAGATCGAAAAGCGCATGCTCGATGCCTGTCATTACAGCGATGAAAATTTGAAATCTCTTATCATTATGGTTTGTGAATTTGTCTCAAATGCAAATTCGCATTGCACACCAGCGCAGCCGCAGTTTGAGTCTCTGGTGGAAGCACAAGTCAAAAATCAATTGCAGGGATTATTAGAAGTTTGGCTGGAAAAGGAAGGTTCAGCCATCGACCCCAAGACAGCTGCTACTGCCGCAAGCTGGGCGATCTATGGATTGGTCTTGCAATGGACCCATGACAAGAGCAAGAAGAAACCCTCTGCAGAGAAATTCGCCGATCAGGTCCTTCCGCTGATCGCTGTCAATTTGAGGCTGGCACAGCCCGCCTGAAAACATAACATCCGGAGTCTCAAAGACTTCGGATGTTTTTTCTATAGATTGGGAAATACGAGTAATTACTTTTCCAAAATTACCAGCAGACGAGTAGCAAATAAAGTGGGAACCAGATCCAATATTTTTTCCATCCCTTTGATCATTGGCAACATGGAGGTTGGATATAGCTGCGGCTTTGAATAACCTCCAGAGGCGGCATACGCAATTGCGGAAAGCCGTATTGTTTCAACCTTTTTCCAATCCTTCAAATTCTGTCGGAAGCCTCTGCCCACAAAAATACGACTTGCGTTCCCCTGCGCAGCATAATAATCCACACTATCTGGCGTCCAATCCTCAGGGGCAGACCATTCGATCTCTTTCGTAATGGCAATAGGCTCAGAATGTAACGCGCCGTAGACGATGAGTCCCAGCGCGCTGATACACGGCTCAAGCATAATGACTCGTCCGCCTTTTTGCATCACACGATGAAACTCCTTCAATGCAGTGCCAGGATATTTAAGGTGATGAAAGACATCGGTCAATATCAAGTCTGAAACTGACTGGTCTGCGAAGGATAGTTTATAGGCGTTTTCGACCTGGTCGATCCAAGGGTTGGGAAAAAGATCTGTGCGAATGCATTCTGGGATCACATCATGGATATTACCCAACCCTGAACCTAATTCAACTATTTTGCCAGCCGGTAGCTGGCTGAGATGTTTTGCGATCAGCCGATAGAAATCTCCGTACAATGTTCGCAGGATGGGTTTACGATTCCAGTAATCCTGGTTTTGTTCGATCAGGTCTTGATGTAGATTGACGCTCAATTTTGTATCCTTGATTTAAGTGAATTTTATACGACGCGCTGCGAAGGCCACCATGCGCATCAAAAGCAATCCGTGCTTCCAGCGGGAGATGTTGGTGGAGCCATACGTGCGTTCCCGATAGCGGATCGGCAGATCGATGATCTTGAGATTCAATTTCGCCGCCCCGAAGATGAGGTCATAATCGCCGAACGGGTCGAAGTCGCCAAAATACGAACGGTTGGCCTGAATCCGTTCATAATCCTTTTTCCAGAGAACTTTTGTGCCGCACAAAGTATCTTTGATGGGTTGTCCCAGCAGCCACGAAAAAGCCAGGCTAAAGAATTTGTTGCCCAAAAAGTTGAGCGTACGCATGGCTTCTTTTTCCATGGGGTACACCAAACGCACACCGTTGATGAACTCGCCTTTGCCTGAGACCAATGCTTCATAAAAACGCGGCAGGTCTTCGGGCGGAACGGTCAAGTCTGCGTCCAGGATCATCAATACATCACCTTTGGCTTTGGAGAATCCCAGCCGCACCGCGTCAGCTTTGCCGAGGCCTGTTTGTCTCAGGAGCAGGCTCGGGGTCAATGGATTCGTCTGGATCTCCTGCTGGATGGCTGCGTAGGTCTCGTCCTTTGAGTGACCCTCCACAAAGATCAGTTCGGTCTTGCCTCCCATTTGTGGGGTGCGGCTGAAAATGGCTTTGATATTCCCTGATTCGTTGCGCGCCGGAATAATGATGGAAACGATTGGTTCCTTGACGCGCTCAGGTGCCCGACGAGCAATGACAAAGTTGGAGATTGCCAGATGCTGGAACGGCCAAAAACGGACAAGGAAGCGATTTGCCAGACCTCCCAATGGTAAAGGCCAGAGGACCTCTTGTGTATTTCGGATTGTCTCAAAACCAGCCAGAAGCAGCAAGCCATGCATGTCTTCACGGGTAAGCCAGTTTTGGTAAAGGTTTGAGGTGGCAAGATTAAGGTTGCGTGCCATATTAAGTGGAGTTTGCCATAACCTGCTGTAAAAGTTTAAAATGACACGAGTGCGCCCTGTGCAAAGAAGCTGGAGTTGTTCAAAGACACACTGAACATCCCAGAGATCATTGACTAGATCAGACAGAATGATAACATCGAATGTTTCCTTGATTTCCGAAAGGTCATGTGCGTCGGCATGAATAAACTCAAGTTCGGGGTAACTCTCATTTGCCCGGCGGATCATTTCCTCTGAGAAATCAACACCAATTCCACGAACTGGTTTTAGCGCGGCGAGTAAATTCCCGTTACCACAACCGATTTCAAGGATGCGCAGACCGGGATTGACAAGGAAGGAATAAATTTCTTCGAGCCGTTTGTGATACCACCGTCCAGCGCCTCTCCAGTGATCAAGTTTTCGAGCAATGGAATCCCAGTGGGCGATGCGAGCATGTTGATAGATGTTTCCGGCAGGTTCAAAGTTTGTCTTCAAGTTCATTGCCTGATGATTTTATGCGAGGGCTGCCGCCTTGTATAGGATGCTCCATAATTCAAATTCCGGTTGAATTCTACATTCAGACTGATCCCAGCCTGGCGATAGATAGCCTGTAATGATTGTTGTTACAGTGTTGAACTTTATCCAGCAGAATTATGTTTTTGTGGCGGATGTTGACGGCTCTTTAGTCTGATTGATCCTGTATAAATACATTAACAGCAAAAGAACCACGGTCAGGGTATAGCAGATCGTTTGGACAAGCAGAGAAATAGGGGTGGGCCAGTATATTTCATAATGCCTGCCATTATTTCGCGGATCACTGTTGTCAGATGATGAAAGAATGAGATTCCCTCCTTCAATGGAAAACCGACCTTTGCCACGGCGGTCCACCGAAAATAGGGGAGTGTTTGGATATTTCAAAGGGATGCCATCTTCATAGATGATTGCGGGCGATTCTCCCAAATCTCTCCGATCCAGCCAATCGATTCCAAGAGGAATCTCATACGCATAACCACCTCTATGAATCGCATCTTTGATATTCAAAGGATCTCGCTCCCACGCCAGGAAAAATAACGCATTCGTATGGAGATAAACTAAAACACCCGCGAAAATCAAAACGGGGCCTGCCAAAAGAAGAGATCTCTTGGTCGGCGAGGTTGACCCGGCCCCAAAATAACTTAATGAAGCAAAGACAGAAATGAATAGGATGCCAATGCTATATAAGTTTCTGGCCCTGTCCGCAAGCGCCGGATTTTGATGAATCATCGATGGAGATTGGACCGCTTCCTTCTCCTCAGGCACATTATAAAAAAAGAAGCCATTTAATTGTGCATCCTGGGATACGGTTGCGCAAATCTGATAAGATCCAGGCTTGATTAATTCCCCATTTGTAATAAGATAACCACTTTCTACCAGATTAGTATTTTTTTGATACATTCCTATACTTATTGTGTGACCCGTACCAAGCCCAAGAAGCATTTCCATCAGATTTGGATAAAAATAAGGTCCTGATGCAGTGCCATTTCTAAACTCTGTGACCCGAATATTAGGTAAGTATGATTCGCTCAAACTGTTGTCATCTACTAGTTTGACGCTCGACCCGTTGCTTACGAGGAATCTTATTTGCTCCTCTTCTGGTGAACATGAAGCAGATGAGCTGATCCTCTGAGGATGAGAAGATAGCTGAATGAGCAAAGGTCCTATGAAACAAATGATCAATAGGATAATGCTAAATGGCAGTAAAAGATTTGAGCTGTTCCATCCATCAGTGGATATTTCAGCAGCGAGCCCAATTTTTTTGAAGGGCTGTTCAAGAAGCATGATGCCCATTGAAGCAATATAAGCTGTAAACGGGATTGTTGCGGCATAAATCCGCATGAAGTTGGCGTCCCTTGGCGGGACCAAGCTGACTGACAAGAAAATCCCCAGGAACGCTGCCAGAATCAAACTGTACAGTGCTTGTTTGCGCCTCACCAGCGCGATTACCAACCCCACGCAAGTCAGTGACATCAGCAGTTGATTCCCCAGATTTCTCCTGTCGTTGACGATACCCAAAAAACTGAATGGGCCATAACTTGTTGTGAAATAATCCCGATAGGAACGCAGTATCCCAACCATGAATAACGAGGGATTTTCCTTGATCTTCTCAAAAGCAAGCCCAAGTACTTCTTCCTCTTTCACATCCGGATAATCTCGAATGACCTGCGACCATCCCGCGTTGCCGGATGCCAGACCATAAAGAGTGTAAGAATAGTTGGAAAATGGAACAGCGTTCGGTGAGCCAACCAATTTCACCATGATCAGATTTCCCAACATTCCCAATGCCACTAGGGCAATGCCACTAACAATTGGTTTTCTCCAACCCATTTCCTTTTTATAGTTAATTCCAAACCACAAAATAATGACCGGTAAAATAAAAAACGCGCCTGCCCGTGCATTGAGCGCAATAGTCAATAGAAACAATCCAAAAGCGATTTTTCTTATTGATTCATTTTGTATCCCATGAACGAAAAAAGCCATTCCCAAAGAACCGAAACACAATCCTAATTGTTCAGTAGCTGTTACTCCCGCATGGGCACAATAATACCAATAGCAAATCGCCAGGAATGTGGTGGCAATCGATGAACCATGATTTTTTTGGATTTCGCGCGCGGCGAAGAAAACTGCCAATCCATTTAGTATTGCCAGGATTGCAAGGGTTACCTGCAGATTGTTGCCAGTAGCAGAGAGGAGCACAGCGAGAAATCCACCGAAAAGCGGGCGGCGTGTCGCCCACGATGTAAGATAGCCGTCGTATAACAAATGTTGTGCCCCAGAATAGTAACCCGCTGCATCCGACCAGGGTAATAAACCTCCGATCAGGTATCCATAAAACCCGGCAGTCTGCCACTTGTAGATAAGTGGCAGACTGAATAAGACCAAAGTGAGGGTCAGGCTGGCTGTGTCCCAGGCGATTCCTTTTCTGCTGAAGATCAATCCGAGAAAAATAACGAGCAGGAACGTCACATCAAGACGAAAATTGAATAAAGAACGAGTCACCAGGACAGGCGGGGGAATAATAAGAACGAGAGCATTAATCGCCAGAGCGATGAAAAGCGCTGCTAGGGCAGCAAATATCTCCCTCTTGGAAGAGTTAGAAAACCAACCAACCAGTTGTTTGAGTTTCATGTTATTGAAAAGGCCACTTTCACAGTGAGACTGATTTTATGATAAACCGAATAACTTGCGAAGGCGTAACGGGAAATAGTCTTGACCCACTATTGAATAAGGTTATAATTCAGTCACTGAATTTTGGAATTTATGGATACCGCAAGCGAAGAACCTCGCGAACTTACCCTGCTCGAAAAGATCGAAAATGATCCGGATGTCAATCAATCCACGCTTGCCACCCAACTGGGAGTGGCGGTCGGAACGGTCAACTGGCATCTTAAGCGTCTCATCGCCAAAGGCTATGTAAAAGTAAAGCGTGCTGAACGCAAGAAATTGCGTTATATCATCACACCCGAAGGCATTGCCCTGCGCGCCCGCCTGGCAGTGGACTATGTCGAAAAATCCTTTTCCCTGTATCGTAAAACCCGCCAGCGTGTGCGGGAATATATTTCTGAAGTTCAAGGCGCGGGTTACGAGCGTCTGCGTATTATTGGCAAAGGCGATGTGGCAGATATCTGCCGCCTCACCTGTCTCGAACACGGCATCAGTGTCGTTACAGATGAGGACGTTCCCGTCCTGCGTGTTGAGGCAACCAAAGTGACGTTGCAAATGGAGGCAGCTTCATGAGTGATTGCCATATATTGATCACAGGTGGAGCAGGATATATCGGTTCGTACCTGACCTCGGAACTGCTGCGCGCCAACCAGCGCGTGACTGTCGTTGACTCTTTACTCTTCGGCGGCGAGTCGTTGGTGCCGTTTTTGCATCATCCCAACTTTAATTTTGTCAAGGCGGATGTGACCGGGCCGCGTGCCGTCAAAGACTCGCTCAAAGACGACTGGCAGAAACCAGACGCGATCGTGCATCTGGCGGCCATTGTAGGGTTTCCCGCATGCCAGGCAGTGGGCAGGCAGGTGGCGTGGCGGTATAACGTCGAAGCCACAAAAAAAACGTTCGAGCAGGCGGTTGACCTGGGTGTGGAAAGATTCGTATTTGCGTCCACATATAGCAATTATGGTCTATCGGTTGAGGGCGAACCGGTTACCGAAGAATCCCCATTACATCCGCAATCGTTATATGCCGAAACAAAGATTGCAGCGGAGGAATTTTTATTGGCTCAGAAAGACGCCGCCTGCGCGCCGTTGTTATTCCGTTTTGCGACACTTTATGGAATGTCTCCGCGCACGCGTTTCGATCTGATCGTGAATCAGTTCGTACTCGAAGCGTTCACAAAGCATGCCCTCATCATTTATCAGCGCGGTTATTCGCGTTCATTCGTGCATATCCGTGATGTTGTGCGCGGCGTAATGATGGGACTCGAAGCTGAGCAGTCAAAAATACGCGGGCAGGTTTTCAATCTCGGGACGGATCACGGCAATTATTCAAAAGATGATATTGTACAGCTTGTGCTCAAACGTATTCCTGAAACCGTGGTCGAATATAAAGACCTGACCTTTGGCGGCGACATGCGTGATATCAGCGTATCGTTCGCCAAGATCAAAAAGGTGCTTGGCTTTGATACCACGCTAAATGTTGATGATGGAATACGAGACCTGTTGTTTGCTTTGAAGGCGGGCATCATTCGGAATCCCACAGATGAAAAGTACAGGAATGCACAGTTTATTGTGCAGTGATAGAGATCATATATGTCTGAAAATTTCTGGGAAGACAAACGCGTAATCGTCACAGGCGGCTCAGGTTTTTTGGGTTCGTTCGTTGTTGAAAAACTGAAGGAACGCGGCGCGGCGGATATTTTCGTACCGCGCAGTTCAGAATATGATCTGCGTCATCCCAAGAGCATAACGCACATGTTGCAGGACTATCGTGCGAATATGATCATCCACTTGGCGGCTCTGGCGGGAGGTATTGGCGCGAACCGCGCCCGCCCTGCCGAATTTTTTTATGACAATTTGATGATGGGTGTTCCTCTGCTGCACAAAGCCTGGGAACATAATGTGGATAAATTTGTTGCTGTGGGCACCATTTGTTCATACCCAAAGTTCACTCCCTTGCCGTTCAAGGAGGATAATTTATGGGATGGTTATCCCGAAGAGACAAATGCGCCTTATGGGCTGGCGAAAAAGATGCTGCTGGTGCAGTCCCAATCCTATCGTCAGCAATATGGATATAACTCCATCTATCTCATGCCTGTGAATCTCTTTGGCCCGCGCGATAATTTTGACCTGGAAACATCGCACGTCATCCCGGCCCTGATTCGCAAAGCGGTTGAGGCTGGTGAACGCAACGACAAGGAAATGCTTGTGTGGGGTGATGGCTCTCCGACGCGCGAATTTTTATATGTGGAAGACGCAGCGGATGGAATTGTGACTGCAGCTGAAAAATATGATGGCGATCAGCCTGTCAATCTCGGCTCGGGCTTCGAGATCTCCATCAAGAACCTGGTTGAAATGATCGTGAAGATGACTGGCTTTGATGGTCAACTTGTCTGGCAGACGGATAAACCCAACGGTCAACCACGACGCGGGCTGGATGTCTCGCGAGCGAAGGATTACTTCGGCTGGAGCGCGCAAGTGCCGTTCGAAGAAGGCATGCGCCGCACGATTGAATGGTTCAAAGCTAATAGAAAGTGAATGTCATTGCGAGTCTTCGAGAAGCAATCTCTCGTCGAGTTGGGGATTGCTTCGTCGGAGCCCTGAAAAATCATCGGGACAGGCGAGCGCCCCCCTCGCAATGGCAAAATCAAGATTATGACTGAACTCATAAAGCACGAACCCACAACGATCTATATCAAGCCCTCCACAGGTTTCACAGCGTTGAATCTGCGCGACCTGTGGCTGTATCGTGAATTGGTCTTCTTCATGATCTGGCGCGATATCAAGGTCCGTTACAAACAGACTTTTCTTGGTGCAGCCTGGGCCATCATCCAGCCAGTGCTCACCATGATCGCACTTTATTTCTTGTTTGATCGGGTAGCCAAATTGCCTACGGAAAACGTTCCCTATTCAATTTTTTCATATACGGCACTTCTTCCATGGGGGTTGTTTGTGGCCGCCTTGAATCAAGGTAGCCGATCATTGACGTCGAACCACAACATGATCACCAAGATCTATTTTCCAAAATTGATTCTGCCACTGGCTTCCGTACTGGCAGGTCTGGTGGATTTTGCCGTGGCATCCGTGATCCTGGTTGTCTTGTTTATCTATTATCAGGTCACGCCGGCCTGGGATCTTTTATGGGTGCTGCCGCTCTTCCTCTTCCTGGCCATCATCACGGCCTTCGGTGTTGCATTATGGCTTTCTGCCATTAATGTCAAATATCGCGATGTAAATTATGTGCTTCCCTTCCTTACGCAATTCTGGTTCTTTGCCACACCTGTCGCATATTCAGCGAAGGCAATTTCTGAGAAGTGGCAGCTCGTGTACTCATTAAATCCCATGGCGGGCGTGGTGAATGGATTCCGCTGGGCACTGCTTGGGATCGGCAATGGCCCCGACGCTGGGCTTTGGGTCTCGGTAGGCATTTCCGTGCTTATTCTGGTCAGTGGATTGTTCTATTTCCGCAACATGGAAAAGACCTTCGCTGATACGATCTAACATGACAACAGCCATTAGTGTAAAAAACCTAGGCAAGCAATATAAGATTGGCGCGGCGCAGGGCAAGTTCCGCTACGGAATGCTGCGGGATGTGTTCGTCGATTCGCTCACGGCGCCTTTTCGTTATGCCAGATCCCTGCTTGGTCGTTCGGAAAATCGTCAATTGGCTAACGGGAAGAACTTTATCTGGGCATTGAACGATGTCTCTTTTGATCTCGAAGAAGGCAGAGTTCTTGGAATTGTAGGACGCAACGGCGCAGGAAAAAGCACGCTGCTCAAAATACTTTCACGCGTCACCGAGCCCACCAAAGGAACGGTATCCGTACGCGGACGTGTTGGTTCGTTGCTTGAAGTAGGTACAGGTTTTCACCCCGAACTCACCGGGCGCGAGAATATTTATATGAACGGTGCCATCCTTGGCATGAAACGCGCCGAGATCGATAAAAAGTTCGATGAGATGGTCGAGTTCTCCGAAGTCGGTCAATTTATTGATACGCCTGTCAAACGATATTCATCAGGCATGTACTTGCGGCTCGCCTTTGCAGTGGCGGCGCATCTCGAGCCTGAGATATTAGTTGTGGATGAAGTTCTTGCAGTGGGCGATGCGGAATTCCAGCGCAAGTGTCTTGGCAAAATGAGCGATGTGGCGCAACAGGGACGCACTGTCTTATTCGTGAGTCACAATATGTCCGCTATATTGCGCCTTACTCAGGAAGCCATCGTCCTCAAGAAGGGACAACTCATCAAGCGCGCGCCCACGCCCGAAGCAGTGGATTTTTATCTCTCATCCGGGCAGGCCGAATCAGGTCAACGCGTTTGGGATGTGGAAGATACTCCAGCCGCGAGCGCGCCATTTAGACCTGTGGCAATTCGCGTCAAGAATGGAAGCGGCAAGGTCATCGACACCGTCCGCTCCACCGAGCCAGTCACAATCGAATGGGAATATCAACTTGATGCGCCTGTCACTGGTCTGCGCGTGGGCATGTATCTCAACACGATGCGCGGCGAATATGTCTTCACCACATTCGATACTGACGATGCGAAACAATACGATCAATTTGGTGCGCGGCAGGCAGGGCGCTACATCAGCAGTTGCAGCATCCCCGCTGATTTTTTCAACGAGGGCCGCTATTCGCTCGGTGTGAATGCAAGTTCGTTCGGCGTGAAACGTTATTTCATGGACGAGAACGCGCTCTCATTCAACGTGGACATTTCAGGCGCACCCGGCACACAATGGCCAGAGGTTCGTCAGGGTCCCATCCGCCCGCGTTTGGATTGGAAGATTGAGAAATTGGACTAACCATAGAGTTACGGAGACACAGAGAAATATTAAACTCGGTATCTTTGTATCTCCTTGGTAAATAAAAATGCTCAACAAAACATCCATCCGCAACTTTCTGGGTAAACTGCCCCTCGCCGCCGAACTTGATTATTTACTTCGGCACGCAGGGCGGAATCGCGCCCGCAAAGAACATTACAATCTTTCCCGTTTGGAAAAATCGTTGCCGCGTGCGGTTGATCAGGTAAAACCATTTGCGCAAAAGGCAGCCGCTGGCAAAAAGATCCTCTTCTTCGCCACACTCCATTATTGGATCGAGCAATCCGCCTATATTTCGCTCACGCTGGCAGGTCTGGGACACAAAGTCACCTTGATGACTCTTCCATATTCCGAATGGCATAAAGAGATGGATAAGCTGACTCAAAAGCAGCGCGGACTTCACACGCGTGACGCGCTCTCCTCGCTGACTCCGTTGATTGAGCACGCTTCTTTTCTGGACCTCAAGCCCGCTCCCGTGTTACCAGCCTCTCTCAAATCTGACGTGGAAGAGATATCCTTGTGGGACGCGCAATACACACTCATGCGCGAAGAAGTGGATATGAATAACGCTTCCGACCGCG
>Ga0070698_100006457_pt1 | contig 12720 bp, 10 predicted proteins | sample KBSK1502metaG_FD_65477 | JGI IMG/M metagenome (GOLD analysis project Ga0070698, IMG submission 65477) | Corn, switchgrass and miscanthus rhizosphere microbial communities from Kellogg Biological Station, Michigan, USA - KBS K1-50-2 metaG | ecosystem: Host-associated > Plants > Roots >... | reverse complement strand
ACGGTGACCGTGGTGGTCCCGCCAGTCGTATGCACGGCCGCATTCGGAACCCGGACGGCGTTATCGGCTTCGGCGACGGTTACCGCCGCGTTGGCGGTCATCCCCTCGCGCAGCTGCGGGTCGGTGCGATTGAGGACGAAGCTGACATAGTAATCGACGACGTTGGAGACGACCGTCGCGCTGGGGCTGATGCTCAGCACGTGGCCCGAGATGGTCAGGTTGGGAATGGCGTCGAAGGTGAGCGATGCCGTCTGATTGGAGGCGAGCCGGGCCGCATCGGTTTCCGCGAACGGCATCACGGCGAGGTAGCTGCTGGTGTCGTCGATCACCATGAAGCCCGCTGACGCGGTCGACCCGCTGGCGCTGCCGGATGACGGTTGGGGGGCGAGCGAGCCCGGCGCCTGCGCGGTCGCGCCGGACCCCCCGCCGGCGACCGACTCGCCGGGCACGCCGTTGATGCTGATCACCACGCCGGAGGTGGGGGCGGCCAGCGTGGTCTCGTTGAGCGCCAGCTGGGCCGCCGCGACTTGAGCCTGGGCCGATGCCACCTGGGCCTGCGCAGACGCGAGCGCGTTCGGCTTGACCTGGGTCTGGACGGCGAGATTGTCACGCGCCGAGGTGATCTGTTGCGATGCCGAGTTGATCCGCGACTGGCCGCTGATCGCGTCCATGTTCTGCTTGGTCTTGTCATTCGATAGCTGCGCCTGGTCCTGGCTGCACTGCAGACCGTTCGGGCAGTCGGCGTTGACCTTCGCCTGGTCATTGGCAACGGTGGTGGCGTCCGCCTGGTTCTGGGCGTTGACCGAGGCGACGGTGTCGTTGTAGCTCTGCTGCGCGGCGCTGAGCTGATGCTGCAGCTGGGCGATCTGGGCGGCGGTGACCGGGGATTGGGTCGCCTGGAGGTTGGCCTGGGCGGAGGCGAGCGAGGTTTGCGCCTGGGTCAGGGCCGCCTGCTGGCTGGTGGAGTCGAGTCGTGCCAGGACGGCGCCGGTCGTGACCTTGTCGCCGACCTTGACGTCGACCTCGGTCAGCGTCCCAGCCGTCTTGAAGTTCACGTTCATCCGGCCCGCCGGCACCAGGGACCCGGTGCCGCTGACCACGGAGGTGACCGTCCCGCGGTCGGCGGTGGCGGTCCGGATTGTGGCCGCGGCCGGCTGGGCAAAGACGGTGTCGCGTGCGATCAAGCCGACCAGGAGAACGGCGACCAGTCCCAACCCGATCATGAAGGCGCGGCTCCCCGTCAACCAGCCCCCACGGCCGGGAATCGGCAGCGGCTTGAGGGTTGGCGTCGGCGCCTGCCGCATCAAACCACCTCCGCCGGATTCGTCGTGGTCGTAGCGGGCGCCTTAGGGCGTGGCCGCTGGTTGGGCCTGGAAATTGCCCAGCGTCACTCCTACGGAAATGTGCCGGCCGTTGCGGCTGATGGAGAGGGTCACATGATCACCGACTTTCTTGGTATCGAGGTACTGGGTGAGCTGCTCGATGGTGGTGATCGGGTGGCCGTCGATAGCGGTGATGATGTCATCGCTGGCATCCGCCTGGCCGCTGGCCTGCAGGCCGGCCTTCGCCGCCGGTCCGCCCGAGACGACATCGACCACCAGCACGCCGGACTTCTCACTGAGACCGAGCTGATCCGCGGTGCCGGTGGTGATCGTCTCGCCACTGATGCCGAGCCACGCATGCTGGATGGCGACGCCATTCTCCAGCGACGGCAGCAGCGTCTCGGCGCGATTGATCGGAATGGCGAAGCCAACGCCGACATTGCCTTCGACCGGGCTCTGGATCGAATCGTTGATCCCGATCAACTGACCGCGTCCGTCCAGTAATGCACCGCCGGAGTTACCCGGGTTGATCGGCGCATCCGTCTGGATCATGCCGGTCAGCGCGCGGCCGTTGGGAGCGGTCGTGCTGCGATTCAAGCCGGAGATGATGCCGGCCGTGAACGACTCCTGCAACCCAAATGGCGTGCCGATGGCGAGCGCGGTGTCGCCGACCTGCAGCGTGTCGGAGTTCCCGACGGCGAGCGGATGTAACTGGTCCTGCGAGACCGAGACCTTGACCACGGCCAGGTCGGCGCTCTGGTCGACGCCTTTGACCTGTGCCGTCGCGGTGTGACCATCGTTGAAGGTGACCTGGAGCTGGCTGGCGCCGGCCACCACGTGCGCGTTGGTCAGGATGTCGCCCTGCTTGTCGGCCACGATCCCGGATCCCTCCGCCTGGCTGAAGGAGCGGGCGCCGCCGCGGGCGATCTCGGTCGAGATGGTGACCACCCCAGGGGCGGTCTGCTGATAGATCGCCGCGAACGATCCTGGCGAGGGGGCTGGCGCGGCCACCCCGGCCGCCGTTATCGCCGGGGAGTTCGCGCTGGCGGTGCTCCGATGGCTGGCAAGCAGGGCGCCAATCGCCCCGCCGCCAACACTGCCGACGACCAGCCCGGCGGCGAGCATGGCCGCTGCCATGCTGCGCGCCGGACGGTGGGGAAAGGAGGGAACCGGTTGGACGGGCGGCGACGACGGCGACGGTGGCTCCGGGGCAATCGGGGGTTCGATGAAGTCCGGAGCGAACTGATCCTGCACGTGTGAGCCTCATCGTGCGCTGGGCCGATGAGCCGCCTATGAAAGTCGACTAAGAGTTCGCTAAGACTTTGGCACCGTTTCGACGGGGAGCTCGACGGTGAAGGCCGCCCCGCCGCTCGGATTGTTCGCAGCATAGACGCGCCCGCCATGCTCGCGTGCGATCCAGCGGGCGATGGCGAGGCCGAGCCCGGTGCCCTCACCGGTACGCGACGCGTCGGATTGGTAGAAGCGCTCGAAGATTCGTTCCAGGTCTGCGGCCGGAATGCCGGAACCGTCGTCGCTGACGATCAGGTCGGCCGACTTGCCGTTGCGCAGCAGCCGCAGCTGGATGTGGCCTTCCTCGTGGGTGTGCTTGAAGGCGTTGTCGATCAGGATCCAGAGCAGCTGCTTGATGGCATCGGCGTTGCCCTGGACCGTCGCCGGCACGCCGTCGAGCAGCTCGACCCGGCGGGTCGGCTGCAGCGTTTGGGCTTGCCGGGAGACATCCTGCACGATCGGCCGCAAATCGATCGGGGCCTTCTCGAGGTGAAATCCGGCATCCGCCCGAGCCAGCGTCAGCAGATCCTGCACCATCCGACTCATCCGCTCACTCTCGCCCGCGATGTCGTTGAGGGCCGCGACCCGGTCCTCGCTGCTGATGTCCTCGCGTTTCAACAGCAGGCCGATGTTGCCGCGGATCGTGGTCAGTGGAGTGCGAAGCTCGTGCGAGGCATCGGCCACAAACCGGCGTTGGGCGATGAGGGCCGAACGCAGCCTTAGGTATGCATCCTCGAGCTGCCGCAACATCTGGTTGAAGCTGCGCTCCAGACGGCCGACCTCGTCATTCGTTCCGCCCTCGGGAAGGCGGCGGCTAAGGTCCTGCGTCCGCCCGATGTCTTCCGCCGTGCTGGCCATTGCGTCCAGCGGCCGCAGCGCCCGACCAGCCACGAACCAGCTGGCCGCGCCCGCCCCCAGCAGGCTCAACAGTGCGCCGGCAATCAGGAAGAGCCGGAGCCCGGCGAGCTGGGTCTCGACGGCGAACGCCGCTTGCCCCACGATGATGTATCCCGCCGGTGTGAGGTCAGGGCCCACCAGGGCTCGGACATACGCCCGGACCGGCGGGCCGTTAACTGGCTGGATTTCTTTGGTAATGCCATGCTCGCTGGAGATGCCGGCGAAGGTGCTGGACGGCCAGGATGGGTCGATATTGGCTACCGTTCCGGAGGAGGCGAGTGAAGCCTGTTGCGCACTGAAGATCTGGACGAACGGGTCCGAGCTCGTGTTCAGGTCGACCGGTGGGAAGCCTCGGACGAAGCGACCACCTCTCTCGACGAACAACCACACCTGGTCACCGCGTTGGCGGAGGTTGGCATCTTGCTGCTGGACCAGGTTGCCTTGCGCCAAGTAGTAGACGACCAGTCCGAAAACGATGACGGCCACCGCCACCACGGTCGCGCCGAAAAGGGCGATCCGGGCTCGAATCGGGATCCGACGCCGAAATGCCGTCTGGGCGTCGAGCCACCCAACAATTCGACCGAAGGACCGACGAAATGAGGCCAGGCGTGAGGCGGTCGACGAGGGAGCGCCGAGGGAGGAGTTCATTCCTCCTTCAAGATGTACCCAACTCCGCGAACGGTTTGCAGCAGGCGGGGCCGTCCGCCCTGCTCGACCTTTTGCCGCAGATAGCCGACATAAACATCGACCACGTTACTACTCGCACCGAAATCGAATCCCCAGACCGCATCCAGCAGCTGCTCACGGCGGAGCACCTGACCAGGGTTGCGCATGAAGTGCTGGAGGAGGTCGAACTCTTTGGCCGTAGTCGGGATCAGCTGATCGGCCCGGCGGACCTCGCGGGTCGCCATGTCCATCACAACGTCGGCATAGCGAAGGGTTCGGCGGGCGCGTGGCGTGCGGCGGCGGAGCAGCGCTCGAACCCGGGCCAGCAGTTCCTCATAGGCGAAGGGCTTGACCAGGTAATCATCGGCGCCGCTGTCGAGGCCTCGGACGCGATCCGCGGTCCCATCTTTGGCAGTCAATAGCAGGATGGGCACGTCACCCTCGGCTCGAAGCCGGCGGGTGACCTCGAGCCCATCGATACCGGGCATCATGATGTCGAGGATGGCGAGGTCGGGCATCCGCTCGCGAGCCCGGTTGAGCGCGATCTGTCCGTCGGGCGCGACTTCTACCTGGTAGCCCTCGTAGATCAGGGCGCGCCGGAGTGCCGCCGCAATCTTGGCATCGTCGTCGACCACCAGCACGTGCGGTTGCTCTGCCACCTGTGTCCCCATGAAACCACGGTCTCATGAGAATGACCTAAGAGAATAGTTTGAGCGGGATGAAACCGACGAGCATCGTCACCGCGGCCACCGCCATGGCGAACGTGGCGAAGCCGGTCAGCGCCAGGCTGAGCCGGCCGCTGGCCTGGCGCTTCATGATGTTCCGGTCCGCGCCCAGCCAGACGATCAAGAGCAACAACGGCGGCGCCACCACGCCGTTGATCACCGCCGTGGCGAACAGGGCATGAATCGGATCGAGGCGCATGAAGTTCATGACGACCCCCGCCGTGGTGGCCGCCGCCAGGATGACGTAGAAGGTTGGACGGTGGCGCGGTTTGCTGGCCAGATCGCCGCGGAGCCCGAGGAAGTCCTTCAACGCGTAGCTGGCCGATGCGCCGAGGATCGGGATCGCCAGCAAGCCGGTCCCGATCATGCCGACGGAGAAGACGATGAAGGCAAAAGGACCCGCCAGCGGTGCCAGGGCCGCGGCCGCCTGGTCAGCGGTCTGGATATCCGTCTTGCCGTGCGTATGCAAGACCGCGGCCGACGTCAGGATGATGAAGTACATCACCAGGTTCGAGAACGCCATCCCGACGACGATGTCGATGCGGGCGGCGCGCAGCTCGGCCGCGGTCACGCCCCGCCGATGCACGAGAGGATTCGTGTCGGCCCCGGCCATTTCGTCGACTTCCGAGGACGCTTGCCAGAAGAACAGATAGGGCGAGATCGTCGTCCCGAGCACGGCTACCAGCGCCATGGCGAAGTCTTTGGAGAGCTCGATATGCGGGACGAACGTGGCCTTGAGGACATCGAGCAACGGCGGATGAGCAAAGAAGGCCGTGATCACGTACGCGAACAGAGCCAGGGTCAACCATTTGAAGATCTTGAAGATCGCGGCATAGGTGACGAAGACCTCCATGCCGATCACCAGCAGCGCGACCGGAATCACCAGCCAGAGCGGATGGATGACGCCGCGAGACAACAGTGATCCGCCGGCCGCAACCGCGCCCAGGTCGGCGCCGATGTTGAAGGTGTTCGCGCCTAGCAACCCCAGGATGGCGATGCTCACCAGCCACGACGGGAACTTGCGGCGCAGGCTGACGCCGAGCCCGACGCCGGTCTGGAGCGCGATTCGAGAGCAGAGTTCCTGGACCGCGCTCATCAGCGGGAAGGTGACGAGCGCCGTCCAAAGCAAGCCATAGCCAAACTGGCTGCCAACCTGGGAGTAGGTTCCGATCCCGCTGGGGTCGTCATCGCTCGCGCCGGTGATGAGTCCCGGCCCGAGAATCTGAAGCCAGCCGACCGGGCCGTGGCGCCTGGCCTCTTCCACCGTCGTGCGGCCGGGTCGCGGCGTCCCGGTATCGGCCAGATCTTTTCTGAACGGCTCGTGCTTGACCAGTTCTTCTTGCGGCGGTTCTGGCTCCGGCCTGACGAGCCTTACAATCGGATCCTCGTTCTGCTCCGGCTTGCGGCGCTTTGGGTTGCCGATAGTGTGACAATAACCGTATCACACCCGATCTCGGATAGGGCCAGAATCGGCTATCAGGACCGCCGGGTAACTCCTGGCGCCGCCAGCCGTTGTAACAAGCGACCGCAGGGTCTAGTCAGCTGATACCGTCACTGATAGGATGAAACCAAAGTGTCACAGGGAGTAATCAAAATTGCGCTGGCGATGGCATTCGCCGGGCTCCTCCCCTCATGCTTCGGCGCCCAGGTGAATACCCGGCCGGTCGGGCAGGTCGTCTTGAGCTACAACTTCACCACGCCGTCGCCCAGCGCCACCCCGTCGGTCGAACCATCGGTCACGATCGGGCAGGTTGCCGCCAGCCAGGGCAATGTAGAGGTTCGCGGCTTCCATGAACCGGGCGACTGGGCCCACCGCAACTACTGCGGCGCCGGCGCCACCCAGGTCCTGCTCTCCGCCTGGATGACCGACGTTCCCGACATCGAGACCGTCGCTCACGCCTCAAAACTGAACCCCAACCGCGGCGAGTACGGGGCGGACGCCACGAACGCGATCAACGCCTTTCTCAACCCGGTCGTGATCCCGGCCCTCGGGCAGGCGCGCTACAAAGCCGAGCACCTGCTGAGCCTGGATGACGTCCAGGCCCGCATCCAGAACGACATCACCGACCCGCAGGCGATCATGACGTTCGGGCACGGCGTCCCCGTCATGGTGCAAACCATGACCCGGACGATGCCGGGCTGGAACCGGTGGAACGCCACCCACATGATCACGATCTTTGCCTTCGACTTCAGCCACAACGACCCGGCGCTGGATACGGTCACCTACGCCGAGACGCCGTCGCCGCTGGCGGGATACCGCGGTCCGGATTTCCAGACGATTACGCTCCAGGCGCTCTGGGTCGCGATGCAGGCGTACCTGCGCGAGTTCCCGCAGGATCCGATGAACGTCATCAGCTAGGCTTCAGCTGATGGCTCAGACGAAACCGCGCGTGGACGACGCGGTGTCGATGGAAGCGCTGATCCGACACCAGCTAATCCTGCTCGGAGAGGACCCATCCCGCGAGGGGCTGCGCAACACGCCCGAGCGAGTCAAGGAGAGCCTCGAATTCCTGACCCGCGGTTACCGGATGACGCTGGACGACGTCTTCGGCGACGCCACCTTCACCGAAACCTACAAAGACATGATCGTGGTGAAAGACATCGAGATGTACTCGCTCTGCGAACACCACCTGCTGCCCTTCTACGGACGGGTGCACATCGGCTACATCCCGAAGGGCCGGCTGGTCGGGCTGAGCAAAATGCCCCGCCTGGTCGAGCTCTATAGCCGCCGGCTGCAGGTCCAGGAGCGCCTGACCCGTCAGATCGCCGAGTGCCTCCAGAAATATCTCGAGCCGCTCGGGGTCGCCGTCGTCATCGAGGCCGACCACCTCTGTATGAAGATGCGCGGGGTGGAAAAGCAGAACAGCCGGGTCTTCACCAGCTGCGTGCTGGGGATCTTTCAGGCCGATTCGAAGACTCGTTCGGAGTTCATGGGCCTGATCAAGGGCGTTCCCAACATCTAGGAATCGTCCCTGGATGGCGGCGAGCGCCCAGTTGTTCGTCGGGACGTCGGGCTTCTCCTATTCCGCCTGGCGGGGCCGGTTCTATCCGAAAGCCCTCAAGTCCAAGGACATGCTGGGGTACTACGCGCAGCGGCTCGCCACGGTCGAGGTCAACACCACCTTCTACCGGACCCAGCCGGACGACGTCATCACCGGCTGGGCGGCGGCGGTGCCGCCGGCGTTCCGGTTCGCGGTCAAGGCCCACCGGCGGATCACGCACAACCGGCGGATGCCGAACCTGGACGAGGCGATCCGGATCCTGGCGCTGGAGACCGGCGGCTTCGGCGAACGGCTGGGCCCTGTGTTGTTTCAGTTTCCGCCCACGGCATCGTACGATGAGAGCCGCATTTCGCGGATCGCGGCCTTGCTGCCGAGCCACTGGCGGGTGGCGTTCCAGTTTCGCCACCGCTCCTGGCACACGCCGCAGGTCGCCGACCTGATCGAGCGGATGGGCGGGGCGCTGGTGCACGGCGACGGCGAGGCTGAGCCGGGTCCCCTCGGCCGGGGCGCCTTCATTTATCTCCGGCTACGGCGCGAAGCCTATTCGCCGCAGCGGCTGACGGCCTGGGCCCGGCGCATCGCGGCCTACCTCGAGGGCGGGCGGGACGTCTTTGTTTACTTCAAGCACGAGCGGCTCGGCCCGCTCTATGCCGTGCGTTTGGCGGCGCAGGCCCGAACATCTTTTCGAGTCCCGACGCGGGCAGGCTTATAATTCGCGGCAACTCACGCAAAGGAGGCCAGCGCAATGGCCCGGTCCATGTGGCGGGGCGCGATCAGCTTCGGGATGGTGGCGATCCCCGTCCGGATGTATCTCGCCACCGAAGCCCATAGCGCCGTTTCGTTCCGGCAGCTCTGCCCGCATTGCCAGCTGCCCATCAAACAGCAGCGGCACTGTCCGACGGACGACCACGTAGTCGCGTTCAGTGACGTCCTCAAGGGCTACGAAGTTGGCAAGAATCAGTTCGTCGTCATCGAGGAGGAAGACCTCGACAAGTTGCCGCTCAAGACCACCCGGACGATCGACATCGTAGAGTTCGTCGACCGCGACGAGGTTCCGCTGGGCCTCTACGTCAAGAGCGCCTATTACCTCGAGCCCGAAGACGTTGGCGTCAAGCCCTTCTATCTTCTGAAGCGCGCGCTGGAGGATACCAACAAGGTCGCCGTGGCAAAGATCGCCCTGCGCGACCGGGAGCACCTCTCCTTGATCCAGGTGCAGGGCAACACGCTGCTGTGCAACACTCTCAACTGGCCCGATGAGATCCGCTCGACCGAGGAGCTAAACCTGCCGCAAAACGTCAAGATCAGCGACAAGGAAGTCAGCATGGCGACCTCCTTGATCGACAACTTGACCGACAGCTTTCAGCCCGAGCGGTACAGCGACGATTACAAGGCGGCCTTCCAGCAGATCGTCGATCAGAAGATGAAGGGCCTGAAGGTGACCGTCCCGACGCCGACGCAAGAGCCACAGGTGATGGATCTGATGGCAGCGCTGAAGGCATCAGTCGAAGCCACCAAGCAGGGGAAGAAACCCGCCGCCAAACCCGCGGCCGCAAAGGTTAAGGTGGCCGCAAAAACGTCGGCCGCCCGACCGGCAGCGCGCCGTCGCACGGCCTAGCTCCGCGTAGTACAGTCCGCTACGTGCCGGCGCGGTTCCAAACCGTTGAGCTCGACCTGCCGTTCGAGCGCACCCTGCCCGATCGGCTGCGGCCGATGCTGCCCATACCGGCTTCCGCGCCATTCGATTCTCCGGATTACGCCTTCGACGTGGCCTGGGACGGCGTCCGCGCGCTGGCTTCGGTGGATCGGGGACAGGTCACCCTCTGGGGCCGTGGCCTGGCGGACCTCACCAGCCGGTTTCCGGAGGTTCAGGCGCTGGCGGCGCTGGCGCCCGCCGAGACGATCGTCGATGGCGAGCTGATTGTCAGCGACGAGGAGGGCCGGCCCGATGCGGTCGCCCTCGAACAACGGCAGCAAGCCACCCGGCTGGAGGCCGTCGCCCGCGCCGCCAGGGCGCATCCCGTGACCTACGTCGTCCACGACTTGCTCTACCTTCGAGGCCGATCATTGCTCAGGGAACCGCTGGTCCGCCGGCGACCCCGATTGAGCGAGGTGCTCCAGTCCTCAGGACGCATTTACGTGGTGGAACCGGTCGCGGCTGACGGGCTGGCCCTCTTCGATGCCGCCAGCGAGAAGGGCCTCGAAGGGGTGGTGGCCAAGCGCTTCGACAGTCCCTATCGCGCCGGTCAGCGGCATCCGGATTGGCTGGCGATCGACGCCGTGCGCCGGCAGGATTTCGCTGTGATGGGATTTATCCCGGAGGCGGGGGACCAGCTGCTCGAGGCCCTGGTGGTCGCCACCTATGATGGTCGAGGCTTTCAGCCGGCGGGTCGGGTCGGCGGCGGGTTTGACGCCGCCACCTCGCGGCGGTTGCGAAGAATGCTGGATGCCTTGCCAGGCGCGACACCGTCGGGTGATTCCCGCTGGGCCGACGACCGCATCTCGTGGGTCAAGCCTCAGGTCGTGGTGGGCGTCAAGTTCAGCGAGTGGGACCGAAACGGCCAGCTGCGCTTCCCGATCTTCAGCGGGCTCAAGCCGGAGGTCGCGGCCGAGGAATGCGTGCGAACGGCCATCGTCGAACCTCCCGGGCCGGGACGGTCGCGACCGACCGAGATTCCGATGCCTCGCCTGCCGATCTAAGTGGCCTACCCTGATTTCCACAGAGGGGGAGGAAAGGTGAGGCACACGGCCCTCTAAAGTAGGGGCGTGTCAATCGCGGACAGAGTTGCCGTGCGCCTGCGCGTTAACGGCGAGGACATGGCGGTGATGGTGCCGCCGTACAAGACCCTGCTCGAAGTCCTCCGCGAAGACCTGGGACTGACGGGGACCAAGCACGGCTGCGAGTTGGGCGAATGCTCGACCTGCGGCGTGCTGGTGGACGGCAAACCATTCCTCTCCTGCCTTGGGATGCCGCTCGACCTGGAGGGCCGCGAAATCGTGACCGTCGAGGGCATGGCCAGGGGCAACGAACCGCACCCGTTGCAGGTCGCATTTGCCGAGCTCGGCGCTGCCCAATGCGGCTACTGCACGCCGGCCATGCTGCTGACCGCGATGGCGCTGCTCGACCGCGACCCGAGTCCGTCGCGCGAGGCGATCAAGGACGCGCTCTCGGGCGTCCTCTGCCGTTGCACCGGCTACGTCAAGATCTTCGAGGCAGTCGAGCTCGCCGCCTCGAGAAGTGGCCATCGTGGCTGACGAACTCTCCATCATCGGCAAGTCGCTGACCAAGCCCGATGCCTTCGCCAAGGTGAGCGGGCAGACGAAGTTTGCCGATGACATTGCGCCGGCGCGCATGGTGTATGGCCGGATCCTGCGCAGCCCGCATCCGCATGCCCGGATCCTGAGCGTCGACACCGGCCGAGCGCGGGCCCTGCCTGGTGTGCTCGCCGTGCTCACCGGCGATGACCTGCCGGTGAAATTCGGCATCCTCCCGGTGAGCCAGGATGAAGAGGCGCTGGCGCGCGACAAGGTGCGCTATGTCGGCGATCCGATCGCCGCCGTCGCAGCGACCGACGAGTGGATCGCGGATGACGCCCTCGACCTGATCGAGGTGCAGTTCAAGGCGCTGCCCCACTACATGTCGATCCATGACGCCATCGCGGGAGGGGACGAGCCGATCCACGGCCGCTCCAACGTTCACAAAGCGGTCGCCCTGGAGTTTGGCGATACCGAGAAGGCGATCCGCGGGTCCGCCTACAGCCGCGAGGACATCGCCTTCTTCGAAGGCAACACCCATCTTCCGATGGAGCAGCACGCGGCGGTGGCCCAGTACGGGGCGGACGGCAAGCTCACCTTGTGGACCTCGTCCCAAACCCCGCACTACGTTCACCGGGCGCTGGGCAAAGTGCTCGAGCTCCCCATGAGCCGCATCCGGGTGATCGCGACGCCCAACGGCGGTGGGTTCGGCGGCAAGAGCGACATCTTCTCGCACGAGCTGGTTGCGGCCAAGCTGGCCATGGTCACCGGGCGACCGGTCAAGATCACGCTGACTCGCGAGGAAGTCTTCTACGCCCACCGCGGCCGGCACCCGGTGCTGATGAAAGTCAAGACCGGGTTCTCAAAGGATGGTCGCATCACCGGCATGCAATTCCAGAGTTTCCTCGATGGTGGGGGATACGGCAGCTACGGGGTCGCCACCACCTACTACACCGGTGCCTTGCAGGCGACCACGTACGCCATTCCCCGCTACCGCTTCGAAGGCGTGCGGCTCTTCACGAACAAGCCGCCCTGCGGACCCAAGCGCGGTCACGGCACGCCGCAGCCTCGCTTCGCCCTCGAGATCCATCTCGATAAGGCCGCCGAAGAGCTCGGGCTCGACCCGGTGGAAATCCGCCGGCGCAACCTGGTCGCGCCGGATTCGCGGACGGTCAACTGGCTGCGGATCACGAGCTGCGGTTTGGAGGACTGTATTAGTAAGGTTGTCGAGGGCTCGCGATTCCTCGAGCGCCGCCGGGCTATGCCGTCCGGGCGTGGCCTGGGCTTTGCGATCAGCTCGTACCTCACCGGCGCGGGCACCGCCATCTACTGGAATGACATGCCGCACTCCGAGGTGCAGCTCAAACTCGACCGCAACGGCGGCGTCGCCCTGTTGTGCGGCGCGATCGACATCGGCCAGGGTTCCGATCACATCCTCGCCGCCATCGTGGCTGAGGTGCTGGGGGTCGAGCTCGAGGATATCCAGCTCACCACCGCCGACACCGACCTGACGCCGATTGACCTGGGGAGTTACTCGTCCCGGGTAACGTTCATGGCCGGCAACGC
>Ga0070698_100006456_pt1 | contig 12720 bp, 8 predicted proteins | sample KBSK1502metaG_FD_65477 | JGI IMG/M metagenome (GOLD analysis project Ga0070698, IMG submission 65477) | Corn, switchgrass and miscanthus rhizosphere microbial communities from Kellogg Biological Station, Michigan, USA - KBS K1-50-2 metaG | ecosystem: Host-associated > Plants > Roots >... | reverse complement strand
GGGGGGACGGCACGGTTAGCCGGGGGGACGGCACGGTTAGCCGGGGGGACGGCACGGTTAGCCGGGGGGACGCCTCTTCAAGACCCCTCCGTGCCCCCGGCGATTCCATTCTCTCGGGCCAGAGCCCCTCTGGAAGCAGGCTGAGAATCTCGGCGACCAGGGACGCGTGCTTGGCGCAGTCCCGGGCGTGGCGCTCGAGCAGCCCCGGAGCAGGGTGGATGAGGAACGGGAAGAGCACGAGGTCGGGCCCGGCCAGATCCAGCGCGCGTTCCAGGGCGCGCCCTGCGGCCGCCGGGTCGCCGAGCGCGTCCCGCGCGATCGCATCCTGCAGGGCAGCCGCGACCACCCATACCCGGTTGGCCTGGACGGAACCGTTCAGGACAGGCGCGAGCGCGGCCTTCGTGCCCTGCGGGTCACGCTGGGCCAGCCGTAGCAGCGCGGTGACGTTGCGCATCTCGCCGCCCCCGCGCTCGCGAGCGTCCAGCTCCGCGAGGGAGCGTTCGACCTCCCGCGTTTCGCCGAGCAGCACGAGGGCCTGCAGCATGTGCGCCCGCATCGGCGTGTCGAGGATGTGAGGTGTGACCAGCGTCCCGGCCAGTTGCCGAGCGGTCCGGAAGGCGGCGATGGCGTCGGCGTGATGACCGCGCGCCATTTCGAGGGCCCCGCGAGCGTAGTGGAGATACACCCCGACGGCCGGTTCGACGTCGGGTCGCAGGGTGCGCGCGGCGTGCCCGAGCCACCGCTCGCCCTCCGCCAGCCGCCCCTGGGCGACCATCGCGCCGCCGAGCACCGTGTAAGCCACGGCGACGAACGGCTCGTCGCTCCAGCCGTGCTGTCGGGCCAGGTCGATCGCCTGCCTGCTGCGCTGCGCTCCGAGCGTTGAGGACTGGAGAGCGGCGAGTTCCGCCCCATGCGCAAGGGCCGTGAGCTCGAGGTACGGCCGCCTGATCCGCCGCGCCAGAGCCACGCCCCGCTCCAGGTGCTGGTTCGAGTCCTCGAAACGGCGTGCCCAGACTTCGGCGATGCCGAGGTTGATCAGCGCCAGCGCTCGGCAGTCTTCGCCGAGACTGAGCTGCTGTTCGTCCGGCGTGTCGACGGCGGCGAGCAACCGGTCCGCCGCCTCTGCCACCGCCGGCAGATCCCCGCGCTGCCGGGCCAGGCACAGCTGCTGGACCGTGAGCATGACGTCGAGGCGCCCGCGCCGGGCCGCGGGTACCGACGCGGACCGCCGGACGGCCAGCGCGAGCTGCCGTTCCGCCTCCTCCAGCGATCCCTGGGCAAGTTCGGCCGCCGCGGTCAGCGCGGTGAGCTCCGCGTCGGCCGCGGCGACGCCGGCCGGGAACGCGGTGAGGAGCCCACGCGCGGTGGCGGCCTGCCCGCCGAGATCAAAGTCGGCCCAGTGGTCGGACAGCAGGCGCGCGGCCAGGCTCCAGTCGCGCGCCGCCTGGGCGTGACGGACCGCCTCGGCGGGGTAGCCGTTCCCGGCGTACCACCCGGCGGCGCTGGCGTGCAGCGTGGGCAATTCGCCAGGCTCGTTATGCCGTAGCTCCAGCTGGAGCAAGTCGGCGAACAGGCGGTGGTAGCGGAACCACGACCGGCGTCCGTCCAGCGAGACGACGAACGCGCCGGCCTCCTCCAGGTCCTGCAAGATCCGCTCTGCGCCCGAACCCCCGGTCAGCAGGTCGGCTAGTTCCCCGCTGACCCGCTCGAGGATCGAGGTCCGCAACAGCAGCCGCCGCACCTCCTCGCTCTGCCGCTCCAGCACCTCGGCCAGCAGGTACTCGGCGACGGTCCGCTCGCTGCCGGAGAACTCGGCCGCGAATCGCTCCGGGTCCGGGTGCCCGGCCAGCGACAAGGCGGCCAGCCGCAGCCCGGCCGCCCAGCCCTCGGTCCGCGCGTGCAGCAACGTGAGGGCAGACTCAGGCAGATCCACCCCTGCCCCGCCGAACAGCGCCCGGGCCTCGTCGAGGGTGAACCGGAGGTTGGCCGCGCGGATCTCGGTCACCTCGCCTTCCAGCCGCAGGCGGTGCAGCCCGAGCCGCACGTCATGCCGGGTGGCGAGCACGCACCTCAGCTCCGGCGGGGCGCGCATCAGCAGGAGCTCGAGCTGGCGCAGCACCTCGGCCGAGCGCAGTTCGTGCACATCGTCGATCACCAGCCACGCCCGATCCCGCAGCGACTCCAGGTCCTTCAGCAACCGCTCGACGACCGTCCAGCCATCCAGGTCAGGCGCCGCGGTCAAGGGCCGCACCACGGTAGAGCCGGCCGCGGTCTGCTGGAGCGCACTGACCACCGAGACCCAGAACCGCTGCGGACTGTGCTCTTGCCTCTGCACCGACACCCACGCGGCGCTGTCGGCCAGGCCCGCCGCGCCGATCCAGGACCGCAGCAAGAACGTCTTCCCGCTCCCCGCCGGCGCCGACACCTGGGTGACGCGCCCGGCTCGGCCGAGCCGTTCGAACAACGCGCGCCGAGATACGATCCCGCCCCTGACCGCTGGCACCGGCGCACCGACAGCATCGGCGGGCAGCAGGTCCGGGAGCGCCGCAGCGGGAGACCTGATCGCGTCAGCGTCTGGGCTCATCATCATCCCTTTGAGCCCAGCGTAGGCCGTGACGCCTGTTCGTCCATTGGCCGCTCGTCACGAACACTTGGCCTGGCATGAGTCCGCAGGCACATTCCGCCCGTCGCGGATCACCAGAATCGCGCGATGCCGGCTCACCCAGCCAGGCGGAACCATGAAGTACCGCTCGGCTGAGACGGCGAACAGAAACGGACATGACGTCATGGATGATGCGACCGGATCGGTCTGCTATGAGATCCGCGTCCGCGGGCTGCTGGGCGGCACGCTACTCGAAGCGTTCCCTGATCTGCGTAACCAGGCGCACGGAACGGAGACCGTGCTCAGTGGACCGCTGGCCGACCAGGCCGCGCTGTACGGGTTGCTGGCCCAGATCGAAGCGCTGGGCCTCGAACTGCTCGAAGTCCGCCGCACCGGCGGCTGAGCCGCCGTCATGGCGGCGCACTGAGCCGTGATCGCCAAGGGCGGAAATAACGCGAACTAGACGATGCCAGCTCATCTAGCTGATACCAGGATGAAAAGGGATCGGAAGGCGGTGGGCATCGATGGTTCTCACTGACTGGGCCGGGCCGCAGCGCGTGGATGACCGGTGGCGGGAGGGGTTCGTGCTACTCGACCGCCGGACCGAACGGGCCGCGATCGACCGGGTCCTGGACGCGGTGCGCAGCGGCTTCAGCGGCGCGCTGGTGCTGCGCGGAGGGCCAGGGGTCGGGAAGTCGACGCTGCTCAAGTACGCCATAGCCGCCGCGCCGGACCTGCGGGCTTCCAGCATCGCCGGTGTCGAGTCGGAGATCAGCATGGAGTTCGGTGGCCTGCACCAGCTGCTGGTCCCGTTCCTGCCGCGGCTGGGCGACCTGCCGCCTCCGCAGCGGGGCGCGCTGCGGGTCGCTTTCGGCCGGGAAGCAGGGCCGCCGCCGGGGCGGTTCCTGGTGGGGCTGGCGACGCTCACGCTGCTTTCGCAGGCGGCTGAAGAACAGCCGCTGCTGTGCATCATCGATGACGCGCACTGGCTCGATCCCGAATCGGCGCAGGTGCTCGGTTTCGTCGCCCGCCGCCTGTGCGCGGACCGCGTCGGCTTCATCGCCGGCGTGGGCGAACCCGCCGCACAGCAGGTGTTCGAGCAGCTTCCGACGATCACGGTGGACGGACTACCCGACGCCGAGGCGCGTGAGCTGCTCAGCTCGGTGGCTGGCGGAGCCCTCAGCGCGCAAGCCGTCGACCGTATCCTGGCCGACACCCGCAATAACCCGCTCGCGCTGGTGGAACTCGGTACCCAGTACACGGCCGAGCAGCTCTCCGGCCGCGCCGGCCTGCCCGAACCGCTTCCGCTCGGCCAGCGGCTCCAGGAGCACTTCCTGCGCCAGGTACGCACCCTGCCGCCGGACGCCCAGGCGTTCGCGCTGCTGGCCGCGGCCGACCCGGGAGGTGAGCGGGGCCGGCTGTGGCGCGCGGCGGCACAAGCCGGCATCGACCCGGATGCGGCCTCAGCCGAAACGGCCGAGGCCGGCGTGCTGGAGTTTCCCGGCAACTCGGTGCGGTTCCGCTATCCACTGCTGCGGTCCGCGGTGTATCACGGCGCGAGCGCTGCTGATCGCCGGCACGCACACCGTGCGTGGAGCCAGGCGGGCAACTCGGAGTTGCGCGTATGGCACGTGGCCGCGGCGACGATCATCCCCGACGAGGACCTCGCGGCCGAACTGCAGCACACGGCCGAACGCGCGGGCACCCGTGGCGGCTACGCGGCCAGAGCCGCGCTGCTGCGGCGCTCGGCCGACCTGACGCCGGACGACGCCCGCCGCGCCGAACGGGAAGTCTCCCTGGCTGAGGCCAGGCTCATGGCCGGCGACCCGGTCGGGGCCCAGAATATCCTCGGCGGTGCCCTGCCCCAGCTCACGAATACGTCGGCACGTGGCCGGGCGCAACGGCTGGAGGGCGCGATCCGCTTCGCCCAGGGCGACGCCGCCGAGGCGGCCCGCATCCTGGCCAGTGCGTCACAGACGCTCGCGGACGACGACAGGATGGCCCGCGACACGATGCTCATGGCGCTGCAGGCGGCCATCTGGGCCGGCCCAGCGCAGACCCGGGAAATCGCGCGCGCAGCATGCGTCTTCCCGCCTGTTCCCGCTGCTTCCGCGTCAGTCGCCGACCTGCTGCTCGAGGGATACAGCGCCCGGTTTACGCTCGGCTACCAGGCCGCCGTGCTGCCGTTCCGCGCCGCCGTGGCCGCGCTGCTCGCCGACGACCTCGATCCCGCGGTAGGCCTTCGCTGGTTCGCGCTCGGCACCGCGGCCGCCGGCAGCCTGTGGGACGACCAGGCCGCCTTCGATCTGTCCGATCGCTGGGTAAAAATGGCGCGTGCCGCGGGCGCGTGCACTACCCTGCCGGTCGCGCTCGCTTTCCACGCGTTTTCGGAATTGATGGCCGGCCACTTCCGCGAGGCCGACGCGAGGTGGGCCATGATGCTGGAGGTGCTGACCATTACCTGCGGTCCCGGCGTGCTCGGCGTCAACAGCCGCAGTAACGGCCTGCTGCTCGCCTACCGCGGCCACCTCACCGAGGCCCGCGCGACCGGTCTGGCCCAGGTCCGCGAGTCGGCCGAACGAGGCCAGGGCGGGCCGGCGGACATCGGCCGGTACATCGTCGCCGTGGCGGACCTGTTCGGCGGAGATTACGCAGCGGCGATGTCCGCCGCGGAGACCGTCATCGAGAACGACCCGGCCTACACGGGCGAGGGGGCCCTGCCGGAGCTGATCGAGGCCGCCATCCGGGCCGGCGATCGCGAGGCCGCGGCCACCGCCCACAAAACCCTGTCCGAACGGGCGCTCGCCGCAGGCACGCCCTGGGCGCTCGGGCTGCGTGCCCGCTGCGAGGCGCTGCTGGCTGAGGGCGCGGACGCGGAGGGCTGCTACCTGGAATCCATCAGCCAGCTCAAGCGATCCCGGATGGCGGTCGACCTCGCACGCGCACACCTGCTCTACGGCCAGTGGCTGCGCCGGGCCAAGCGGCGGCGGGATGCACGGCAGGAGCTGCGCACCGCGCACGAAATGTTCGCCGCGATGGGCGCGGACCGGTTCGCCAAGCAAGCCGCCGCCGAGTTGCGCGCGACCGGCGAACGCGCCCGGGCCCGCACCCCGGAGACCGCCATCGACCTCACGCCGCAGGAAGCGCGGGTGGCCGACCTCGCCGCGGCCGGAGCGTCGGACGGTGAGATCGCCGCGCAGCTGTTCATCAGCCCGAGCACCGTCGACTACCACCTCCGCAAGGTGTTCCGCAAGCTCAACGTGACGTCGCGGACGCAGCTCGCCGGCCGCCTGCTACCGGGACCAGCCGCCGACCACCCCTCGCGGGGATAAGGCGATGCCGGGCGTGGGCAGCCCGGGCCGGACGGTGGCCGGTCATCCCGTCACGTAGGAGATGACCGTGGCCACGACCGCGCCGGCCATTCCGAGGAAGGTGAGAAGGAGGGTCGTCCGGGACAGCCAGCCACTTCTGGCTGCGCCCATGGTGGCACGGTCAGCGGCGATGCGGTCGACGAACCAGATCAGCGGGACGGCGGCGATGCCGTTGAACGCCGCGGCGAACACCAGGAAGCGGATGGGGTTGACACCGATGAAGTTGAGGCACAGGCCGATCAGCATGGACGCGGCGATGACCCCGTAGAAATACCGGCCCTCGCGGGGCTTGAGGTCTAGGCCCTCCTTCTTTCCCCGGGCCTCGGCCAGCGCGTAGGAGGTGGATCCGGCCATGACCGGGATGGCCAGCATGCCCAGGGACACGATGCCCAGGGCGAACAGGCCCTGAGCGATGAGACCGGCGTGCGGGAACGTATGGACCAGTGGCTCGAGCGCTTTGGCCGCGTCGGCCGCTGTGTTGATCGTTGTGACGTGAGCGGTGTGCAGCACGGTCGCCGCGACGATGATGATGAACCAGGACACGGCCTGGGAGAAGAACATGCCGATGGCGTTGTCGGTCCGCAGGTCACGGAGCGACCGCCTGGTCTTGCGGCCCCGGTTCTCCTCCACCTCCTGCGAGGTCTGCCAGAAGAACATGTAGGGCGTGATGGTGGTGCCGATGACCGCGGTGATGACGAAGAAGAACGTGGCCGTGAACTCGATGTGGGGGACGAAGGTGGCCCGGAAGATCGTGGCCCAGGGCTCGTGGACCAGGAACGCGGTGATCGGGTAGGCCAGCAGCGATACCGTCAGCCACTTGAGGACCTTGGCGTATTTGCGGTAGCTGACGGCTATCTCCAGGGCGAGGATGACGGCGGTGAAGACGACCATCAGGACGGCTGCCGGGATGGGGATGATCAGCGTCGCGGCACCGCCGAGGGCGCCGATGTCGGCGCCGATGTTGATGACGTTCGCGGCCACCACGAGCGTGACGAGGAAGCGAAGGGTGCGCAGGCTGAAGTGGTCCTTGATGTTGCGGGCCAGCCCCTGGCCGGTGATGTTGCCGATCCGGCCGCACGCCTCCTGGACGCCGATCACCAGCGGCAGCATCCAGGCGGCCGTCCACAGCTGGCCGTAGCCGAACTGGGCGCCGGTCTGGGAGTAGGTCGCGATGCCGGACGGGTCGTCATCGGCGGCCCCGGTGACCAGGCCCGGGCCGAGTATCCCGAGCAGGTGGCGCAGCTGGCCGCGCCGGCCGGGAGCGGTAGCTGGCTCGGCTGACTGCGGCGGGGTCGCCGGGGTCGCCGGGGTCGCCGGGGTCGCCGGGGTCGGGGTCGGGGTCGGCGGGGTCGGCGGGGTCGGCGGGGTCGGCGGGGTCGGCGGGCCAGGGGTATCCCCCTTGGGCGGTTCTTGCTTGAGCATGGTCGTGCCTCCATCACGGAGGGCGCTGGCGGGCGCCCGGCCCGGAAGCCGGTGCGGGCGCACGCGCCCTGTATCGGTCGTCAGGCCGCTTTTCGGAGCGGCGATGGTGGCTGCGCGGACATGAAAGGCATTCCCCTTTCCGTTTTGGCTCAGCCGCACCACGCCATTGTCGAAGGCCGCGGTGCCTGTCAATACCCAGCAAACGCCTGGGCAGCCGATTCCCGCCAACACCTGCCAGCTATGGACGTATAGGTGCCGGCTAGGGAATCCGTCAGCTGGCGGCGCCGGGGGAATTGGCTTTCGGGTGGCGTTCGGGGCGCAACCGGAGGTCGAGGTAGGCGAGCGCGCCGGGAAGCAGCGGAAGCCAATAGTTCACCAGCCGGTAACCGAGCACGGCAAGGACCGCCGTTGCCCGGGGCGCGCCGAAGCCGACGGTGATAGCTACCAGCGTGACTTCGATCACGCCAAGCCCGCCGGGGGTGAGGGGGATGGCGCTGGCGATGTTAGCCGCGGCGTAGGCGACCGCCAGCGGCCCGAAGCCAGGCTGGTACCCGACGGCCAGGAACATCAGGTCGAGCGAGAGCAGATCAAACAGCAGGTCAGCTGCGGCGAACCCGTAGCCTTCGAGGAAGGCCCGTCCCGTTAGCGCCGATCGAGCGCGCACGACGAGCTGTCCGCTGGACTGGGCTACCTTATCTGGATCTATTCCCGGCCGGACCCGCCGCGCCAGCCGCGCCGCCCAGCGTCCCGCCCGTTCCGCGATGGCGGGGTGAGCGCCTACGAAGAGGGCGACCGCGGCCACGCATACCACCAGGGCGAGCGCGATGCCTGCGGTGATGACGTAGTACCGGGAGAGGTGCCGGCCGGCCGTCGCCACGAACCCGGCCCCGAACAGCGCGATCAGGGCAACCGAGGACAGCAGGCTGGTGAGGCCGATCCCCTCGGTGGTCGTCGCCGCGGCCACGCCGTCGGCTTCCAGCGTGTTCACGTTCAGCAGGGTGCCCGCCGCCGATCCGAACGGGGTCAGGTGGCTGACCAGGAAGGACGCCAGGATGACCCGAGCGGCCAGCCCGAACCGCACCCGGGCGCCCAGCGAGGCGAGCACCCGTCGGTACAACAAGGCGTAACACGCGAGCGACACCGCTTGAGCGAGGACCGCCGCCACCATGAACGCCGGGTTGGCGTGCCGCAGGCCTGCGGCTTCCCGCGCCAGCCCGCCGATGCGCGGCAGCAAACCGAACACCCCCGCCGCCAGCGCCACCAGCAGCACACCGTGCACGATCCACCGCACCGCCGGATGCCGCCGCCCCTTGCGGGCCGTGAGCGGATCGCTCGCCTGCGGTGACGGTTCCCGGTTAGCCGACGGTGGCGGCGCGCCGCCGGCCGGCGGCGGCGCAGGGCTGGCGAGCGCCTCGCGAGAGCCTTGCCCCCCGTGGTTCGCCGCCATGCGCCGCTGCCGTTGCCGGTGCCCGAAGAGGGTCCAGGTCAGCCGGTGATGGTGAGGTCGTCGGTCACGTCGTAGACGCCGCTGGCCATCCACGCGGCAGCGACCGCCGCGTCGTGCTCGGCCCAGGTAGTGACGTGACCGGTCAGCGTCACCGTATTCCCCTTGGCGTCCACCCTGACGTCGCTGTCGTCGGGGATCAGCGCCCACCGGTCCAGCGCGTCCTGAACCAGGACGTCAACGTCGAGTTGATCCGCGTCCTGGGCGATCCCGATGTCGTCCCTGACGTTGCGCACGCCGGTCAGCGCCGCGACTGCCAGCTCGGCGGCGGCCCGCTGTGCGCCGTATTCCACGGTGCCGGTCAGCGTCAGGTTGCCGTCGCGGGCGGTCGCCTCGATGCCATCCGGCACCGTGACGTTCAGCGTCAGCGCGTTGTTTGCCGCGGTGGTCAGCTGCGCGTCATCGCGGTAGTCACCCGGCGACAGCACGACCTCCAGGTGATTGTGCACGTTCTTGACACCATCAACCCGCTGCGCGGCGGCGGCCGCCTCCAGGTACTGCGGGTAGCTCGGCACGGTGCCGTTGAGCGCCACGTCCCCGTTCATGTTCCTCACGGTGATGTCCGTGGGGTCCACCAGCGGGTCGAAGCCCAGCTCCGCCTCGACCGCCTCGCGGATGTCCTTGTTCTTGCCCATGTGCCAGATCCTTTCCATGACGGACGGCAGATCCCGCCGTCCCCGAATCAGTCCACCGGCTCCTCTCGCGCTGGTAAAGGCGATGGTGGCTCTGGTGATATTGGCCTGGGCAATAGCTCTCGGGATATTGGCCTGGGCAATACCAGTACAGGTGCCATCGTTTTTCCAATCACCGCGGCGCGTAGTGCACTGGAACCAGCCGTGACCCACCACAGGACCGGCAAAGGGAGGTATCTGTCATGAGCGCGAGAGAATCTTGGACCCAAGGCCGGGCCCAGCGCCAAGAAGGGGAGGAAGCGATGCAGCGCGTGGCGCCCACCCTTACCGGGCCGGTGAATGCCGTGTGCCGATGCGACCGCTGTGGCGCGCAGGCCTACGTTCGGGTCCTGTTTCACGGCCGCCGGGACCTGCTGTTCTGCGCGCATCACTACCGGCAGCACGCGCCCGCGCTGGCCGGGGTTGCCGTCGCGATCCAGGACGAGACGCACCGGCTCGCCCGAGGTGAGTGGCCCGGCTCACGAACCTGAGGGCAACGCCGACAACGGCATGGCGGCTGCCCGGCGGAACGGAGCGGTCCGGCACCCGGGCGGCCGGGTGCTACCCGGCGTTCAGCACAGCGCCGACTGACCCGCGGCGGCGAACCGGGAGGGGCTAGCCGCGGAACGTGTCTGGGTCGGGCCCGGTGCGCTCGTTCCGGTTCAGCGCGCTGATCCGCTCGACGTCCTCGCCGGTCAGCTCGAAGTCGAAGATGTCGATGTTCTCCCTGATGCGGGCCGGCGTGATCGACTTGGGGAAGACGATGTAGCCGCGCTCGATGTGCCAGCGCAGCACCACCTGAGCCGGGGTCTTGCCGACCCCGCAGGCGATCGAGAGGACCTCCGGGTCGGACAGCAGGGCCCCGCCCCGCGCCAGCGGCGACCAGCTCTCGATCGCGATCTGGTGCTCGGCGCAGAACGCCACCACCTCCTCCTGGGTCAGGTAGGGGTGCACCTCGATCTGGTTGACCGCCGGGCGGATCCCGGTCTCCTGGTGTATTCGGCGCAGGTGGTGCGGCTGGAAGTTCGACACGCCGATGGAGCGGGCCCGGCCCTCACGGTAGAACTCCTCGAGGGTCTTCCATGTCGACACGTAGTCGCCGCCGTACCTGGATGGCAGCGGCCAGTGGATCAAGAACAGGTCGACATAGTCGGTACCGAGCGCGGCCAGCGTCTCGTCGAAGGCCTTGCGCGCGTCATCCGGGCGGTGGGCGTCGTTGCCCAGCTTGCTCGTGAGGAACACGTCCGCGCGGTCCAGGCCGGACCTGGCGAGTGCCTGGCCGACCTGCCGCTCGTTGCCGTACATCTCGGCGGTGTCAATGTGCCGGTAGCCGGCCCGCAGGGCCTCGCTGACCGCCATCTCGGCGTCCGCCGGCTCGACCAGGAAGACGCCGAATCCGAACTGGGGGATCCTGTTGCCGTTGTTCAGCAAGATGTCAGGTATCGCTGCCATGGCGGAAGCGTAACGAATCCGCCGGCCTGGCCATGGAGCGCGGTCGAGCGTCGCCTGCACACACACCTTCTTGTTTCCGAACGGCTGCGCCAGGCGACTCACCGCACAGCGCCAGTGCCGGCCGGCCGAGCGGCCCTGCGGTCTCGCCCGGCACGATCGTTGCGAACGGCATTCGCTGTCGCCTTCTTATCGTGTCCGGACGCCTGGTTGGTCCCTGCGCCAGTGTGGCTAGCGCCGGTCAGCTCACCTCGAGGGTGACGTCGATGTTTCCCCGGGTGGCGTTGGAGTACGGGCAGACCTGGTGCGCCGCCTCGGTGAGCGACCGGGCCGTGGCCTGCTCCACGCCAGGGATCGTCACGCGGAGCGTCACGGCCAGCCCGTAGGCACCGCCGGGAACCGGGCCGATCGAGACGTCCGCCTCGACCCTGGACGCGCTCGTGTCCACTCCCGCGCGCCGGCTCACGACGGCCAGCGCGTTCTGGAAGCAGGCGGCGTAGCCGGCCGCGAACAGCTGCTCCGGGTTGCTGGCGCCGCCCGGGCCGCCCATCTCCTTGGGCGGCCGCATGTCCAGGTCGAGGATGCCGTCGTCGGAGACGACGTGGCCGCTGCGGCCGCCGATCGCGGACGCCCTCGCCGTGTAGAGCGGCCGGGTGAGGTGAGTGGTCACGTCTGCTCCTCGGATCTGCCTGCCGCGCCCAGGGGGCCTTCTGCCGGGATCAGCCGCCGTCCCGGCCCTGGTATTCCGTGGGCCCGGTTTCGCCGACGGCTGAGTCGCCTCGCGGAGACCCGGTCGACGAGCAGCCTACGATGGGCTGATGTTGTGGCATACCTGCCTGGACCGGTCCTCCCTGGATTGGCGGCCATGACGGCGCCTGAGGGCGGGGCGCGGCCCGCCATCGTGACCGTCGACGACGACCCCGGTGTCTCCCGCGCGGTGGCCAGGGACCTGCGGCGGCGGTACGGCGAGCGGCACCGCATCGTCCGCGCCGAGTCCGGTGACGCGGCGCTGGAGGCGCTGCGGCAGATGAAGCTGCGCGGCGAGCAGGTGGCCGTGATCCTGGCGGACTACCGGATGCCGCAGATGAACGGCATCGAGTTCCTCGAGCAGGCGATGGACATCTTCCCCGGCGCGCGGCGGGCGCTGCTCACCGCCTACGCCGACACCGGGGCGGCGATCGAGGCGATCAACGTCGTGGACCTCGACTACTACCTGCTCAAGCCCTGGGACCCGCCGGAGGAGAAGCTCTACCCGGTGGTGGACGCGCTGCTGGAGACGTGGCTTTCGTCGGACTACCGGCCGGTGCCCGAGACGAAGGTCGTGGGGCACCGGTGGTCGGCGCGCTCGTCGGAGGTGCGCGAGTTCCTGGCGCGCAACCAGGTGCCCTACCGCTGGTACGCGTCCGACGAGCCGGAGGGACGGCGGCTGCTCGAGGCCGCCGGCGCCGACGAGATGACGCTGCCCGTGGTGATCACGCCGGAGGGCGAGGCGCTCGTCCAGCCCGCCGACCGTGAGCTGGCGGCCAAGGTCGGGCTGGCCACGGTGCCGTCCGGCGGCTTCTACGACCTCGTCGTCATCGGCGGCGGGCCCGCGGGGCTGGGCGCGGCCGTCTACGGCGCGTCCGAGGGCCTGCGCACCGTGCTGGTCGAGCGGATGGCCACCGGCGGCCAGGCGGGGCAGAGCTCCCGGATCGAGAACTA
>Ga0070698_100006455_pt1 | contig 12721 bp, 8 predicted proteins | sample KBSK1502metaG_FD_65477 | JGI IMG/M metagenome (GOLD analysis project Ga0070698, IMG submission 65477) | Corn, switchgrass and miscanthus rhizosphere microbial communities from Kellogg Biological Station, Michigan, USA - KBS K1-50-2 metaG | ecosystem: Host-associated > Plants > Roots >... | reverse complement strand
CGACCCCGTTGCCGTCGGCGGCACGAGGTGGCAGGCAGCGAGTGGCCCTCTCAGATCACGTACGCGGTATTCTTTCGACCAAGAATCTCACGCTGTACAAGATTTCCGCCCTGACGCGCGCCCGATACCCACGTATGCCGAGCTATCACATCCCTCGCAACTTCTACTTTCAATTGCGCTCGGGATTGAGCCCCACACTTCATCAGCTATGCGCATTCAGCCAACTGTCTGGGTACCGCTTGGTGGACTGGCTTGCAGTGTTTGGGTTTCACGTGCACGAAATTCCCCGATTGCAGGCGGCTCTCGACCAACCGCGCACAACGCTTCTCGATAACACCCTCTATGATGCCCGGGCGTCGATCCCGTGGTTCCGGGAGCGCTCGTCTGGAGAGTTGATTCCACCGATCGCACCCTTGAGTCAGCTACTTGAACGTTCTGGCGCGCGGCACCTTTCGTCTCTGGTTTCCGTGGACCCTGATTCGTATCTGTATGCCAAGATCGGCCGGCAAGATGTATATGCTTTTCCAGACCTCGTTCCGGGAAGTATCGTGCGCGCGAACACGCGACTTGTCGAGCGGGTCGCGCGAGAATCGACCGAAGACATCTCAAAGCACATTTTCCTCGTCGAGCACGGCCGCGGACTCTGTTGCTGCCGCCTTCATTTCAACGCCAAGAATCGCATTACGCTCACGTCGAACGAGCTTCCGTTCGCGAACGTCGAACTCGAACTCGGATCCGAGGCAAGAATCCTCGGAGTCTTGGACATGGAACTGCGCCCGTTGCCCAGCCAACGGCGGTCAGCTACGCAACGCTACGCTCCGGCCGAGGTTGCTCCCGATCTCGCAAGGCTCTGGGCACCTGTTCCACTTAACCAAGGAGTCGGCCGGCAGCAACCCGCTGTTCTGATCCGCAGTGCCCGGCGTCGGGCAGGTCTCTCGCTCCGTCAGGCCTCGGAGCTGAGTCGGGCGGTCGCTGCCGCTCTCCATGACCAGCGATACTTTGCCTCCCCCGGATCGCTGTCGGAGTACGAAGCGCGCGACACTCCGCCGCGTCACATCCACAAGTTGTTTACGATCTGCATTCTCTATTCCATCCGCTTCCGAGAGCTCCTACTCTCATTCGGGCTCGCTCCGAACGAGACTCACATGGCCACAATACCGGACGAATGGATGGTTCGGAGTGATGGGTTCACTGCGGAAAACCAGTCACCGGGTAAGACGCCTGTGGGCGGGTTTCTCGCCCTGATTCTCAAGCGATTTGGCGACGTACCTTTGTTCTTGCACCAATCGCTTCGTTTTTTGTCCGGCTTACGTGATATTTCAATGCGCGATGTCTTCTGGGTGGGAGGGCGGGAGAGGGCCATGCATCCGTCGTTCGGCGGCGCACTGTTCGTCATTGTGAACCGCCGCAAGAGGAAACCACGAATTTTTCGACGTAAGTCTGCACAGGAACAACCTCTCTATCTCCTGATGAAGAGAGAGGGATCCTACGTCATGGCCAGCTGCGGAATCGAGAACGGCATGATCGTCGTTCACCCTTATACGGAAGGTTTCGTCCGGCCCGAGCGACTCCGCAACGGAGTGGATGCCGAGGTCGTCGGACAGATCGTCACCGTCATCCGCTCCCTTCCACCGCCACCTTGACGTAAATATCGCTGGGGAATCGGTCGGATTCCCTTCCCTGATACAAATAGAGTCGAAAAGCGAACGGTCGGCGCGGTGCGAGTGGCTGCTCTAACCGCGGCATTGCGTTGAGAGTACAGGAGTTTCGAAAACGTAGTATCAGTTCAAGAATATTTTCTCGAGTTAGTGGCTTCCCTCTTTTCTTTCTGACACTCTCGCCTCGATCACAGTCATCTTCGAAGCTCAATGCGAGGTTCTTTATGTTGAAGCTGTCGGAACAAGTCCGCTCGACGCACGGCCAGGACGGCGCCGTCATCCTAGACATCCGTCACGGACAGATGTTCCGTTTGAACTTCGTCGGCTCGCGGATGATTGAGCTTCTAAAAGACGGCCGCACGGAAGAGCAGATTGCCGACGAGCTCGGCCGGGAGTTCGGCGCAGCTCGAGAGATCGTTGAAACCGATCTCCGGGAATTCCTCACGCATCTTGAAAAACATCGCTTGCTCGAGGTTCGGCAAAGGGAGACGCATTCTGCGCAATAGCGAATGGCACCCATGTGTACGTCATCACAATTCGACCACGACTCTTTTCGCATTCTTCTTTTTCGTTGCGACGCCTTGGAAATTCTCCTTGAGACAGCCGGCTATGCCTTGCGCGCACCTGCTGTCCGGATTCCTCGGCATACGAGAGCCGCAAAAGAGATCACGTCCGTTATCAGCATTTCGTGGAATCTCAAAACGTATTGCTTGTTCACACTTTGCCAGAGCGATTCTTCGGATCGCCCCATACGCTATTACGTAGTGGAGATTTGTCGGCCTGAGGCGGAGCTTCCCGCCGGCATGCAATGGATCCCCGTCGCATCGCTATCCGCTCCGGCATTCGAGGACCTGAGTGACTTCGCGGCACTCCAGAATTCGATCTCGACTCTTGAGCGATATCGGCGAGGGGAGCTCTCCGGCCCCTTCGGAAAACTCGGCTGGCTGCAGACGGTCAAGGAATGGGTCCAGTCCGAGGCCGCCAAGGTCTCGCTCCGTCTGACCGGAGAATTCTGTCAGCTCAACGCCAGTCCAACATTCAGTCTCGTTCGCTTCTCAACGAACGGACCCGCGATCTGGTTTAAGGCTGTGGGCGAACCAAACCTTCGCGAATATCCGATTACACTTGCCCTGTCCCGCTATTTCCCCGCGCACACCCCTCAGGTTCTTGCCACGCGCGACGAATGGAACGGATGGCTTGTCATCGAGGTGGAAGGAACTCACCCTGACGAGAATTCCAACCTCGAAGTATGGAGGCAGGTCGCGACGACACTCGCGGACTTACAGATTGCGTCAGTCGGTCAAACGCTGCATCTACTGGACATCGGTTGTCGTGACGCGCGTGTTTGTTCCCTTCTCGAACTCATCGAACCTTTCTTCGAAATGATGGCCGAGCTCATGGAGCAACAGACCAAGGAATCGCCGCCACCACTCTCTCGAGACCAACTTTCCGTCCTTCGAACAAGATTGCAGGACATCCTCTCAGAAGCTGCCGAGTCCGAAATTCCAAACGCGATCGGCCGCCTCGATTTCAATCCCGGCAACATCGTAACGAACCACGATCGGTGCGTCTTCTTGGATTGGGCGGAGGCGTGCGCCGGACAACCTTTTCTGACGTTCCAATACCTGCTGCAACATCTCCGTCGTCTCCGCCAGAAAGATGACTCTTGGGAACGCACCTTGACGTCGGCCTACCTCGATCATTGGTATTCGTTTTCCTCTCCGGGCGAAGTAGCGAAGGCCCTACGAATCTCTCCCCTTCTCGCCGTGTTTGCCTACGCCGTTTGTGGAGACTCCTGGCGCAACCCGGCGAGTCCGACCTATCCACAAACCGCTCCTTACCTCCGAAGCCTGGTCCGTCGCATGAAGCGCGAAGCGGATCTCCTGGCCGTCGATGAAACCCGTAGGAGCGTGCCATGTCCCGGTTAATGGAGCGGCCTCCCATTTCCGCGGTCGAGCCTGTGACCGACATCCTGCACGGTGTCGCAATCACGGACCCGTACCGCTGGCTCGAAGATCAAGATTCACCACGCACGCGCGCCTGGATTGAGGAACAAACGCGCTATGCGCGCGGTTATTTGGACAGCATCCCGGGACGCCGGCGCATCCGCGAGCGGATTCGAGAATTCCTAGCCGTCGAAACCTATGACTCACTGCAAAGAGCCGACGGACGCTACTTCTTCAGGAAGCGTCTGCCCAACCAAGAGCAGCCGTGCATCTACATGCGTGAAGGTGCAGACGGTGAGGATCATCTTCTGATCGATCCCTCCGAAAGGCGGTCCGGGAATTTCACGGCAGTAAAGCCTCTGCGAATTTCACCTGACGGTCGGATGCTCCTGTATGAGGTGAAAGAGGGGGGAGAGAGAACGGGGACATTTGAGCTGCTCGAAATCGAGACTCGGAAGCGCCTCCCCGATCTCCTCCCCCGCGGGTATTTGCGTGGATTTGCCTTCGCACCGGATGGGAAGAGCTTCTACTACTCGCACGAGGCGCTCAATGCAAAACGGCCCTTCCATCGCGCCGCGTATCAACACGTTCTCGGAACGCCATCCTCCGAAGACCGGGAGATTTTCTTCGCGGGCGAAGACAAGAAACTCCGGCTGGCGCTGCTTTCGGACAAGAAGCGCCTCGGCTTCTTCGTCTATCGCTTCGTCGACAAGAGGTTCGCTGACTTCTATCTGAAGCCTTTTGAAGGAGATGGCCCGCCAGTCCTGACATTCGCACACATCGACTGCATGCTTGGCTTGCGACTAATGGACGACAAGATTCTCGCCGTCACAGATCGCAATGCGCCGAATCGCCGGATCGTCGAAATCCGCCTTCGCGAGAATGGGGAGCACGAGTGGATCGATATCGTCCCGGAAAGCGACATTCCGATCGTCAACTGGCTCGTCGTCGGAGACTCCATCTTGGTCTCCTACATGAAAGATATTCAGCATCGCGTCTCTATCTTCGATTTCTGCGGCAAGAAGACCGGGGAGCTGCCCATTCGAAGCGACGAGACGCTTCGGATGATCGGCGGTTCGCCGGGCACCGACGAATTGCTGATGGAAACAGAATCCTTCACCGAGCCGATCGGAATATTCCGCTACTCCACGATCAGCAAAGAGCGCACGCTCTGGGCCAAAAGAGGCAGTCCGTTTGATTCCCCTGGCTTCACTCATTCTCAGCTCTGGTTCCTGTCCAAGGACGGCACACGAATCCCGATGTTCCTAGTTGGCCGGCGAGATGTCCTAAAGAGAAACGAAAACCCAACAATTATGACCTCTTACGGCGGTTACGGCGTCTCTATGACGCCGCAGTTCAGCGTCTTTGTCGCCTTCTTGTTGGAACGCGGGTGCTTGTTTGCCTTACCCAATATTCGCGGCGGTTCGGAATTCGGCATCGAGTGGCGCAACGCCGCCAAGCGGCGCAACCGCCAGACCGCCTACGACGATTTTCTGTGCGCCGCGGAATGGCTCGTCGACACGGGAAGAACCGCTGCTGGAAAGCTGGCAATCTTCGGCGGTTCAAACTCAGGTTTGCTCGTAGGCGCCGCCTTGACGCAGCGGCCGGACTTGTTTGCGGCGGCCGTTTGTATGGTGCCGATGCTGGACATGCTTCGCTATCACCTATTCGACAACGCGCATGTCTGGAAAGATGAATTTGGCACCGTAGACGACCCCGAGGACTTCGCCGTTCTCGCCGAATACTCTCCCTATCATCGGGTTCGCGAAGGCGTGGCTTACCCCGCCACTATGATCGTCTCGGGCGACGCCGACCGGAATTGCAATCCGCTGCATGCGCGCAAAATGACCGCCCGGCTGCAAGCGGCGAGCGTCTCTGAACGTCCCATTTTTCTCGATTACAGCAAGTCTCGCGGGCACTCTCCCGTGCTTCCGTTGAGCGAACGAGTCGATGCACTGACGGATCGCATGGCGTTTCTCTGCGACCAACTGCAGTTGCCGGTGTGAAAGCGGAGGTGTTAGCCATGTCGTTTCTTGTCTTGAAAGCGTACTTGAAGCTGATTCATTTCGACCTCTACCTGGCGCGCGGCAACTTCGCGGAGCTCTACGACAAAGTCCGCAAGTATCCCGTCGGAAAGCTGGGGCCCGCTCCCGACGCGGTCGAGCGCATCTGCTCTGCGATCGACATGGCCTGCGTCTGGTATTGGAAAGAAGCGCTGTGCCTGCAACGGTCCGCGGCGACCGCTTGTCTTCTGAAGAAATACGGCGTCCCCGCGCAATTGGTGATTGGCGCTCAACAGGTTCCGTTCAAAGCCCACGCGTGGGTCGAAGTCGATGACCGCGTGGTCAATGATAAGGCTTACATCCCGGAAATATATGCAGTCCTCGATCGGTGCTGAAGAAGTTTGCGTAGAGGAAGGGTCGACTATGAGCGTCCAATTTGGAAGGTGGAATTTCGATGGCAAGCCCGTGGATCGGGACTATCTCGAAAAGGTGAAAGCCTCCATCGCTCCCTACGGGCCAGACGATGCTGGCTCCTATTTGAAGAACGACATCAGCATGCTCTACCACGCCTTCCACACCACGAAGGAATCCCGCCGCGAGACGCAGCCTCACGTTACTTCATGCGGCGCCATCACCACCTGGGACGGCCGCCTGGACAACCGCGCGGATTTGATCGAACAGATGCACGATGTTCTGGCGATTCGCTCGACGGATGTTGAGATTGTCGCAGCAGTCTATGAACGCTGGGGGAGCGATTGCTTCGCGATGTTGATTGGCGACTGGGCTCTTTCCCTCTGGGATCCTCACGCCCGCTCCCTGACCCTCGCCAAAGATCCCATCGGCACGCGCCATCTCTACTATTCGTTCGAGAGCAACCAAGTTACGTGGAGCACCATCCTCGATCCCCTAGTCCTGTTTGCGGGAAAGACCTTCGCGCTTTGCGAAGAATACTTAGCCGGCTGGTTGTCATTTTTCCCGGCCGCTCACCTTACTCCGTACGTCGGGATTCATTCCGTCCCGCCTTCCTCGTCGGTTCTTATACGGCCGGGAAAGCACGCCGTTCGGAAGTTTTGGGATTTCGATCCCAACAAGCAAATCCGGTACGCCACTGACTCTGAGTACGAAGAGCACTTCCGCGCCGTCTTCGCCCGAGCCGTCCAACGCCGCCTTCGCTCCGACAGTCCCATCCTCGCTGAGCTGAGCGGCGGCATGGATTCCTCCTCCATCGTCTGCATGGCGGATCGAATCATCGGCCACGGCGGCGCCGAAATCCCGCGCCTTGACACCCTCTCCTATTACGATGACTCCGAACCCAACTGGAACGAGCGTCCCTTCTTCACCAAAGTGGAGGAAAAGCGCGGCCGCACCGGCGCCCACATCGATGTCAGCAAGCAGCGATCTTTCAACTTCGAGCTCGATAGCGACCGATTCGCGGCGACTCCTGGTTCCGGCGGTCGTGCTGACGAAGCGAGCCGCCAATTCGCTGCGTGCATGACCTCGCAAGGAAATCGCGTGGTGCTCTCCGGCGTCGGCGGCGATGAAGTCGCCGGCGGCGTGCCAACCCCCACGCCGGAACTCGAAGATCTTCTCGCAAGAGGGCAGTTCAGGAGACTCGCGCACCAATTGAAAGTCTGGGCCCTGAACAAAAGAAAACCCTGGTTCCACCTGTTCTTTGAAGCCGCTCGCGGATTTTTTCCTACCGCTCTCGTCGGTGTTTCGAGACACAAGCGGCCCGCGCCATGGCTCGATCCCGACTTCGTTAAGCGCAACCGCTCCGCCTTAGAAGGGTACAAAACTAGGTTGAAGCTCTTTGGCCCTGCGCCCACGTTTCAAGAAAATGTCTCAACATTGCAAGCCCTGCAAAGACAACTGGCGTGCGAGGTCTTGTCCGCAGACCAGCCGCGCGAGAAGCGATATCCCTATCTCGACCGCGGCCTCCTGGAATTCATGTATTCCGTCCCTCGTGAACAGCTAGTCCGACCGGGCCAACGCCGCTCTCTGATGCGGCGAGCGCTTGTAGGAATTGTCCCCGACGAACTCCTGAACAGAAAGCGGAAGGCGTTTGTGTCGCGCGGGCCGATCGTGAGTATCGGGGCGCAATGGACGGACTTACTTGCATTGACTCAACACATGCTTGCGAGTGAATTGGGATTTGTAAATTCAGTGCGTTTCACAAGCGCTTTGCGCAAAGCCCGCGATAGACAGGAGGTCGGCCTGGTTACTCTGCTTCGTGCGCTGATTACCGAATGCTGGCTCAGAAATCTCCAGGCTTGGAGCGTCTTGCCTGACGCCAGGTCGGGAGTTCCGCTGACCTTGCACCTTTTAGCGCAAGGGTGACAGGAGAGATCAGGTTTCGGTTCATGTAAGAAACGGAAGGAAAAATGAGGAAGACAACATGGAACACGCTCGGCCAGAGCCTTGCCCGGAAAGGAAATGGAAAATGAAGTACGAGAAACCGGAATTCCTGACCTCGTGCACCCTCGCGGACACTCTGGCGGTGGTGATGCTTGAAGAAAAGGCGCCTATGTGACGCCCCTAACGTTTATGAGGCCGACGAGTAGCAACGTCGGGGGAACCCGACAAAACAAAGCTTGATCTCAGCTGAGACAATCCAAATGGGAAAGGAGGTGAAAATTCATGAACTACGAAAAACCAAACGTCGCTTTACTTGCTTCTGCGGTTGAGGCGGTGAGGGGTCAGAGCAAGGATGATCCGCCGAACTTTGACGGTTTGCAAGGCCTCACCATTAGCGCCTATCAATCCGATGAGTAAGGCCGAGCGGTGATGATTCAAAACAGGCCGGAGCGCCGCGGCGCTCTGGCCAAATGCGTAAACTGCCAGTCGCGGCGTGCAGGATGTTTGCTCTATCGTGTGCTCGGCTTTCAATGCCCTGCAAAACATCAATGGACTATCGCAGAAGCGCTTTTCTCTTTGGCGTCTTGGAGCTTTCGTAGTTCGCGCCAACGGGCATACAGCTCGCCTTTGGCGGGATCGGGGTCTTCTTCGCCCTTGAGCCAGAAGCGGAACCAGTCCACGTTGACGGTCTCTGAAGCCAAGCGCTGCGTTGGGTTCGTCATCACGTGGGTGCCAGCTTGCAGCATGACCAGATCCACCGGCTTCTTGAGGTAGCGTAGCGCCGCATACGGCTCCCAGCCCGCCAACACGGCCGGGGCGCCCGGCTGCAACAGCAACAACGGCGTACGTACTTTGTCCATGTTGAATTCGGGCGACCGCGCCAGCCAGTTCTTCAGGCTCTCGGGGCCGAACGGCTTCCCGCCGTTGATCGCATCGGCTTCCCGGTCGAGGCCGCTATCCACCGCAAACACATATTCAAAGTACCCAAATGTGACTCCGTCGGTCACCGAAGCAGCGGCGAACAGATCCTTCGCCGACGTGATCGCCGCCAGCACGTGGTAGACCGAGCGACTGAAACCGATCACCCCGACCTTTGTAGAATCGATCAAACCTTCGCTCGTCAACTTCTTCACCGCACTCTCGAAGCCCGCAACCTGGTCCGGACCTTCCTTCGGCGTGTCGAAATTGTTCGGGTTCCAACCCATTTGCAATACCGCTATCCCCTGCGCTGCGAGCGCCCGCGCGGCGAATGCGGAGGTGAAGATGCCGCTGGACAAGAACTTGCCCTTGCTGAACCCGTGCGTCTGAATCACCAGCGGGTAGCGTTTACCCGGGGCGTAACCTTGCGGCTTCAGCAGCCCCGCCTCCCACTCGTAACCCGTGTCATCCTTCCAGTGAATGACCTCGGCTGACCCCAGCTCGATGTCCTTTAATTGCGGGTTCGGGTCCCAGATCAGGCGCGAGGCCTCGCAGTCCTTGTTCTCGACAAACAGTCGCGGCGGCTGGTTGATGCTCTCGCGCTTCTGCACATTAAACGACAGCTTGGCAAGCAGAGGATCCTCGGTGGCGGCAGCCTGCCGCCAGCTACCGCTGTCGTCCTGATAGAAGATAGCGGCAAGGGGTTGGTCAGGCAGAAAGTAGGAGCGATCGAAATTCACTATCACCTTCTTGTAGCCTTCGAAACGCGCGGCCTTGACGGCGTAGCGTTCCTTGTCCAACCCGGCTTTCACCGGCAGCACTTTGCTGAGCTGTCCGGTCTTCAGCTGCAAAACGGCGATGTAGGGGTGGTTTTCCCGCTCGGCGATTTCCTTCGGGTCGGCGACATTTAGCGGGAAAAAAGTGTCTGGAAGTAGGACCGATTGTCCGTCCGCCGACCATGCGGCCTTCAAGAGATAGGAGTGCCAGTCTTGATTTATTCCAGAGGGAGCGTTGACCAGCAACTTCTTTGCGCCGCCGGCAAGGTCGATCATGTGGTAGGCGAAGGTGTCCAGAGGGAACTTGAATTTTTCGTAGCCCGGTGGTGCCTTGTACCGGGCCCAGGTCGTCACGGGCGGGTGCTCCGTTCTCAATATCGCCACCACTGAACGGCCGTCCGGCGACAAGGATAGACTCGCTCGACCGCCACTAGGCGCCTCATAGAGCCTCTGATCGAGCACTTCTCGCCGGTTGCCATCGATGACGGCCCACAGTCCGGCGGCCTCGAAAGGGGTTAGATGATGCACGACGTTGGGGAAGCGAGTGGTCCAAAGGCTCTTGCCGGTTAGCGCGACAGCGGGCTGTTGCTCTTCCTTCGGCGCAGTGAGCAGCTCCGGCGCGCTGACTTCGTAAACGTAGCGCACGTCGCTGCGGATGTCGAAGTCGCCGACGTCATGGTCCTCCGGCGTCAGCGCTTTGACGGCATGGGTTCTGACATCCGCCACGAATAACTGGTGGAACTTGCAGCACGCGCTCTTCCGGACCGCCGTAAAAGCGACGCCGCTCGAATCGAGCAGCCAGCGCACGTGCTCCATCAGCGGGCCGTCCTTGTCAGTGGCCATCTGCGCCAACGCGAACGGGGTGGGAGGATTGTCTTGTTCTGGATGTTGCACGAAGTGCTGCAGGTCCTCAATGCGAAACACCCAGATCGTATCCTCGGGAGCATTCAGGTCTAGCCGGCCGCGTTCCGTGACCACCGCAAAATATCGGCCATCCGGAGAATACTTGATCACTCCGCCGGGCGCTCCCCTCGAGCCATATTCAAACAACGCGAGCCCGACATCGTCCTCGGGAGTAAACGGCCGCTGGCCAGAGGCGGAGGAGGACAGGATGGCGGCAATCGAAAGTAAAAAAAGAGCAGCCAGTTTTGTCGCGAGTTGTGATTTCATGAGTTATGAGAACTCCGGCCCCAAGAGTGCGGCGCTAAATATCTCTAGGCGAGAATCGCCGCGCCTTTTGAACGCATGGCTTGCTTACTTGCTCCCACCTTCAACTCGGAAAGCAACCGCGCAAATACGACCTGGACCGACCCAGAATGGATTGAGGCCGCCTACCAAGAGAGAAGACTCAATAGATCGAACCCTCCTGCTCGTCGCCTTAATCAATTACTGTCCACTCCGACATCAAAACGCCAATTTCAAAGCAAACTGGATTGATCGGGGGCCGCCTAATTGATACAGAGGATTGAAAGCTCCCCCACCAAGGTTTCCTCCGAACCCCCCACTCAGGCTCTGCCCCAGCATCTGAGTTGACACGCCGAAGCCAGCCGGACCGCCGTTCTGAACCGACAAGAAGCGACCGCTCGGCGGTCCAAAGTTAGGGTGGTTCAAGACGTTGAACATTTCCGCGCGGAACTGCAATTTCAGCGATTCATGAATCGGGAAAACGCGGTGGACCCCGATGTCCCACTGAGTAGCTCCGAAGCCTCGAAGCGCATTGCGCCCTACATTTCCCTGCCTAGCGGGTAGCATCGTTACTGGGTCAATCGGTGGATCCTGGAACGCGGCTGGATTGAATCCCTCTCCGCCGGCGCAAGGCGATCCAAAAACAGAAGCGCATCGCGAACCAAACAAATAACGGGGTTGGCCTGGAACTGCATCGGGCCGAATATCGGCAATCATGCCGCTTGAGCTGAGTTGGGAATAAACAAGACTGTCAGAGACGTCAACCGGCGGCGCGGAACGGGCCAGAAGGAAACTCTGAAGGGACCACCCATGCAGGATCGCGCCCGTGAATGCATTGATCTTGGGTGCAGGAAGGTCATAGGTCACACCCGCGGAGAATGCGTGCCGAATGTCAAAGTCGGAAGACCCCCGGTTTGCGTTGCCGGTCAACGCTCCGGGAAGCAGATTGGAACCACTGCCGTAGGAGCCGGAGGACCCGTCGTCAATCGAATGCGACCAAGTGTAGGAAGCGAGCGCTTGCAGGCCGCCTGACATGCGCCGATTAAACTGCAACTGCAGCGCGCTGTAATCCGATGTTGCCGTATTGCCGAACAAAAATGCCTGACCCAGATTGGGATTCGGTGAAATTACGGCCGCCGCCTGCAGGAGCCTTCTCCCTACGGAGCCAATGTAGGAGGTCGATATGGACTGCTGTTTGCCTAACGCCTGTTCGACCGCAACATTCCACTCGAGCGTGTAGGGTAGTCGGAGATTGGGATCGAAAGCATATAGGGCCTGACCGTTGCTGGCGTTCGGTGGGACGATTGGAGGAGGCGCGGCCGCCGCAGAGCTCAATGGGAACGTTCCCGAACCAAAGCTGAAGGAGCCGAAGGGGTAAGAAGTGAAGGTAAACGCGTTACCCGCCTGCGAAGTCGCCAGATCATAAAAGACACCAAACCCTCCGCGAATCACAGTTTGCCACTGCTGACTTTGTGAAACTTGGTACGCCAGCCCTAAGCGAGGAGCTATACTGCCGTACCTCGTATTGAATGGGGATGTTCCCGCAGGCGCCAGCGCAAGGTTTGAGAGGTCCTTCAGGTTATAACCTGTCACCGCCTCAAGATTGGGACCGTTGGTGGACGAAGGCGCAAAGTCCACATCCCACCGGAGACCATAGGTGATCGTCAGGCGAGGCTTAATTCGCCAAGTGTCCTGCCCGAAAACGCCGAGATTCTTGAAGAGTAGCGCTGTGCGGCGTGCAGATAGTACGGACGCAAAGTACAGATTTCCGGCTTCCGCGGACGGCACATCTAGGAAGAAGGGGGCCTGGCTGTAGATCGGGGGATCGCTAAGCGGTGACAAGCGGCGAAAGTCGACTCCAAACTTAAGGCTGTGCTTAC
>Ga0070698_100006454_pt1 | contig 12721 bp, 7 predicted proteins | sample KBSK1502metaG_FD_65477 | JGI IMG/M metagenome (GOLD analysis project Ga0070698, IMG submission 65477) | Corn, switchgrass and miscanthus rhizosphere microbial communities from Kellogg Biological Station, Michigan, USA - KBS K1-50-2 metaG | ecosystem: Host-associated > Plants > Roots >... | reverse complement strand
GCGACGCGAACGGACTCATCGACTATTCCCCCGGCCTTGAAAGGCCGGGCTAAAGTCAGCCGTCGCTCCGCGACGAAGAGCACCACACAATTGCCCCACTGCCAAAATGCCCCACTGCCAAAAACTTCGACTGCAGAGTGGGTTGTAAACTCATCGCCACTTGCTCCGAGTTCCAGGGCAGCAGTAATTTTCTGCGATCCGATGAAAACGCCGCTAGCGTTATAGCGGTAGAACGTGAAAGCGAACGAGTAGTCTTGCCAGTCCATGCGCCGCGTCGGACTTCCGCTTTGATGGTTTGGGTTGAAGCGCCAATGTTTTGCAGAGATTCTTAACTTTCGACCTTACACTTTGCTAGAGCAAAGGTGGTCGAAGTTTATGCCGCCGTCCGCTCCGCGGACTCACACGGCAACGAGAGGCAGTTTGCGGTAGCGTCCCGCGATTCTCGCAGTCTCGAGTGATGGGTGGCATGAGGTCAGTACCGTCCGCGGTAGCGGATGGGTCTCAACGTTGGCAAGCGACAGTCAATATCCAGCGCAACTCGGCGGTCAGTCCGGAACCGGCCTGCTCCTTCATAGTTGTCCTCTTTGAACTTCGGTTGAACTGACGAAAACATTTTAGGCCTTGACCGTCAATCCGAATAGGAATAAGGTCTGGGATATAGATCTACGCAGACGTACTAACCGCCCCACAACTTCCGCGTTTATCTTTTGTAACGCCCGCCAAGTTTCTTTTTAGAACGCCCTCTAAAGTTGAAGCAGACTTTCAAGTGGAGTAGTCGCTTGATGTCTTTCTCTGTCCGATCTGAGGTGATTTCAGCGCCAATCGCCGGGAGCCAAACCATGAAACAAAACCACCACAGACCCACCGTGTCCTTCAGTTCATCTATATCAATAATCAACGGACGGCTTGGTCGGGTCTTGATCGGGCTAATCGCAACGAGCGTAGTAGTGGTAGCTCTCGGATTTGCACCCGGCCAGCGTCACAGTGCTGCGAGCGCGCCGCGGAATCGCGTTCAGGTCGAAGCGCTGACGCAAATCCAGGCGCTTGAAGACGAAAAGGAATCGCGCTCGCCAGCCCAGCAAAAGATTGACTCGCAACTTCTTTACGCAATCAAGATGCATCGCGGCGAAAGCATCGCCTCTGGTGTGCCCACGTTAGATGTCGACGTCGGAGCTGATGATGCGGGCATGGTTACCGTCGACATCACGGCGGACATCGACGATGCGCTCCTCGGAACTTTGAAGGAAATGGGGGTCAAATGCTCCAGCGTACTTCCCGAGTATCACGCCTTGCGCGCGTTTGCGTCGCTGGATCAGTTGGAAGCTGTCGCGAGTCTATCTCAAGTTCGCTTTATTCAGCCGAAGCAGACCTACAGACTCTTGCAACGAATACAGCAAAAGGGGATTCCCACGGGCGGCGCACCGACGGCGGATACCAGTGTCGAACGCGCGGTGCGAATTCACGCGCAGTTATCCGGGTTATTGACAAATAATACGCTTCCCAACGGAACGGCGAGCGTTGGCAACGTAGCCTCCGAAGGCGATACCACCCATCGAGCATCGACCGCCCGCGGCACCTTCAACCTCGATGGCACAGGCGTCAAGATTGGCGTCCTCTCGGACGGAGTAACAAGCTTGGCAAACTCGCAGGCGACCGGCGATCTGGGAGCAGTCACAGTTTTGCCGGGACAGACTGGTTCAGGTGACGAAGGCACCGCGATGCTTGAGATCGTTCACGATCTGGCGCCGGGCGCGGAACTCTTCTTTGCCACTGCAGATCCAACCATTACGCAATTCGCTCAAAATATTCGCGACCTGCGCACCGCCGGCTGCGACATCATCGTTGACGACGTCGGTTATTTTGTTGAGTCGGCGTTTCAGGACGGGACTCCCGGTGCCACAAACACCAACGGTGGCGTGGTTACCGAAGCGGTGAATGACGTAGTAGCCGACGGGGCGCTGTATTTTTCTTCAGCCGGAAACTCTGGCAACAAGAACGACGTTACCTCGACCACCTGGGAAGGAGACTTCGTCAGCGGCGGTACGCTTGCCGTTGTCCCGGGCGGTGGCCTGGTTAATGACTTCGATCCCTCAGCCGCTGTGGCGCAGATCGATATTATTACGTTGGGTGGGGGAACGGGCGTCCCGATCAATCTTTCATGGTCGGATGCGCTCGGTGCGTCGGCGAACGATTACGACTTGTTTGTCCTTAACAATGCGGGTACGGCCGTCAGCACTTCTTCGACTAATGTTCAGAGCGGCACGCAGGATCCATATGAGCAGGTCACCACCAACAACACTACCAACAGGCGAGTTGTCATTCGGCAAAAGGCCGGCGCGGCTAATCGCTTCCTGCACCTATCACTCAATGGCGGAAGAATAACATTCAATACTCAGGGAGAGATGCATGGTCACGCCGCGGCTTCAGGTTGCTATGGCGTCGCCGCTATCGCAGCGTTCGCGGCTTTTAATTTTCCGCCGCTCGGTAACTTTGGCCCTTATCCAAACGCCTTCAGCGGGTCCAACTCGGTCGAGAAATTCAGTTCTGATGGCCCGCGCAAAATATTCTTTGACGGCACCGGTGCGGCAATAACGCCAGGTGATTTTTCAGCGACCGGTGGCCAGGTTTTACAGCAACCGGTGATCACTGCTGCCGACGGTGTAGCAGTCACCGGCGCCGGAAGCTTTCCCTCGCCATTCTTTGGCACCTCAGCGGCTGCTCCTCATGCGGCCGCCATAGCGGCGCTCGTGAAATCCGCCAGTCCATTGTTTACCCCGGCACAAATAAAGACAGCACTGACTACTACCGCGATTGATATTGAAACCGCCGGCACTGATCGCGACGCGGGATTCGGCGTAGTTATGCCTTATCCGGCCCTGCAGTCGCTGGCAGTAACTGGGAAAGCGTTTCTCGAATTCGGCTCAGCAACCGCAACCGAAACCTGTTGCAACAGTAACGGACTAATTGAGCGCGGTGAAGGCGCTTCACTTAACGTTACCCTGAATAACCCCGGGCTATTGAATGCAACCGGAATTACGGCGACTCTCAGCTCAACTACAGCGGGTGTCGACGTGTTCCAGAACGTCTCTTCTTACGGGGATCTCGTGGCGACGTCCGGAAACGGAGTGAATGCGACGCCTTTCGCCTTTTCAATAAACAGTTTCACGCCCGTTGACGTGATCATAAACTTCACCCTGACGGTCAACTATTCCGGGGGCTGGACTCCTTCGCAAGTTATCAACTTCACCGTCCCTGCTGGACGTCAACCGATTACAACCGTGCTCGATGTCACTACTCCGGCAACTAACCTGAGTTTCCCGACGTCGGCGACTGGCACGCAGACGAACCTTGTGTTTCCTGATGATCCGGCGAGTACTTGCGGGTCGCCAACAGCGTTTCCCGGCACACTGACATCCACGACGCCAAGGTTTGATTCTTACACCCTGACAAACCCTGGTCCGGCAACTTGCGCCACGGTGACGATCACCGCTGATAAGTCGTCAGTCGGCGCCATCCAGGCTGTCGGTTATCTCAGCAGCTTTAATCCGGCCAGTGTGGGCACGAATTATGCGGCGGATACCGGGTTCAACTCGATAGTATTCCCGGGTTATCCCGGTGTCTTCTCTTTCAATGTTCCGGCCGCGGCAACAATCGTGATCGTTGTAGTGGAATTGAAGTCCCCAGCGAATGGATTCCCTAGTGCCGTTAACAGCACGTACACACTCAAAGTTCAGGGTCTGCCGTTCACAGCTCTACCCACTGCGGCGGCGGCTACCATCGAAGGGCAAATTAGCCTGCCGGATGGTTCACCGGTGAGTGGGGTCGTCATGCAATTGAGCGGCGGAGTCGAGCGCACAACCATTACCGACAGCGACGGGCATTACCATTTTGACAATGTGGCGGTAGCCAACTTCTACACCGTCACGCCGGCACTGGTGAATTATCACTTCAGTCCGGAAAGCAATTCGTTCTCTTTGTTCGCGAATAAGACCGACGCGTCGTTCAGCGCCACGCGCGACACAGTGGTGTTGGGCAATCCGATCGACACACCGGAATATTTTGTACGACAGCATTATCTCGACTTCCTCGGGCGCGAGCCTGACGAAAGTGGTTTCAACTTCTGGAGCGACCAGATCCGATCATGTGGCAACGACGCCGCCTGCAACGAGCGACGGACAGTCAACGTCAGTGCCGCTTACTTCCTTTCGATTGAGTTTCAAGAGACAGGTGGGTGGGTCGACGGTCTCTATCGCGCCAGCTTCGGACGACGACCACGCTTCAATGAGTTTATGCCTGACGCGGCTGAAGTGGCGCGAGGTGTGAGAGTCGGCGAGGCCGACTGGGCGGCGCTGCTGAATGCAAACAAGCAGGCGTTCGTGGAGGCTTGGGTAGGTCGCTCAGCGTTCCGCGAAGGCTACGACGGACTGAGTAACGAAGGCTTCGTCGACACCCTGCTTAGTCATGCTGGCGTCAACTTCAGCCAGGCAGAGCGTGACGCGTTTGTAAGCGATCTTGGTCGCGGTGCCTCGACTCGTGCCGGCTTGTTGAGGCGCATAGTTGAGGACGACCGGGTTAGATCTGCAAAGCGTAATGAAGCGTTTGTGACGATGCAATACTTCGGCTATCTGCGCCGCGACCCCGATGAAGCGGGGTACCAATTCTGGCTGCAGAAGCTGCGGCAGTTTAACGGTAACTTTGAGCAAGCAGAGATGGTTAAGGCTTTCATCGTCTCCGGCGAATACCGCAATCGCTTCCGGTAAGATCAATTCAGACTGTTAGACAGTTCAAGAACGCTGAAAGCGTTGGCTAATTCCAACCCAGGCCGGGGTCCCCGCGCGGGCAGCCCGCGTGGGGTGGAAGTGTTTGCTTTGAAATCCAGGGTCACAGGTCGTCAGTTTAGATCTTCGCAACCCTGAAGGGGTTGCGACCGTTTCTGCGATTCCGCGACCTTCGACGCAACCCTTTCAGGGTTGCGATGGACCCCGATGCGAATGTTCCACACCCAAGGTTGAAGCAACCTTGGGCTTAAATTAACCAACGCTTTCAGCGTTACGTCTAACGCCGCACCTGGGCCAGCGGGCCCACACTAAAGCATTGCGTTCCTATACGTAGCCAAGCCTCAGTGAGTTGCCGTTCCGGTTGACTCAGGAGTGGCATCTGTTTCAGGATAACCGTCACAATTGACAGGCCAATGCAAGTATCTTGATCGTCGGGACAGTCAACTACACACAGGTTTTGGTAGTGGGTCGGTTTGATGTCCGACGAGCTTTAGCTTGTCGAAGTCGTGCGACAAACTGAAGTTTGTCGGACATTAAGTTTGAAACCGCGAACGGCTGACCGAGGGTTAGTCCACTCACAACCAGGTAGTTGGTTCTTATGGTGCATCCGCGAACAAAGGACGTCGCATTTGTTTTATTCGGAATATTAGTCATAGTCTCGGGTTATCTTTCTGTTGAATACTTGTTCAGTTTTTCAGGGATAACACTCTCCGCTGCGATATATCATAAACTGCTCCAGGTAAATCGTTACTTCCTCGGTCTGCTTCACGATCAAGTCCTTGCATTTTCTTTTTGGTGTGCCATCGGGCTCACCCTCGGTCTCGAATATCTGCTCCCGGCCAAACCTGCCCAGAAGGTTTTCAGCGTTAATCTCGCGCAAGACGTAGTCTGGTTTTTCTATCAAAACATCCTCAATGCCCTCGTACTGGTATTCTACGTTGCATCTCTAACCTTCTTTTACAATAGATATTTTTCGCGCTTGACAGTTACCTCTCTAAGCCAGTCTCCGGGCTGGGTGAGATTTTTTATAGCGTTGTTGGCGGTGGATTTCCTCTATTGGATTCAGCATTACTTCCATCACAAGGTGCCGCTACTCTGGCGGTTTCATATGCTGCATCACTCCCAAAAGGAGATCAATTTCTTCACCGATTTTCGTTATCACGTGGTGGAATACGTCGTCCGCTACACGTTTCTGATCACGCCTTTCCTGATCTTGAAACTAGAACCTCCGGTCATAGTAGCCTTTGCCATTTTCTCCACCTGTTATTCCCATTTCTACCACGGCAACATTCGGCTCAACCTCGGTCCTTTGAAATACATTCTGGTCACCCCGCAGTCCCACCGCATGCACCACTCGCTGGGTCTTGAATATCGTGACACGAATTTTGGCGCCATTTTTAGCATCTGGGATTTTATCTTAGGAACTCAATGCACCAATTTTGATGATTATCCTGAAACTGGCATAACAGATGAGGCTTTTCCGCATGAGCAGAAAATTGGACTAAAGAGTTTGCTCTTAACTCCTCTGTCTCAGCTGCTCTATCCCTTTGTCATGATGAAGAGAAACTATTTATCACCGGCTGAAGCACCGGTCGGAATTGAACAACGCATTGAATAATCGGCCTCGTTGATTAGCACATCGGCGCGGATCTGGAGAGCGAGATTTGCCTCGAGTAAGCATCGTTATACCTACTTTCAACCGCGCCGCGTTGCTGCCGCGGGCGGTCGAAAGTGCCCTGTCCGCCGGAGACGATGTGGAAGTCATCGTTGTCGACGATGCCTCGGATGATGATACGCCGAGTGTGTGCGCCGGCCTGGCGGGGATACGTTACCTGCGGCTCGACCGTAACCTGGGGACGCCGGGCGCGCGCAACGTGGGGGTCCTTGAGAGTCAAGCTGAATTCGTGACCACGCTCGGCGACGACGACTTGCGGCTGTCGGGAAGCCTCGAGGCCCAGGTGCGTATGCTCGAGGAATCGCCGCAAGCAGCTTTCTGTTACGGCCGCGTCCAGGTTGCGGACCCGCGCCACGAATTTTCGACCGGCGAAGTGTTACCCTTGCAAACTCCCACCGGCGATATCTTCTGGGAGTTGCTCGAACATAACTTCGTGCCGGATCTTTCCGTGGTGGCGCGGAAAGCCAGACTGGTCGAGGCTGGTCTCTTCAACCCGGAGTTGATCGGAGTAGAGGATTGGGACATGTGGTTACGCCTGGCGGAGCGATGGCCAGTGGTGGCTGTGGCAGAACCGGTGGCGGTTTACCGAAGGGCGAACGCCGCCTCCGGACAAGTCTGCTCGGACAGTATCGAGATCTACAGGCGAATGCGACGGCTTCAGAGAAAGACATTGCAGCGACAGCGTGCGCGCGAATCGCCGCCTGCAATGCGCCGCCGGGCCCGCTCCAGCCTGCTCGATAATGCTTACGAAGCCATGATCTACGAGGCGGAGCAGGCGTTCGCGGAGGGCGAACCCAAGCTGGCTCGGGCGAAGCTCAGGGAGGCTTTCCGCCTGCGGCCGCTACGAGCGGCGACTGGCAGCGGGCGACTGCTACTACGCCGTTTGAGTGCTGAAGTTTCTTCGTTACAGTGACGCGTTACTCTTCAACGAGGGTCACGATGGAAGCGCGGCCCTCGAGTTTTGAAAAATCTACTGCAAGAGTTTCCACCGAATGCATATGAAAATCGCGCTCTGCAAATCAATTTTAGCCGGCCCCGTAAGCGGCGCCGATGAGGCTTTGGTCAACTACGCCAAGCACCTTCATCTAAAGGGACACGCAGTGACTGTCGTGCTGCTACATCCGCCCCGGCCGAACGACGTTTATCGCGAACGCTTGCGGCGCGCCGGCGTTGCGGTCTTGTGCATCAATGAAACCTCAAGACTGAACCGCGTCTTATTAACGGCTCGCGATCTCGTGTTCGGCCTGCTTCTGATCTTTTACTTGCCCGGGTCGTTCAGACGCGCGCGTAGGATTTGGCAGGCCCTAAATCGCCTTTTATCGCGTTTGTACGCGCGCCGGTGCCGCAAGTTTTTCGGGAGGCTGCGCCCCGATTTGCTGCATGTCTTCACGCCGGACGCCGGGGCAGTGATGATGATTCGCACCGGACACCAGCTTGGTATACCCATCCTCTATCATGAGATGGGCACGCCCCGTCCAATGCCGGCGCTCGACAATTACTACCGTGAACTGGAGAAGGTGCTTCCCTTGTGCGATGAGTTTGCGGCACTCTCGCCCTGCCTCGCGGAGCAGTGGGCAGAACGGTTCCCCTTCCTTAGGTCTATCAGCGTGCTGCCGTTCATCGTTGAAGACTGCAATGAGTGCTCGTCTGAAACGCCACACGCTGCCAGGCACGAAACAGTCTTCGGCTACGCAGCGCGCCTCGAGGAAGGTAAGGGTCCGCTGGTACTTGTCGAGGCGCTTGCGCGGTTAAGACAGGCCGGCGTTCCAGCCATCGTGAAGATGACGGGTACTGGACCGCAACTGCCCGAAGTCAGATCTCGATTGCACGAGCTTGGCTTGGGCGAAGCCTATCAATACATGGGTTTTTACACGGAGCCGGAGGGACGCGACGCTTTCATGCGCGGCCTCGATGTGTTTGTCTTGCCATCACTTGCCGAAGGCACACCTAACAGCATAATTGAGGCTATGGCGCACGGACTGCCTGTAATCGCCACGGAAGTGGGCGGCATCCCCGATCTGCTGTCACCTGACTCGGGCATCCTGATTCCGCCGGGAGATGCGACGGCGCTTACGCTGGCGATGCGCCGTCTCGCGACAGATCCAGCGTTGCGCGCGTCCATGGGTCTCGCGGCGCGTGAGCGCTACCTCAAACAATTCTCACCCGACCCGGTGTTGCTGATGCTCCTGAACACTTACCGGCGCGTGGCCGGCGCACGAGCCTTACGTGAGCGCGCAGAGGATCGCCACGCTCCTGTCCTCGTCGAAGAGAGCAGCGCAGTGACAGCACCGACGTCAGTGAGTTAGCCATGCGAAGCGACATAGTCCGCGGAGCGGACGTCAGCGTGAAGCCTGGGGCGCAAGCCCCAGGACCGAAAGCCAAAAACGATTGTTGAGCCCGCGAAGTGGGCGACAGCCCTTGCGATCACAAAACGTGAATCGTGATGATTCGGCTGTCGCCCGCTCCGCGGACTTCGTATCTTCTCGATGGCTAGTTCCTGGGGTTCCGCTTCGCTTCACCCCAGGCTTTATGCCGTCACCCGCTTCGCGGGTTGTCGCATTCGCGGCTCGCTTGTCAGTACCTTGCGGGTTTCGCCGACATTCGTGCGCGATCTTTTGCAACCGATCGAAAGACTTCCTAAGTATAGAATCGTCTGTGGTACTGGAGACGTGCGAGAATGAGTACAGAATTCGTGAAGGAATAGAAGGACTAGAAGGAGAAGATCGATGTCCCAACAAAGTGTGAGCTTCTACCGCTGGGAAGACATGCCCAGGGAAAAGGTTACTGACGTGCTCGATCGCCGCTTGATCACGGGCGAGAGTATCATGCTGACGCATGTGTACCTTAAGAAGGGCGCAATTGTGCAACAGCATAACCACCACAACGAGCAAATTACTTACATTCTTGAAGGCGGCCTACGGTTTTGGATTGGCGAAGACGAGTCAGAAGTAATTGATGTTCGGGCCGGTGAAGTACTGCACATCCCCTCGTTCGTGAAACACAAGGCCGAGGCGCTCGAGGATACGGTGGATGTTGACGTTTTTAGCCCGCCGAGGCAAGACTGGCTGGATAAGACGGATGACTATCTTCGCCGGTGAGGCAGCCTTCCGGATTTGGAAGACCACGTAACGATTTCGCCGGTTCTCAAAGTCCTCCAACAAGGGCCTGGTGGCAAAAAAAACTGCGATCCGTATAGCCAATCGGATATGTGACCATGGATTTCGGGCTCAAAGATAAGATCGCTCTCATCGCAGGATCCAGCAAGGGTCTCGGCCGGGCTGTTGCTGAGGAACTAGCAGCCGAAGGAGCTGGGTTGGTGTTGTGCGCACGCGACAGCAAATCGCTCAATGCCACTGGCGATGAAATCACTAACACGACCGGGACACCGGTAGTTACTGTCCAGGCGGATCTGACAAGAGCTGACGACATTTCGCGAGTTGTCAACGCCGGACTGGAAAGATTTGGCCGCATCGACATACTTGTTACGAATAATGGTGGTCCACCCACGGGTCAGTTCGAGAGTTTATCTCAGTCTCAGTGGGAAGCAGCCGTCCGCCTTACTCTCTACAGTGCGATTGAGTTGACGCGCCAGGTATTGCCAGGAATGAAGGAGCGCCGGTGGGGGAGGATACTCAACATCACTTCTATCGCAGTAAAACAGCCGGTAGATAACCTAATGCTCTCAAACAGCCTGCGCGCGGCCGTCACCGGCTTTGCGCGCACGCTTGCAAACGAAGTAGCAACCCTGGGGATCACCGTCAACAACATAATGCCCGGTTATACACGCACCGCCCGACTGGAGGATTTGGCACAAATGTTGGCTAAGAAAGAAGAAATCAGTATCGCCGATGTCGCTGCTCGTTGGACGGAAGAGATTCCGATGGGTCGGCTGGGCGAACCTCGCGAGTTTGCCGCGTTAGCAGCTTTCCTGGTCTCTGAACGGGCCAGCTACATTACCGGACAGTCAATTGCGGTGGATGGTGGTTGGATCCGGTCCTTGCTCTAACGGTGCTCCGTCGATCTTCGTCCTGAATCTCACGTGGCCGTCTGCCAAAAATCGGCAAGGTCCAGTTCGTCAAGCCTCTCGCCTTTTACAAAGGGGATCGCCGCCGCCGCATTCTTGTCGACACCGATCGCAACGACTACGGCGCCACGTTCGCCGCTGCTTACACTGTTCGTGCTAGACCAGGCGCACCTGTTTCCGCCCCCTTGCGCGTTTTGCGAATTTTGTAATAAGGTGTCGCCCGCAATACTCAACTCCGCGGGGTTTTCTCCAGCCCTAGGCTCTAATCCAGCCACAGTTTTAGCCTGACTTATCGGGCCGCCGCTGAACGCTTAGTTTGGGGGCGAATTGGTGGAGAGCAACATCGAAGGAGGAAATTTTTTAGATGCCTGCCAGAAACAATATTTTTGTAATTGGTGACCTAGTTATTGATCATACCGTCATTGTCAAAGATCAGGATCGCGAGGCTGGCGGCAGGAGACCGGGCTTAGAGGTGGTGCGGCGAGTTGATACCGCAGGCGGGGCCGCTAATTGCGCTCGAATACTTGCAATGTTAAATCCTGGCAACACATTTCTTTGGGGGTTGATCGGCAATTCCATATGGGGTGATTTCCGACGGATACTAGAGCATTCGCAAGCCATTGATGGATCAACTTCAGCAATAAAATTCAGGGGCGTCATGGACGAAACCCGCGCTCGTATGAACACCATCAGCAGAGTCGTCAAGTTACCTCATACGGCAGACGAGGAAAGGCAAGATATTCTGCGATTCGATGACCACGGTCATATACACGTCCCCGAAGACAAAAGACGCACGGCGCTTACCTACTTAGAAAGGGTTCACAAAAAGTACACCGTGCACGGAGTACTTTTCAGTGATCTCGATATGAATTGTTTAAAAGAGGATCAGCTTCTAAACCTCTCGAGCTTTTGTAAAGACGAGGGAATTCCTCTCTATGTAAATCCCGGATTTGATTCTCGAAAATATAAAGGAATTCACGGGACCGTCATCTTGGCAAGCCTCGATGAGTGGCTGGCTCTTGTTGAGAGTGACGAAACCAAAGATACCTGGCTAGGTCGGCTCGATCATACAGATGATTTAATCAGAATGGCTCAAATATCTCTTGAGTACTTGAACAACTTCAAATATCAAGTTTTGCTCTGTGGAGCATCAGGATCGGTCATCATATTGCCTCACGAACGCGATGCCGGAAAGTATCTTATCTATAAGGCGGATCCACCTAAGACTGAAAAGCCTTTTTCCCAGATGAAGCTGGGAAGCGGCGACATAATGAGCGCGGTATTCGCGATGGAATTTTCGTCAAATCCCTATGCTAATACAGACGCGATACTTGGTGCGTTCGCCAAAGCGAATTCAGTGGTCGGGTGCTTTCAAGACACTCTTGGCCCAAGAATGCCATCTTTCGAAAAGGTTCAGAAAGTTCAACAACGCCTCGTTCTACCCGTGAAGAAGACTGAAGTAAGCGCGGGCGTTCTCTTTTTGCCGAAAAGCTCAACTATTCGACTTTCAGATCCAAACCACGCGACAGGTATTCCAACTCTGTATTCAGCGGATTTAGATTTTCAATTAGTGCTCAAACAGCTAGTCCAAGATATAAGGGAAGATTGGGAAACTAATAAACTCCGAAGCATAATCCTCGGTGCGCCTAGTGGAACCGGCAAAACCACAATATTGAACGAATTGAAAGGCGACTGGGGTAAAAGCTTAGGCGTTCATTTCGACCTTATTCCAGCAGCGAGCATGGACTGGAATCACAGTGAGAGTTTTCTGGATAGTATTAAGAAGGTGAGCATGTCGAATAAGGTATTGCTGGGGTTCGACGAGGCATGGAAAGCGCCACTAAAGCGAAATCTTCAGAAGTACGGCGTCACATTACTAAACGAAGCTCACGCTCGTGATATTCGCTTTTTACTTGTTTCGGCTGAATTCAAAGACGACAACAAAACCGCGAGTTCGGAGTTTAGCTCTCGTTGTAGAGCCTACTACCTCCCTAGTCTTGACAGACGCCTTGGAGATATCCCGTACATCATCGGGGGAATGTTGGTAAAATATCTCGGAAGTGTCGACTCGGCTTCGATCAAGGTAGAGCGCAGTTTTCTGATAGCGCTGACAAATAAAGCAGTGGATCACCCGAACCTTCGTAAGATAGATGAATACGTCGAAACGGCGGTTAAGAAAGCACGTCAGGAATTCGAGACTGCGGACAATATGGTGATGAGTGCGCGTCATCTCCCCAAGGAAAT
>Ga0070698_100006453_pt1 | contig 12722 bp, 6 predicted proteins | sample KBSK1502metaG_FD_65477 | JGI IMG/M metagenome (GOLD analysis project Ga0070698, IMG submission 65477) | Corn, switchgrass and miscanthus rhizosphere microbial communities from Kellogg Biological Station, Michigan, USA - KBS K1-50-2 metaG | ecosystem: Host-associated > Plants > Roots >... | reverse complement strand
CGCGAAGAAATCGATCGCATCGAACTTTTCCTCCGAAATCTGGAAGCCTACGTTCATCCGCCCCAGCCGCGCATCGAGCCCGGAAACCTCTTGGAGGCGGTGGACCAAGGCCTAGAAGACGCGCGACCTCTCTTGCTCGCCAAGTCCATCACCGTCTGCCGGCAGTTTCCCGCCCATGCGCCCGGAGTGGAGATGGACCGGAAGCAGCTCGCTCAGGCGGTCACGCAAGTCGCCCAGAACGCATCCGAGGCGTTGTCTTCGGGAGGCGAGTTGCATGTGGTGGTCAAACGCCAGCCGCTCGCGGCGGGACGATGGTGGCTCATCGAGCTGCGGGACAACGGGCCGGGGATTGCGCCCAGCCTGCAACCTCGGGTTTTCGAGCCGTTCTTCACCACCGATTCCCAGCGTATTGGGCTCGGCCTCTCGAACGTGTGGCGCATCATGTCGCTTCATGGCGGAGCGGCGGAGCTCGTCTGTCCGCCCGGAGGCGGCACGGTGGTGACCTTGCGTCTGCCCGAAGCGCCGGGAGAGAGCTGATCCAATGCCCCGGCTCCTCATTATCGACGACGAGGTGAACCTGGCCCGGGAACTCTCGCTCTTTTTCCGTAGCCGCGGGTACGAAACCGTGACCGCGGGGAACCTCGCCGAAGGGGTGGAGTGCTTCGAGGAGCAGCGCCCGAGCTTCGTGATTTGCGACGTGCGTCTGCCCGACGGCACCGGTCTCGATGCGCTCCGGCGCATCCGCGCGGTCGATCCCGCCGCCTATGTGATCATGATCACGGCCTACCAGGATATGCAGACGACCATCCAGGCCATGCGGCTGGGTGCGTTCGACTACATCCACAAACCGTTCGATCCGCTCGAGCTCGACATCGTGATCTCGAAGGCGCGCGAGAATCAGCGCCTGCATCATGCCCTCAATCGATTGGAAGCGGAGCGCGAGCCTTCGGCCGAACACACGCTGATTGGAAAGAGCAAGGCCATTCTCGAGATCTACAAGACCATCGGCGTCGTTTCGGTCTCGAACGCCACCGTGCTCGTGACGGGGGAGAGCGGCACGGGGAAGGAACTGGTGGCGCGAGCCATTCACCACAATGCGAGCCCCAAGGAGCCGTTCATTTCCGTGAACTGCTCGGCGATCGTGGAGACCTTGCTCGAAAGCGAGCTCTTTGGGCACGAGAAAGGCGCGTTCACCGGAGCGGGCGCGCGCAAACTCGGCAAGTTCGAACTGGCCGCCAAGGGGAGCATTTTCCTGGATGAGATCGGGGACATGGCTCACGCGCTGCAAACGAAATTGCTGCGCGTGCTGCAGGGGCGAGAATTTACGCGGGTCGGCGGTTGGGAGACGTTGCGCACCGAAGCGCGAGTGATCGCGGCCACGAATCAAGATATCGAGACGCTGGTGCAGAAAGGGGAATTTCGCGAGGATCTGTATTACCGGCTCAAAGTCATTCACGTGCGCATCCCGCCCCTGCACGAACGGCGCGAAGACATTCCGCTCTTGGTCGAGCACTTCCTGAAGAAGATCAATCGCGAGGTCCACAAGGAAGTGTTCAAGGTTCCGGAGGACGTGATGCATCGGCTCGTGAACTACGGCTGGCGGGGGAACGTGCGAGAGTTGGAGAACGTCCTCACCCGAGCCGTGGTGTTGAGTAAGGGAGAGGTGCTGGAGCTGCCGACTCTGGAAGAACCGGCCGGGGCTCCCCGGATGAACGGTTTTAGCTTACGGCGGCTCGACGATGTGGAGGCCGATCACATCCAGCGCGTCCTGGACTCCGTGGAGTGGCACCAGGGCCGAGCCTGCGACATCCTAGGCATCTCCCGCCCCACCCTCCGCAAGAAGATCCGCGACTACAAATTGAAAGAAACGATCACGGCGAAAGGATAATTTCCAATTTTTCAGGAGTTATGTAAGGCTTAACCGCCAATTTCCCGACAGTCAAATTCTTGCCAGTCATGCATTTAGGTTTATTTTCGAATCCGCTGACCTATGGGCATGAACCTTGAGAATAGATCCCGGGCGTGAGGAAGGGATTCATTCCCTGTTGGATCGGTAAGAACCCTGAGGTGCTCGGCCGTCCGGGCCCGTTTCGGCGGAAGTGAGAGACGCTGATGTATAGCCACGACGAAATGACAAACATGGTATATCTGGGTCAAAAGCTGCGGAAGCTTCGCAAGGAGCAAAACTTGACCCAGCTCGAGCTTGCGCAACAGGTGGGCATTACCAACGGTCAGGTCTCCACGATCGAGCGCGGGGTATCCTCGCCCTCGTTGGCCACCTTGCACCGTATTGCCCGCGCCCTCAACGTTCCTATGCAGGAATTCTTTGAGGATGAGCGAAATAAGGATATCGAGCTCGTGCGGAAGGGCAAGGGACGCAGGGTCGCCAGCACCCGCGAGGACGTAACCGTGGAAGTGCTGTGCGCGCGTTCCGATCGCGGCGCGTTCAACGTGCTCTTTCTGGACCTGGACGCGGGGGAGCTCCGGCTCGCCCCCCGGCCCAGCGTGCCGGAGGAGTACTACATCTACGTCCTACGGGGGAAATGCGAAATCGAAATTCAGGGTGACAGCTACGTGCTCGATCCTGGAGACTCCATTTTCGTAAAAGCGCAGCGGGAGCAGATCATTCGTAACGTCGGCGGCGACAATTTCCGGGCCCTCGTGGTTACACGCTCGGAAATGGTGGCGCCGGAAATCCGATCGCTTCTCGCGGCCAGTCGCAACTGAGCCGCGCCACCGCGGGGTTTTTTCCCCCGCGTGCTTCCATCTCGTCATATCGCATACAGACGCACGCGGTGCCGGGCTGGGTCAAATTGCTCCGCAAATTCACCCGTTCCCGATGCACAACAGGAAATCCATGCTGAGCCGGCCCGCGTTACAACCGAAGAACAACGGTGGGAATGGTGCGTTTTACTGGCGGACACAAACGTCCCCTTGGGACGGCTAGACGGCGTCGGCCTCCTCGGCTGGCGCTCCGGGCCGGGGCGGCCGGAGCAAGCCTGGGGATCGGGCTCGCGTTCGCGAGCCTCGCGTTGGCTGACAGTCAACTCAACTACGAACTCAGCTGGGGAAGCTACGGCACCGGGCTGGGCCAATTTCACTCGCCCAAAGGCATCGGGATTGACGCGAGCGGCAACGTTTACATTTCCCAAGTCGACATTCCGTGCCGGGCGCAGAAGTTCAGCAAGAACGGCGCGGTGATCCTGGGCTTCGGGGGATGCGGGACGGGAAATGGGCAGTTCGACTTCTCCTGGGATTGCGAGGTGGATGGGCAGGGTAATGTTTTTATCGTCGATACGCGCAATGATCGCGTACAGAAGTTCTCGTCGAGCGGCACATATTTGCTCCAGTTCGGCGGGTACGGTAGCGGAGACGGTCAGTTCAATCTGCCGTACGGCGTGGCTATCGACGACGGCGGCTCGGTGTACGTGACCGACCGCGATAATAGCCGGGTCCAGAAATTCACCTCGACTGGCTCGTTTGTGAAGAAGTGGGGAAGTGCGGGTTCGGGAAACGGCCAGTTCTACAAGCCTCTGGGGATTGCCGTGGACCCGTCGGGGAACGTTTACGTGGCCGATGCGGGGAACAACCGTATCGAGAAATTCACCTCCAGCGGAACGTATCTCGATCAGCTTCACGCACCCGGCTCGGGGAACGGTCAACTCAACGTCCCCGGCGGTCTCGCCTGCGACAAGGCCGGAAGCCTTTACGTCGTGGACAGCGGGAACTATCGTGTGCAGAAATTCACCTCCGACTTCGGTTTCTTGACGAAGTTCGGTTCTGTGGGTTCAGGGAACGGGCAGTTCACTGGACCGTGGGGAATCGCAGTGGATGATCATGGTGGTGTGTATGTCGTGGATTCGGCGCAAAACAAAGTCGTGAAGTTCTCGTCGTCGCCGACTCCAGTTCGGTCGTCCACGTGGGGCGGTCTCAAACAGAGGTACATGCCATGAAACACTCGGAGCCGTGCTACAATCGTTTGCTCTCATTGCTTGGGGCAAAGCGACAGATCGACATTCGGCTCCGGGGGGGGTGCGTCGTAGGGGGGCGTTTCCGAAAGACGCCGGTTCCAGCCTTAAGGAGTCCAGAATGAGCATACCCTCGCCCCGAGCGGCAATTCTTGTCGTTTCCCTCTCTCTTCTCGTTCCGGCCGCGGTCCTGGCCGAGTCCCCACCGCCCTACGTCCTCCAATGGGGGAGCTACGGGACGAGCCTGGGGCAATTTCACACCCCCAAGGGGGTAGCGGTCGACGCCAACGGCAACGTGTTCGTAAGCCAGACCGACATCCCCTGCCGGTTCCAGAAGTTCACCAGCACCGGTAGCGTGCTGGCCGGTTACGGTGGATGCGGGACCACCAATGGGTCGTTCGATTTCTCCTGGGATTGCGCGGTAGACGCGAGTGGGAACGTGTATGTGGTGGATACCCGAAACGACCGGGTCCAGAAGTTCTCGAACAATGGAACCTGGCTCATGAACATCGGGGGATACGGAGCCACGGACGGGAAATTCAACCTGCCCTATGGAGTGGCCCTGGACAGTAACGGCAATATCTTCGTGACCGATCGGGACAACAATCGGGTTGAGAAGTTCTCGTCCTCGGGGGCCTTCGTCACCAAGTGGGGGAGCTTCGGGACGGGAACGGGCCAGTTCAACAAGCCGATCGGGATCGGTGTGGACCCGATATCGGGGAACGTGTTTGTCTGCGACGCAGGCAACAACCGGATCCAGAAATTCAACAACAACGGCGGCTATCTCACCATGCTCTCCGCTCCGGGATCGGGAGACGGCCAGATCAATACCCCCGGCGACATCGCGTTCGACCAGAGCGGCAACATGTACGTGACCGATACCGGGAATTATCGGGTTCAGAAACTGACCTCCAATTTCGGTTTCATTACCAAATGGGGCACGGTGGGTTCGGGTAACGGTCAGTTCTACGGACCGTGGGGGATTGCGGTCGATCGCCAGAACTACGTCTACGTAGTCGATTCGGCCAATAACCGGGTAGAGAAGTTCGGACCCTCCGGCGGCGGCGGCGGTGGCAATACGCCCTCGGGCAGCAACGTCCTCGTCACCATCGATCCGACGGTGAGCGTTACCTTCGGGCAAGTACTCACGCCGGGAAATACCACCGTCACGCTGCGGTCCACGGGGCCCACGCTCATGAAGGGTATTTTGCCGGTGCCGTCCAACCCCCCCAAATTCTATGACGTGGTCACGACCGCGGCGTTCTCGGGGAACATCACCGTCACCTTGAGCTATAACACGTCGGATTTCCGCGGCAACGAATCAGCGTTGATGATGTATCACTACGATACGTCGCTTTCGAAACCTTCCTGGCGGAATGTGACCACATCCGTGCAAACGAGTCAGAACAAGATCAGCGGCTCGGTGAAGTCGTTATCCGTGTTCGTGATCATGGAGCCGGCGACCACCACCGCGGTGGGAGATGACGCATTGGGGTTGACGGCCCGCCTCATGCCGAGCGCGCCCAACCCGTTTCGAGCCAGCACCCGGATCGCGTTCAGCCTGCCCCAGGCCGAGGCGGCCCGGCTCGAGGTCTTCAATGTGAACGGGGCCCGGGTCCGTACCCTGGCCGATGGCGTTCTTCCGGCCGGTGAGCACACCTTCGATTGGAACGCCACCGACGATCGGGGGGTCCGGCAGGCCCCCGGCATGTACTTCTTCCGTTTCACGAGCGCCTCAGCAGCGGCCTCCCAGAAAGTGCTTTTGGTCGACTAAATAGCAGGGGGGGGTGCCTCCTCCGCATACTTGGCTACCATACATATATATAGGGAAGCCTTAGATTCGAGCAAGGACTCGGGGCTTCCCTAGACTTTTGATATGGAGAAATGGCCGAGGCAAACTGCATGAAACCGCATGCAGATTGCAATTATTCACCCCTTGTGCTATTGTTTTCGGGCTCCGTGGAAAAGGCCGCCCATCTTTTCCAAACCGCGGAGTGATGACATATGCCTGCTTAGGGGGGGTCAAATGGTCATCTTCGGGTCTGCAAACATTCCGACTGGACGGGGAGTCTCCTGCCCTGCCCTGCTCGGAAACTAACCGAGAGGTCCCACACAATGCACTGCGAACTCACTACGCCATCCCTTCGATGTTCGGAGGGAAGGGTCCGCACCGTGCTGTCCATGCTGTCCTTGTCCGGAGCGCTTTTGTTGTTGTTGGCTCTGGCTCGTCCAGCTGGCGCAGTCCCCGCGTGCGGCGTCGCCGGTTTCGGGTCTCAAACATTCGAAATCGACGGCGATCCCTTCTGCGATGACGATGCTACCGACGGACTCATGGATTGGTGTCCTGCCAATCCCGATCTGGGCGGGGCATGCAATCCGGTGTTCAACGGCTCGTTCACGGACATTCAAGGCGTCCGCTCATTTGCGGTCGATGGGAATTCCGGCACGCCGAACACCGAAGTCAGCATCTTCGACGGTGGAAGCAACAAGAACAACGATCTAATCGGCGCGGGCCAAGATCCGTGGACGGAGAAATCCGGCGGCGGGTTCCCGCAGAAGAACGACATCACCGAAGCCACGATCTTCACTTTTGTCGATGACCTTGGCGACCGGTGGATGGTGTTCTCGATGGCTACCCGCAGCAACAACGGAGCGAGCCACGCCGACATCGAATTCAACATCGCCGGTGTACACGAAGAGCCAGGGTCGGGCGGAGCCGAGCACTTCATCGTCGGCAACGGCCCCAACGGCGGTCGCACACCCCTCGATACGGTCACGAATCGGCCTCGGGACTTCATCCTGAGCACTGATTTCGCGACCGGCGGAACGGTGGATCGCTCGGACTTCTTCGTGTGGCAGAACATCGGGGGCGTGTATCAGTACGCGACGCCTCCGGTGGGCAGCGTTGATTCCGTCAACGTGTTCATCTGTACGAACAATCCGACGTCACAGCCGCCCGACGGCAGCACGGGCGCTTGTTGGCCCCCGACCGGTCCCGACGGGCTCCCTGCCACGCAGTACATCAACCAGCAGTGGGAAGAGTTCGCCATCAACCTGGGTGCGTTCGGTTTCACCGATTCGCTCCTTTGCGGCGGGAACTCGACCATCACGTTCAAGACGCGGTCGTCCCCGTCCTTCACGGCTGAGCTCAAGGACCTTCTCATCATACCGTTCTCGATCGTGGCCCCTCCGGTTTGCTCCTTGGACGGGCCGGCCGCGGTGTGCTCGGGCGAGACGGCGCACGTGACCTCGACCATTTCGGGCGGCGCCGGCTGCGAGTACGAGTGGTCGATCATTTCAGGCTCCGGCAGCTTCTCGAGCGGCGGCGGAACCGCCGACGACTTTGCTGACGTGACGGTGTCCGGTACGGACACGGTCAAGGTGCAATTGGTCGCCAAGTGCCAGGGCTGCGAGAGCGAGCCATGTGTCTTATCCATCTTCCCGAAACCCAACCCAACCTGTTCGGTTTCGGGACCTAGTCCGGTCTGCGCCAGCTCAACTGGGAACACCTACACGTCGTCGGTACTTCCGGCCGGCGGAGCGGTGACCTATAGCTGGTCCGTTAGCGGTAACGGCACGATCAACGGCTCGAACACGAACTCCTCGGTGAGCGTGGACGCGGGCGCGGCGGGCAGTTTCACCGTCCACCTCGACGTGACGCGGGACCTGTGTCCCGGCAGCTGCGAGAAGGTCGTGACGGTCAACGCCAACCCGACCTGCGAGATCAGCGGCGACAACCCCGTGTGTGCCAGTTCTTCCGGCCACACCTACACGTCGTCGGTGCTTCCTGCCGGCGGAACGGTGACCTACAGCTGGTCGATCACAGGTCAAGGCTCGATCATCGGCTCCGTGAGCGGCTCCTCGGTCAGCGTGACCGCGGGCGCGGCGGGCAGCTACACGCTGCACCTCGACATCGTCCGTGACGGATGTCCCGGCAGCTGCGAAAAGACCGTGACGGTCAACGCTAACCCGACCTGCGAGATCAGCGGTCCGAGCCCGGTCTGCGCCAGCTCGACCGGGAACACCTACACCTCGTCGGTGCTTCCTGCCGGTGGAGCGGTGACCTACAGCTGGTCCATCACAGGTCAAGGCTCGATCGTCGGCGCCGTCGATGGCTCCTCGGTCAGCGTGACCGCGGGCGCGGCGGGCAGCTTCACGCTGCATTTGGATGTGACCCGCGAGGGTTGCCCCGGCAGCTGTGAGAAGACCGTGACGGTCAACGCCAACCCGACCTGCGAAATCAGCGGCGATAACCCCGTGTGCGCCGGTTCGTCTGGCCACACCTATACGTCGTCGGTGCTTCCGGCCGGCGGAACAGTGACCTACAGTTGGTCGATCTCCGGCGACGGTTCGATCATCGGCTCCGTCACCAACTCCTCGGTCAGCGTGACCGCGGGTGGTGCGGGCAGCTTCACGCTGCACTTGGACGTCGTGCGCAATGACTGCCCAGGTAGCTGTGAGAAGGTCGTAACGGTCAACGCCAATCCGACCTGCGAAATCAGCGGTTCGAACAACGTCTGCACGAACTCGACCGGGAACATTTACACCTCCTCGGTCCTTCCTGCGGGCGGAACGGTGACCTACAGCTGGTCGATCACAGGTCAAGGTTCGATCGTCGGCTCGGTGACCGGCTCCTCGGTCAACGTGACCGCGGGCGCGGCGGGCAGCTTCACGCTGCACCTGGATGTCGTGCGCAACGACTGCCCAGGTAGCTGCGAGAAGACCGTGACCGTGAACGCGAATGCGACCTGCGAGATCAGCGGCCCGAGTGCCGTGTGCGCCAGCTCTACCGGCCACATCTACACCGTGGCGGTGAGCCCCTCCGGCGGCACGCAGACCTTTAGCTGGTCGATTTCGGGCAATGGCACGATCAACGGCGCGGTAGACGGCGCCTCGGTCACCGTCGACGCGGGCGCGACGGGCAGCTTCACGCTGCACGTCGACGTAACCCGCGACAATTGTCCGGGTAGCTGTGAAAAGACAGTAACGGTCAATCCCAACCCGACCTGCGAGATCAGCGGCCCTCCGGCCGTGTGCGCAGGCTCGTCTGGTCACACCTACACCGGCGCGGTGCTTCCTGCCGGCGGAGCGGTGACCTACAGCTGGTCGATCTCCGGTAACGGGTCGATCATCGGTTCGGTGACCGGCTCCTCGGTCAGTGTGACCGCGGGCGCGGCGGGCAGCTTCACGCTGCACCTGGATGTGACTCGCGAGAGTTGCCCGGGTAGCTGTGAAAAGACCGTGACCGTGAACCCCGGTCCCACTTGCGAGATCAGCGGCCCGGGTGCCGTGTGCGCAAGTTCGACGGGGAACACCTACACGTCGTCGGTGCTTCCGCCCGGCGGCGCGGTGACCTACAGCTGGTCGATCACAGGTCAAGGCTCGATCGTGGGCGCCGTCGATGGCTCCTCGGTCAACGTGACCGCGGGCGCGGCGGGCAGCTTCACGCTACACCTGGATGTGACCCGCGAGGGTTGCACGGGCGACTGCGAGAAGACCGTGACCGTGAACGCGAATCCGACCTGCGAAATCAGCGGCGACAACCCCGTGTGCGCCAGTTCTTCCGGCCACACCTACACGTCGTCGGTGCTTCCTGCCGGCGGAACAGTGACCTATAGCTGGTCGATCTCCGGTAACGGGTCGATCGTCGGCTCGGTGACCGGCTCCTCGGTCAGCGTGACCGCGGGCGCGGCGGGCAGCTTCACGCTGCACCTGGATATCGTGCGCAACGACTGCCCAGGTAGCTGCGAGAAGACCGTCACTGTGACGGCCAACCCGACCTGCAGCCTCGACGGCGACACCGCACCCTGCATCGGTCAGGACATCACCTACACCGCGACGGTGAGCCCGTCGGGTGGATCGGTGACCTATAGCTGGAGCTTGGTGCCGGCAGATTGCGGCACGATCGTTGGCTCCAACACGAGTTCCAGCGTGGTCGTGAACTGGGCCCATGGCGGACCCTGCACGCTCCATCTGGATGTGGAACGCGACGGATGCCCCGGCGAATGTGAGCTGGAGGTTAATCCGAAGACCTGCAACGCGGAGTTCTGCACAGTGACCCAGGGCTATTGGGGCAATGCGGGTGGCTACAAGTGCTTCAACGGGCAGAAGCTCGGCACTTTGGACATCCTGAAGGCCCTCATCACTCCGGGTAACCCGCTCATCGTGGGTATCGTTGGTGAGCGTTCGGTCAAGTTCAACGATGGCAGCGAACAGTGCATCATCGATCTCCTGCCGGGCGGCGGTAACTCCGCCTGCCTGCCGGATTTCGGTGATCAAACCATCGGCTTGAACTGCCAGACCTCGCCCGCGCTCCCGACCAATCCTCGGACCGGTCGTATCCGGAACGTGCTCCTCGCTCAGACCATCACGTTGGCCCTCAACCTGAGGTTCGACGGAAACAATCTGTGCGACCTGGAGCTCTGCCCGTACATGACCACCGTGGATGCGAATCCGGGTCCGGACGGCTGTCTGGGGAACGATGATGACACCCCGAGTTTGGGTGCCATCACAACCTTCCAGATTCCGCAGTCCGTCCTGGACTTCCTCGGCTCGGGTGCCACAGTGTGCGATTTGCTCAACCTCGCGAATCGCGTGCTGGCGTGCGAGGCCGGTTTGCCGTCGCCCGATGCCCTCAACTCGGCAGTTACTGCCATCAACGAGGGCTTCGACGAGTGCCGGTTCCTGCAGCTCTGTGGGCCTCAGGCACCGTTCACTCAGCCGACTCAGATCGACCCGACCCGCAACCGCCTCGACAACCGCAGCTCCGAGTTCGGAGTTGGCGTCCCGACCAAGTTTGGTCTCTTCGGCGCCCTCCCGAACCCGACGCGCTCGATGTCGATGGTCCGGTTCGCGCTGCCCGAGGCGAGCCAGGTCCACCTGGTTCTCTACAACATCCGCGGTCAGGAAATTAAGGTCCTGGTCAACGGTGTCATGGATCAGGGTTACAAGAGCGTGGGCCTCGAGATGCAGGGTCTCCCGAGCGGTATCTATCTGTACCGCCTCGAAGCGACCGGCATGGAGAGCGGCGCGCGCTTCCGCGAAACCCAGAAGGTGCTGCGCATCGAATAACGCTGAGCAGCATGCGTAATCGGAGTCGCCGCCCCCGGCCTGGGGGCGGCGATTCTTTTTCAATCCGGCGATTCTTTCTTAATCCGGAAGGGGATCAGGGAACGAAAAGGCGTGGACGGGGTGAATCCCCGTACCGGCCGTTTGTTGCTCTGGCCGGGGGGAGGATGCGATAGTCCCTCCGCCGTCACCGCCGGCTTCCACGGAAGGAGCTTCACCCGTGAACCGTCCCACGCGCGTTCTTGTTTCGGTCGGCGTTCTTGCCGCCATCCTGGTGGCAGCCGCCCCGGTCCTGGCTCTCACGCCCCCCACCTATGTGACCTCGTGGGGTACCTCGGGGAGCCAGAACGCCCAATTCACCATCCCATTCGGGGTGGCGGTGGCCCCCGGCGGAGACGTGTACGTGGCGGACTACGGCAACAACCGCATTCAGGTTTTCGATGCGGACGGGGTGTACAAGACCAAGTTCGGGACGTTCGGGAATCTGGACGGGCAAATGAGCAATCCCAATGGCGTGGCCGTGGATGCGAGCGGCAATGTCTATGTCACGGACACCGGCAACAACCGCATCCAAAAATTCACCGCGACCGGAACGTTTGTCACCAAATGGGGAACCGCGGGCACTGGGGATGGTCAGTTGAACAAACCTTATCGTGTCGCGGCAGGCCCTGACAGCAAGATCTATGTCACGGATGCCCTCAATAATCGTGTTCAAGTCTTTTCAAACACCGGCGCGTTCTTGACCAAGTTCGGTTCCTCGGGCACCGGAAACGGCCAGTTCAACGAGCCCTGCGGTATCGCGGTGACGAGCGACGCGATTTATGTCTCCGATCTGAACAATAACCGCGTCGAGACCTTCGATCTCACCGGGGTCTATCTCGACCAATGGGGAACCTTGGGGTCGGGGGACGGGCAATTCAATTTGCCGGGTGGATTGGCGGTGACCGCGACCGGTACCGTCTTCGTCACCGACCTCAACAACGACCGCATCCAGGCCTTCGACACCGGGGGCACCTTCCTCTTCAAATGGGGAACGCAGGGCCAGAACCCCGGCCAATTTGCCTCGCCGTCCGACATTGCCCTGGGACCGGCGGGCGCGATCTACATTGCCGACAATGACAACGATCGCATCCAGAAGTTCGCCGACACTAACGTACCCGTTTTGCGCACGACCTGGGGAAAACTCAAAGACCAATATGCACCTCGCTGATCTCTGGGTCCGGCGGGGCGCGCGGTTCGTTCTTCCCGGCCTTCTACTTTTGGTGGGGACGGCTCGCGCCCAGACGCCGGGGGAGCGCGTCACCACGGCGATGGTCCACCACGGTTTCGAAAACGTGGCGGTGGCCTCGGATTCGGCAATCACGACGGTTTGGTTCGAGAACCGGATCTACCGGTACGACATGACCGCGTTGGGTGTCGCGGCCACGCTTTGCGCGGCGGCGCTCGACAGCTCGGGCGGGGTGCTCGAGCTCATCCCGGAAAACCGAGGCGTGGCCCTGATCGCGATATCGGCTCCGGTGGCAGCGTGGCGCGATTTCATGGATGGGCGCTCGGATGCGAAGAGCTTTCGCTCCGGGCTACAAATCGATGCCCACCGCCGCCGATCCGGGGCGCCACTCGGCGTCAACCAGGACCGAGCCAATCGCCCTTACGGCCGTACCGACCTGGCCCTTCGCCCTCTGTTCG
>Ga0070698_100006452_pt1 | contig 12723 bp, 10 predicted proteins | sample KBSK1502metaG_FD_65477 | JGI IMG/M metagenome (GOLD analysis project Ga0070698, IMG submission 65477) | Corn, switchgrass and miscanthus rhizosphere microbial communities from Kellogg Biological Station, Michigan, USA - KBS K1-50-2 metaG | ecosystem: Host-associated > Plants > Roots >... | reverse complement strand
GGAAATGAACCAGCGACCGCGCGAGACGCTGGGCTGGGACACCCCCGCCGAAGCGCTGGCCAAGCTACTGTCTAGGACGTCGTCGGAGGCCGGTGTTGCGACAACCGGTTGAAACCACCCCTCGGAACACCCGGTTAGTCCGGACTATCCGGGACTCTGGGCGCCGCCCTAGAAGTGGATCCCTCGCATCAGGTAGGCCATGGTCGCCGCCTCGACCGAGATCTCCTCGTCCTGCCGCCGGCCGTCCGTAGGCGCGGTGTCCGGAAACAGGTGATACGCGCCCGTCATCACGAACTGCAGCAGGCCCGGCGCCACCGTGTTGACGCTCTCCCCCAGCTTGCCCAGCCGTGTCGACACCTCGGGCGGCCGGGTGAGGATCGCCGAGGCCACCATCTCCGCGGCCTCATCGGGCGCGCTGGTCGGAAAGTTCTTGTAGATCCCCGTCGGTGCGATCATCGGCGTCCGCACCAGCGGCATGTGGATGTTCGTGATCGCCACCCCGTCGTCGGCCACCTCGGGCGCGATGCAGCGGGCAAGCGCGGCGAGCGCTGACTTCGAGGCCACATACGCGCCGAACCGAGGCGGGTACGCCTGCACGCCGATGCTCGAGATGTTGATGATGTGCCCGCTGCGGCGCTTGCGCATTCCCGGCAGCACCGCGAGCAGGAGCTTCACCGCCCCGAAGTAGTTCAGCTGCATCGTGCGCTGGAAGTCGTGGAAGCGGTCGTACTCCGCGTCGATGGCGCGGCGAATCGACCGGCCGGCGTTGTTGATCAGGATGTCGACGTGGCCGTGCTCCGCCAGCACCTGGTTGATCATCGCCTCGCACGCGTCGAGGTCGGAGAGATCGGCGGGATAGACGAAGGCGCGTCCACCCTCGCGCTCGATCTCGTCCTTCAGCGCGTCGAGCTTTTCCTTCGTGCGTGACACGAGCATCACGTTCGCGCCGTGGCGCGCGAGCAGCTGCGAGGTCGCGCGGCCGATGCCGCTGGAAGCGCCGGTGACGACGACGTTGCGGTCGTGCAGCGCCTGGCGCAGGTTCCTGTCCGTGAGCGCCTCCGGGTCCATGCGGCGCTCCCAGTAGTCCCAGATCTTCCACGCGTACGAAGACAGAGGGGGACACGACACCCCGGTGCCGTCGAGCGCGGCCTGGGCGCGCTCGCTCGTGAACCTCGCGCGGCTCGCCGCGAAGCGGATCGCCTCCTCGGGGATGCGCACGCCCTCGAGCAGGCGCCGCTTCAGCGTCTGCGCCACCTTCCAGTGCTCGAGCATCGCCTGCGTCTCTTTCGGCAGCAGGCCGGCGGCGCGGCTGTCGACGCGCAGGGTGAACTGCGGCGCATGCGCGGCCCGGCAGAGCTCGTTCGTCACCTCGCCCAGCCTCCGCGGCGCGGGGTCAGTGAGGTGGAAGGTCAGGCCGTCGAGCCCTTCGCGATGGCCGATCGCGTCGAGCGCGCGGGCGACGAAGTCGACGGGGACGATGTTCACCTCACCGCCTTCGATGCCGATGAGCGGCACCCACAGCGGGATGGCGTTGCGCAGGCGCTGGATCAGCTTGAACGCGTAGTACGGGCCATCGATCCGGTCGGCCTCGCCCGTTTCTGAGGAGCCCACCACCAATCCTGGGCGGTAGATGCGAAACCGCACGCCGGACTCGCGCACGATCTGCTCCGCGTCGTACTTGGTGCGGTAGTAGGGATGGTCCAGGACCTGGCCCTCGGCAAACATGTCCTCGGTGAACTTCCCTTTCCATCTGGCGCCCGCGACCGCGATCGAGCTCATGTGATGCAGCCGCGCGCCCGTCGCGACCGCCAGCTCGACCACGTGCCTCGTGCCCTGGACGTTCGCCAGCTGGTTGTCGCGCTCCGCAGCCTCGAGGTCGTAAACCGCGGCCAGGTGGTAGATGTCCGCGCCTTTGACCCGGGCGGTGTCGGCTGAGCTGAGCCCCAGCGAGGGCTGCGTGATGTCGCCAGGCATGGGCACCAGGCGGTCGCGCGCGCCGGCCGACTCGATGAGCGCTTCCAGCCGCGCGCGTGAGCCTGGCCGGACGAGGACGAACGTGACGCCTTCACGCCTGGCCAGCTGACGGAGCAGGTGGCGGCCGATGAATCCGGTGCCGCCCGTGACCAGCCTGACCATCGACCGAACTTTAGGCCCTCAGCGTTGGCTTACCTGGGATGAAATCCGCACCAGCGTCGCTAGCATCCGCGCATGTCTGACACCTCCGGCGCCTATCTGCCGCCCCCGCCGGCCTCGGTGCCGCCTCCGGTCTACGGAGCGCCACCGGCCCCGCCCGCCGCCCAGGTCAAGCTGCCCCGCGGCTACAAGCTGCCGCCCGGTTACCAGGGACCCACGGCGCCCGACTACACGGCGCCTTACCAGCAGCAGGCCCTCTCGCCCTATCCCCAGCCCATCAACCCCAGCGCGGTGGCCTTCGGCAGCGCGGGCGCGATCCTGTACCAGTTCGGGGGTCCGGCGCTGGGGTCGTTGATCGCCGGCGCCGTGACCGTCGGCGTCCCGCTGATGCTGAACCGCTACTACATCATCCTGCCGGTCGTCGGCGTCCTCACCGGCGTGCGGGCGGTCATGCGCGGCAGGCTTCTCGGCGGTCTGGTCGGCATCGGGCTGAACGTGCTGGGCGGCATCTTCACGCTGGTGGGGCTGTTCGGGGTCTAGGCTCCTCGGCCGGGATCACCACGATCGGGAAGATCACAGACAGGGCCACGGCGAACACGGCCGCCCACAGCGCCGCCTGCAGCGACCAGGCGATCAGCGGGCCGGCCAGCGCAGAGCCCACCGGTGTGCCGATCGAGTTGAGGGCCATCGAGACGGCGAACACCCGCCCGTAAGCCGCCGGGTCCGTCCGGCGCTGGCGCAGCGTGATAAAAGCGATGTCGAATGGGCCATTCGACAAGCCGACCAGGAGGATGGCCACCGCCACCAGGACGACGCTGCCGGCGAACGGCAGCAGCGCCGTTCCCAGCACGCAGACGAGCAGCGACCCAGCCATCAGCTGCCGTTCCCGCCCTGCTGTTTTCAGGTGGCCGGCAAGGAGCCCCGAGACGACTCCCGCGGCGCCGTTCAGCCCCAGCAGGTAGCCGACCGCCTGCGGTCCCTGGTGCAGGGGTCCGAGGATGAGCACGGGAAGTGCGATGGTCAGCACGCCCCAGCCGACGCTCCACGAGCCGAGCGTCAGAGCGATGCCGGCGAGGGTCCGGCTGCGGAGGACGTACACGAGCCCGGCCCAGGCGTCACGCAAGACCTGGCTGTCCGCATGCGTCGGTCCTGGATCGTGCACCCGGATCACCGCGAGCGCCGACGCGGCGAAGAGCGCACCCGAGAACGCCAGCGCCCACTCACCCCCGGCCACGCCGACGATGATTCCGGCGAGCGGCGCTCCGAAAAGGCTCGCGACAACGAAGGTCATGCTGTCGACCGCGTTGGCGCGCTCCCAGAGCGGACTGGGCACGACGATCGGAAAGAGAGACCGGCCGCCCGCCGCGCTCAGGGGCGCGGTGAGCGAGGCGACACCGCAGATCACGAGCAGCAGCGCCGGGGGCAATGCGTGGCGCGCCGAAAGGCCGGCCAGCGAGAAAAGGGTGGCCGCCGCCGCCACGTAATCGACCGTGACCAGCGGCACGCGGCCGTAGCGATCGAGCAGCGCGCCGGCGATCGGCGAGAGCAGCAACCCCGGCAGAAGCGAGGTGAGGGCCGCTGCGCCCGCGAGCTGCGGGGAGTGATAGCGCTCGAGGACGAAGAGGACCAGAGCCACACCGAAGATCGAGCCCGCGATGCGGCCCAGGCTCAGGCTGACGACGAGTCGGGGAAAACCTTTGACGTCGAGGAGCGCGGCGTAACCGCGCTCCGCCTCAGCTTTCAGCCGACCGCGACGCGAGAGCGGCGCTGGCGGCCCGCTCCGTTGGACGCCGCGGCGCGCGCGCGCCGTCCCCTGGCCAGCGGCTCGCGCAGATACTGCCCCGTCGCCGACGCCTCGTTGGCCGCCAGCTGCTCGGGCGTCCCCTCCGCGATCACGTACCCTCCCTTCTCCCCACCCTCGGGTCCGAGGTCGATGACCCAGTCCGCCGTCTTCAGCACGTCGAGGTTGTGCTCGATGACGACGACAGTGTTGCCGTGTTCGACCAACCGGTGCAGCACGGCGAGCAGCCGCTCGACGTCCGCGTAGTGCAGCCCCGTCGTCGGCTCGTCGAGCAGGTACAGCGTCCGGCCCGTGTCGCGGCGCGACAGCTCGGCCGAGAGCTTCACCCTCTGCGCCTCGCCTCCGGAGAGCTGCGTCGCCGGCTGGCCCAGCCGGATGTAGCCGAGGCCCACGTCGTGCAGCGTCTTCAGCTTGGTCTTGATCGCGGGCACGTTCTCGAACACGTCGAGCGCCTCGTCCACCGTCATCTCCAGCACGTCGGCGATCGAGTGGCCGCGGAACTTCACTTCGAGCACCTCGCGGTTGTACCGCTGGCCGTGACACACCTCACACGGCACGTACACGTCCGGCAGGAACTGCATCTCGATCTGGATGATGCCGTCGCCCTGGCAGTTCTCACACCGCCCGCCCTTCACGTTGAAGCTGAAGCGACCAGCCTTGTAGCCGCGCATCTTCGCCTCGGGCAGGCTCGCGAACAGGTCGCGGATGTGCGTGAACATCCCGGTGTACGTCGCCGGGTTGCTCCGCGGGGTCCGCCCGATGGGCGACTGGTCGATGTCGATCGCCTTGTCGAGGTTCTCGAGTCCTTCCACCGCGCGATGCGGCCCCGGCCTCTCCTTGGCGCGGTAGAAGTGCTGGGCGACCTTGCGGCTCAGGATGTCCGTGACCAGGGACGACTTGCCAGACCCGCTCACGCCGGACACGGCGACGAACGTGCCCAACGGCAACGCCACGTCGATGTCTTTCAGGTTGTTCGCCCTGGCGCCACGCACGACCAGCTTCTTGCCGTTGCCCTTCCGCCGCTGCGCCGGCACCGGGATCATGCGGTCGCCTCGCAGATACGCCGCGGTGATCGACTTGGGGTCGCGCAGCACCTTCTCGACCGGACCGACCGCGATGATCTCGCCGCCGTGCTCGCCTGCCGCCGGCCCGATGTCGACCATGTAGTCGGCCGACCGGATCGTCTCCTCGTCGTGCTCGACCACGATCAACGTGTTGCCCAGGTCGCGCAGGCTCAGCAGCGTGTTGATCAGGCGGCGGTTGTCGCGCTGGTGCAGCCCGATCGATGGCTCGTCGAGGATGTACAGCACGCCCATCAGCTTGGAGCCGATCTGCGTCGCCAGCCGGATCCGCTGCGACTCGCCACCGCTCAAGGTGTTGGCCGCGCGGTCGATCGTCAGGTAATCGAGACCGACGTCGATCATGAACTGCAGCCGCTCGCGGATCTCTTTCAAGATCTGCCGCGCGATCAGCTGCTCGCGCTCCGTCAGGTCGAGCGTGTCGAAGAACTTGATCGACGAGCTGACCGACAGCTCGGCCACCTCGGAGATGTTCTTGCGGTCGACCGTGACCGCCAGCGAGTCCGGCTTCAGCCGGCGGCCCTTGCACGCCGGACACGGCTTGTCCGACATGTAGCGCTCGAGCTCGGCCTTCAGGTACTCCGACTGCGTCTCTTCGTATCGCCGCTGCAGGTTCGCGATGACGCCCTCGAAAGGCGCCTCGTACCAGCGTGAGTGCCCGTACTGGTTCTTGTAGCCGAACCGGATCTTCTTCTCGCCCGTCCCGTTGAGCAGCACGTCGCGCTGCTGCTTCTGCAGCTTCGACCACGGCTTGTCCATGTCGATGCCGAAGTACTTGCTGACCGACTCCAACAGCTCGGGGTAGAAGAACTGCGATTTGCTCCACGCCTGGATCGCGCCTTCCCGGAGCGACAGCGATGGATCGGGCACCACCAGGTCGCCGTCGACGACCAGCTGCGACCCGATGCCAGTGCACACCGGGCACGCGCCATGCGGGTTGTTGAAGGAGAAGTTGCGCGGCTCTGGCTCGGGCACGCTCGTCCCGTCGATCGGACACATGAAGTCCTGCGACATCTGAATCTCTTCGCCCCCATCGACCGGAGCGATGATCACCGACCCGCCGCCCAGCCTGGTCGCCGTCTCTATCGAGTCCACCAGCCTGGTGCGCTGGTCCGGCCCGATCACGATGCGGTCCACGACGACCTGCACGTCGTGCTTCTTGTTCTTGTCCATCGGAATCGATTCGCCGATCTCGTACAGGATCCCGTCGACGCGAACCCGCACAAATCCCGACTTGCGCACGTCGTCGAGCAACGATCGATACTCCCCCTTGCGGCCTTTGACGATCGGACCGAGGACCATGATCCGCATCCCCTTCGGCAGCTTCTCGACCTGGTCGGCCATCTGGTCGACCGTCTGCCTGCGCACCTCATGTCCAAACGGACAGTGCGGGTGTCCGATCCGCGCGTACAGCAACCTCAGGTAGTCGTACACCTCGGTCACCGTGCCGACCGTCGACCGCGGATTCTTCGAGGTCCCCTTCTGGTCGATCGAGATCGCCGGCGACAGCCCCTCGATGATGTCCACGTCGGGCTTTTCCATCTGGCCGAGGAACTGCCTCGCGTAGGCCGAAAGCGACTCGACGTACCTCCGCTGGCCCTCCGCATAGATGGTGTCGAAGGCGAGCGAAGACTTGCCCGAACCCGACAGCCCCGTGAAGACGACGAGCTTGTCCCTCGGGATGGAGAGGGAGACGTTCTTGAGGTTGTGCTCGCGCGCCCCTCGGATCGTGATCTGGTCAGTCGGCATCGGAACCCTCTGTTATCCCCTTTTCTCTCGTCACGGCAAACGTCCCGCTCGCGGTGGCCACCAGGCGGCCTCCCGGACCCTCGACGCGACACTCGGTGACCATCGTCCTGCGCCCGGCGTGCACCACCCGTCCCGTCGCTCGCAGCGCCTCGCCGACCCTGGCCGCCGCGATGAAGCTCAGCTTCAGGTCGAAGCTCATCGCCCGCACGACGCCTGGCTTGAGCGTGCGCAGGCAGCGCCCCATGGCCGAATCGGCCAGGGCACTGATCATGCCACCGTGGACGAAGCCGGCGTGGTTGGCCATGTGCTCGGTCGGGGTCATCTCGAGCACGGCCAGGCCGTCACCGAGCTCGACCGCCACGATCCCCAGCCACTGCCACGCGGGCGAGCTGGTCCTGGTTTCGCTACTCACGGCCCTGGCCCTCCGGTACCGGCATGCAGGTGGAGCACGCGCGCGCGATCAGCCTGCCCTGGTCATCGAAGACGTCCGCCTCGCTGAACAGCAGCGTCTGGCGCATCTCGATCACCCGCCCGACCGCGCGCAGCCGGCCGTCGATCGCGGGCCGCAGGAAGTTGATCTTGAGCTCGATCGTCGTGTTCCACACGCCGTCCTCCTGGAGCGTGGCCAGCGACATGCCCATGGCTGCGTCGGCGATCTGGGTGATCACGCCGCCCTGGACGACGCCGCCTCCATGGCGGTGCCGGGGCCCGGCCACCAGCTCCAGGACCACCCGCCCGGGCTCCGCCTCGGTGATCCGGGCGCCGAGCGTCTCCATCCACCCGGCCGGCTCCGCCTCGAGCAGCGCCCGGGCGCGGCCGACGTTCGGAATTTCCGTTTGTTGAACATGTTCTAATTCTCTTGACATTCGGATCAGGCCGCATTAACCTCTAACTTGAACATGTTCAAGTCAAACAAATTGGGGTGATGACGATGGATCTCCGCCTGATCGACTACCCGGTCTACATCCTGGCCAGCGTCGTCCTGACGATCTGGGTCGGGAATACGCTCTTTCGCAACGGTCGCCCGTTCCTCGTCTCGGTCTTCAAGGAGGATGGCCTGGCCGACTCGGTCAACCGCCTTCTCGTGGTCGGCTTCTACCTGGTCAACTTCGGCGCCGCGGCCATCCTGATCAACACCGGGGGCCAGCCTGACAACGTGGCTGACATGCTCAAGCAAACCGTGACTCGCATCGGTGTGGTCCTCCTGGTCCTCGGCTTCATGCACTTCAACAACCTTCTGATCCTGCGCACCATTCGCCGCCGTGACAGGCCCATGCCGCCCCTGAACTACAACCCGTACCAGCCCGCGCCTGGAGCCTAGCCGGCGTTGGCTATCGCACCTCCCAAGACCAGGCGCGGCGAAAACTCGAGGGCGACCATTCTCGCGGCCGCCCTCGACCTCTTCCAGGAGCGCGGCTACGAAGCCACCACCATGCGGGCCATCGCCGACCGCGCCGGGGCCTCGCTGGGCGGCTCCTACCACTACTTCCCGTCCAAAGAGCACCTGGTGCTCGAGTTCTACAGGCACACCCACGTGCTGCACGCCGCCGCCATCGCGCCGCTCCTCGCACGCGAGAAGGACCTCGGCGCGCGGCTTCGCGGGACGATCCGCGCGGTCGTCATCACGTGCGAGCCATTCCACGCCGTCGCGGGCTCCATCTTCAGCACCGTGGTCGACCCATCGAGTCCCTTGAATCCTTTCGGCCCCGCCTCCAAGGCGCTGCGCGACGAGGTCGTCCAGCTCTACGCGGACGTCATCGGCGGCTCCGACGCACGCATCCCGCAGGACATCGCCGAGCAGCTGCCGCTGATGCTGTGGCTGTACCAGATGGCGATCCTCTATTTCTGGATCTTCGACAAGTCGCCCGGCCGGCTGCGCACGCTCGAGGTCATCGATGAGACGACCGACCTCATCGTCAAGCTCATCGGCCTGGCCAACCTGCCGGTGCTGCGCGGCTCGCGCAAGCGAGTCCTGGGCCTGATCAAGAGCATCGTGGAGAGCAACGCCGCCGCTTAGGGTCCGCGTCGCGAGCGTCTCCAGTTCCTGACCTGCGTCTTCTGCTTCGGCGCCGCGGCGATCGCCATCGCCACGTCGCCGTCGTCCTCTTTCGTCACCTCTTCTCCGGCCAGCCTGCGGCGCAGGAGGATGATGCGGTCACGCACGCGCGCCGCGTCCTCGAACTGGAGCTCCTTGGACAGGCGCCGCATCTCCTTCTCCAGGTCGCGCACGATCGCGAGCAGGTCCTCGCGCGGCACACCGGCCCCCGCCATGATCTCGATCGCGTCCGCCTGGAGGTCGTTCTCGTTGATCTCCAGCGCGTAGATCGCCTTCTTCACCGTCTCCGGCGTGATGCCGTGCTCGGCGTTGTACGCGATCTGCCTGGTGCGCCGGCGCTCCGTCTCGTCCAGCGCCTGCCGCATGGAGTCGGTGATCGAGTCGGCGTACATGACGACGTGGCCTTCGACGTTTCGCGCCGCGCGGCCGATGATCTGGATGAACGACCGGAACGCGCGCAGGTAGCCTTCCTTGTCGGCGTCGAGGATGCCGATGAACGCGACCTCCGGCAGGTCCAGCCCCTCCCGCAGCAGGTTGATGCCGACCACGACGTCGACCTCACCTGTGCGCAGCGCGGTCAGCACCTCGATGCGTTCCATCGCGTCCAGCTCCGAGTGGAGGTAGCGCACCTTGACGCCATACTCGCGCAGGTAGTCGGCGAGGTCCTCCGCGAATCGCTTGGTCAGCGTGGTGACGAGCGACCGGTGGCCGAGCTCGGCCCGCTTCTTCACCTCGGCGAGGAGATCGTCGATCTGGCCTTCCGTCGGCCGCACCTCGACGGTCGGATCGACGAGGCCCGTCGGCCGCACGATCATCTCCACCGTGCGCTGCGAGCGGCGCATCTCGTACGGCCCCGGCGTCGCCGACACGTAGATCACGTTGTTCGCGCGCTCTTCCCACTCCTCGAAGCTCAGCGGCCGGTTGTCGAACGCGCTGGGCAACCGGAACCCGTACTCGACCAGCGCCGCTTTGCGCGAGCGGTCGCCGCCGAGCATGCCGCCGATCTGCGGCACCGCGACGTGCGACTCGTCGACGAAGATCAACGTGTCGTCCGGCAGGAAGTCCATCAGCGTGTACGGCGCTTCGCCCGGCTGGCGCCGCGTGAGGTGCCGCGAGTAGTTCTCGATGCCGGCGCACGTCCCGGTCTCGCGCAGCATCTCGAGGTCGAAGTTGGTGCGCTGCCGCAAGCGCTGCGCCTCGAGCAGGCGACCGTGATCCTCGAACCACTTCGTGCGTTCGTCGAGCTCGGCCTCGATGTCGGTCATGGCCAGGCGCAGCTTGTCGGCTGGCGTGACGTAGTGCGACGCCGGGAAGACCGTGAGCTCGCTGCGCGAGCCCAGGATCTCGCCCGTGACCGCGTCCAACGCCTGGATGCGCTCCACTTCGTCGCCGAAGAACTCGACGCGATACACCTTCTCCTCATTAGCCGGGACCAGGTCGACCACGTCGCCACGCACGCGGAAGCGCAGGCGGCCCAGGTCGTAGTCGTTGCGCTCGTACAGCATCTCGGTGAGCTTCCGCAGGAACACCTCGCGCCGGATCGACTGGCCCTTCTCTATGTGGAGCGACTCGCCCATGTAGTCCTCGACCGAGCCGATGCCGTAGATGCAGCTGACGCTGGCGACCACCAGCACGTCCCGCCTGGTCAGCAGCGACTGCGTCGTCGAGTGGCGCATGCGGTCGATGTCGTCGTTGCGGCTCGAGTCCTTCTCTATGTATGTGTCCGTGCGCGCGATGTACGCCTCCGGCTGGTAGTAGTCGTAGTAGCTGACGAAGTACTCGACCGCGTTGTCCGGGAGCAGGCGCCGAAACTCCGCGCACAGCTGGGCCGCCAGAGTCTTGTTGGGGCTCAGGACGAGGACGGGGCGCTGCAGCTGCTCCATCGCCCACGCCATCACGTTGGTCTTGCCGCTCCCGGTCACGCCGGCCAGGACCTGCTGCGTCAGGCCCGACCTGACCCCCTCGACCAGCTCGGCGATGGCCTGCGGCTGGTCGCCGGCGGGTTTGAAGGGTGCGTCGACACGAAAGCTGGTGGGCATGGGCACATGTAATTCTAAAGCGCACAAGTGTTCGGTGTCCCCCCGCAATTCCGTGCGTTCTGCACCAAACGCACCTTGGGCGGACGGCCGAAGGGAGCTTTCTGCCCCAAGAAGCTCCGAATCGACCGGGCTACGGCAGCGAGAGGATCATCGCCTCGACCACCGACCCCTTGGTCAGCACGTTCTCGCCCGCCGGCACCCGCACCAGCGCGTGCGCCCCGGCCAGCGACATCAGCCGCGAGGACGACTGCGAGCCGGTCGTTTCCGCAACCAGCTCTCCCCCCTCGTGGCGCAGCGTGACCCGCTGGAACTCCGTTCGGTCGGGCGTCGGTCTGGCGTCGTATCCGAGCCGTACGGGCAGGGTCGGTCGCTGCAGCTCCGTGAACCCTTGCATCCGGCGCAGCGCCGGCCGCACGAACACCTCGAACGTCACGAGCGAGGACACCGGGAATCCAGGCAGGCCGAACGCGACCTTGCCGCCGTCCAGCGTCGCAAAGGTGAACGGCTTGCCCGGCTTCAGCTTCACCCGCCCCACGTGCACGGTGCCCAACGATTCGAGCAGCGGCTTGACCAGGTCGTGCGTCCCCACCGAGACGCCACCCGACGTGACCAGCGCGTCCGCTTCGCTCAGCGCATCGAGGACCAGCCGTCGCAGCGGATCGGGCTCGTCCGGCGCGATGCCCAGCAGGTGCACCTCCGCGCCCGCCTCGCGCAGGGCCGCCAGCAGCGCCCATCGGTTGGAGTCCGGGATCTGGCCCTTGCCCGGCGTCTTCCCCACCTCGACCAGCTCGTCGCCCGTCGACATCAGCGCCACACGCGGACGGCGCCGGACATCCACGCTTGCGTGGTTGGTCGCCGCGGCAATCCCTATCTCGGGGGCGCCAAGCTGCGCGCCGGCCGCGAGGACGCGTACGCCGGGACGCAGGTCGTCGCCCACCTTGTGGAAGTTGGAACCGGGGCGCAGGCCGAGCGGGACGGTCACGGTGTCGCCCGCCACGGTGACCTCCTCCACCATGACGACGCAATCCGCGCCGTCAGGGACGACTCCGCCCGTGAGGATGCGCGTGGCCACGCCAGGAGGCAGCGTGGTCTCGAAAGGCCGGCCCGCCGCGGACTCACCAAGGACGCGTAGGGTCTTGCCCGCGTCTTGCGCATGCACCGCGTAGCCGTCTACCGCGCTCGACGGAAATTCCGGCAGCGACGCCGTAGCCACGATGTCCCTCGCCAGGACACGGCCGAACGCCTCGGCCAGGGCGACGCTCTCGACGCCGAGCACGGGCGTCTGCTCGAGGACCAGCGCCGCCGCCACGTCGGCGTCGACCAGCGGGTAGGAGGAGACGCGCACCTACTTCCCCGGATAGTCCGGACTAACCGGCAGTCTGCTCACTCCAATGTTCGGATAGTCCGGACTATCCGGCGGTCTGGCGGTTCGCAACTACCTATTCATAGCGAAGCGCGCGCGACGGGTCCTGCCCCGCCGCCCGCAGCGCGGGCAGCAGTCCGCTCACCGTGCTGAGCAGCGCCGCCAGCAGGATCGCCAGGAGGACGACGGGCACGTCGGTGCGAAACACATCGAAGCTCGTGGTCGTGAACGACTGCGTGAGCCTGTCCACCGCGGCGTTGCCGAGCCGGCCCAGCGCCACCGCGACAAGCGCGCCGACCAGGCCTCCCGCCAGCCCGATCACGGCCGCCTCGGCGAGGAAGATCAGCATGACGTCACGCGAGCGCGCACCCAATGCCTTCAAGACCCCGATCTCTTTGGTGCGCTCGAGGACCGCCGTGTACATCGTGTTGGCGATCCCCAGACACGCCAGCAGCAGCGCGACGATGGCCAGGCCGAGCAGCGCCACGCGCAGCTTGCCCAGC
>Ga0070698_100006451_pt1 | contig 12723 bp, 14 predicted proteins | sample KBSK1502metaG_FD_65477 | JGI IMG/M metagenome (GOLD analysis project Ga0070698, IMG submission 65477) | Corn, switchgrass and miscanthus rhizosphere microbial communities from Kellogg Biological Station, Michigan, USA - KBS K1-50-2 metaG | ecosystem: Host-associated > Plants > Roots >... | reverse complement strand
TTGTAGGTGCCGGGATGGGCGATCTTGTCCCGCTTCTTGGCCGCCGATGCAGCATGGTCGATCTGGTCCAAGATCTCGCGCTTGCCGGCGACGGCGCCGCCCGGCAGGCCGCCGGCCACGATCTTGGCCAGGATGCAGAGGTCGGGCGTGACGCCCAGCGCCTTCTGCGCGCCGCCCGACGACCAGCGGAAGCCGGTGATCACCTCGTCCATCAGCATCACCACGCCGCGCCGCTGGGTCACCTCGCGGATCGCCTCAACGAAGCCCGGCGGCAGCGGGACCTGGCCCCACGACGCACCCGACGGCTCGAACATCACGACCGCGATGTCGTCGCGGCTTTCGATCAGCTTCACGACCGCGCCGACATCGTCGGTCGGCATCAGGATCGAGAGGTCGGTGATGCTCTGCACGACGCCCGGCACGGAGGAGCCGTCGTAGTTCGAGGTTGCGCCGGCCGCGACATTGTCATGCCAGCCATGGAAGTGGCCGACGAAGCGCACGATCTTGTCCTTGCCGGTATGGGCGCGCGCCAGGCGAATGGCCATGTGCGAAGCCTCGGTGCCCGAGGCGGTGAAGCGCACCTTCTCGGCCGACGGGATCAGCTCGCACACCAGCTCGGCCCAGCGCACTTCCAGCTCATGGCTGGAACCGTAATGCGTGCCGAGATCCATCTGGCGCTTCACCGCATCGACCACGGCGGGATGGGAATGGCCCAAAAGCATGGCGCCGTGGCCGCCGAAATAGTCGACATATTCGTTGCCGTCGACGTCCCACTTGCGCGGGCCCTTGGCGCGGGAGACGTGGATGGAATAGGGGTCGAGATAGCGCGCATCGTGCGTGATGCCGCTTGGCAGCACCTTGCGGGCGCGCTCGAAAAGCGCCCCCGATCCGCCGGTGCGGGCTCGGTAATCGGCCACAATGGCGGAATTCGTGGCGGAATCGGTTTTCTGAACAGTCATCCAAGCCCTCACCTAACTAATGGCCCACCATCGCAAGCCTCGCTTGCTTCGCCAAGGGCGCGCCCCTAAGTTCCGGCACTTTTCGCAGACCGGAGCCCAAAACGTGAATGCCAAGCCGCGCGGACGCCAGTTCTTCAACAATCCCGGCCCGACCAACATTCCCGACCGCGTGCTGCGGGCGATGGACCGGCCGGTCCTGGATTTCATGTCGGACGAGTTTTTGGCCATCCACCATGCCTGCCATGCCGGCGTGAAGCGCGTCCTGAAGACCGACCAGACCCTCTATATGTACAACGCGAGTGGCCACGGCGCGTGGGAAGCGGCACTCGCCAACCTGTTCGCGGCCGGCGATACCGTGCTGATCATCGAGACCGGCTACTTCTCGCAGAGCTGGTCGGAGATGGCGGCCAATCTCGGTATCAAGGTCGAGACCCTCGCCGCCGACTGGCGCAAGGGCGCCGACATCTCCCGGCTCGCCGAGCGCCTGGCCAAGGACAAGGCGCACGAGATCCGGGCCGTGCTCACCGTCCACAACGAGACCGCGACCGGCATGGTGCTGCCGGTGGCCGACATCCGGCGCGCCATGGACGAGGCCAAGCATCCGGCTTTGCTCTTGTCCGACACCATCTCTTCGCTCGCCTCCATCGAATACAAGATGGATGCGTGGGGCGTCGACGTGACCGTGGGCGGCAGCCAGAAGGGCCTGATGCTGCCGACCGGCATGTCGCTGACCGGGGTTTCAAACAAGGCGCTCGATGCGTCGCGCAAGAACAAGGCGCCGCGGCACTATTGGAGCTGGGAACTGATGAACGGACGGGCGCCGCAGAAATTCATGGGCACCGCGCCGGTGCACATGTTCTTCGGCCTGCAGGAGTCGCTCAGGATGCTGGAAGAGGAAGGGCTGGACGCGGTGTTCCAGCGCCATGCCCGGTTGGGCGAGGCGACGCGCGCGGCGGTGCGCGCCTGGGGCGCCGGCGGCAAGGGCCCGCAGCTCTTCTGCCAGACCCCCGACCGGCTCTCCAACTCGGTGACGACGGTGATGATGCCCGAGGGCATGAGCTCCGATGCCATGCGCAAGGCCGCGATCGATCGCTTCAACCTGTCGCTGGGCGGCGGATTGGGTCCGCTGATGGGTAAGGTGTTCCGCATCGGCCATCTTGGCGATCTGAACGAGCCCATGCTGCTGGGCTGCCTCGCCACGACCGAGCTGGCGATGAAGACGGCCGGCGTGCGGTTCGCGCCGGGCGGTGTCGACGCTGCGATCGAGTCGCTGTCCAACTAGCGTCAAGCGGACTCGGCGCATTGCATGCGCCTGCGACCTCCGGCCCGCTCCACGAGGCATGAGCGGGCTGCTCGAGGTGCCATACGGGTGCATGCCTCGCTGGCCGGCCGCGTCGGCGCTGTGACCAAGTGCGGGCAACCCCCCATCGGTAGAAAACCTCTACACGGACTACCGCAACGAGAGTATGAGTGTGACAAGCACCACTGACGCTTAGCCAGCGTAAAGTACGGTGGGTTCTTCGACGCCGACCCCGAGAACTGGCTGATCAAGGACGGCAAGCTCCTGGGTCCGACAGGTCGGGCAGACCCGTTCACCCACGAAGACTGATCGATGGCCGCGCCGCGTTCGGTTTGAGACCAAGCAGGAGTTGGATCATGAACAAGACGTCATGGACCGTCGCCGCTATTGCCGCGACCGGTGTTTCGCTTGCCCTGTCGGCCCTCGGGCAGACGGACGACAGAAAGCTCGGCACGGTGCATTTCGAGACGTCGTGCAAGCCGGAAGCGCAGAAGCTCTTCGACCGCGGCATGCTCTATCAGCACTCGTTCTGGTACCGCGCCTCGCAAAAGACATTCGAGGATGTCCTGAAGGCCGATCCCGAGTGCGCCATCGCCTATTGGGGCGTTGCGCTCAGCCTGCTGTGGAATCCCCATGTCCCGCCGCCGGCGAAGAACCTCGCCGAGGGCGCCGCCGCGCTGGCGAAAGCGAAAAGCATGGGCGCCAAGACGGCGCGCGAGCGGGACTACATCGTCGCACTCGACGCGATGTACGCCGACTCCGACAAGGTCGATCACCGCACGCGCATGCAGGCCTACGTCAAGGCCATGGAAGAACTGGCCGCGCGCTATCCGAAAGACGACGAAGCGCAGATCTATTATGCGCTTGCGCTCAACACCTCGGCTTCTCCAGCCGACAAGACCTATGCCAACCAGCTCAAGGGCGCGGCCATCCTGGAGCAGATCGCCAAGCGCCAGCCCCAGCATCCCGGCGTGGCGCATTACCTGATCCATCTCTACGACTATCCGCCGATTGCCGACAAAGGCATCGAAGCCGCCCGGCGCTATGCCAAGATCGCCCCCGCCGCACCCCATGCGCTGCACATGCCGTCTCACATCTTCACGCGCGTCGGCTATTGGCAGGAGTCGATCGATTCCAACATCGCTTCGGCGCGTGCCGCGAAGGAAGCCGGCGATTTCCACGACGAGCTCCATGGCATGGACTACCTGGTCTATGCCTATCTGCAGCTCGGGCAGGACAAGAAGGCCAAGGACGTCGTCGACGCGATGACCGCGGTCAACGGCTTCACCGAGACCTTCCTGCCCGGCCCGTATGCGCGGGCTATTTCGCCGGCGCGCTACGTGGTGGAGCGCGGCGACTGGAAGGCGGCAGCGTCGCTTGCCGTCCGCCCCAGCCCGCTGCCGCAGGTGCAGGCGATCACCCATTTTGTCCGCGCGGTCGGTGCCGCGCGTTCGGGCGACCCGGCAGGCGCCAAGGTCGACGTCGCCAAGCTGGCCGAACTGCAGGACAAGCTTGTCCAGGCCAAGGACGCCTACTGGGCCGAGCAGGTCGATATCCAGAGGCAGATCGCGGCCGCCTGGGTGTTCTACGCCGAAGGCAAGCGCAACGAGGCGCTTTCAGCCATGAGTGCCGCCGCCGATGCCGAGGACAAGACCGAGAAGCATCCCGTGACACCGGGCGTGCCCAAGCCCGCACGCGAGTTCTACGCCGGCATGCTGCTGGAGAGCGGCATGGCCAAGGAAGCCCTCGCCGCTTTCGAAGCGACGCTGAAGAAGGAGCCCAACCGGCTCGACGCCTATGTCGGTGCCGCAAAGGCCGCCGAGAAGGCCGGCGATCCGGCCAAGGCGCGGGAGTATTACGGAAAGGTCGTCGCCATCGCCAGCGATGCCGACAAGACCCGGGCCGACGTCAACGACGCGCGCGCGTTCCTGGCAAAGAAATCGTGAGAGCACTCCTGTTCCTGATCGCGCTTGGTGCGCTGGCGGCTCCGGCCCGAAGCGAATCGCTTCAGGTGTCCGGATATGCCGGCGTGCTGGGCGAGTGGGAGTTGACGGCCACGGTCGTCACGGGTCGAGCTTCCCAGCGAACCCGGGAATACGCCGGACCCTTGACGATGAAGCACGTCGGCTGGTGCACGCAGGAGGGTCCGGAGGAGAAGGCCGGCGAAATACGACTGCAAATATCGACCCTGTCGTCCCGATTGAAGGCGACAGTGTCGGTCGACGGCGTCGAGTGCACCTACTGCGCCAGCCTGTCGGACTCTTATACCGGCAAGATGGAGTGTCCCGGTCGTCGGGCGGTGCCGCTCGAGCTGTGGGTTAAGTAGGTTTTCATTCCTAAAATGCCGGCTTTCTCCCAGCGATGACGGAAATGAAACGGTCGGGCTTAATGTCCGAGAGCTTTGTTCCGATGGCAATCGTGGGTGAAACCTCGACGCCCAGCACCGCCTCGAAGAGGACCATCGCCGGATTGAAGGCATAGAGCTGGCCTTCGGTCATGTTGAACCACCAGCCGTGCAGCTTGAGCGTGCCGGCCGCGACCTTTTCCGCGATCCAGCGGAAGCTCATCAGGTTCAAAAGGCTGTTGAGCACGGCGGCCTGCTCGACGGCGCGCGCGATCTCCGCGCGCGGCCTGCCCGAAAGCTCGCGCACGGCATGGTCGCGCACCTCCTGGGCGATGGCAGTCCAGGTCGAGAGATAATCGTAGTCGGCATAGGCACTCTCGCGGCCGTCGACCAGCGCGCCGATGCCGCCGCACAGGGCATGGCCCAGCACCACGACGTGCTCGACGCCGAGCCCGCGCACCGCGAACTCGATGGCCGACGACGTGCCGTGATGGCGCGCGTCGGGCGGGATCTGCGCCGGCGGCACCATGGCCGCCACATTGCGCACGGTGAAGATGTCGCCGGGCTGGGTTTGCGTCAGGATGCCGGGGTCGACGCGAGCGTCGGCGCAGGCCACGATCAGGATCTTGGGCGACTGGCCCTCGGTCGCGAGCTTTTCAAAGAGGTCGAGATGCTCGCGGTAATAGCCCAGCCGGAAGTCCGCGAAGCCCTTTAGAAGTCGTTCCAACGCCATGAAGGTGAAATGACCCAAGAACTGCTCTACGACAAGCGTGGTGAAATCGGCTGGATAACCTTCAACCGGCCCCAGGCGCGCAATGCGCTTACTTTCGCGATGTATGAAGGTTTGGCCGAGATCTGCGGCCGCGTCGGCCGGACCCGCGAAGCGAAAGCCCTGGTCATCACCGGCGCCGGCGAGAGGGCCTTCGCCGCCGGCACCGACATCGCCCAGTTCAAGGACTTCAAGGACGCCGAGGACGGCATCGCCTACGAGCGCAAGATGGATCGCATCCTCGACACCATCGAGCGCTGCACCGTGCCGACCATCGCCGCCGTCGCGGGCTTCTGCACCGGCGGCGGCGCAGCCATCGCGGCGGCGTGCGATCTCAGGATCGCCGCCGTCAATGCCCAGTTCGGCTTCCCCATCGCCCGCACCCTGGGCAACTGCCTGTCGATGGCCAACTATGCCCGGCTCGCCGCGCTGATCGGTTCGCAGCGGGTGAAGGAAATGCTCTTCCTGGCCAAGCTGCTCGACGCGCCGACGGCGCACCAGGTGGGGCTGGTCAGCGAGCTGGTGGCCGACGTTGCGGCCTTGCATGTGCGGGCCGAAGAGCTGGCCCATACCCTGGCCGGCCACGCCCCGCTCACCTTGCAGGTCACCAAGGAGGCGCTGCGGCGGCTGCAGGCGCGCCTGGCCGACGAGAATATCGACGATCTCATCAGACTAGCCTACGGTAGCAACGATTTCCGCGAAGGGATGGCCGCTTTCCTGGAAAAGCGAGCGCCGAAATGGACGGGAACGTGACGCGGCACGGCCAAACAAGGAGGACGTGATGACTCGCATTGGGACAACTCTGGCCGTTCTGGGACTGTGCGTCGCGACCGCCGCCTGCCAAAACCCACAGCAGACGATCGCCGCCAAGGAAGACATGATGACAGCGTCCGGCTTCAAGTTCGTGCCGGCGAACACGCCGCAGCGTCAGATGAACTTCAAGCAGCTGCCGCCGCACAAATTCTCCCGCCAGATCCGCGACGGGCGCGTCTTCTACGTCTATCCCGACCCTACCGTGTGCGTCTGCCTGTATGTCGGCGACCAGAACGCCTACGCCACCTACCGCAAGAACGTGTTCCAGAAGAACCTCGCCGACGAGCAGCAGATGACCGCCCAGACGATGGAGATGAACAACTGGGATTGGGGTCCGTGGGGCGGCTGGCCGTACGGCTGGTACTACTACTAAAGGCATTTACATCCGGCGCGACCGTTAGGCTTGCCAGAACCATTTGGCAATCTCGCGTCGGCGCGACGCCGGATCTATCCCGACATCGTCCAGTTCACGCTGGTCGAGCGAGCGCAGATGCCGCCGCGTGAGCCAGCGACGGCGCCATGCGAGCAGCGTGGCGGCGAGGCCGATGGCCCGTTCAACAGGCCGCGGCGTGCGGCTGATATCGATGAAAATGTGATCGGCGATGTGCATGGGCCGACAATGCCAGCCCTGTCGTGGCCGGTGTTACGACGCAAGCCGAAGTCTCAGAACGAAGCTTCGACCGCGCCCAGGCCCGCGAATTCCCCGCGCGCCCGCGTTCCAGGCGGGAAGTAGCGCAGGCCCGTCCACGAACCGGTGGTGATCGCCTGGCCCTTTCGGAGGCCGCCACGCCGGCGCACCGCATGGTCGATCATCCAGGCGAGCGGCCGCACCGGGTCGACGGCGCCCAGCCCGCCCGTCTGGTCGACGACGGTCTTGCCGTCGATCACTAGCTTGACCTGCAGGGTCGGCCAGTCGAGCCGCGTCCAATCCTTGATGCTGTCGCCCACCACCAGCGCATGGTTCATCTGGTTGTCCGCCAGCAGCCACTCTGGATCGAGTTCCCGGAAGTTGGCCAGTCGCGTGTCGACCACCTCCATGCCGACGAAGGCGTCGCCCACGGCGGCGAGCGCCTCCTCGCGGCCGACGGCTGTCTCGCGCGCGGCGATGTCGCGCACGATGTGGAAGGAGATTTCGATCTCGACGCCGATCATGTGCATGGCCGCGCCGTCGAAGCGCGCCGGCGATGTCACCAGCGCGCCGGCCAGCAGCGGCGCCGGATTGGGCTCGGCGGTGGGCGTGCGGGCGCCGACCTTCCAGCCGGCGACGGGGCCGGTGGCGGCCGCCACGCCATCCTGGATGGCATAGACCGCATCGCGGTCCGGCAGCGCGAACGGCGGCGCCACCTGGATGCCGGATCGTCGCGCCTGCAAGAGGCTCTGCACCGCGTAGGAAATGTCGAAGGCCATGCTAATCTCATGCAAAGATCAAGAACCGGAGGGACAATGCCCTACGCCAGCGGCCGCGTCATTCACGACGCCGACGCCCACATCATGGAAGTGGCGGGCTTCCTCGAGGAGCATCTCGAGGCGAAGTACCGCGCCGATCTCATGGGCGCCGGCCGGGCGCCCGAATTGCGAGCCGCGGCATGACCTATACGACCTTGCTCACCGAGCGCACCGGCGCCGTCCTCAAGATCACGACCAATCGTCCCGAAGTGCTGAACGCGCAGAGTCGCATTCTGCTCGTCGAACTCGACGACGCCTTTCAACGCGCCGTCGACGACGACGCTGTCCGGGTCATCATCCTGGCCGGCGCCGGCCAGCATTTCTCGGCCGGGCACGACCTCGGCAGCCCGCAGGAGATGGAGGACCAGAAGAAAACGCCGCTCGAGCCCGGCTTCAAGGGCGAGTACCGGCGCCTCTGGGAGCGCTTCTTCGAGAACACCATGCGCTGGCGCGACCTGCCCAAGCCCACCATCGCCCAGGTCCAGGGCTATTGCATCATGGGCGGCATGATGATCGCCTCGGCCTGTGACATCATCATCGCCAGCGAGGATGCGCAGTTCGCCGACCGCGCCGTGAAGTGGGGCGGTGCGCATGTGCAGTATTTCTCGATGCCGTGGGATCTCGGCCCGCGCAAGACCAAGGAATATCTCTTCACCGGGGATTTCATCAGCGCCGCCCAGGCCGAGAAGGCCGGCTTGGTCAACCGCGTCGTCGCGCGGGAAAAACTCGAGGACGAGACGATGGCGCTGGCCCAGCGGATCGCCGAGCGCGATTCCTATGCGCTGAAGCTCGCCAAGGCGTCGGTCAACCAGACCCAGGACGCGCAGGGCTGGCGCCAGGCGATGGAGAACGCCTTCAAGAACTACATGCTGACCATCCCGCACCGCATCGAGATGGGCACCTATGGGCCCAAGGCCCGTGAAAAGGCCCCGAAAGACCGATTCGGGATTCTCAACAAAAAGTCATAAGTCTTCCGGACTGCGCGCATCTTGCGCGCTCATGAGGCGCATCTGAATGCGCCGACATGAGCGAGCCGGAGGCTCGCGGTCCGGAAGAGCATGATTACGCCGCGCGGCGCTTGCGCTCCGCCATCTCGACGCCCATCGCCTGGGCGACGGCGGGACGCTGCAGCTGCTTCTGGTGATAGGCGGCGATGGTCGGCCACTTCTTGAGGTCGACACCGACGAAGGCGAACCAGTTCAGCAGGGTGACGAGATAGGCGTCGGCGACGGTGAACCTGCCGCCGACCAGGTACTCCTCGCTGCCCAGCCGCTTGGCGAGGTAGTCGAGCGTCGGCTCGAGCAACGCCTTTGCCGCCTCCTTGGTGGGCTCTGCCGCCTTGGGATTGAAGACGTTGGCGAAGATGCGCTTGTGCACCTCGGTGGACAGGTAGTTCAGCGTGTCGATGAGCAGGTAGCGCTCCAGCGTGCCCCAAGGCGGCGCCAGGCCGGTTTCGGGCTTGCGATCGGCCAGGTACTGCAGGACCGAGGGGCCCTCGTTCAGGACCTGGCCGTCGTCGAGCCTGAGCGCCGGCACGTAGCCCTTGGCCGAGATCTTGTAGTAGTCGCCGCCATCGTCGGTCTTCTTGTTCTCGACGAACCGGACCCTGACCGGCAGGCCAGCCTCCAGGGCCGTGATGTGCGAGGCGAGCGAGCAGGCCATCGGTGAAGCGAAGAGTTCCATCGCATCCTCCTTGTTTTTGTGCGATACGGTACAGAAATACGGACGGCGCACCGCGTCAAGGATAATTATGCGAACCGGTACAGAAATAACGAAACGTTCACGCGGCCGCCCTCGCGGCTTCATTACCGAGGAGGTACTTGACCGCGTGCGCACGGTGTTCATGGAAAAGGGCTTCGCCGGCGCCTCGCTCGACGAGCTGGCCGCCGCTTCCGGACTCAACCGCCCCAGCCTCTATGCGGCGTTCGGCGACAAGGAACAGCTCTACATCGCCACACTGCGTTTCTACGGCGCCAGGAGCATCGAGGGCCTCGAGGCGATCCTGAACGGGCCAGGCACCATCGAGCAGCGTCTCGGCAGGGTCTACAGGGCTGCCATCGATCTCTACACCGCGCCGCCGCACCGTCCGGGTTGCATGATCGTGGGCACCGCGGCCGTCGAAGCGCCCACCCATCCGCGGATTGCCGCCGTCGCCAACGCGCTTTTGCTGATGATCGAGAAGCACCTCGAACGTGCCTTCGCCGCGAGCGGTCTGCCGAAAAAGCCTTCGCCCGCCGCCCGCGCGCACATGGCCGGCGCCATCCTGCACGCCATCGCCATCCGCGCGCGGCTGGGAACCAAGGCCGTCGATCTCCGCGCCTTTGCCGCCTCGATGGTGCCGACGATCTGTGGATGAAGTCGTGCTACAGTGCGGCGTATGACCGGCAAAGCCGCCTATCCTTGGAGCGCGGGGTTCCGCACGCTCGAAGAAGAGCACAGCTACAGGATCGACGAAATCGACGGCCAGGTGCCGGCGGGCCTGCGCGGCACGCTGTTCCGCAATGGCTCGGGCCGCAACGAGCTTGGCGGCCAGTGGTTCCCGCACTGGTTCGACGGCGACGGCATGATCTCGGCGATCCGCTTCGACGACGGCGGCATCCACTATCGCAACCGCTATGTCGCGACCGACAACTACCGCGACGAGACCCGCGCCGGCCGCATCGTCCATCGCGGCTTCGGCAAGATGCGGCCCGGTGGCGTTTTAGCCAACGCCTTTCGACAACCGGCCAACGTCTCCAACACATCGGTCGTCATGGAGCACGGACGGCTGCTTTCGCTGTGGGAGGGCGGTCCGCCCGTCGCGCTTGATCCGGCGACGCTCGCTACGCTGGGCGTCGAAGTTTTCGGTGGCACCGTGAAGGCTTTCTCGGCCCATCCCAAAATCGACCCCGAGACCGGCGAGCTGTTCAATTTCGGCATCGACTACGGCGCCAAGACCACGCTCACGCCCTATCGCATCGACAAGGGCATCGTGACGCGTCTGCCGCAGGTCACCCTGCCCTACCCGGTCATAAACCACGATTTCGTGCTGACCAAGAACCACCTGGCGTTCTGCATCGGGCCGATCCTGGTGTCGCCGCTGAAATTCCTGCTGGGCTTCTCGAGTTTCGACGGCGCGCTTCACTGGGAGGCCAAACGGCCGACCCTGATCCTGCTGGTGCCGCGCGACGGACGGGGCAAGCCGCGCATCATCGAGACCGACGCCTTCTTCCAGTTCCACTTCGCCAACGGTTTCGAGGAGGACGGCGCGCTGGTCTTGGACCTGGCGCGCTATCCCGACTACCACACGATCGGCCAGGTGCTGCGCGATTACTGGAAGTCGGAGTGGCCGAGCCGCGGCATGGCCGCCCTTACCCGGCTGCGCGTCGATCTGTCGACTGACAAGGTCGAGAGCCGGACCTACGATAGCGGCACGGGCAACGAGTTCCCGCGCATCAATCCGGCCTATACCGGCAAGCGTCAGCGCTACGCTTACATCGCCTGCAATCCGGCAGACCGTGTACAGGGCCTGCAGCAGCAGCTCGCCCGCGTCGATCTTGAGACCGGCACAGTGTCGCGGCACGATTTCGGCCCGGACGGTTATCCCGGCGAGCCGCTGTTCATCGCCGCGCGCGCAGGCGGCGCCGAGGACGATGGTGTGGTGGTGACGCTGGTCTTCGATGCCAACCGGCAGCGCAGCGACATCGTCGGCCTCGATGCGCGCGACCTTGGTGCGAAGCCGTTGTTCGTGGCCAGGCTCAAGCACCACGTGCCGTTCCCCCTGCACGGCACCTTCACGCCACGCCTGTTCTGAGGCCAGCCGGTCAACGGTCGCGCAGCTTGGGGTCGATGGCGTCGCGCAGCGCGTCGCCGAACAGGCTGATGCCAAGCACGGTGAGCACGATCGCGAGGCCGGGGAAGACCGCGATCCACGGCGCCGTCGTGGCGTATTCCTCGGCGCCGCCCTGCAGCATCAGACCCCAGGCCGCCACCGGCTCCTGCACGCCGAGGCCGAGATACGACAGCGACGCCTCTGCCAGGATGGCCTGGCCGACGAAGGCCGACAACAGGATCAGGAACGGCGCCACGACATTGGGCACCATGTGGCGCAGCACGATGCGGGCGTGGCTGAAGCCGAGCGCGCGGGCAGCGTCGACGAAGGGCACCTCGCGCACCGCCAGCGCGCTCGCGCGCACCACGCGACCGCAGCGCGGTACCAGCGGCACGGTGATGGCAATGATGACGTTGACCACACCGGTGCCGAATACGGAGACCACCGCCAGGGCGAGGATGATCAGGGGAAAGGCCATCAGCACGTCGAGCACACGCTGGAAGACGAGGTCGAACCAGCCGCCGAAATAGGCCGACGTGACGCCCAGCACGAGGCCGATGACGCCGCCGACGACGGCCGAGCTGAAACCGACGAGCAGGGCGGTGCGCGCGCCGAATACCAGGCGAGAGAAGATGTCACGGCCGAGCTGGTCGGTGCCCAGCACATGCTCCAGGCTCGGCGCCTGCATCATGGCGCTGAAATCGTTCGCCTCCGGATCATAGGGCGCAATCCAACCGGCGAGTGCGCCGGCGGCGAACATGACCAGCACGATCACCAGGCCGACCGTACCGAGCGGCTGGCGACGAATGAACTCGCGGGCAGCGCGCAGCGGCGAGCGTTTGGCCTCGGGCAGTTCGTCGGCCACCGGGGTGGCGACGGTGGCCGGGTTGGGGGCGGCGATGGTCATGAGTAACGGATCCTGGGGTCGAGCCAGGCGTAGAGCACGTCGACCACGAGGTTGGTGATCACGAAGACGGCGACCACAAGCATCACCAGGGCCTGGGCCAGCACGTTGTCCTGGTTCTGCACCGCCTGCACGAGCAGCCGGCCGATGCCGTTCAGGTTGAAGACCTGCTCGGTGACGACCAGGCCGCCGATCAGGAAGGCGAACTCGATGCCGATCAGGGTGACCACCGGCAGGAGCGCGTTCTTGAGCGCATGGCGGTTGATGATGATGTTCTCCAGGAGACCCTTCGACCGGGCGGTGCGGATATAGTCCTCGCGCATCACTTCCAGCATGGCCGAGCGCGTGAGCCGCATGGTCACCGCGGAGTAGCGGTA
>Ga0070698_100006450_pt1 | contig 12724 bp, 10 predicted proteins | sample KBSK1502metaG_FD_65477 | JGI IMG/M metagenome (GOLD analysis project Ga0070698, IMG submission 65477) | Corn, switchgrass and miscanthus rhizosphere microbial communities from Kellogg Biological Station, Michigan, USA - KBS K1-50-2 metaG | ecosystem: Host-associated > Plants > Roots >... | reverse complement strand
TTTTGAGCGCAAGACGGTTGAGCGGGTAATGCGCCTGGTGGACACCAGCGAGTACAAGCGCCGCCAGGCACCTCCGGGCGTGAAGATTACGACGCGCGCTTTTGGCAGGGATAGACGGCTGCCGATTACGAACCGGTACAGGGAGACAGGATGAGTAAGCTTGAGTATACACAACATGCAGGCACATATGAACTTCTGAGTACGAAACTCACTTCTCCGCGCCTGCGCTCATCACTCGTGTCACGCGAGCAGCTGCTTGCCCGGCTTGATGAAGGACTTGAACATAAGCTCACCTTGCTTTCTGCCCCTGCCGGCTTCGGCAAAACCACGCTCGTGAGCGAGTGGATTGCGACGCGCAGGGAGCGCCAAGACTCGCCTCCTGTCGCCTGGGTGTCGCTTGACGCAGGCGATAACGATCCTGCTCGCTTCTGGCGCTATGTTATCACCGCCTGCCAGGTGTTCGATCCTGCTGTAGGCGAGTCGACTCTCGCACTGTTGCACATGTCACGACGCCCATCCCTGGAGAGCGTGCTCGCGACGTTCATCAATGAGCTGGCTCAGCTTGCATGCAGAGGTGTCCTCGTCCTGGAGGACTACCATGTCATCACCGCGCCCCAGATTCACGAGTCGATGGCCTTTCTGCTCGACCATCTCCCTGCAACGCTGCACTTGCTGATGTTGACACGCAGTGATCCCCCGCTTCCCCTGGCCCGCCTGCGTGCCCATGACGACCTCAGCGAACTGCACGCTGCCGACCTGCGCTTTTCCCTGCTAGAGACGCGGGCCTTTCTCAGGCAGGCCCTCCCCTTCCCGCTCCCGGCGGAGGCGATCACGCGCCTCGAGGCGCGCACGGAGGGCTGGGTTGCCGGGCTGCGCCTGCTGGCGCTCGCGCTGCAGGGGCGAAAAGACCCGCAGGACCTTGAGCACGTGCTTGCGACTTTCACCGGCAGTCACCGGCACATCCTGGAATACCTCGTCGCGGATGTACTCTCCTCTCAGCCAGAGCCGTTGCAAGAGTTTTTGCTACAGACGAGCGTACTCAGCCGGCTAACGGGGTCGCTCTGTGACACAGTCACCGGAAGGAACGATAGTGAGCGCGTTCTCGAGCAGTTGGAACGTGCCAACCTGTTCCTGATTCCGCTCGATGGGGCCGGGCGCTGGTATCGCTATCACGCGCTGTTTGCCGAGGCCATGCAGCACGAGGCGCGGCGTCGCCTGGGAGAAGACCACCTGCGCTCGTTGTACGACAAGGCGAGTCTCTGGTACGAACAGCATAGTTTGCTCACTGAAGCGATCGAAGTCGCACTCTACGCCAGGGACTTTGCACGCGCTGCTGTGCTCATCGAACGCCTTGTTGAGCCTCAACACTTGAATGAGGTACTGCACACGCTATATCGCTGGATAGAGGAGCTGCCAGAGGAGGTGCTGCATGCGCACCCGGCGCTTTGTTTGATCTATGCGATGATACTCCTGTTCACCCGGGATCGAAGCGCGCCGGCGACCAGGGCACTCCTTGAGGTACCGCTGCAGATGGCTGAGCGCTACTGGCAGGCAGAAGGCAACAGGCCCAAACTCGGTGAGGTGCTGGCCCTCCGCTCCCAGGTCGCGTTGTGGCAGGGAGACCTCCCCCAGGCGTTTGCTGCTGCCAGGCAGGCGCTCGAGTGGTTGCCTGCGGATGAGCTGCTGTGGCGGGCTTCCAGTATGCTCACCGCGGGAATGGAGGAACTGCTTGCAGGGAAACTCGACGCGGCGCGGCAGACAACCCTGGAGGCGCGTGCATGCTTTGAAGTCTCCGGGAACGTCTATGGAACGCGCGCTACTCTCTTCGTGCTAGGCGAAGCGTCCGCCAAGCAGGGGGAGTTGCACCAGGCGGCCAGTCTCTATCGACAGGTGCTCGCCGAGGCTGGGGAGGACCCTCTTGACAGGGGGAGCGCACTGGTCAACCTTGCCTCGCTCTCCTATGAGTGGAATGAGCTGGAGGTAGCAGAACAGCAGGCATCTCAGGCGCTTGAGCTTGGCAAGCAACATATAGGAGAAGTTGGCAAGTACCATGCAGAGCAGTCGCTCCAGGTTCCTGGTTCGCTCGTCCTGGCACGCGTGCTGCACGCCCGTGGGGAGAATGCCCAGGCGCAACAACTGCTGCAAGAACTGAATGCCCTAACACAAGAGCGCCGGTGGCCCCATCTCCACAGAGAGGTACTCGCGTGCGAGGCACAGATGAGCATTTCGATTGGGGACCTGGCCGCAGCGCAGCGGTGGTCGAACACCTGCGCACAGCTCGGCGAAGATTTCCGGCTAGTTCAACGAGAGCGCGAGGCGCTGATCGTGGCCCGGCTACTAATCGCGCAAGGGGAGGCGGAAGAGGCCCTGCGCCTGCTCGAACGCTGGCAGGCCGAGGCGCATGCCCAGGGGCGCGCGCGAAGTGTACTGGAGATCCAGGTTCTCACGGCCCTGGCGCACTTCTCAGACAAACGCCTGCCCCATGCCAGGCAGACGCTCAGAGAAGCACTTGCCTTCGCGCAGGCGCAAGGCTACCAGCGTCTCTTCCTGGGTGAAGGAGATGCGATGGCAACATTACTGCGGGCCGTCTTGCTCGACATGCGAGGGGAGGCGCTCGTCACGTATGCGCAGAACTTACTGCACGCTTTTCCTCAGGTACGAGCAGGGCGAGGTGCCTCACCTTCTGCTGCCTCTGCGCTGCTGATTGAGCCGCTCAGCGCGCAAGAGCAGCGCGTCCTCCGCCTGCTCGCTGCTGGCCGCTCTAACCCGGAGATCGCCCAGGAACTGGTCGTCTCGGTCAATACCGTGAAAACGCAGGCGCAGAGCATCTACCGCAAGCTCAACGTGAAGAGCCGCATGGAAGCCGGCGAAGCCGCTCGCCGCTTGAAACTCCTCTAAGTGCCCCATACATCGCCCTTTCTTTTGTGAGCGATACTCAGCCCCATTGATGCCTTTGTAGCACATGCTTCTTGAATCTGTTCGTGAAGCGCGTCGTGAACCCACAGGTACATACGAATGGATGAGTAATACGATAGAGCATCCACCCCCATAGAATGATTGTGCTTAGCGTTGTGAATAGCATGTAGTAGCTGCCGATCATGGCCGTCTTTCCTTTTGCACTCGAATGCCACGCTTTTAATATACCAAGTCTTGGTTCAATATAAATAATTGACGTAATTATTGCGGCTCATTCAAATCTCTTCTGTGGTCACATTCCCTATTTGCTCATAATCACCCACTCAATCACCCAGGTGGATGAAGTTAGTTCACCCGGTTGCATTCTATACTTCTCAGTAGCTGGTAATGATTCACAATAATGTGGCGATATTCACCACGATAAGGGAGAATAGTCGTCATTAAGGGAAGATCGTTTCATTGATCTGAAGATTATTACCCACATTTTTATAGATTTTTGTGAAAAGCATATGCTCCGCATCATTCATTGAGAAAGGATGAGAACACTATGAGCGATACACTCAAAAGCACATCATTGTATGACGAAACCACGCCGGTCCTGATTGTTGGAGGTGGCCTGGTTGGCCTGTCCACTTCCCTCTTCCTCTCCTGGCACCGCATACCCTCGCTGCTGGTCGAGCGCCATCCGGGCACCGCGATCCATCCACGTGCCGTCGGCATGACCCCGCGCACGATGGAGCTGTTCCGTTCTGTCGGGGTCGCGGAGGCGATTCGAAAGGTCGAATCGCCTTTCCCCGAGGAAAGCAACGTCCTGCTGGTGGAGAGCCTGACGGGCCAGGTGTTTGACAATTTACAGGGCGAGGCAGAGCTGGGCGACCTCTTTATCGGCCCTGTGCCAGGCAGTGCCATTGCTCAGGATGTGCTGGAACCGGTGCTGCGCGCGCGGGCCGAGCGGCTCGGGGGGGATCTGCGCTTCGGGACCGAACTGATCAGTTTCGAGCAGGATGAGGAGGGCCTCACCGCCACGATCCGCGAACGGGAAAGCGGGAGCACGCGCACGGTTCGCGCCCAGTTTCTGGTGGCGGCTGACGGCAGCCACAGCGGGATTCGTCAAGAGCTCGGCATCGGCAAGCATGGAGCGGCGAGCCTGTTTCATTGCATCAGTATGATCTTCGAGGCCGACCTGATGGAGCTGTTCCGCAAGCAACACGCCATCATGTGTTTCCTCAGCAACGACACCATCGCGAGTGGAGCGCTTGTCCCTTACCCAGGCTCTTCTGCGCGACCAGATCTCTATCGGCTGGACGTGGGCTATGACCCGGAGGAAGAGACGCTCACTGACTATCCCGAGGCACGCTGCCTCCAGCTTATCCGAGCAGCCGTGGGAATCCCTGATCTGCCGGTGCAGCTCAAAACCGTGCTGGCCTACGAAGCGGTCGCGCTCGTGGCTGATCGCTTCGAGGTCGGCCGGGTCTTCCTGGTGGGTGATGCCGCGCGCTCCCAGCCACCCAGCGGTGGCCTGGGAGGCAATACTGGCATCGCCGAAGCGTACAATCTGGCCTGGAAACTGGCCGCCGTCCTGCATGGCGAGGCGGGAGAGGCGCTGCTCGCCACCTACGATGCTGAGCGACGCCCGCTGGCTGACTACACTGCCGAGCAAGCGGCGTTGCTTTCCGAGCAGCGCCAGACCGAGGGATCAGCAGGGATCACGGTGGATCTCACGAGCGTCAATGCGGGCTATCGCTACAGCGCGGGAGCCATCGTGCAGGAAGCAGGCGATGAGCATCTCCCCCTGGCCCAGCGCCCGGATCAGTGGAAGGGGCAGCCGGGGACCCATGCTCCGTATCTCGTGCTCGAACGAGAGGGCAAGCCGATCTCGACGCTGGACCTGTTCGGCTCCCACTTCGTCTTGCTTGTTGGCCCGGCTGGACAGCACTGGAAGGACGCTGCCCGCAGCACACAAGACGTCCTCCATCTCCCTTTGGACAGCTATCAGGTCGGCGGTGAGGCAGGCGATCTCATCGATGCCGCGAACACGTTCTGTGACGCGTATGGAATCACCGCTACCGGGGCGGTGATCGTCCGCCCCGACGGATTCATCGGGTGGCGGAGCAAAACCATAAAGGAAGGCGCTGAGCAAGAACTGACGCAGGCGCTCTCAGCCCTTACCTTTCGCACATCCCCCGGCAAGTTGGGGGAGCAGCCATCACAGCACTAAGTACGAGAACGAGAAAGGAAAAGAAACATGGCTACCTTTGAATACACGGACACCTTTGACTCTCCGGCCGCAGCCGTCTTTGCGCTCCTCACCGATCTGAAGGCACGACCTACCTGGATAAAAGGCATCCAGGAGGTCCGTGTCACCCCTCCCGGACCAGCCCGCCTGGGGACCAGCTACTTCGAGGCTGGCAAGTTCTCAGGTTACAAGAGCGAGAAGACGATGCTCGTCGCGGCGTTTGAGCAGGATCGCCTGCTGACCCTGGCTACCGAGGCCGAGGCTCCCAACCCGTTCCGCGAGAGCTATCGCATCGAACCGCTTTCCGAGGAAGCCTGCCGCGTGCATTTCACGGTTGACGTTGGGAACGTCCCGAAGGTGGCTGAGTTCTTCATGCGACAAGAGATGAAGAAAGCACAGCCGCAGAATGCCGCCCGGCTCAAGTCCATTCTTGCAAGCCGGACTGCAAGGGAGGAAAGGCTCACATAGGGAGGACGCGAAGATCGTCTACGGGGAGGAGGTGGTAGCATGCTGAAGGGGGAAGCATATCGATCAATCCTTCACGCCGCAATTTCAATCAATAATGAATCACAGAGGAGAAAAAACATATGGATACGAAATTGGATACGAAATCAATCTCTACATCAACTTTATCCCAGGAGAGCGGTCGTCGCCTGCATGGGTTTACACTCTTCAGCGTCCTCACTGCCCTGATGCTCACACTATTGCTGGAAGCCCTGGATCAGACCGTCGTCAGCACGGCGCTGCCCAAAATCGTCGCTTCGCTGCAGGGCTTTGACCGCTACACATGGGCGGTAACGGCGTACACCCTGGCATCAACAACCATGATTCCTATCGTGGGCAAGCTCTCCGACCAGTTCGGGCGCAAGTGGTTCTTAGTCGTGGGTACTGCCATCTTCCTGCTAGGCTCTGTGCTTGCTGGAGCCTCGCAGACGATGAACCAGTTCATTGCCTTCCGTGCGCTGCAGGGCTTTGGCGCAGGGGTCGGCATCGCGCTGGTTTTTGTGCTGGTCGCCGACATGTTCCCGCCAGCGGAACGCGTCAGGTGGCAGAGCCTGTTCGGCGTCGTGTATGGCTTCGCGAATCTTGTTGGGCCAACGCTCGGAGGCTTCCTCACCGATCATGGCTCCCTTGTCGGCAGCCTGGTCACCGAGACCACGCGCTGGCGCTGGGTCTTTTACATCAATATTCCGGTGGGGATTATTGTACTGGCAGCGCTCTTGATCTACCTGCCTGCCAACATCTCCTCGCGCAGCAATGACTTCACCGGCTGGGCCGCGGTACGCCGCATCGACTTTCCCGGCGCGGTGCTCTCGGCTGCTGCCACCGTCTGCCTCTTGCTGGGACTGACATGGGGCAGTGCTTCGACCTATGAGTGGAGTTCGCCACAGGTGATCGGTATTCTGGCTGCAGCCATCGTCCTCTTTGGGACGTTCATCGTTACAGAGCGCTTTGCCGTTGAGCCTATTCTGCCGCTCGATCTCTTCCGCAACCGGGTGTTCGCGGTAGCATCGGTGCTCTCGCTGCTGCAACTGATGGCGTTTGTCGGGCTGATCGTCTACCTGCCGCTCTTCTTACAGGGTGTGCTTGGCGTGTCGGCAACCGATGCAGGAGCAGTGATCACACCGATGACTGTGAGTTCGGTGATAGGTGCGATGCTGGCGGGCCTGGCGGTTAACATACTCAAACGCTACCGGCTGCTTACCATCCTGAGCGCGCTCATCATGACCGCCGGCGTGTTTCTCTTGTCACGTATGACGCCAACGACAGGTCTGCTGGAAGCGGTCATATTCATGGTGATTGCGGGCATTGGCGTAGGCCCATTCTTCTTCGTGCTGACGCTTGCCGCACAGAATGCGCTGCCGCGCATACGCCTGGGAGTTGGCACCAGCGCGATAAGGTACCTTAGCCAGCTTGGCGCGGTGGTGGGCGTAGCCATCGTTGGAACCGTGGTGAATAATACTCTTGCCAGTGATATTGCGCGCCGTATTCCGGCTTCCGTCGCACATCAGCTCACACCTGCCGGATTGACAGTCGCGACTAATCCGCAGGTACTCGTCAATCCGACCTATCGCGCTGCGGTGGTACGAACGGCACAGCGTTTTGCGGCCCAGAGTGCTGTCACGCACGTGCCTCCCGGCCCACAGCACGACCAGATCGCTGCTTCGGCGGCAGCACAGGCGATGCAGGGTGCGCAGCACCTGCTCGACCAGGTGTTCGCGGCGCTCAAGCTCTCGCTCGCCTTTGCTATCCAGCATGGCTTCGTAGCGGTACTCGTTTTCTGCGGGGCTATCATCGTCGCCACGTTCTTCCTGAAGGACATTCCTATGACGCAGCAGCCTGGCGAAGCACCTGGCGAGGCCGGAGCACCGGCGGGAAGCGAGGAAGACCTGTCCGTGATTCCTTAATGATGCGATGTACGGGCCAGCCAGTTCGTCAATGCTGGCTGGCCCGTACGCCAGCGTGGTTTGTGTTTCTCGGTCGAGTAGGCCTCGTCCAGCCAACTGAAGAATGAGACCATTTACCACCGTCACTCACATGGTGGTCCAGCCAACCATCTCCAGGTGCGTCCCGGTAATCGAAGCAAGCGTTTGTGGATTGCCGCCGCTCATTTGCCCGAAAACCAGTGTAAAGGTCGTGGGGTAGACCTCATTGTAGGTCTCAAAAGCGTACATGCTGCCGTCGCGCGAAACGTTCGACCAGGGATTCTGCGAGAACTGGCACAGGGACGTGATGATGCCTTTCGCATCAGTGGTAAGCCGCGTCAGGCCGCTCCCATCTGCGTTCACCTTCCAGAGACCATTCTGGCTGCTATCAACGGTATGGTTCTCGCTGAAGGTATCGACTTGCAGCAGCAGCGTATTGCCGGTGACTGCCCGTATTGCCGCGATGCCAAGCGATTGATTCGTCAGGAAGGTCTGCTTTGAACCACCAGTAGCCGTCTCTGTAAAGATGGTAGTCGGTCCTTCGCGCGTGCCAAGCGCACATGATCCACTGCAATTAGGCGCGGAGATGCCGCTGCACTGGCTGATGTAGAGCATCGTAGCATCGTAGCTACTGTCTGCGTCATAACAGGGATAATTGAACGGCGTGCCGAGCGTTTGCTGGTAGACGGTGGTGAGATCGCTAACGGTCTGCGTGCCGCGACTGGTATCAAGCAGGCCGATCCTATCTTCAGGCGCGATAGGGAAATTCGAAAAGCTCACATAGACCCGTGTATTATCCAACCAGGTGATTGGAATCACAGCAACAGAACCGAGAGGGCTGCTGCTGACCGGTTTCAATACCTGCTCGATAGTCCCGTTGGCGATGTTCGCCACGTACAAACCCGAAAAGCCATTGGGAGCGGCGGACGCGCTGAAGAGCACCTTTTGCTGATTGCTCGCCCAGAGCGCGTTGCTTATTCTTCCGTTCTGGAGGCAATACAGTGTTTGCAGACCCTGACCGTCCATACGCACCATTTGCAACTCGTTGCTGTGATCGGCGAGGGTAACGAAAAGAATCCACTGTCCATCGGCTGAGACCTGGGGGCTATCGATGGTAACGCCGGGGATCTTCACGATCTCGGTTTTCGCCCCGGTCGTGACATCATAGCGCTTCAACGTGCTGGTTGGCGTGCCGGTTTCGTTCTGAGTATTGCTGAGGTTGTATTCTGTAACCAGGTAAACGATGTTCGGGTCTTTGCCGAGTGCAAGGGGAGCCGTTACGGCAGCTCGTACAGACCCCTGCGGCGGGCAACTGGTCTGCACCGGTGGCACCGGTTGAGTCGTGATGGTCGGTACGGGAGTAGCTGTCTTGCCAGGAGTGACAGCCGTAGTCGGGCTGCTTGTCGGGGGCGGATTTACGCTCGTTCCGCCACATGCTGCGAGTAAAAAAATGAGAGAGCAGCCCAACAGCGCGAAGATGCAGTGCGAGAATCGAGTCATGCGCATAATTTCCCTCCGTAAGAGTTGCAAAGATTGTACACTCTACAAACCAGCACCAAGGATGAATAGGTATATCAAGACGAACTCCATCAACTTCGATCGCTTCCTGACAGGGTTATACGCGTGAGAAGGCAAATTGGGAAGGTAATATTTCACAAAATTGCGTGTATCAATCAGCATCCACGCGCTGCAATCGTTCCATGAATCATCGTGGATCTCACGGAATATGTTAGATGAACTTATTGTTTATTGTAAGTAGGAAGGGAAAAAGAGGTGAGGCGCGAGATAAGGCTCTTGCCTCGTGGATGGATGCTGTTAAAGCATACACTCAATACTTTTAAAAAGAGGTGAAAGATTCATGACGTACCTGGTACGATACGACCCGTTCAGGGAAACGGTTAGCCTGCGGCGAGCCATGAACAGGTTGTTCGAGCAGAGCTTTGTACGGCCTGCATGGAGCAATGCTGCTCTTGCTCCAATGGATGTCGTTGAGAACGAGAAGGGCTACGAGGTGAAAGCCGAGTTGCCTGGGGTCAAACCCGAGGATATCGAGTTGACCGTGAGCGAGAATACCCTGACGCTCAAAGGGCAGTATAGTTCTTCGACCAAAGAGGACAAGAAAGGAAACTGGCTGGTCCAGGAGACCCGTTCTGGTTCCTTTGGACGCAGTGTCACCTTTGCCAGGCCAATCGATGCTGGCAAGATTGACACCAGTTACGAGAACGGCGTGCTGAAGATCTCAGTTCCGTTCAGCGAGGCTGCTCTTCCCAAGAAGATCAGCATCAAAAAGGAAGAGCCCAGAGAACTGGCTGAGGCTCGATAATCAAGAGAGATGCGCATAAATACTTGCGCATCTCTTTTTTTCTGATTACGAAGTTATTCGAGCACGTCGCGCCGACTTGTCAGGACGATGGCGACTGCGGCGAAGATGATCGCGTAGACGAGTGCGACGACCAGCGTATGCGTGCCATCGACCTGGATACCATGCGCGCCTGTCTGGTCAGCAAAGTAGAGCGGGGCTTGTCCGATGGCTAGAACCCTGCCGGATGTCAGTGGGACGGGCATGGTATTCAAGTTTGGCCCCAGGAAGTAGGCCGTGAGGTCCAACCAGAAGTTGTTGTGGGTCACGCGGTAGGCAAGCTCCATGATAACCGTGCCTATATTGTCAATAGGGAAGAAGATCAGCGCGGCGCTTAAACCAAAGGCCAGCGAACGGCCAACTACGGCTGCAGCAGTCGCCAGCAGGATGGTGACGCCCATGTTAACCAGGATGGTAAGGATGTACGTTCCGGCATCTGACCAGAACGTCGAGTTGAGCGCGCTGAAGGCGTTCAGATTGCCTGTCGCTCCTGCGACCAGGATTACCGTCAAGAGGTAGCTGAGCGCAATGCCAACCACCAGCAAGACCAGCGCAATCACTGCCACTGTAAAAAGTTTTGCGGAGAGCAGTTGCAAGCGCCCTACGCCACGTGACAGCAAGACACGAATGGTGCCGAGTTGATATTCCAGGCCGATGACGCGTGCTGTCAGGACCAGCAGAAAGATGCCGGTGAAGACACGCACTATCGACATGCCGACTGACAACACGTTATATAAGAAGTGCAGCGGATCCGTCTGAATGTTACTCTGCACATTTGGCGCAGTCCATTCGATGATGTAGGGCAAAATCATTACCCCTAGCAGCAGCACCAGCATTATCCATGTTGTCCGCTGGCGCCTTATCTTGAAGAGCTCGCCGCGCACGATACCGAAGAAGCTGGGTTTGGCGTCGTGTAATTTCGCTGCCTGTTCCGCCGGGGCGGATGTGGTAATTGTTGCGCTCATTTTATTTCTCCTGAACCACCATTTGTCAGGTGCAGGAAGACCTGCTCCAGATCCTGGGTTGCTTGTGTGATAGTATCGGGGGCGAAGCCCGCCTTGACAAGGAAGAGGTTGAGCTCGCGACCACGTTCGCCCGGGGCGGGTGTGATAAGCGCACCGTCTGCATCAAGGTGTGCGTCTCTGCCCCATGCTTGTGCCTGGATAAGGGCGAGCGCCTGTTCTGCGCGATCCAGCGTCACCGCGAACTCACCATGCCTGCTGGTCAATTCCTCGATGGTGGCTTCTGTGACGAGCTTACCCAGATTGATGATGGCTACACGGGTACAGATCTGCTGCACCTCGGGGAGCAGGTGACTCGATATGAAGACGGTCTTGCCTTCAGCCGAGAGGCGGTGCATGAGGTCGCGCATCTCGACAATGCCTGCGGGGTCGAGGCCGTTGGCGGGTTCATCGAGGACCAGCACATCGGGGTCCTGCAAAAGAGCCATAGCGACGCCCAGGCGCTGCTTCATGCCGAGCGAGTAAGTGCGGACACGGTCTTTCTGGCGCGCGCTCAGCCCGACCAGTTCGAGTACGGCGTCGGTGCGTGCTTTGGGTACGCCGCCCAGCACGGAGGCTACCGCGCGCAGGTTGTCGCGCCCCGACAGGTAGAGGTATAAGGCGGGCGTCTCGACCAGTGCGCCGACGCGCGGTAGAACGTTAGCCCGCTGGGTCGCCACATCCAGCCCGAGTATCTCGACGCTGCCGGAGGTGGGAGCGATCAGTCCGAGGGCCATGCGGATGGTGGTTGTTTTGCCGGCACCGTTGGGGCCGAGGAAACCAAAGATTTCGCCGCGGCGAACTTCCAGGTTGAGGTTGTTCACGGCCAGTCGATTACCATAGTGTTTAGAGAGATTGTGCGTGCGAAGAACTACTTCGCCAGAAGGCGAGCTGGTGTTAGCGACTCCTGGCGCTGTCATAAGCTTTTCAGTCATACCAGTTTAAGCCATTCCTTTCATATATTGCTGATAGTAGCGACTCCTGGTGATGATGTCACCCGCGAGTGATTACCGGCCATCACCGGGTACCGCTATGTTAGTAGCAAGCTGTGATGGAAAAGTTCACTGCCGGGCCAAAGTTCCCCCGGCTCGGAAAAATGGTGTCCAGGGTTAGATACGCTGGTGCATTGTTGAAGTTGCAGATAGCATCCGCTCCTCTTGACAGGCACCAAATACGGGTATATACTTACATCATGAATACGAAATTCGTTTGCACATGTACGACGGTCCGCCACGCGGCGCAAACCCTCACCGAGGGGTATGACCGGGTGCTTGCACCCAGCGGCCTGAAGGCTACTCAGTATATGCTTCTGCGAAGCATCCTCAACGGGGAAACAGAGAAAAGCATCACCGAGCTTGCCCAGTTCCTGGGGAGTGATCGCTCGACGATAGGAAGAAATCTGCGTGTCCTCGCGCGCGATGGATTGGTCTCATCGAGCGTGGGAGACGACCGGCGAGAGCATGTCGTGCGGGTCACGGAAAAAGGACGCCAGGCTGTTGCCTGTGCCTATCCCTTGTGGCAACAGGCTCAGAAAGCCGTCGCAGACGCGCTTGGTCCTGACCAACTGGAGGTGCTGAGAGCGTTGCTCTCGCGCCTGGAAGAGACGAGCGTCTAAACGTTTTGGTCTAGTACGGGTATATCCCTGCACCAGACCAAAGCGAGCTAGCAGTACGTTTTTTATTGCCCGGTGCGGGTATATACCTATGTATAGTGGGGCAGCTAGCTGCAAGAAGCATCGGAAATAGAATAGAAATGAGAGCATAATGAAGGCTATAAAGGGACTGAG